>ENA-ORNB01001573-ORNB01001573.1-human-gut-metagenome-genome-assembly--contig:-NODE-1573-length-15577-cov-5.274642_pt1 | contig 15577 bp, 8 predicted proteins | sample MGYA00242112_ERZ509016 | MGnify/ENA primary metagenome ERZ509016 (study PRJEB26280, sample SAMEA2338705) | human gut metagenome | biome: human gut; feature: human-associated habitat; material: faeces...
TGAGATTGAGAAACTCGAGACATACCTGCCTTACCTTGATACCGTAACTCTTATGCTTGTGCATCCCGGCTACGCGGGGGCCAAGATGGTGGACGGCATAATGAACAAGGTGGCGCAGACCAGGAAATATCTTGACAGCAAGGGATACCGGAACATTCTGATAAGCGTGGACGGCAGCGTCAGCAAGGAACGCGCCCACGCTATGGCCGAGATGGGTGCGGACATTTTCGTCGGCGGCACCGCAGGCATATACAGAAAAGGGATGGACCTTAGTCAGACCATCCCTGAAATGCGCGAGGCTATAGATTTCTAAATCCTATTTATATCTTATTTGTATCTTACGAACGGAGCTTTTTCATCGAGGAATTTCTTTACCTCAATGGCTCTGTCGCAACATAAGAATTCTGCGCCGAGATAGACTCCGAGCATGATGTCCTCAGGAGTTCTGGACGGCCACAGAGACACGTACAGACCCGCTTCTTTGGCTTTTCTTACCATCGAGCGGGTTGTTCCGTTCATCTGGCAGCCGATACGCCTGATACCCATTGCCTCCGCCATCTGGATAGTCTCGTCACAGACAGGCTTGCTGAAGATAATCAGAAGGTCAGCATCAGGATGAAGCCTTTTCATCATATTCAGCGCTCTCCGGTCGCTTGATGTGAACAGATAGGTGGAGTGCTCAGGTTTCTTGGCCATGACCGTCTTGTAGAGTTTGTCGCAATACTCTCTGAGCCTGTCTTCCGGATAGCTTGACTCCGGCTTGGTCTTCATCTCGAATTCCACATACACGCCATCTTTGTCCGCGAGGAAATCCACCAGTTCATCGAGGAACAGAATCTTGTTTCCCTGGAATGTGGTGATTTTCTGGATATCTTCCGAGTTCATAGACTCCACTGTATTCGTGCAGTCGGTAAGCCTGGCAAAAGTCTCGTCGTGGTTCACGACCAGTCTCCCGTCCTTGGCCATACGGATATCTGTTTCAAAGCCTCTGATACCCAGATCATAACAGGCCTTGAAGGCAGGAAGCGTGTTCTCGTCGAACTCGAAACGGCTTGCCCTGTGAGCGAAGAACTGCACTGTCTGGCTCTGGGCCAGAGCTGTCAATGACATAGCCGCCGCTGCCAATGACATGATCAATTTGTTAAATTTCATACGTTCTATGTTTTGTGTTCAGTAATCAAATGTAATGTCAGACCGCTAGAAACCAGAGTAGTCCGTCTGTAAGGAATTGCATGTATAGACATTGACCTGTCCGCTACTCGGAATGGTCTGAGTAGCACGCACTTCCCAGTTTTTCACTTTGGTCGGATCTCCTCCTGGTGCCGATATGTACCAGTAATGCTGGGCAGTGGTCGTCGTCCAAGTCGTGGTGTTCTTGTTCAGTTTATTGAAGAAATATGAAGCCACGCAGATGTCGGTAATCTTGGACGGAACTCTCTTCATGTCTCCTACCTTTTTCCCGTCCTGGAAGAATTCGACTTTCCAGTTGGCATCGTCATCGTTCCATATGGCTGCAACGAACGCACCCTTCAATTTTGAGTTTCCGGCAGCCTTGATATTTGCGGAACCTCCCGTGCCGCCGTCATACCATGTATATTTGTATTTTCCAGCCGGATTTCCGTCAGAACCGCCGTATATCTGGTTGCCGTCATACACACGCATCTGATAGTCAACAGTGTTCTTGGTGCCTTTCGCCACCCAGTTCTTTATGCTGTTGCCCTCGATTTCATAAAGGCTGTACCCGTTAGGTGCGCCGTTCGTATTCATGTTGCAGGACCACCATGCACCACAAGCGGCACCGTGGACATGCTCATAAATAGGCTTTCCGCTCTTGGTGACATAGCCTGTATGAATCCAGTTCTGAGGATAATGGGTATGACCTATCATCAGATGAGCCTCATGAAATTCAGTCAGCAGTTTGAGCACCTCTGCATAGTTCTTGTCTTTATTGACAGATGCTCCGCCACTTTTGGCGCTTCCCCTGAAAGGGATGTGCGCGCAGAAGAGGACCATCTTGTTCTGCTTGTCCTTCACGAGTGCCAAATCCGCCCTCAGCCATTTCAGCTGCTCTGCTGAAATACCGCCGGAATAAGTCCAGGTCTTACCGTTTGTTGTTTTCACCAGGACATTATCCATGACGATTATATGGACATCACCTCTGTTGAATGAATAATCTACAGGGCCGAAATTGTCGATGTAATTCTGTGTGGATTCGTACTGATTCTTCTTGGACGCGTCATGGTCGTGGTTTCCGATCGTATTGAAGAACGGAATGTAATCAGTTCCGTTGGCCGTAAACCTGGACATGACATCACGCATCGGCTTCCACTGGACAGTATTGTCGAATGTAATGTCTCCCATGGTCATCACATAGACATTGTTATACTTGCCCTTGGCCTGAGAATCCACGAGGAATTTCTTCATGTCAGGAATAGTCTCAGTTCTGAAACGGTTGACATCCGAGTTGGTCTTGCACTGAGGGTCCCCTATCGCAAGAAATGTGAAATTCTTCTCCGGAGCATCAAGCGGTTCCAGAAGAAAATCATTCCTGTTCTGTTTGCCGGGCGAAATAGTTGAAGTCGAATAGAACAGCGGCAGTTTGGTCTTGGTGTCCAGACTGACTTTATATTCTGACGGCAACGTATAATACACTTTCCGGCAGGCGCTGTTGGCCTTGAACTGATAGACACCGTTTTCGTCCGTCACAGTGAACGTATAGCCGTCTGTAACAGGTACACCAGGAATTCCTTTTTTAGTAGTCCTGTCAGAAATAAGACCGATCAAAGTATTGGACTTGTCGATCTCCGTACCGTTGATTATCTTCCCTGTTTCTTCCGGAACAGAAGGTTCTGCCGGCTGCTGTGGCGTCGGAGGAGCCTGTGGAGGGGTGCCGTTCTTATCGCAAGCAACAACCCCCGATATGAGAGTTATTGCAGAGATAAGTACGAATAAACACTTCTTGAGCAGTATTTTATTCATATTCAGAGATATAGACTATTCCTAAAATTCAGAGTAATCAGTAGTCAGCTTGCTTGTCTTGTAGGTGACTGAACCGCCATTCGGATACTTGTGCACAGCACGCACTTCCCAGTTCTTCTCCTCTGCCGGTTTTCCGGAAGCAGGCTTGTAATACCAGTAGTGGCTTGCTGTCCTGTTGCACCAGGTATCGGTTGTCCTACTCTTGTCATTGTACCAGAATGCGCAGATAGGGGCATTGTTGATGCCAGATTCTGCAGCACGCACGAAATCTCCCACTTTCTGACCGTTCTGCCAGAACTCAAGACTCCAGTACTGGTTGTCGTCATCGAAGACCTCAGCCACAAACGCATTCTTGAAGTTTGCATTTCCGATCACCTTGAACTTGCCTACAGTAGTCGTACTGTACCAGTTGACTTTAATCTTCGGACTGTTCGGAGTCACCTCAGAGCCATATTCCTGATTTCCATCATATATTCTCATCTGGTAATTCTCCTCGCGGTTTGTTCCTTTCATGAACCAGTCCTTGATCTTGTTGCCTCTCACATTATACACGGAATATCCGTTAGGTGCACCTGTCACACTGCTGTTTGCAGTCCACCATCCTCCGCAGGCAGCTCCGTGTATATGCTCGAATATCTGCTTTCCACCGATTTCGTGGATATAGTTCTGCTGATAATGGGTATGTCCTATGAAGAAGTGTACCTCATTGAACTTGGAAAGAAGATTCACAACTTCAGAATAAGTAGTAGATGCAGCTCCTCTGATAGGCTGGTGCGCACAGAAAATCACAAGCTTCGACTCAGGATTCTCCACCATAGCTATATCCTGCTTGAGCCACTCGAGCTGAGAAGGCAGAAGCTTGTTCGTATAATTCCAAGTAAATGAATTCGGAGAACCTGATGAAGTGATGCTGGTCACTGCGATATTGTCCATCACGATAATATGGGCATTGCCCCTGTCGAATGAATAGTCGGCAGGACCGAAATGCTTCACATACTCTTCAGTGGCATTGTAGTCATCCTGAACCTGATTGCCGACAGCTTTCACGAGAGAGTTATGGTCATGGTTGCCCATACAGTTGAAGAACGGCAGATAGCTGTCCTGCACCATGATATTCCTCATACATCTGACCATAGGGTCGAACATATAGAAAGAGTCGAATGTGACGTCTCCCAATGTGATAGCATAGACAGCCGGATAATTGCCGGAACTCATTGTCCTCTTTATATCAGGGATGGTCTCCCCGAGGAATCTTGAAGACTCGGAAATGTTCTGGCACTGAGGGTCTCCGATGGCGATAAGCGTAAAATCAGTCTCCGGAGCACTGAGCTTGTTCAGGACGAAATCACAGCGGTATGCCAATCCTTTGGACATCGTACCGGGCGAAAAGAACATCGGAAGATGATCCGAATTGTCAAGAGGAACCTGATATGCTGCAGGAATCGTATAATAAACCTTGCGGGCCATACTGTTCCTCTTCATCTGATACACGCCGTTGGCATCCGTCTTCACATACTGATAACCGTCGGTCACCGCCACGCCGGGAATGCCCTTGCCTGTAGCAGCGTCTGTAATAACGCCGGCAAGGTCAATGTCTGTGGCAAGTTTGGTACCGTTGATTTCAGAACCTGTAAAAGACACGAGTTTCGGTTCGTGGCTCTTCTGCGTAGTACTTCCGCTCTTCTCACAGGCCGAAAGACCTGCGAGAACAAGAGCAGAACAAAAAATGTTTAAAAATTTCTTCAGCATTTTATTACTTTTAACTAATTCCAGCCGTAGTTCTGGCCAAGCTTAGGGTTAAGAGTAAGAGCCGCGTTAGGAATAGGACGGCAATACATCTTGTCATCCCACTGGAGCTCGTACTTGTACACAAGATATCCGTCTTCCAGATACCAGTCAGTATCCTTGGCGGTAGCTTTCGGCGAGATAGGATAGTTTGTTGTAGTATTGAGGGACTCTGACGAAGCAGGCGCGAATGTATAGTCCTGACCTTCGAATGTGAATCCTGTAGCAGAACCTATCCAGAGACCTCTCCAACCGCTGTTGTTGAATCTGCGGGCGATAAGGTCAGCCTGACCGTAACGATATATGTCCAGCTGTCTGAGACCGCCTTCGAATGTAAGTTCGGCTACTCTCTCTCTACGGATTTCGAGAGCGATATCCAGATCACCTCTTGTGAGTTCCTGATTCTTCAGACCCTTGGTATAGTATTCATACAGCCACTGGTCTCTCGTATATTCTCCGCTCTTAGGATAGATGTTAGCGATTCCTGCACGTTTGCGGATAGCACCTACAGTCTGATTCCAGATTTCCTCTGTCATCTGGCCGAGTTCGTTCATAGCCTCAGCATAGTTCAGAAGCACTTCAGGGTATCTTAAGATAGGAAGAGAGTTCTGGTCGATACTGTTCTGGAAATGTGTATCATCAGGAATACACCATTTGATGATCATATAACCGGTCTTGCAGAATGTAAAGTCGATAGTCTCGTGAGGATTGGCAGAATTCAAGATTTCTCTGCCAGGTCCGAGGACTGTCATTGCAAGACGAGGGTCACGGCCTGTAAACTCGTCAGTAATCAGCACCTTGTCGGCACCGCCTTTCACATCGATCGGCTTTCCTTCCACTGTCATGAACATATTCACAAGATCCTTGGTTGCAGAATACTGCTGTCCGAGGGTTGAAGAGTGGAAGTAGCGGGTCAATGAATGGCGCACATTGAGGTCCTGGCTATAGCTGCGGCCCCAGATCACTTCATCTTTCTGAAGATCATTGCTGATGAAGAGAGCGCTGTAATCCTTTATGAGAGAGAACTTTCCTTCATCGATAACCACCTTGGCAGCAGTTGCAGCAAGCTTCAGAAGGTCTTCTACTGTCTCATATTCGTTTGTCCATGGCTTGCCTGTAGCAGGATTGTACTTCACGTTCTGCCTGAAGGTAGCTTCATAGAGGTAGTATCTTGAAGCAAGGGCATTGACAACAAACTTGTCGATTCTCACGCGTCCGTCAGTATGGAACCTCTTGTCTGCTGAACAGTTCGCACAAGCGAACTCGAGATCTTCTCTGACCTTATGGAAGACATACTCTCTGTCTTCTCTCGTCTTGAAGAGATCCGTAGAGTCGTTCGGCTGAAGATACTTTTCGATCCAAGGAACGTTTGAGAAAGAATTGATCTTCGCAATATACTTGTTCGCTCTCCAGAAACGGGCTACACCTTCGTAATGATTGTAGGTTGCAGGATCGACAGCATTCTTTGCCTTACCCATATTTGCGAGCATATAGTTCACTCTTCTGAGGAAGCTCCAGTCACCGGTTCCCCAGCCGCCCTGTTTGGCAGCATCCCAGTGAGCGCCCGGACGATAGAAATCCGTACCGGTTTTTGTAGCAATGAGGTCATTGTATGCGTCACCGCCATTGGTTTCCGAAGAGTTCGGCAACCAACTGTTGAGCATACCGTTAGCATACATCTCAAGCTCTGCTTCGCTTGAGAAATATGTCTCTGCACTGAACTTGTGGATAGGCTCTCTGGTCAAGAAGTCTGAACATGAGCAGAGTCCGGCAAGCATTAGTGCACCAGTAAGTATAATATTGATTTTTTTCATCTTCATTTCCAAAATTAGAATGTTAGACTAAGTCCGAATGTGAAGGTCCTGAGCATAGGATATGACATACCGTCGCCGACACCGCTGAGACCGATCTTTGAAGTACTGTCGAAGTCACTGTCACCGACACCGATACCCTCAGGGTCGAACATGTCAGTATGCTTGAACATAGGAGACCAAGTCCAGAGGTTCTCCATAGAGCAATATATTCTCGCGCCCTGCATACCTATCTTGTTCACAAGTTTCTTAGGGAAAGAGTAATCTACAGTAAGGTTCTTGAGACGGATGTAAGCCGCATTCTGGAGATAATGGTCATTCTCCACAGTAAGAGGTCCTACGTTTCTGTTCGCACTGTAACCTACTCGTCTTGACCAGTAAGGATTCTTGTCATAGTTCACCACTGTCCAGTTCTCAGTACTGTAGTCAATCTGAGCATAGTTGTCACCTGTCTGAGTCTTCATGAGGTAACCGCAATAAGGCCTATTGTACTGTCCCCAGAAGTATGCAGTCTCGACCATAGGATACCAGTCACGTTTTCCTACGCCCTGGAAGAACATTGAAAGTCCGATTCCGTTCCATTTGAAATCGAGGTTGACGCCATACTGGTAGCGAGGAGTGATATCGCCGATACGGTCGAGGTCGCCGTGGTCGTCAAGTGTGCCTTTACCGTAGTCGATCTTGCCGTCACCGTTGAGGTCGAGGAACTTGAGGTCACCGGCATAAGCGCGGAAGTTGGAACCGTTCTTATGGTAAGAGTCTGTAGCCCAAGCATTTGCCTCAGCATTATCCCTGAAGATACCGGCTGTGCGGAAACCCCAGATTTCTCCGAGTTCCTTGCCTGAATAGTAGTCAAGGATATCGCCGGACGTGGAAGTGAATTCTTTCACCCAAGTTCTTGTATCCCAGACACTACCTTTGATTCCATAAGTGAAGTCCTTGCCTGCGAGTTTGAACGCGTCTCTCCAGGAAAGGGTAAGTTCCCATCCAGTAGTCTTGAGGGAAGCGTAGTTTCCTTTAGGAGCACTTGCACCATAAACCTGAGGAAGTTCAGGACCTATGGTAATCAGGTCCGTAGTATTTCTGCGGTACCAGTCACCTGAGAATGAAAGACGGCTCTTGAGCAAGTCGAAATCGAGACCCACGTCATAAGTAGTAACAGTTTCCCAAGTAAGAGTCTTAGGCACTACTGAAGGGTTAGTGGTATAGTTCACGAAACCGCCGTCAAAGATGACTGAAGACTTGTTGATGTCCATGGTCTCGAGGAAAGAGTAAGGAGATACAGTACCGTTTCCGAGTGAACCGTAGTTCGCGCGGATCTTGAAGTTGTCCATCCATGAATCAGCCCATTTCATCCAAGGCTCCTCAGAAAGACGCCAACCGATGGAGAATGAAGGGAACAAGCCCCACTGTGATCCTGAAGGGAACTTTGAAGAACCGTCATAACGGGCTGATGCCTCGAAGATGTATCTGTTCAGCAAAGTGTAGTTGGCACGGCCGAAGAAACCGATGATGCCATAGTCGCTGTTGTTCTGCTCGGTCTTGATTTCACCGTCGAACATTTCGAACGACTGATATTTCTCAGGGAAGAGCATTCCCAGTCTCTGCATATAGAACCTGTTGTAGCGGGAATCCTCAAGGTTCCATCCTGCTACGACATTAAGTTTGTGGTTCTCAGTAAGTTTCGGTGTCCAGGTAAGGACAGCATTTGAAGAGATGTAGTCTGTATCGTATGTCCAGCGGCTCTTGTATGAACCTGCCTGAGCCACATACTCGGTAGGTACGCCAGGCTTGGTATAGAATGAAAGCGGCGCTCTATAACGCTCTCTCCATCTGCGGGTTGCCTTGTAAGAGAAGTCTCCGCGAATCTTGAGGACTTCAGGAATGATATCTATAGTAACACCAAAAGTAGTTCCGACTATGAGGTTTGAATCATCCTGACCTGTATTTCCTTCAAAGAATGACGCATAACCGGTCTTCACACCTGACAATGTCCAGGTACCGTCCTCATTGTAAGGAACGAATACAGGCTGGCCATGCTGGTCAATCTGGTGACCGATAAGCGAGCCTGTCGAGAACATAGGCTGGTTTGACTTGCTGCGGAACACGGAAGTATTATTGTCCACAGACAGCCATTTGTTTACCTGCACCTTGGCTTTTGCTCTGATATTGAAGGTGTTGTATTTCTCTTCACCGATCTTGTAGATACCTCCCTGTGAGAAGTAACGGCCGGTAAGGTTGTAAGTAAGCTTCTTGCTTGCACCTCTAAGGCTGATATCGTGGGTGGTAGAAGTAGTGTAGTCCTTATAGATGTGGTCGAGCCAGTTGTAGCTGCCATAATAGAGGTACTGTCCCTTGCTGCCGACACCTCCATATACAGAATCATAGCCGGATTCACGGATAGCCCGGAAAGACTCAAGATAACTAATGTCCTTCATTGAGATGTCGTTCGTATTCATTGTAGTAGGAATCTTTCCTGAAGAACCCGGGACACGAGCGTCATTCTGATAGAACTCATAGAATGCTTCTGTCCACTCAAGACCGTCGGTAACGATGTTGTCCTCCCATTTCACGATACGTGAGTTCAATGAGAAAGAGCCGTTGTATGTAACCGTAACCTTGTCAGTCTCAGCATTTTTGGTAGTAACGAGAATCACACCGTAGGCAGCGCGCGCTCCGTAGATGGCAGCAGAAGAAGCATCCTTGAGGACAGCGATTGTCTCGATGTCTGCAGGGTTCACCTGCGAAAGGCTGCCTTCCACGCCGTCGATGAGAACAAGAGCAGATCCCTGGCTTCCGATACTGTGTGTCTTACCGGCAGCACTGCTGCTGAAGTTCTCACGGGTATTGTATGAAGTTCCGTTACCTCTGATATATAGAGAACCTGAGTGTGTAGCCTTACCGTCAGTCTGCACGATATTGAGACCGGCAACCTGTCCCTGAAGGGATCTGGTCACATTGGCATTAGGCCTGTTCTCTATGACACCGCCGTCGAGGTTCTCTACAGAGCCTACGAGCTGAGTCTTCTTCAATGTACCGTAACCGACGACTACAGTGGCGTCAAGCAGCTGGTTGTCGGGCTGAAGAGCATAGTCCACAACAGCTTTGGATCCGACCTTGGATTCCACGCTCTTGTAACCGATGATGGAGCAAACCAGAACATCTTCTGCCTTTGCTTTGATGGAGTAATGTCCGTTGATGTCCGTAGATACTCCGTTGGTCGTTCCCTTGACCATGACGGTAGCACCCACGAGGAGTTCATTTGTTGCAGCGTCCTTCACTGTACCTGTGACAGTCACATTCTGGGCAAAAAGCTCGAATGAAGCGACCATGGCGCCCATCTGGACCGAGATCACTGCAAACAGTATTCTTTTCAAATAGAGTTTCATATATTCCCAAAAAGTTTAGCTTCGCTCAAATTGATTGATTGAATGTTACTTATTGTCGGATTCGTATTGGTAACCTTATTTCAAGCTGGTCTTTCAGGAATATCCGATGCTGGAGGTTGGTTATTAACTCACTATCTCATCGGTTTCAAAGTTTAATTTTATTCATTGTATATTATATATTATTAGTGTATTATCGGTTTGCTGATGATTTCGCGCCAATGAATTGAATCGGTTCACAACGCACGGAGCGCAAATCATCCTTTTATTGTGCAAATATATAGATATTTTTCAGATTCTTTCACATTTTATTTCATTTCTTGCAAAAATACCAATAAAGTAAGTTCGCTTTCAACAAATTTGAAACACCAAAAGCAACATAATGAAAAAAAAGCGATGCATATTTTTCACCAAAAACGTTGCAATTCCTAAAAACGTTATTATCTTTGCCCTTGGATTTGTATTGCCTGATTTCACAGGTCGTTTTCTGATGCAAGATGGAGATGTTCCAGGAACAGTCTCTGTCGAATTCTTATATCTGTATATATCACCACTTAATAACCGACTTGGAGAGATATAAAACCAGATTTGAGTTAATCTTTTTAACAAATCAGATTGAGATTCAATATGAAATCATTAAAATCAATAGCCGGCATTTTTGCGTGCGCTTCCATTCTTCTCACCGGTTGCGAGAAGGAGTTCAAGGCAGGCGAAGATACGACAAAGCCAGTACCTACAGACCTGCAATATGATGTAGAGTACAGCAGACCAGACACGATGGCAGTGTGCTGGAACGCAGCAGAAGCGATTGCGGCAGGCGCCACATCGTTCAATGTAGAATTATGCGACAGTCCTGAAGATGCTGTAAACACCTATGATGACAACATCCTGACCGTCAAAGTATCCTCTATCGGCGCGGACGGTATCGCCCACGCAGTTTTCACAAAAGGAACCAAAGAGCATTCTGAGAAATATGCCCGCATACGTGCGAACTACGGTGCAGTCTTCTCAAAATGGGCATTTGCCACTGACAAGAACGGCGCCCCTGCAGTCCTTATTTCCGGACACGGTATGCTCGACAAGAGCAAGGCCTGCTTTGAGAACATCAGGTTCAAAGACAACGGTGACGGCACATTCGATGTAAGTGCTGATGCATCAGCGGCTTCCGGAGCTGACAGTCTCATAGTTTACCTTATGGACTATGCGAGCAAGAAAGCACTGGACAAGCAGGTAGTTCCTGCAGGAAGCACTTCTTTCAGCCACAAGTTCGAAGGCCTTACAGATGGAAAGCTCTATCAGCTCAAATTCCTCGCAGAATACAAGGTATCAGGTGCTGCACCTCACACAAATTACATTTATGCAGAAGGCGAAGCGATCAATGAGGAGGGCGAGACCGTAACATCCAATGTCATCCAGTGCGGAAAAGGATTTGCCGTAGTGAATGGTGTACCGCCATCAGTACGTCTCAAATCCAAATATTCCGGTATGCTCGTTTTCGAATGGTCTGTCACGACATTCGGTGACAACACCAAAGACGCCGCTACTCCTGTAAAGGTTGCTCTCTACGATGATGCATCATGCAAAGAGGAGCATCTTGTATATGGCTGGACTATCAGCAAATACGAGCTTCCTACGAACATTGCAGACAAGCAGCCTGCCATCTCGTTCGCAAACCTCAAACCTGGAACCAAATATTGGTTTACCTGCCAGGACCAGACCACAGGCCTCCTTTCAGATGCGCTTGAGGCTGAAACTTCAGGATTCAATATCGTTCAGGTAGGCACAACGCCTGCTGCTGCAGGCGAGACCGTTCTCGCAGAAAACTTCAGTGAGCTTTACTTCGGTGGAAACTCTATTGACTTTACAGCTACCCCTGAAAACAACAACAACGCATTACCTCATCCTGAAGAAGGAAAATGGGACTCAACCAATCTCAAATTCAATGACCCGAACCATGGCTTCTTCAACACCATCGGCAAGAGCGGCGGCGTGAAGAATTCCAGATTCAAAGATTGGGCTGTCATTCACGGTGCCAAGGATGGTACAGGTAATGTCGGGGAAGGTGACTGCTGCATACGTACAGGTATGCTCCAGATGGGTGCAGCGAGCGGTATTCCTATCGTATTCACCCCGAAACTCACGAACCTTGAAGGACTCGCAACAGTCAAAGTAACTTACACCATTTCCTCAATGTGGGAGAAGGGTGGACTTAAAGAAGCCGGAGATGCTGACTTCAAGAGCATCGGAATCTACGTGGCAGAAGGAGGCAAGACATCCACAAGCGGTTCAAGTTATGGAACGCTCACAGGCGCTTCTGTAAAACAGGTGGCGGCTATCGACCGTCCTGCAACCAAAGAAGCTGACGGAGACAAGGCTCTGAAAGCACCAGCATGGGAGAAGAGGACAGTCACTGTCAAGAATGTGGCTCAGGGCGCACGAATCGGTATCGGAGCTATCCGTCCAGAAGGCAAGACCGGAAACCAGCGTTTCCTTCTCAGCGGTGTTACAGTATCAGTTGTATCTTACGGTGAGCCTGAACTGTTTACTCCTGTGCTTAAGGAAACCAACATCGGCAAGACCAAGGCTACTCTCACATTCGAGGCTCAGGATTTTGCCAAGGAATATATTCTCGGCTACAAGAAGAGCGGAGATGCGGAATACAAGTTCATCGACTCTCCTACTCCTGAAATCACTATAAAACCTCTGGAAGTAAACACAACTTACTTCATCAAGGCATACTGCAAATCCGGTGAATACGAGTCACCTGCATTCTACTATGAATTCAAGACAGGCTCCGTGGACTACACCTACCCTCTCGACATCAACAATCTCGAAGAATTCCTCGAGTGGATGTCAGCAGGTGCAGAATACACCGTTGCAGGACAGGAAATCAACCTCAAGACGGACATTGACCTTGCCGGCGTTGCTGCTGAGCAGCTCCTGATTGTCCCTGAATTCGAAGGCACATTGAATGGCAACAATCACGTCATCAAGAACTGGACGTCCACACACGGTCTCTTCAGAAAGATGAATGGTTCCGTCAAGGATCTCACCATCGACGCAAGCTGTTCATTCAGCGGTTCCGAGTATCTTGCTCCTATCGCTCTCTCAGGAAGCGGCAGCATCAGCAATGTCCACAACAAGGCGAAGGTTTCATATTCAGCTGACAAATTCTCATCTTCTGTTGCTGTTGCAGGTATTGCAGCCGAATTCTCAGGCAAAGTCGAGAACTGCTCCAACACTGCAGAAATCACTGCAACAAGCGCAGGTTCTGTTCAGGGAATTGCCGCTGCCGGTCTTATCGGAAAGCTGAACGGCAAGCTCTCAGGCAGCAAGAATGATGGTGCTGTTACAGTCTCAGGAACATTTGTTGAAACAGAATCCTCTGTCGGAGGCCTTTCAATAGTTCCATGCGTAGGTGGAATCGCCGGTGCAGGTGCTTCCGGATTTGAAATGGAGAACTCAGACAACAAGGGTAAAGTAACAGTTACATTTACCGACATGAGTTCTTCTCCGAAAACAATCCAGAGAATAAGCATTGGCGGTATTGCAGGCGCTCCTTCCGGAAACATTACCAAGTGCAACAACTATGGAGAAATCAATGTCAAGTTCGCAACAAAAGACGGTAATGAGTCAAGTATAAATTACATCGGTATTGTAGGTGGTATTTCCGGTGGTGATTATTATGCTGCCGGCAAGAATTCTACCAATATAAAAGGCTGTGTAAATGAGGGTAAGATTACTTTCCACAATGATTCCAATAAGGCAAACAGTGCAATGGGAGGAATCGTTGGCTGGCCAGGTGACGAAACAACCTCTCAGACTGTAGTGAGCGAGAATTGTACGAATAACGCTGACATCACCTTCAAAGGTAAAGGAAAGTGCCGCGCTGGTGGTATCCAGGGTGGTTCCGGAAACATCAAAGGCTGTACAAACAACGGTAATATCCTTATCGAAGACGGCAAGGACTGTGCAGTCGGCAGTGTAGCAGGTTTCCATTCACAAGGTCATGTTATTGAAAACTGCAAAGCCTACGGAACAGTTACTGCCAAAGTTGCGATGTACGGTATCGGTGGTCTTATCGGAAACATCGGAAACGCAACGCATACAACTGGTGACGGTTGCGTGGTGGATTGCACCGTAACTGGAGGCACAGCAGAAAATGCTGGTATGGTTGTCGGACTGTTTAATGGTGACCCTAAAACGGGAAAACCAAAGAAGATTGAACTTGGGGCAACTACAGCCATTAAAGTAGCCGGCACATTAAATGGTGTTGCTGTTACTTCTGAGAACTTGAAGGATTGCCTCCACGGAACTAAGAACTACAAGGCAGATGCCCATATTATCAATGCCGTATTCGGCAAATAATCTGCATTGGAATATAACTCTCGAAAGGGTCCGGCCGGAAGGTCGGACTCTTTTTTATCGATATGGTCAATACGTAACCGCTGAGACGCTTACCAGACCACCGAACAACCTGAAATTGGCACAACCGACGAAAATACTGATTCACAACAAGTTAGCAGATAAAGCAAAAGTCAGGTTACCCACTTTTTCACATAACATGCATTTTGCCGCTCATCATATCTACCTGACACTCAATATTATACTCCAAATCACGACATGCAGGTTGTTCGACATTTCCATGGGCAAAAGTACGTAACCGCTGAAAACGCGACAATACGTAACCGAGGAGACGCTTACCAGACCACCGAACAACCTGAAATTGGCATAACCAACAAAAGTACTGATTCACAACCAGTTAGTAGATAAAGCGAAAGCCAGATTACCCACTTTTTCACATAACCCGCATTTGGCCGCTCATCATATCTACCTGACACTCAATATTATACTCCAAATCACGACACGCAGGTTGTTCGACATTTCAATGGGCAAAAGTACGTAACCGCTGAAAACGCGTCAATACGTAACCGCGGAGACGCTTACGACTCAATCCAATTCTGTGCTGTCACATTCCTCGTAACGCACCGCATTTTTTGTAGGCCCGACTGTTATTCCTGATAATCGTTGTCTCACAGAATGGATTTTGTCCGTGAAAACCCGCCGTCTGCCGGACAAGTTGTTGATTTTGAACAACTTATCCGTGAAACCCTGCCTTTTTACGGACAAACTGAGCATTTAGAGTCAACTATTTACAGTAATAAGGTTTCATGGGGGCAAGCAGGACAGCCTCTCACCGCAAAAAGCTAAACATCCATGCAGACTCACCGAAGTTAGTGAAGCCGAGCAGCCGCATAGACCGCTGCGAATTGTGAGTCTCACACGGATAATCAGACTTACGCAGAATTCAAGTACATCACACGTGTCCAAAGGCTGCACTCAGATGTCATTGACAGCAGCAACAAGGTTGCCTCTGTGAGGACTTGCCGCCCTCGGCACTAGAGGGAGGGACCCACGAAGTGGGAGGGCCTGGTCCTCACGGAGGCTTCTTGTTGCTGGGCATGACCACTTCGGTCAGCAGAAATTTTCGACCACATCACCGACATCACATCGACTAAAAATTTAAGAATTGTAAATAAAAGATTTAAGAATCGTATTAAACATTTAAAAATCGTAAAAATTTTAATTAGCTGATGTAAATCATTTACTTTTCGG
>ENA-ORNB01001581-ORNB01001581.1-human-gut-metagenome-genome-assembly--contig:-NODE-1581-length-15436-cov-3.137832_pt1 | contig 15436 bp, 7 predicted proteins | sample MGYA00242112_ERZ509016 | MGnify/ENA primary metagenome ERZ509016 (study PRJEB26280, sample SAMEA2338705) | human gut metagenome | biome: human gut; feature: human-associated habitat; material: faeces...
CTCCGCGCAAGCCGTCTACCAATACCTGTGCCCCATTGAAAACGTAGCCTCTGCTGGGCTGCTCTTTCAAGGTGATGGGCTTCATCGTCGCTTTGTTGAAGAAGATCTCCTCGGAGAAGACGCGGCTCGTACCGTTCGGACGGACAACGATCGCCTTGAATTCGCAATCTTGGTTGATCTGTACCGGGCCTTCATACTTGATGCTGGCGATCGTAGGATCGCTACCGTCTACCGTATAATAGATATCTCCTTCACCCAGCTTCGTCAAGGCTATGTCAAGCGTTCCGTTCTCCGTATTGGTGGTCAGGGAGGCGTTAATATCGAAGATATGCTTTCCGTAATTATATCCCAAGCGATCGTAAAGTTGTGTCATGCGGGCCACACGGGGCAGGAACGTCTGATAATCTTTCTTGGACGGATCGCTCCACTGGATATCGGCTACGGCGTCGATACGGGGCATGATCATGTATTCCACCTGCGAGAAGGTCGGGATATATTCCGTCCAGAGGTTGGCTTGCGCCCCGATCACGTACTTCTGGTCTTCAGGAGAGATACCGGCTGTCGGCTCAAAAGAATATACTTTCTCTAACGGCAAGTAACCACCGATAGCATCGGGCTCAAGATCCGTATCCGCTGATTGATAGTAATCCAGATATACATATGTATTCGGTGTCATGACCACGTTATGCTTTTGCTTGGCGGCCTCGATACCTCCATCCATGCCTCTCCAGCTCATTACCGTGGCATTCGGGGCCAAGCCTCCTTCTAGGATCTCGTCCCAGCCGATGATATGGCGTCCTTTGCTCTCCACGAATTTCTCCATGCGGGAGATCACGTAGCTTTGCAAATATTCCTCGGCGGAATGTTTCTTGTCCCCCTTGATACCTTCCGCCTTGATGCGAGCTTGGCATTTCGGGCATTTCTCCCAACGTACCTTCGGGCACTCATCACCACCTACATGGATATATTCGGACGGGAAAAGATCGATGACCTCGCTCAATACGTCTTCTAGGAATTGCATTGATTTCTCGTTTCCGGCGCAGATCACGTCGTCGGCTACTCCCCATTGGCCCCATACGTCATAAGGGCCTCCGGTGCATCCAAGTTCCGGGTAAGTAGCCAAGGCTGCCAATTGATGTCCCGGCATATCGATTTCCGGGATGATCGTGATATGGCGTTCGGCGGCATAGTTGATGACATCGCGAATCTGGTCTTGTGTATAGAAGCCCCCGTATTCCTTTCCGTCATATGTTCCGGAGTTATGGCCGATCACGGTTTCCTTGCGTTTAGATCCGATCTGTGTCAATTCCGGATATTTCTTGATCTCGATACGCCAACCTTGGTCATCGGACAGATGCCAGTGGAACGTATTTTGGTTGTGCAAGGCAAGGATATCGAGATACGTTTTTACCGAATCCACGGGGAAGAAATGGCGGCTGACATCCAGCATCATGCCTCTATAGGCAAAACGGGGATAGTCGTTGATGGTAGCTGCCGGTAATTCTACGTTCATCCCTTGGGCCGTGGCCGGGATCGATTTACGTAATGTCTGGATACCATAAAATACGCCGGCATCCGTACTTCCGGCGATCCGTATCCCGTTATCGCTAACGGTCAGTTGATATCCTTCCGGATTCTGGATGCTTTGGTCGATAACGAGGCTGATCCCCTTACCGGGCTGGCCAGTAGCGGTTGCTAATTCATAGCCCGTGATTTCCTTGATATAAGAAGCGAGGAACTCGGCGTTCTTCTTCATCTTATCATTGCCCTCCGGATAAAATATCTTCGTGGATGGACTTAGGACGAAAGGATTTCCGTTCGTCAATGTTACTTCTTGTGGCAAAGGCACTACTCCGTAATCTCCTTTTACGGCCTTACCACCGGAGCAAGCGATCATTCCCGTGCAAAATGTCAGGACGAGCGCTAGTTTGCTTAGGCTGTTCATGTGTTTAGAGTTTAGAATGTAAAACAATAATTGATTCAGTATCACCGCCCAAAGATAAATAGAATTAGCCGTTTTATCTAATGCTTTTACACTTTTGATGCGATAACCTTAGGGATTTTGTCTATATATATAGACTATTTATCAACTGGTGCATGATCGTCCACCAGCCGTTGCATGATCATCCAACAGTTGGTGGACGATCATGCAACGGCTGGTGGATAATGAATACTTCTATAAGAAATGTCTAAGAAATATGGAAGAAACACCTAAGGTCTAAAGGGAAAAGGGCTAGGGACTAAGGGAAAAGAAACGTCTTCTTGAGAGGTATTTCCTTGTCTTTCTTATAATATGTATTCACACGTTTTACGGTTGTGCAGCGGATGTAAGCGTCATGGCAGTAGATGAGCGCTTGCCCTTTTCGGGAGGCTTCAGCAAGCATGCGCAGTTTCTCGTTGTATGACGTGATCGGATACGTATCGTAAGCCGAGATCCATTCCGGAGATACGCTGGCTACAAGGGGGATAACATCCCCGGCAAAGACAAAAGTCCGGTCCTCCGTATGGATATAGGGAACAATTTGTCCCGGAGTATGCCCATCGTACAGGCGTAGCTCTATAGTGGGGCAAATCGATGTGTCGGCATCTAGCAGCCGTAAGGAATTAGCGTCTGCGACGGCTTGCATATTCTCGATGAAATAGGAATCTCTCTCCAAGGCGTTCGGATGAAGGAAATTCTCCCATTGCTTGCGGCTAACCCAGTGGTTTGCATTTGGGAATGAGAGAAATAAATGTCCGGTAGATTCATCCTTTTGCGTGGTATAACCGCAATGATCGAAATGGAGATGGGTGAGGACAACATCCGTGATTTCCTCCGGTTGAATTCCCCGGTTTCGTAGTTCCGTGCCGAGGTCTACCAAGTTGAAGAAGCGGTAATAACTTAGTTGTTTTAAGTGTTTATTTCCCGCTCCGTTATCCACTAGGACGATGCGTCCGTCATCTGTTTTTATGACAAGGCTACGCATGGCTAGCACGCAACCATTTGTCTCGTCGCTCGGATAGCGACGGCTCCAAGCGCTTTTAGGAATGGCCCCGAACATGGCGCCTCCGTCGGCGTAGAAGTAGCCGGTATCGATGATTTGTAGTTTCATGGTTTCTGCATTCTTTCTTTGGGGGAGTAAAGGTATGGTTTTTATCATACTCAATAGTATAATAAATGTGAAAATGACTGGTTTAAACGTTGGTTTAGACTAGTCATTTTGATGGATGGGATAGTGCATTTGACACAATTTTAATATTGGATGTAATGTGTTGATTATAAGTCTTATTACTAATAGAATCGAAAAATGATTTAAATGAATGTTGCTTAATTTAAATTAATGGTTAACTTCGCGGACGACTAGTCTAAACGAACGTTTTAGCTAGTCATTTTTATTAGGGACTGCGCTCAGAGATAGCAGAAAGTAGGTTTTTGGTGTTTGAATATTGTTAATCTCAATTAATTATAACCATTTAATAATAAAGATGGAAAAATGTAGTAAGAAGAGCAAGCAATTGTGTTTAAGCTTGTTCAAACCAAGTGTTATGATGCTTACCACGGGATTCCTATGTATGGCCTCCTTTCAAGGATTGGCGGCTGTGGAACCCTCGCACAACTACGGACCGAATGTTGAATCGGTCATGCAAAATGGTAAGACTATTACGGTTAAGGTTTCAGATTCAATGGGTGAGTTGATCGGCGCGAACGTGTTGGTCAAGGGAACTACTATCGGTAACGTAACCGACATGAACGGCTCGGTTACGTTGCAAGATGTGCCCGCAAACGCTGTTTTGGAAATCTCTTATATCGGTTACACGACCAAGGAAGTCCCGGTTGGCAGTCAAAGTGTTATAAATGTTACGTTGTCGGAAGATTCCCAGGCTCTTGAAGAGGTCGTGGTCGTAGGTTACGGTACGATGGAGAAGAAGCAAGTGACCAGCTCCGTTACCTCATTGTCTGCCGGCGATATGATGAAAGGTGTGGGTGGTGCCGATATCACCAGCTCTTTGCAAGGTAAGATCAGCGGTTTGATCTTGCAAAATAATGGTAGTGCCAATGGTACGACCACGATCCAGTTGCGTGGTTTGACCTCTATCAACTCTGGTAAGGCTCCATTGATCGTTGTCGATGGTTTCCCGGGAGGTGATATTCGTGCCTTGAACCAAGACGATATCAAATCTATCGATGTGCTGAAAGATGCTTCCGCTGGTGCGATCTATGGTACACGTGCTGCTTCGGGTGTGATCTTGATCACAACGAAGAGTGGTTCTAACACGAATGGTAAAGTAAAATTGAATTATAGTACTGAGCTTTCGAAGAAACAAAACTATGGCCGTCCGGATATGATGACCGCCGATGAATATCGCAATCGTACGGACGTGAATATCACTGATTACGGGCAGAACGCTGATTGGTGGGACGCTCTTTTGCAGAAGGATAACTTCTCGCAAAAACATCACCTCTCTTTGGAGCTAGGTACCGAGAACGCACAAGTGTACACCTCTTTCTTCTATGAGACCAACGAAGGCATCACGATTAAGGATAACCGTAAGGACTATGGTGGACGCTTGAATGCAAACTTTAAGCTGTTCGATGGTTGGTTAGAGATCCGTCCGATCGTGGATTATCGTCAGACTGCTCGTACTTCCGATGGATCGGATGAGGATAAGAAGGCAAACTTCAAGCAGGCGTTGTATAATAACCCGACTCGTTCGCCATTTGACCCGGAAAGCCCGACAGGCTATAATGTGTGGACTGGCGAGACATTGGACTATAATATCGTAGCCGACCGTATGTTGACCGACTATGAGGGATTGGACAAGTGGTTCAAGCCTGAGGTTACAATGAAGTTGAACATCAAGCCCATTGAGGGATTGAGCTATTCTCAGACATTGGGTTACGAGAACCGTCAGTGGGAGCTCCACCAGTTCCGCTCTCGTTACCACCGCGATGAGGTGACAAACAACCGTGGCGGTTGGGCTAAACTTGAGTTCTCAAAGACTGAGCACCTTACATCTGAGGGTTACTTCACATATCTGAAGGAGTTCAAGGGTGGCCATAGCTTGAATGCCGTTGCTGGTTACTCTTATTTCGAGAAGAATGGAGAGAATTTCAATGCTGAGAACTATGACTTCGGTGTTGAGGGACTGAAATATTGGGACTTAGGTGCGGGTTCATATCTGACAGATGGTAAGGCTGCCATGGGATCAGGTAAGAATATCACAGAGCGCCTGTTTGCATTGTATGCTCGTGCCAACTACTCTTACAATGACAAATATATGGTTTCTGCCACAATCCGTCATGAGGGATCATCAAAGTTTGCCGCCGAGAACCGTTGGGGTAACTTCTGGGCGTTGTCCGGAGGTTGGCGTGTATCTGCCGAGGAGTTCATGAAGGAGTTTGACTGGGTGAGCGACTTGAAGGTTCGTTTTGGTTATGGTGTTACAGGTAATAACGACTTCGATGCTTCCTATATGGCTAATACGTTGAGCCGCGACCAATACTGGATGCTTCCTAGCGGAAGCTGGGCTTATGTCTATGGTCCGAGCTCTAACGTGAATCCTTATTTGGGATGGGAGGAGAAGAAGGAGTGGAATATCGGTGTGGACTACTCATTCTTTGGCAACCGTATGTATGGTAAGTTCGATTACTATCGTCGTAAGATCGATGGTATGATCTACGAGGTGAATGTTCCACAGCCACCGTATCCAAATGGCAAGCAATGGCAGAATATTGGCGAGATGGAGAGTAAAGGATGGGAGTTCGAGGTTGGTGGTGACATCATCCAGAATAAGGACTTCACTTGGACTTCCAGCTTGAATATGAGCCATAACTCGGGTAAGATCCTTACGATGTATGGCAACAATTCACGTATGGATGGTAACGCTATGGATGAACCGGGATGGCCGGGCGATGCCGCTCGTATTGAAGAGGGGGCAGAGATCGGTGCGTTCCATATGTGGAAATTCGCTGGATTCGACGATAAAGGAGACTTCCTTTTGTACAATAAGGATGGTGAGGTTATACCTGCTTCCCAGAAGAGTGTAGACGACAAACAATATATCGGTAATTATCTGCCCAAGGTGATGATGGGATGGAACAATACCTTTACTTATAAGAATTTTGACTTGGGTATTAATATGCGTAGTTGGATAGGTTTCGATGTCTTGAATACTTATCCGATGTACTTGGGTATCCAGGGACAGAGTGGTGCCGGCCAGTGGAATCTTTGGAAACCGGCGCTTGACGATCCGAAGTTTAAGGACATTCGCGGCGTGAAGCAGCTTTGCGATTACTTCTTGGAGGATGGCTCGTTCTTGAAGATAGATGCGATTACGTTAGGTTATACATTGGCGTTGAATAAGTATACAAAATGGGCAGAGCGTCTGCGCGTATATGGAACTGTCGGCAATGTAGCGACTATTACAGGATATAGCGGACATAATCCAGAGGTAGATATCACAGGCTGGACAGGTGGTACCGATAAGGTTTGGAACTGTGACCCGATTGTCCGCACATACACTTTAGGTATTCAAGTAACATTCTAAAAAAGGTAAGAAGAAAATGAAAATTAGCAAGATAACAAATTGGATGGTAGCCGGGGCTGCTTGCTTGCTGCTGGGTACCTCATGTGATGTGGATCCTACCTTCTATTCGCAGGTTGTTCCCGACACGTATTATACGAATGCAGACGCGATTTGGTCGCGTTTTAATCGTCCTTTTACGCATTGGCGTTGGTGGGTAGCTCATAACGACGCTCGTGTGCGCTTGATGGAAGTGGGAACTGATGCTATGTGTGTGCCTACTCGTGGTAATGACTGGTTTGATGGCGCCGTTTATCAGAACATGCATCATCATCATTTTATGGATGATATGAGCCCGATGAAGGATGGATGGGACTTGACGACGATGGGTGTGGCTCAGTCGTGGAGTGCCTTGGAGGATTTGGAGAATATCGATTTCGTATCGGTGGGCTTGACTGAGGAGGATCGTGTATCAATGATTAATCAGTTGAACGTATTGGCTGCCTCTTTTTATTTGGATGGTTTGGACATGTTTGGTGGTATGCCTCTTTACACATCTACGAAGGAGGATGTGAAGGCTCGTGCTACAGATGTGGAGACTTTCCATTTTATCGACTCCTTGTTGGATGTATCTATGCCGAATCTTCCGTTGAAGGAGACCTTGGGAGCACCCGAGACGAACGTTATCCATCGTGCTGTGGCTGCGGCTTTGAAGGTTCGTTTGTATTTCAACGCTGAATCGTATATCAATAAACCGATGTATGAGGAGGCCGCTAAGATTTGTCAGGATATTATCGATGGAAAGTATGGTCAGTATAAATTGGCCAACCATTTCACCGAGATCTTTGGTTGGGGTAATGAGACTTGCCCGGAGATTATCTGGACAGTACCTTCCGAGAATGCCAAAGGTGAGACGGATGGTGGTTTGACTGCCTTCACTCTTCCCTATAATTTCAAGGATTTCTTAGGGGGCTTGCAGGATGCTAGTGGTAATAATGGGCTTTGCCTATGCCCTAGTCGCGATCCGGAGGGTAACTTGTATAAGTTTAACGTAGGTAATCCATACGAGACATTCAACGACAAGGATATCCGTAAGCAGCAGTATGTATATGAGGGTGGTCGCAAATACCGTGGTATGTTTATCGTTGGTGAGTTGCAAAACCCGGATTTCCCCGAGTACAAATGCTTGGGTGCCCGCGAGTATGCCGGCAAGGTCTTGAATGTCGTAGACCAGATCGCTCATATCAGCCAGGTGGGCAATACGGTAGCCAGTCTTAAGGATCTGACTTCTACGATTGCCGATGCAGAGGAGAACTCAGGCGTGCGTGTTCTTAAATTTAGTCCTCTGCCTAATCAAGATGAGTTCAAGGAACGTTTCAACCCAGATTGTCCTGTAATTCGTCTGACAGAGATCTATTATACTTTGGCGGAATGTAAGATGCGTTTGGGCGATAAGAATGGTGCGGCCGATATCATCAACTCCATCCGTAAGCGTAACTTCGAGGGTGGAAACGACCCGGATCCTGTTACCGCTGCCAATTTGGATAAATACCGTATGCTGAAGGAATGGATGCAAGAGTTCTTGCGCGAGGCCCGTCGTCGCACGGACTTAATCCGTTGGGACGCATATGTGACAGAGGATTGGTGGGATCATAAGGCTACGAACGATGAGAAATACAATCGTTATCCATTGCATCAATTGTCATTGGGTGCGAACCCGTTGTTGGAACAGAACCCGGGATATTAATAAGTTAAACTTAATATAAAAAAGGAGGTATGTCAGTTGGGCATACCTCCTTTTTTTGATATGGTGTGGAAAACGCAGTAGTACTTACTTAACCGGAGAATATATACTTCATCGGGCAAGTAAGTATATATTTGTAGACGAAGTAAGTACTACTGCGTTTTCTGGCATATAATTTTGATCTGCTATTAGTTCTTATTCAAAATGGGAGGAATTGCGTTTGATCGAGCGTTTTTTCCTGCCAGTCAAGCGTATTGTCAAGGAAAGTTTTTGAGATCATATGTTCTTATCTTGTTCTGATAAAAAGGAATGTCTATCTTTGTTCATGGTAAGTATATCTAAACGATCATCGCTATGAACCAGACAATTTATCCTATCGGCATACAGAACTTTGAGAAGATCCGTAAAGACGGTTATCTCTATATTGATAAGACAGCTTTGATTTATCAGTTGGCTAAGACCGGAAGTTACTATTTCTTGAGTCGTCCGCGGCGTTTCGGCAAGAGTCTCTTGCTATCTACGTTGGAGGCCTATTTCCAAGGGAAGAGGGAGCTGTTCGAGGGGTTGGCGATGGAACGGTTGGAGAAAGACTGGGAGGTATATCCGATCTTGCATTTGGACTTGAATGCTCGTCATTATAAAGATACTGCCGCTCTGACTAGTATCTTGAATGAGTTCTTGGAGAAATGGGAGGCTTTATATGGAACGGAGAAACAGGATCGTGCCTTGGAGGAACGTTTCAGTTATGTGATAGAACAGGCTTACCGCCAGACCGGGCATCGCGTGGTGATATTGATTGACGAGTACGACAAGCCTTTGCTGCAAAACCTGCACGATGAAAAGACGCAAACGCAATTGCGGAATATGTTGAAGCCTTTCTACGGCGTGTTAAAGACGATGGATAGAGCCATTCGTTTCGCTTTGTTGACAGGGGTGACGAAGTTTGGTAAGGTAAGCGTGTTCAGCGATTTGAATAACCTTATGGATATCTCGATGGACAATCGCTACGTCGAGATATGTGGCATCACGGAGAAAGAGATACATGCCTACCTAGAAGAGGAGTTGAAGGAGCTGGCTGAGACACAGGAACTGGATTATGAGGAAACCAGCCAGAAACTCAAGGAGCGCTATGACGGATACCATTTTACCGCCAAGTCTGCGGGAATATACAATCCCTTTAGCCTATTGAATACCTTCGCCAAGATGGAGTTCGGAGATTATTGGTTCGAGACCGGTACGCCCTCTTACCTCGTTGAATTACTCAAGCATACCCATTACGACCTTTACGAGATGGCGAACACGGAGACTGATGCGGATGTGTTGAACAGTATCGATGCTGCCTCGAAAAATCCCGTTCCCGTAATCTACCAGAGTGGTTACTTGACGATCAAGGATTACGATCCTGAATTTGGTATCTACCGGCTAGGTTTCCCGAACCGGGAAGTGGAAGAAGGTTTCGTGAAATATCTCCTTCCATTTTACACGAGTGTTAGTGCGCCCAAGACCCCTTTCGAGATCGGGCAATTCGTACGAGAGATACGCTCCGGTGATTACGATGCGTTCTTCCGCCGTTTACAAAGCTTCTTCGCTGATACACCCTATGAGGTGATCGCCGGCCAGAAGCCGGAGCGTGATACGGAGTTGCATTACCGGAACGTGCTTTTTATCGTATTTAAGTTGGTTGGACTTTATACGCAGGTGGAATATCATACCTCACAAGGGCGTATTGATCTCGTTCTGAAGACCGATCGCTATATCTACGTGATGGAATTCAAGCTGAACGGCACCGCCGAGGAGGCGTTGCGCCAGATAGAGGAGAGACAGTATGCGCTTCCCTTTGCGAGTGATCCACGGCAAGTTTTTAAGATCGGCGTGAACTTCTCCTCTGTGACCCGTAACATCGAGCGATGGTTGGTGGAATAATAATCTATTAAGTATATGAACTGGAAACAAACGCTTTTCTGGTCTTTTTCGACAGCTGCTATTTTTTATTATTTCCTGCTTTTTGGCGTGTTTGTGTTTGTCGGTCAGGAGGAGATGCAATTGTTTATACCTGAGTGGTGGTATATCCGGGAGTTCCTTTTTCAGCCGGGAGGATTTTGCGCTGTCGCCGGGCAATGGATCATTCAATACTACCGGCAGCCTATGTCGGCGGTGGTTCTCCATACGGTTTTACTCGTTGGTTGCGGGTTTATGGTCTATAGGATCTTGCGTTGTTTTTCTGACAAGACCTACCTGCTGTTCCTTTCTTTATTGCCGGTCCTGTATCTGGTTAAGATGAGTATTCATGGGGAGTATTTGGTGGACGGGACGGTTGGCGTGGTTTTGATGCTTTTAGCTTTGTCGGTCTCGCTAAAGGTGCGGAGGGCGGGTTCTATTGCCGGATACGGAATTGCCTCTACACTTTTTTTATGTGGGCTGACCGGGCTTCTATCTGTCTGTTACGCTTTCTTATATACGCTGTTAGCCTTACTCCGCTACAAAACGTCGCGGCAAAGATTGGCCGCCGCTGCCTGCTTGATCCCAGCGCTTTTTATCTATTTGTTTAGCGGATGGGTAGGGATTCCTGTACCTTTGTCTGATGGATGGATGCCGGAAGCCTATCTGGAGATACAGCGATTACCTCATTATTATATGTATCGTGTATGGACTTTCTTTACCCTTTCGATTGTCGGTGTTGCTTTATTCGCTCGCTTTGTTCCGGTGATTGGCGAGAAGAGTAAATGGATGGATCGGGTAGCCCTTGTTGTTTGTCTGATCACGGCGCTGGTATCCATACGGTTTTGCCTGCCGGAACCTTGGCATGCGCAACGCATGATGCTTGACGAGCTCTCTTTCTTAGCCCGGGAGAGGCAATGGGACGCCATTATTGATAAGTACCGGGGAAAGCAGATCTATAATTATGTTAGCTTAAACTATTTGAATATGTCGTTGGCCCATAAGGGAGAATTGGCCGACCGGATGTTTACTTTCGATCAGAAAGGAATGAAAAGCTTATGTGCCGATTGGAATCAGACCTTTTACATGGATCGTTTATTGAGCGATGTTCATTTTCTTGTTGGCGATGTCTCTTTGTCTGAAAGCTTTGCGATGGACGGATTTACGCAAGCCAAACGTAAAGGGAGTGCCCGCATGATGCAACGTTTCGTGCAAGTTTGTCTGATTAGGGGTGAGGTGGCGCTGGCCAAGAAATATTTGGACTTGCTTGCCGCTATGCCATTCTATAAAGATTGGGCTTGCCGTTATGCTACCTATCTGGTACATCCGGAATTAAAGGATAAAGATCCGGAGTTGAGTGACAAATATATGCCTGTTGAGAAAAGAGATCGACTGAGTTTGTCCGTACCTGTCGATTCCTTATGGAGTGGATACAATCTTCCGGATCATCGGATCGGTTGGGAATACCGGGGATGTTATTATTTGTTGGGTAAGAAGCTGGATGCATTTGGCCGGTTCTTGGAAGAGACACCTTTCATGAAGGGGGAACCGATACCCCGGCATTTCCAAGAAGCCGGATTGTTGTTGGCGGACAAAGACAGTATATCGCTTTCCTCCTATTCCATACAGCCGGAGATCGTAGATCGATACCGGGAATTCAAGCAGGTTTTGGGACGATCTGCCAACCAAGTGGATGTGTCCTCGATGTATCGACAATTTGGAGATACCTATTGGTATTATTACTATTTCAAGATCTTTAAAGGAGAAGAACAATGAAGCGATTATCTATCTGTTGGATTATAGGTTGTCTTTTGGGACTTGTGGCTTGTAGACCGGAAGTTCCTGCGCAAGCGGAACAAGGAGAAACTGACGTGTTTCCGGATTACAGGGAAGTTACTGTACCGGTCAATATGGCCCCTCCCAATTTCAAGTTGGTTGATCAACAGCTACAGGGGATAACTCGGTTGAAAACTATGAATAGGGAGTTGATAATCGCAGCCGATCATGGTGTTTTCAACCTGCCGGAAACGGATTGGAAGGTCTTATCGCAGGACGCACAAGGAAAACAAATAGATGTGACGGTTTATTTTCGAGAACCTCAAAGTGATTGGAAACAAATGAGTTTCCCTATCTATGTGTCAAGAGATTCCGTTGACGCTTATTTGGTGTATCGCCGTATTTTTCCCGGATATCGGATGTGGAACGAGATGGGGATTTATCAACGATGTGTTGAAAACTATGTTGAAAAGTCTATTCTTGATAACCAATCGACAAATAATAGTTGTATGAACTGCCATGCCTTTTGTGAGCGACAAGGGGAACAAATGCTTTTTCATCAGCGGGGTTCTCATAATGGGACTTACTTGATTGATCATCGGCAGGTAAAGACGATTGCGTTGGAACGGGACGGTAAGCCGGCTTCGTTCGTTTATCCGTATTGGCATCCATCCGGCCGGTATGTCGCTTTTTCTACCAATGAGACCCACCAAGACTTCCATCTTTCCGATGAGAATCGGATTGAGGTATATGACGTGGAATCGGACGTGCTGATCTATGACACGGAGAAGGAGAGGGTATTCAGTTCGCCATTATTGGCTTCCATGGCGTGTTATGAGACTTTTCCCACTTTTACTCCGGATGGTAACTATCTGCTGTTCTGTTCGGCGGATTCTGTCTGTATGCCGGAAAATTATCGGGATGTCCGGTATAACCTGCTACGAGTCGCTTTTGATCCGGAAGACGGTTCGATTGGAACCCAAGTGGATACCTTATATAATGCGAGGGAAGCGGGCCGGAGTGTTAAGTTCCCGAGAGTCTCCCCGGATGGGAAGCGGCTACTTTATACGGTGTCCGATTATGGCAATTTCTCTATTTGGCATAAGGATGCGGATTTGTATATGCTGGATCTGTCTACCGGGGCAATCGATTCTTTGCCGGAAGTGAATAGCCCGGATGTAGAGAGCTATCATTCTTGGAGCGGCAATAGTCGTTGGTTTGTCTTTTCCAGCCGCCGGGACGATGGGCTTTTCACACGCCCGTATTTGGTACATGTGAATGAGCGGGGGCAGTGCGGTAAACCTTTCTTGTTACCGCAAGCATCTCCGGATTATTATGAATGCTCCCTGTTCTCGTTTAATGTTCCGGAATTTATACATACTCCGGTTATAATCTCGAAGGAAAGGTTGGTCGAGGCTTCACGAAAAGAAGACACTACGACCATTAAACATATCGAGGGCATCTAATTTTTCACTTCTTTGTGCCGAAGGTATTTATAAAAGTCGTACTTTTGCGCTAAAATCAAAACGATGCGAAAAGTTCATTTGATCTCCGTAACCGAACCTTTGGTTTTAGATCTAGCCCTAGCACTTCGAGAAAAAGGATATGAGGTAAGCGCTTCCGGTTGTGGTCTGACTGAAGAGATGATAGGAAGACTTCATAACGCGGGCTGTACCTGTTATGGGGATGGGTGGTTTCCGGAGAAATTAATAAAAGATATTCACTCGGTGGTTTTGGGTGCTAAAGTAAAGCAAGATAACCCGGAATTATTGCGTGCGAAGGAATTGGGGATGTTAATCCAATCCATTCCGGAATTTATATTTCAACGGACTCGGTCGAAAACTCGGGTTGTTGTGGCGGGTAGTCGTGGAAAGAAGACAATTATTTCCATGATGGTCTGTGCGTTGCGCCGGCAAAAGTTGGCGTTCGACTATGCGTTGACTAGCAAGGTGGACTCGCTTCCGAACCGGATACATTTGAGTTATGAGGCACGTATCGCTTTGATCGAAGGAGATGAGCATATCACCTCTGCCTTGGACAAGCGTTTCCAATTGGAATTCTATCGTCCGCATATTGACGAATTTATCTTGGTCTACCGAGACGGATCATGCGACTCCGGAGGCCTATTTATCCACTTATCAATCTTTCTCCGTTTCTATTGAGCGGGAAGGGAAATTGATTTATTTTGGAGGTGATGATACTGTCAGTCAGTTGGCAGGGGACGTCCGGAGCGATATCACCGCTATCCCTTTTGAGGAACATCCGGTCGTGGAGAAAGACGGGCAGACTTTTCTGCATACTCGCTACGGAGACTATCCGGTACGGATTCCCAATCGCTATTTCTTGATCAATCTGAATGCGGCACGTTTGGCTTGCCGGCAGTTAGGCGTTAAAGACGCGGATTTTTATCAAGCGTTATCGGAATATAGTTTATCTTTGCCGATATGATAATAGCTAGACAAAAAAGAAAAGAGAATATCGCTGAATATCTGCTTTATATGTGGCAGGTTGAGGACTTGATCCGGGCGAATAAGTTCGATATGGATTCGATCAACCGCACGGTGATCGCCCATTACGACCAGCCCGAGGAGGTGAAGAAGGAGATCGCTCAATGGTACGAGGAATTGATCGAGATGATGCGTAGCGAAGGGGTGATGGAGAAAGGTCATATCCAATTGAACAAGAATGTGATTATTACTTTGACCGATTTGCATCTCCGTCTTTTGAAATCTCCGAAAGAGATGGTTTATAGCGCAGCTTATTATAAGACGCTTCCTTATATCGTACAGCTCCGGGCTAAATCGGGTGGAGAGGATCTGCCGGAGTTGGAAACTTGTTTCGCCGCCGTATATGGCTATCTGCTTTTGCGTATGCAAGGGAAAGAGGTGAGTGCGGAGACGTTAGAGGGTATTAAACAAATCAGCTCCTTCTTGGCGTTGCTCGCCGAGAAATATCGGGAAGATATGAAAGGGGAACTTAAACTAGAGGATTAATAATAGATATAGACATGAAGACAGTTTTGGTAACCGGAGCGAACGGTCAATTGGGAAGTTCTATCCACGCTCGTATCAGCCAGTATCCCGGCTATAATTTTCTTTTTACGGATATAGATACGTTGGATATTTGCGACAAGGAGGCCGTCCGGAAATATGTCTTGGAAAATGATGTTCAATATGTCATGAATTGCGCCGCTTATACGGCGGTGGATAAAGCGGAGGAGCATGAGGATTTGTGTATGCGCATCAACCGGGATGCGGTACGGAACTTAGGTGAGGCCGCTCATGCCGTAGGTGCGAAGGTGATTCATGTATCTACCGATTATGTGTTCGATGGAACGAGTTGCCGTCCTTATCTGGAAAGCGATGCGACTTGTCCTGTTTCCGTATATGGACGTACGAAACTGGCGGGAGAGCAGGCCTTGATGGAGGTGTGTCCGGATTCCGTGATTATCCGTACGGCTTGGTTGTATTCCGA
>ENA-ORNB01001597-ORNB01001597.1-human-gut-metagenome-genome-assembly--contig:-NODE-1597-length-15372-cov-5.603251_pt1 | contig 15372 bp, 10 predicted proteins | sample MGYA00242112_ERZ509016 | MGnify/ENA primary metagenome ERZ509016 (study PRJEB26280, sample SAMEA2338705) | human gut metagenome | biome: human gut; feature: human-associated habitat; material: faeces...
GCTCTCCACCAGATGCACCGGGATGCGGATGGTGCGGGCCTGATCGGCGATGGCCCGGGTGATGGACTGCCGGATCCACCATGTGGCGTAGGTGGAAAACTTGAAGCCCCGGTCCGGCTCGAACTTCTCCGCCGCCTTCATCAGGCCGAGGTTGCCCTCCTGAATGAGGTCGAGGAAGGGCAGGCCCCGCCCGGCGTACCGCTTTGCCACCGAGACCACGAGGCGGAGGTTCGCTTCGCTGAGACGGCGGCGGGCGTCCTCGTCCCCGGCCTGCGCGGCACGGGCGAGGGCAGCCTCCTCCTCCGCGGACAGCAGGGGCACCCGGCCGATCTCCTTCAGATAGGTCTTTACCGGGTCGTCCAGCGCCACCCCCTCGGCAGAAAGCTCATCCTCGAGCCTGCCGATCTGCTCTTCGTCCAGAAGCGGCAGCTCCGTCTCCTCCTCAGCCACCTGCACGCCCCGCGTCTCCAGTGCGGCATACAGCTCGTCCAGCCCTGCCGGGTCGAAGTCCTGTTCCTCCATCGCACGGCTCACCTGCTCGGGCGTCAGGACATGGCGGCGGGCGCGTCCCGCCAGCAGTTTTGCCATTTCTTCCGTCTGTGACATTTTCTGCATCTGTGCTTCTCCTTCCGGCCCCAGCCGGTGGAGAGATCAGACCGAATCTTCTGCGTCAGCAGTTCCCTGCTTTTGTTCCCGCATCGACTGGAGATACTGTTCAATATCGTTGGTTGACATACTGGCGGCGCGGCTGGCCACGGGAGTCCCCCGGGCAATGCGTTCCAGATAGAGCTTGATGTCCTCCGGCGTACAGTTCACATCGCTGTATTGTGCCGCAAGACGGCTCAATTCATTCAGAGCTTCCTCGCTGACAAAGGCCCGCAGGGTGGCGAGGCTCACCTCCACCCCCTGCTCCTTGCAGCGGAGCATGGCTTCGTACAGCTCCTTCTGCTGGGGCTGCAAGAACTGTTCCGGCCTGAGCTGGGCGCTCACCTTATTGATATAGCCCGGCTCCCGCAGCATGGCGGCCAGAAGCCGCTGCTCTGCGCTGGCCATGCCCAGTGCGCCCTGGCCTGCGCCGTAGGGGACTTTGATCTGGTCCATTTCGCCCTCTTTCAGGCGGGCGCGGTTCTGCTCCCGGCGGCGCCTGCTGCCCGCTTTCTTCACGGCGTCGGCCAGCTGGGCCATGATGGCAGTCTTGGAGATGTTCGTCTCCTCGGCCAGACGCCCGGCGTAGACCTCCTGCTCGGTGGGGTTGGAGCGCTCGGCCAGCATCTCCACCGCTTCCTTGACGTACTCGAGGCGCTGAGCATCCTGTTTGAGGTCGTACTGACTGCGCAGACGGCCCAGCCGGAAGTCCAGCGCATTGCCCACGCCGTCCAGCAGGGCTTTGAAGCGGTCGGCACCGTATTTCTTGATGTACTCGTCCGGGTCTTTCGCGCCCGGGATCTGCAGCACGCCCACCCGCACCGGGCTGTTACGGAACAGTTCCAGCGAGCGGAGAGTGGCCTTCTGGCCCGCCTCGTCGGAGTCGTAGCTGAGGATGACCTCATCGGCATACTGGCTGATGAGCTTGACCTGGTCGGGCGTCAGAGCCGTGCCGCAGGCGCAGACAGCGGTGTCGATGCCCGCCTGATGCATGGAGATGACATCCATGTAGCCCTCGCAGAGGACGTACCGATGGGAAGCGCTCCGCTTTGCGATTTGGAGCGCGAACACCGTGTCCGACTTGTGGTAGACCAGCGTTTCGGGGCTGTTGACGTACTTGGGCTTGGAGTCGTCCAGCACACGGCCACCGAAGGCGATGATGTTTCCCCGCAGATCGAAGATGGGGGTCATGACCCGCCGCCAGAACAGGCAGTAGATGCGGCCCGACTGGCTCCGCTTGAACAGGCCGCTGGCGTCCAGCTCCTGCTGGTTGTAGCCCTTGTCCCGGAGATGCTGGTAGAGCGCCTGCCCGTCGTCGGGGGCGTAGCCCAGCCCGAAGCGATTGATGGTCTTGTCGTCGAGGCCTCGCCGACGCCAGTAGGCACGGGCCTGCCGGGCCTCCTCCACGGTGGAGTTGAGGCAGGCGTGGAAGAAGCGGGCCGCGTCCTTGTTCATGGTGAGGATGCGGCTGCGCAGACGGCCCGTTTTGTCGTCCTCGGTGGGTTCGGGCATCCCGGCCCGCTGGGCCAGCAGCTTGACGGCCTCCACGTAGTCGATGCTGTTTATCTTTTTGGTAAAGGTCACTGCATCGCCGCCTGCACCGCAGCCAAAGCAATAGAAGCTCTGGGTGTCCGGATAGACGTAGAACGAGGGGGTCTTCTCGCTGTGGAAGGGACACAGACCGCCGTAGAGCCGGCCCTTCCGTTTAAGCTGGACATAGCCGCCCACCAGCTCCACGATGTCGGTGCGGCGGGTCAGCTCTTCAATATATTCGTGTGGGATCATAAAGATGTTCGGCGCTCCTTTTTACAAAACGTGCCACTTGCGAGGCACAAAGACGTCCTCAAAGGTCCGGATGGCAAATTCGTCGCTCATGCCGCTGATATAGTCAGTGACGGCCCGCTCGGGGTTGTCCTGATAGGCCAGCTGGACGTAGAAGTTGGACATCTGGTCCACATGGGCCAGATAATACTCGTACAGCTCCCCGATGACCTTGTCCACCTTCTGCTCCTCGGCCTTGGCGGTCTTGTCCACATACACGGTGGCATACATGAAGTCCCGCAGGGCGAGGAAAGCTTCATTCTCCTCTGCGCCGACCCCCACATCCCCGTCGCTGTGGGCGAGGATGCTGTTTATCATGGTGGTGATGCGGGCGGACTTCGTCTGGCCCAGCACGGCGGTGCAGTCCTTCGGCAGGGTGGCCGGGTCCAGCACACCGGCCCGGACGGCGTCCTCAATGTCGTGGTTGACGTAGGCGATCTGGTCAGCCATCCGCACGATGCGGCCCTCGGGCGTCGCGGCCCAAATGCCTTTTGTGTGGGTGACGATGCCGTTGCGCACCTCCCAGGTCAGGTTGAGGCCCTGCCCGTCCTTCTCGAGCTTGTCCACCACCCGCAGGCTCTGCATATAGTGCTTGAAGCCGCCGGGCGTGAGCTTATCCAGCGCCCGCTCTCCGGCGTGGCCGAAGGGGGTGTGGCCAAGGTCGTGGGCGAGGCTGATGGCCTCGGTCAGGTCCTCGTTGAGCCGCAGCGCCCGGGCGATGGTGCGGGCGATCTGGGAGACTTCCAGCGTGTGGGTCAGGCGGGTGCGGTAGAGGTCGCCCTCCGGCGAGAGGAAGACCTGCGTTTTCTGCTTGAGCCGCCGGAACGCCTTGCAGTGGAGCACCCGGTCACGGTCTCGCTGGAACACAGGGCGGATGGGGTCCTGTTCCTCCGGCCTCTGCCTGCCCCGGCTCTCATCGCTGAACGTCGCCCACGGGGTCAGCGTCAGCCGCTCGATCTCTTCGGTGCGTGTGCGCACATCCATCCTGTGTCCCTCCTTTTTCTCTCGCTTTCCCTCCTCTCCGCGCGCGGCCGATCCCAATGCCGCGTCTGCGGCTATTGTAACCGATTCGCCCTGTCGAAGGGGGAAAATCCATGTCTCTTCGTCAGAAAATGTTTCGACTTGTCATATGGTAATTTTGGGTATTTGTTATTCTTCTGTCTGGTTTCGACGCTGCCGTGGGCGAAACCTCTCCGTCTGCGCCTCTGGCGCAGCCACCTCCCCTATCGAGGGGAGGCTTTGGCATGTCGGTCAAGTTCCCACTGAACGAGCAAAGTTTATTCGTTTCGTGGGCTGTAGTGCTCCGCAGTCCAGGGCAGCGGCAGCTTGACAAGGTGCGTTGTCCAGAAGCTGCTGCCCTCTGTAGCAAGGCCCGCCCTTTTGCGCCATATCGGACCTCGGGCGTCCAGTAGGAAGTGGCCCGGCCTGCCAATGGCTCCCCTACTAGGGGAGCTGTCTGCGAAGCAGACTGAGAGGTTCTACCGGTAAAGCGCTCTTAAAACGCCGCATAGAACGGCTCGCTCACGGTGACATTGGCCGTGCCTCTTGTCAGCTCCTGTAACTGCGTCAGCAGCGGCCCTTCGGTATGCTCCGGCATCTGCCAGCGGAGGGTGACTTTATCGGTGAACTCCGGTTCGGCCAGCTTGCCGCCCGCCGCCTTGATGAGCAGGTCTGCCCGCTCATAGAGGCCGTAGTCCACCGTCACATCCAGCGCCACCACGCTGCGCACCGTCACCACTTCGGCGGCTTCCAGTGCGCGGGACGTGGCCGCCGGTCCCCAGCAGCACGCCGCCGAAATATCGTGTGATGACCACGATGAGGTCGGTCAGTCCGCTGTGCTGCAAGACCTCCAGGGCAGGCGTACCCGCTGTTTTGGCCGGTTCGCCGTCGTCGGAATAGCGCTCCCGGCTCCCCTCCCGCAGGCGGTAAGCATAGACATTGTGGCGGGCGGTGCGGTTGGCCGCGCGCACCTGCTCGAGGAAGGCCACGGCCTTCTCCTCGCTGTCTGCAAAGGAGAGCTGCGCAATGAAGCGGCTCTTCTTCTCTTCGTATTCTCCGATGGCTGTCCCCCGGATGGTGCGGTAATCCTCCACGCTGAATCCTCCTGCTGTGTTTCTATATAAGATAAGTATAGCATAAATCGGCATAAAGAAAAAGAAGCTGCTGCACAAAACACCGTGCAGCAGCTTCTCAGTTTTCATTTCCGGACGGGTGAAACAATTTTAGCGGATCTCGATGCCCAGCTTGAACTTCAGGTTGCCCAGCACCTTCTTGACGGTGCGCTCCACCTGCTCGTTGGAAACTTCGGCAGCGGGGTCAGAGAGGGTCAGGGAGAAGGCCATGCTCTTCTTGCCCTCGCCAAGGTTTGCGCCGCGATAAATATCGAACAGCTTGACCTCCGTGATGAGGGGGCTTGCCTTCTTGATGGTCTCTTCGATGTCGCCGCAGGCCACAGCCTCGTCGCAGACCAGAGCCAGGTCACGCTTGACAGCGGCGTAGGGGCTCAGCGGCTTATAGCGCAGCTCACCCTCGACGCAGGACATCAGAGCCTCATAGTCCAGCTCGCCCAGATAGATGTTCTGGCTGTCCTTCTGCTCCTTGGCGATCTCCAGCTCCGCGTTGATCTCGTTGGCCAGCTTGCCGAAGACGCCCAGACGCTTGCCGTTGCAGTAGACGGCAGCGCTGATGCCGGGGTGGAGCCAGCTGGTGGTCTCACGCTGATAGGTAAAGGTCAGGTTAAAGCCCTCAGCCAGTGCTTCCAGAGCGCCCTTGACGGTGAAGAAGTCCTCTTCGGGGCCGAAAGCACCGATGCAGAGGGTCTGGCGCTCGTGGGGATGCTCGTTGATGGGCAGCTCCTTGGCGAGGTAGACGGGAGCCATCTCGAACAGGCGGCCCTCAGCGTTGCCCTTCTTGAGGTTGTCCACGATGACGTTCAGCATGGACGGAGCCAGCAGGGTGCGCATGACGGACAGGTTCTCGCTGATGGGGTTCAGGATGCGGATGGCCTTGCGGGCTTCATCCTCCGCCGGGATATGGAGCATATCGAACTCGGCATTGGAATAGAAGGCCAGCGTGGAAGCCTCATAGAAGCCCTGTGCGGCCAGCAGACGCTTGGTCTTGAGCTGCTGCTTCTGCTCGTAGTTCAGACCGCCGTTGGTGACAGCGGCAGTGTTCAGGAAGGTGGGTACAATGTGGTCATAGCCGTACTCACGGATGACTTCCTCGGCCAAGTCGGGGAAGCTCTCCACATCCTCACGGTAGAGGGGTGCAGAGACGTCCCAGCTGCCGTCGGCCTGCACGTCCACGGTGAACTCGAGGCGCTTGAGGATGTCGATCATGGTCTGGTCCGGCACGGTGATGCCCAGCACGCCGCAGATCTTGGCCGGGGTGGTGACGATGTGCTTGCGCTCGAGAGGACGGCCATCGGTCAAATCGTATTCCAGCGTGGTGATGTCGCCGCAGTCCAGCTCCTGGATGAGGTGCAGGGCGCGGGCAAGGCCCAGCTCGGGAGAGTGGCGGTCAACGCCCTTCTCGTAGCGGGCGGAAGAGTCGCTGTTCTGGCCCAGAGCGCGGCTGGTCTTACGGACGGAGTCGCGGGCGAAGGTAGCGCACTCGAAGAGCAGGCTGGTGGTGTTGTCGTCCATGCCGGAGTTTGCACCGCCCATGATGCCGGCCAGAGCGACCGGCTTCTCTGCGTCGCAGATGACCAGATTGTTGGGGTTCAGGGTGAACTCCTTCTCATCGAGGGTGGTGATCTTCTCGCCTTCCACGGCGCGGCGGACGGTGATGCTGCGACCGGCGACCTTGTTCAAGTCGAAAGCGTGCATGGGCTGGCCCATCTCCAGCAGGGTGTGGTTGGTAATATCGACCACATTGCTGATGGAGCGCAGGCCGCACAGAGCCAGATGGCGCTTCATCCAGCGGGGAGACTCGCTCATCCGGATATTGCGGACGTAGTGTGCCATGTAGCGGGGGCAGAGGTCCGGAGCCTCCACCTTCACGCTGATCGGCTCGTCGGCGTCGCAGACGGTGTTGTAGTCCATGGCGGGCATGTGCAGAGGCTTGCCGAGGATGGCGGCCACCTCGCGGGCGATGCCCAGCACAGACTGGCAGTCGGGACGGTTTGCGGTGATGGAGATGTCGAAGATGTAGTCATCCAGACCCACCACGGGGGCGATGTCGGTGCCGGGGACGGAGTCCTCGGGCAGGATGAGCAGGCCGTAGACCTCAGAGCCCGGGAACAGGTCATCGTTCAGGCCCAGCTCCTCGCCGGAGCAGAGCATGCCGTTGGACTCGACGCCCTGCATCTTGCGGGCCTTGATCTTGATGCCGCCGGGCAGGGTGGAGCCGTCCAGAGCGGCAGGCACGCAGTCGCCCAGCTTCATGTTCGCCGCACCGGTGCTGATGCGGATGTCGTGGCCATACTCGCCGCAGTCCACGACGCACTTGGTCAGATGGGTGCCTTCCTGAGGCTCCATCTCCACGATCTTGCCCACGACGACCTTGCTGATGCCGGCGTCCAGCGGAATGAGTTCCTCGACTTCAAAGCCGCAGGAGAAAAGCTTTTCTTCAAGCTCCTGTGCGGTAACGTCAATATCGACGAGTTCTTTTAACCAACTGAAAGGTACTTTCATTGTTTGCTCTCTCCCCTCTTATTCGTGGAACTGCTTGAGGAACTGCAGGTTGTTCTCAAACATCAGGCCGATGTTGTTGATGCCGTACTTCAGCATGGCGATGCGCTCGATGCCGATGCCGAAGGCGAAGCCGGAGTACTCGTCCGGGTCGATGTTGCAGTTCTCGAGAACTTTGCGGTTGACGACGCCGCCGCCCAGCACCTCGATCCAGCCGGTGTGCTTGCACAGGGGGCAGCCCTTGCCGTGGCACTCGAAGCAGCTCACATCCACCTCGACGCTGGGCTCCGTGAAGGGGAAGTAGGAGGGACGCAGGCGGGTGCGGGTGTCGGCACCGAACATCTTCTGCACGAAGGTGTTCAGAGCGCCCTGCAGGTCGCCCAGCGTGATGCCCTTATCCACGACCAGACCTTCCATCTGGTGGAACATGGGGCTGTGGGTAGCGTCGGAGTCAGAGCGGAAGACGCGGCCCGGGATGAGCACCTTGATGGGAGGCTTCTGGCTGTCCATGGTGCGGATCTGGCCGCCGGAGGTCTGGGTGCGGAGCAGGAACTCATCGGACAGGTAGAAGGTGTCCTGCATATCGCGGGCGGGATGGTCCTTCGGGACGTTCAGGCGGGTGAAGTTGTGGTCGTCGTCCTCGATCTCGGGGGCGTCTGCCACTGCAAAGCCCATGCCCGAGAAGACGTCGATGATCTGGTTGGTGACGAGGGTCAGGGGGTGCAGACCGCCCACGGCGCGGGTCTTGGCGGGCAGGGTGATGTCCACCGTCTCGGCGGCGTTGCGGGCAGCAAGCTCAGCCTGCTTCACCTTGTCGGCAGCGGCGTCATACTCGGCCTGGACCCTGGCCTTCAGTTCGTTGATGATCTTGCCCATGGCCGGCCGCTCCTCGGGGGCGACAGAGCGCAGATTCTTCATCAGGGCGGGGATCTTGCCGTTCTTGCTCAGATATTCCTGCCAGAAAGTTGCCAGCGTTTCTTTGGAAGAGACCTGGCCCAGGCTCTCTTCGGCCTGCTTTGCCAGCTCGTCGATCATTGCTTGCATGGATGTTCTCTCCTTCTCATTCGTGTTGTTCAGCGGACAGCAAAAAAGCTCCGTCCCCTGCCCCGGCCTCCTGAAAGGCCCGGCAAAAGGGACGAAGCTCATAAAATTCACAGCTCCGCGGTACCACCCGGTTTCCGCCCGGCTCTTTCGCAAGCCGCGCGGCGCTCAAAACGCCGTAACGGGGCGCACCGTCCGGCCCTACTGTCGTTCAGGCCGGCCGCTCGGGAGCGAACTTCAGCCTGCGCCCGCGCGGAAGCCCTCTCAGCCGGTGAAGCTTCTCTCTTTGCTGCGGTGCGCCTGCCTACTCTCTCCGTCGCTGCGTTTGGAGTATTCAGGTCGTGGTCATTTTGATAACCGAGAATCATCTTATCACATTTTGGGGCGGTTTGCAAGCACAGCGGGCAGATTTTAAGGAATATCCGCATTTTTCTTGCTTTTCAGTCGTTATCATGGTATGCTGAGCTCAACGCTTTACTGAAAGGAGGGTACATCTGCGATGGGTTGGAACGGCTGCGTTTTCTTCAAAAAAGGAAACCCCTAAGCTTTTCCGGCTCGAAGTGTACCCTTTTATGCCTTTCAGCAGAGCGTGGAGCATGATCTATGCGCCCCGCAGCTTTGCTATGGGGCGCTTTTGTTTTGCGCAGAAATATATAAAAAGGATACACATTTCTATCCATAATAATAGAAAGGGTGTTCCCCCATGAACCATAAACTCAACCTGAAAAAGCAGCTTGCCTGCATCTATACCAACAACTTCTTCTCCGGCCTGCGCATCACCGACGCCGTGTGGGTGGCGCTGCTGGCTGCGCGGGGCTTCTCGCTGTGGGAGATCGGCGTTGCCGAGAGCGTGTTCCACATGGTCAGCCTCACCTTCGAGGTGCCGAGCGGCATGGCGGCTGACCTGCTGGGCCGCAGGAAGACACTCGTGGCCGGCGGGGTCTGCATGGTGCTCTCCAACCTCCTGATGGCCTTTGCGCCGGACCTGTTTTTCATCTGCCTGGCGATGGCGCTGAGCGCACTGGCCAACGCCATGTTCTCCGGCACCGCCTCGGCCCTCACTTACGACAGCCTCAAGCAGTGCGGACGGACAGACGACTACCTCCGTGTCTCCGCCAACTGCTCCCAGCTCTCCATGCTGGCCACGGCTGTGGGGTCCCTCGCCAGCACGCTGGAACGGTTTCTCCGCTTTTCCGGTTTCTACCTGCTGAGCGCCGCCTTTGAAGGCACTGCTGCTGCCGCCACCGCCCTGATGACCGAGCCCATCGTCACCGAGACGCAGGCCCGCCGGGAGAAGCAGACCTTCCGCGACCTGCCCGGCCAGCTCGCGCGGCTGGTGCGGGACAGCATCACCGCTCTTCGCGCCACCCCGCTGGCTGCAAAGCTCATCGTCTCTGCCGCTGTCCTCTGCATCCCCAGCTACCTGACCAAGATGTTCGTCCAGCAGCGGCTCATCGAGCTGGGCTGGCCCACAGCTCTGCTGTTCGTACCGATGCTACTGAGCGGGCTTGCCTCCATGCTGGGCGTTGAAGCGGCCCGACGGCTCCATCCGGAGAGCCTGCGGCGGTTTTACGCCGTCTGCGCCCTGCTCTGCGGCGGGGGCTGCGCACTGGTGGGTGCCGCCCCGGTACTGGGCTGCATCTTCGGCTGTATGCTGGTGCAGGGCGTCATCGACACCTACCTCCTGCATGAGGACCAGAAGTTCAACGATGTCATTCCCAGCGACCAGCGTGCCACCCTCATCAGCGTGGACAGCATGGTCTACAGCCTGCTCATGATACCCGCCAGCCCCCTCGTGGGCGCGGTGGGCGACACCTTCGGGCAGGCCGGTGCGGGCCTTGCCGTGCTGGGCGTTCTCGTGGCGCTGACCGGCACGGCGGCGCTTGGCCGAAAGACGCGCGCCTCCTGAGCAAAAAACGCACTGCCGGGTTTCTTGACAGCTGCCCGGCAATGCGCTATAATAACGATAGAAAAGGCACTGTGACAAGCGGTTTGGCCTCTTCAATGGTTTAGATTTCTTTTTCCGAAACCGTCACCTTGGCAGAGGTGGCGGTTTTACTTTTTGATTCGCAGTGTGAACGTGAGTCCAAACAAGTGAAACGTCAAAGTAATCGGCATCTTCTCACCCCCTTTCGGAAGTGAGAGACCAAACCGCCTGCCGTATGTACAGTGCCTTACCGCCTTGCGGCGGCAGTATCAGTGTATCATAAACACTGACAGAAAACAAGAAAATCCCCCACGAAAGTGGGGGATTTCCTGTTTCTACTCGTTTTTACTTACTCAGCAGCTCATCCACCATCGCGTCCATCTGCGCCTCAGCGGCGGCGTTGGAAGCAGAGCGGAGGGTCACGACGGTGTCGCAGACGGTGATGTTCTTCATGCCGTCCAGCTCGGCGCGCATGAGCTTTGCAGCCATAGGCGCCCAGGTGCCGTTCTCCATCAGGGCGATGGTGCGGCTCTGGAAGGCCTTGGTCTTGAGGTGGGTCAGCAGGTTCTCCATCGGCGGGAAGAGGAAGCCGTCATAGGTGGCGCAGGCCAGAACGGTCTTGCCGCAGCGGAAGGCTTCGGTGACGGCGTAGGAGACGTCGGTGCGGGTCAGATCCATCTCCACCACCTTGGCACCCTTGGCGCGGAGCTTTTCGGCCAGAATGTGGGCGGCGGCGCGGGTGTGGCCGTGGATGGAGGCACTGGCGACCAGCACCTTCTCCGGCTCTTCGGCCTTGTAGCTGGACCACAGATCGTAGTAGTTCAGGTACTTGCCAAGGTCGCCGGTGAGGACGGGGCCGTGGAGCGGGCAGATGGTCTTGATGTCCAGCGCAGCGGCCTTTTTCAGCAGAGCCTGCACCTGCGGGCCGTACTTGCCCACGATGTTCAGGTAGTAGCGGCGGGCCTCGCTGGCCCAGTCGGCCTTCTCGTCGAACTTTGCCACCGCGCCGAAGCGGCCAAAGCCGTCGGCGGAGAAGAGGACTTTTTCGGTGGACTCATAGCTCACCATGACCTCGGGCCAGTGGACCATGGGTGTGAACACGAAGGTCAGGGTGTGAGCGCCCAGCGAAAGGCTCTCGCCGTCCTTCACGACGACGCGGCGCTCCTTGGCGATGGCCTCTGCGCCGAAGAACTGCTCCATATACTGGAAGGTCTTGGCGTTGCCTACCACCTGCATCTCGGGGTAGAGGGCGGCGAGGCGGGCCACATTCGCGCCGTGGTCAGGCTCCATGTGGTGGACGACGAGGTAGGCGGGCTTCTCCCCTGCCAGTGCCTCGGTGACGTTTGCCAGCCACTCGTCGGTAGCGCGGTCGTCCACGGTGTCGAGGATGGCGGTCTTCTCGTCCCGGATGACGTAAGAGTTGTAGCTGACGCCGGTGGGGACCGGGTACTGGCTCTCAAACAAATCGATGGTGGTATCGTCCACGCCCACGCCCAGAATGGCGCTGCTGATGTTCTTTACGCTCATAAGCACATTTCCTCTCTGTTATTGGTGTGTATGGTCTGCCATGGCCGGCAATTATTTTAATAATCGTTCTCAGTATAGCACAGTCTGCCGCCTTCGTCAACTATTTATCAGGCTGGATGGCCGAATGCTGTTCTACTGCGGTAGATTATGTGGCAAAGTGACAAAATAATAATATAGATACGTTACATTTCCCCACTTTGCCAACTTGGAAAAGTGCTCACATATCTGGCAAAGTGGTCAGTTTGCCAGCTCAGGCCAGTTTGCCACCCTGGCAAAGTGCATTTTTGACCGTCACTACGTCAATATTCTCCCACTTTGCCAGATGTCTCGCTGGTCTCAGAGAGTGCTTTCGGCAGCTCGTTCATGTCGTCTATCTCGAGCAGGGCGCTGGCGCTGGCCTCGTCGAGGCTCTGGACGCTGCGCAGCTTCCGGCTGATGGCCCGGCTGCGGACGCCGATGAGCTGGTCCAGCTCTTCGTCGGTCTGGCGCAGACGCTGCTGCATCTTGGCGAGGCCCTGCCCGAACTTGTCGAACTCCGTCTTCACCGCGCCCAGCAGCTGCCAGACCTCGCCGGAGCGCTTCTGGATGGCGAGGGTCTTGAAGCCCATCTGCAGGCTGTTCAGCAGGGCCGCCATGGTGCTGGGGCCTGCCACGTTGACCTGATAGTCCCGCTGCAAGACCTCCAGCAGCCCCGCGTTCACCACCTCGGCATACAGGCCCTCAAAGGGCAGGAACAGGATGCCGAACGCCGTGGTATAGGGCGGCTCGACGTACTTTTCCCGGATGTCTCTGGCCTCGCTGCGGAGCACCAGCTCGAGGGCGTGGCGGGCATCCTCCACGGCCTGCGCGTCGCCGGAAGCGTAGGCGTCCTGTAAGTGGGCGTAGGTGTCACCGGGGAACTTGGAGTCGATGGGGAGCCAGACGCTGCCGCCGTCGGCACCCGGCATCCGGATGGCGTATTCCACCCGCTGGGTGCTGCCCGGGATGGTGGCGACGTTGGTGTCATACTGCTCCGGGGCGAGGATCTCTTCCAAGATCGCGCCCAGCTGGATCTCGCCGAGGATGCCGCGGGTCTTGACGCCCGAGAGCACCTGCTTCAGGCCGCCCACGTCGGCGGCGAGGGACTGCATCTCGCCAAGGCCCTTGTACACCTGCTCGAGCTGCTGGTTGACGGCCTTAAAGCTTTCCGTCACCCGCTTCTGCAAAGCGTCCTGAAGCTGCTCGTCCACCGTGTGGCGTATCTCGTCCAGCTTGCGGGTGTTCTCAGCCTGCAATGCCGTCATGCTCTCGACCATGGCGCGGCGCAGCTGCTCCATCTGCTGGTTGTTGGCCTGCTCGAGGCTCTGCAGACGCCGCTCCAGGATGCGCTGCTGGCTGTCCTGCCCCTGACCGAGGGTGGTGCTCATGCTCTGCACAGCCGTCTGCAGCGTCTCGCTGACGCTGCGGATGGCGGCGTAGTTCTGCTGGGCGATGGCGTCCTGACGGGCGTTGAACTCTCTGGCCTGAGCGGCCAGCTGCTCTTCGAGCCAGTCTTTCAGCTCTTCGCAGTCGGCTTCGTCCAGCCCGCCGGTGGGGCGTCCGCTGCGGAAGAGCAGCAGCGCCATCATCAGGCAGATGGCCACCAGCAGGACGGTATACAGCATTGCGAGAAATTCCATTTATTCTACTTCCTCAAACTTCAAAACTTCTTTGGTAGTCACGGTATCGTCACCGTACAGGCCCACGCCGTCGGCCTCCATCTCGCCGCTCTGGTTGTCGTAGGGGTCGCTGCGGAAGCCCAGCATCGGCGGGTCGAAGGGCGCTTCAAAGGCGCTGTTTGCCACCATGCGGCCCGTATCTAGACTGCCGAAATAGTGGCGGCGGAGCACTTCATCGCCCCGGCGGGCCATGGAGGCACCGTAGGAGCAGTCGGCATACATCCAGCCCTTGGGGGCGACGTAGAACCGCGCCCAGTCGTGACAGCCCGCGTCCCCCGGGGCCACTGCAAAGCCGCTCTCCCACCGGGCCGGGATGCCCGCGATGCGGCAGAGGGTGATGAAGGTCAGCGCCATGATGCCGCAGTCTCCCCGGCGGCTGCGGGCGCAGTTCTCGGCGATGGACTCATGGACGAAATAGGATGGCTGGAAGTGATACCGGACATTCAGGGTGACATAATCGTAGATGCGCTTCGCCTTCTCCGCCGGGCTGGCGATGCCCTCGGTGAGCTGAGCCGCCAGCGCCCGCAGATAGGGCGTAAAGACGATGTGGGGCGCTTCCTCGCCGGTGTAGAGATCGGGCTGCTCCGCGTCGGGCGTGAAGGAAAGCGGGTCGGCATAGACCGCCGTCTCCCGGTAGCTATACTCGGCCCCAAAGGTGCGGTTCTCGGTCAAGTCGGCCTCCCAGCAGACGGTGCGCTGGGGCGCGTCCTCGGCGGCGATATGGCCGGGCGTCTCGGTGAAGCGGTCCAGCGTGATATGGCTCTGGGACGGGCAGGCGGCAGGCAGGGCCAGCCACGCCCGGACATGGACGGTGTCCCGGCCCTCGGCTCTCGCCTTTTCCAGCGCGGCGGCGAAGGCCTCGTCCGACATCCGGATGCTGGTGCGGAGGGTGATGTCGGCGCTGGCGCTCCCCTCCCGCTCCATCTTCTCGTGGAGGCGGTGGCGCTCTTCGTTCTTGTTGTTGGGGGCGTCCGGCGTCAGCTTCCGGGCGGCGAGGTCGGCGTGGGTGGCCAGCAGCGTCTCGGCGAACCGGGCCTGATACCGCTTCTCCCCTTCCACGAACCGCCAGTCCATCCGGCCCTCCCAGTCGAGCTTCTTAAATTCCTCTGCCGTGAAGTCCTTGACCCGCTCCTGCATCCGGGCGATGGCCTCGGCTTCCGTCCAGCAGTATTCCCCGGGCAGCCGGCGCATGATCTCCTTCTGGACGGTCAGGGCCTCCCGCAGGGCGTCCACACCGTGGGGCGTGGGGTTCTCGGGCGGGACATACCCCTCCGGCGGGGCGATGCCGTTGGACGCCGGGCCGTTCTGGGTCTTTGTCCAGTCCTCGGCCAGCAGCCGGTCGATGCGGGCGATGGCCTCCTGATAATATCCGGCCGCTTTCAGCCGGGCGATGTCGTCGGGCAGGCCCACATTCAGGCTGCGGACAGCTTCATTCCAGTCGTACATATTCTCTTCCTCCTGTTATTCCGAAACGCTCTGCCAGAACTCGGCAGCACGTTCCACCCAGTCCTCGGCGTCCGTCCCCACGCCGATGCCGATGCCATGTTTGGCGTTGTCGTAAACTTCCACCCGGTTGGGGACGCCGCTCGCTTCCAGTGCCTTTGCAAGGGTCGGCCCCTGCAAGGGGTAGACGAAGGCTTTCAGCATGGTGTCATTCCTGCCGTACCACAGGAAGGTGGGCGGATAGTCCGGCGTCACGAGCTTCGAGACGGTGTAGGAATAGTAGCGTCTTTCCAGCCGGTCAGTATCCATCAGAAGGTGGTAGGCAGGCTTTGCCCCAAAGAAGTTGTTGATGGGGTAGGCCAGCAGCAATACGCCGGGCTTCGGCACACCGTAGCGGCCCCAGCCCTTTTCCTCATTGCCGAAGACGCCTGCGAGCTGTCCGCCGGAGGAGTAGCCCAGCAGGGCGTAGTCTTCCGTAGAGACGCCGAAGGTGTCGGCATTGTCCATCACGAAGCGGATGGCCCGGGCCAGGTCTTCCAGCGGAGCGTCGTCCCCGGCCTCCCATCCGATGCGGTAGCGCAGCGAGAAGACGGCATAGCCCTGCTCATGCAGCTCCCACGCCGTGGACACGCCGCCCCGC
>ENA-ORNB01001602-ORNB01001602.1-human-gut-metagenome-genome-assembly--contig:-NODE-1602-length-15309-cov-4.475285_pt1 | contig 15309 bp, 17 predicted proteins | sample MGYA00242112_ERZ509016 | MGnify/ENA primary metagenome ERZ509016 (study PRJEB26280, sample SAMEA2338705) | human gut metagenome | biome: human gut; feature: human-associated habitat; material: faeces...
CTTCGGAACAGGAATCAAGCAGTTGGAGCCGGTGGATGATGCTGGACATATCATCATGGATTACTCGATCCACGATGCAATCGAAGCCGGATTCAATCATGTAGTATTTATCATCCGCAAGGATATCGAGAAAGAGTTCAAAGAGGTCATCGGTGATCGCATTGCCTCCATTTGCTCTTCTCATAATGTAACTGTTGACTATGCTTTCCAAGATATCAATGATATCCCGGGAACTCTGCCAGAAGGCCGGACAAAGCCGTGGGGAACCGGTCAGGCTGTGCTTGCAGCGAAGAAGGTCATCAAGACTCCGTTTATCGTCATCAATGCAGACGATTACTACGGCAAGGAAGGCTTCAAAGCCGTACATGAGTATCTGGTGAATGGCGGCAAGTCCTGCATGGCAGGCTTTGTGCTGAAGAATACGCTGTCTGATAATGGCGGTGTGACCCGTGGCATCTGCAAGATGGATGATCAGAACAATTTGACCGAGGTTGTGGAGACCAAGAACATCGTAAAGACGGCAACTGGAGCAAAAGCAGACGGTGTGGTTGTTGATGTGAATTCTCTGGTATCCATGAATATGTGGGGACTGACACTTGATTTTCTGGATGTACTGGAAGACGGCTTCAAAGAGTTCTTTGAGAAAGAAGTCCCGGGTAATCCTCTGAAAGCTGAGTATCTGATTCCTATCTTCATCGGTGAACTGCTGGAGCAGGGAAAGATGAACGTAAAGGTTCTGAAGACCAACGATACCTGGTACGGTATGACTTATCATGAGGATGTGGCAGCAGTACGGGAAAGTTTTAAAGAAATGCTCGAGAACGGCGTGTATAAGGCTGACTTGTTCGGTGATCTGTAAACGACGATGAAAGAAACAATTGATTTACTCGGAAAGATCCTCACAAATATCCTGACTGCTCTCTACGTGCCATTTGGATTCTCACTCCTTCTTTCTTTCCTTGCAATGTTTTTCTACCTGTATGCATATGAGCCAATACATGTTGGAAAGGGATGGAAGAATGCGTTGGTGATATGGTATAAGAAATTCAAAGAGAGTGTGTTTTTCCGCAAGTTGTTCCTATTGGTTTTCGTGACTTCGATGATCCTGTTTAGAACTCTGTTAAACCGTAATCTTTGGATGAACCCGTTGTCCAATGTTATGGGGGGCTGGGGGATTTGGAAAATAGAAAATGGTGAACAGAAGCTGACAACGGAGTGCATCGAGAACGTGATCATGATGGTGCCGTTCACCAGTATGGTTATATGGACATTTCAAGAGAAAGTAGCCAGTAGCTGGAAGAAGATACTGTGGTATAGCGGAAAGATAGCGTTCATTTTTTCGATAAGCATTGAGATGCTACAGCTGTTTTTAAGGCTCGGTACATTCCAACTGTCTGATTTGTTCTATAACACAGTCGGTGGAATGATTGGCGGTTTAATGTACTACGGAATTACGAAGGCAAAAAAGCATCTGTAAAAGAATAGAATTATGTGGAATATTGGGAGCGGTGGCTCCCGATGCTGCTCGGATAATCACACACCTCTTCGTGGTGAGCAGCAGGCAACGATCTGTGATCGGCAGAGATGTGATAACGAATAAATGCAGAAAAACAAATAGGTGCTATCATTATGGACGATATTTTGAAACTTGCAAAGGATTATTCGAAAGAACGCCATTTAGACCTTCTGCCGCGTTGTAATAATAATATTTTGGACAAACTTGATTATATATATGATGAAAACTGGGAAAATCAAGGCGTACCTTATCCATACGAAATATTAACGTATCTGTTTGATAGCTATTATGTTTTACCCGAGAGACCAGATCTGGCAGCACTGTTTTGCTGGCAGGCAATTAATCATTCGTATTACGTTCAGCAATTAAGCGATAACAATGTAGGTTTCTGTCAGGACACAAGGGGGATTGAACTTGTTCGAGATGCGATTTTAGTTGACTGGAGTAATAAATATAAAGCAATTTTAGAGCCTTTTTTGAAGAGAATGCCAGATAAAACATTTCATTATGTTGCATCGTATATGCTTAAAGGGTATGCGATGGAAAAGAATGGAATAGCAGAAAAATATGGGGCCACTTCGTATAAATCGTTAAAACGAAAAATTCCATCGCTATTAGATATTTTGGATAATGCGTATGGAAAGTCATACTGTCAGATCTCCAATCCGACACTTGTTAATAATGAAGTGGATCTTGGAATTACTAATGCAAATAAAGGAAAGAGTCGAGCCATAACACATAGTTTTGGAATAAAATTAAGAGCGCTCATGCTAGGAGAAGAAGTTGAGATTACATTCTGTGATGTGCAAGGAACAAAGAAAATATACAAATTCACAGAAGTAGAAAGAATGTCGTTCGTTCTTTTTGGTATTCTCTATGCTTCTCGTTGCAATAATTTCCATGGTAATGTTGCGGCTCGAATGAACAGCATCAATGCAAACAAAGATACATTTAAAATGTATACAGATATGTTTTTGACAGAGTATATTATTTTGGCAATCCATCTGAATAGCCAAGGTGTTCTGTCGGATGTGGTGCTGAATAAGGTTAAGGAAAATGTCGATTTGATGATATGATAGATGTTGCACTCATTTTGATGGCTTGAAAGAATGCAGACTTTATAGACAGTATCGAATGATAAAAAATTCCTAAAATAGAAAACAGTTCTCGGAGTTAGACTGGAACAGGCAAATTAAGTGGGGGGGGGAAAAATGTCAAAACGAAAACGGAATGAAGATTTAATCTTAGCACAATGGCAAACCTATGTGGAGATGGCCAATTCGGTGAGTCAGAGGCGGGATGCTATGAATAATGTATTTATTACCCTAAATCTGGCATTACTTACTGCGGTTTCTTTGGCATGGGATATTAAATCTGTTTTTATTATAATAGCAGGGATTATAACGTGCATTATTTGGGGATTTTTTATTAGACATTTCAGATTACTGAAAACATCTAAATTCAAGGTGATTGCTCAATTAGAAACAAAATTACCAGAAGCTCCATTTATTGATGAATGGGAAGATTTGAAGTCTTCTAAGAAATATGTAGACGGAACAGATCTTGAACAACTACTGCCGATTACATTTTCTGTTATGTACATTGTGGCAATAATTATAATCAGTAGGGGGAGATAAGATACTTTGGAATCAGGCCAGGTGTTCCAGACCGCGATTGGCGTTATCGAAAGCTGATTTTATGAAGTTCATATATTATATATTTCATTTATTATCCCATAGTGATATAATTAAACCATCATAACAGGAAAGAGGTTATCACCTATGCCCAGAACTAAAGGTAGCAAGAATAAGCCCAAAACTGTGACTGTTGATTTTGCAACGCAGATTGCGGAAAAGCAGTCCGCGAATGAAGCACTCGCAGCCGAGATCGCATCCATCATCGCCAACATTGACACTTTGAAGACTGACCTGAAAGCAAAAAAGGCTGCTTTGAAGAAGGCCGAAAAAGAAGTGACCACACTGGAAGCAAAGAAGGCAAAGGCAGATGCCAAGGCTGCAGAAGAAGCAAAGAAGGCAGAAGCGGAATCCGTTCTGAAAAAGCTGCTGGCCGAAGGCGTGAGTGCCGATGAAATCCTCGCAAAACTGAAATAACACGAAAAACCCGTGATGGACGGTGCATAACACACCGTTCATTACGGGTTTTAGGGTTATAAGAACATAAGTTCATCCGGCGGTCACATCAAACTGAAAATGTGCCGGAAGGTTGAACTGCTTGATAAACGCATGGTGCTGGGCGTGATAGTGCCGTAGATCGTATCCCAGATGATGCAGTTCAAGAAGTTTCACCAGCACCAGATTAAGGTGAATCCGTTTGGCTGCGGAGATTTGCGCAGCGTCCAACCCACGCTTCGTCATTTGATAGACTTCATCACTGTCCAGCATCAGATGGGATGTGAAAGCGTTATGCTCATAAAGAAGGATGCTGAGCAAAATTACAAAGGGAAATGTTGTTTTTGACATTTATGGTCCTATGGAAGATAAGGGCTATTGGGCTGAGTGTGAAGATCTCATGAAAAAGATGCCTGATAATGTCAAGGTGAAGTATTGTGGTGAGGCAGAACATAAGGATATTCCACATGTTTTTGAACAGTATCATGCTTTCTTCTTCCCGACATTGGGCGAAAACTATGGCCATGTGATTGTTGAAGCAATGATGAATAATTGCCTTTGTATTTTGAGCAAGGGCGTGACACCGTGGGATGACTATATTGATGCGCTTGGAATTGGTGCCCCACTTGCGGAGCAAAGAGAATTCGAAGAAATTGTCGAACGTCTTTTAGATGCGGATCAACAGTGCATCGATGAAATGCTCAAGTTTAACAATAACTATATCGCAGAGAAAACCGACCCTGGTAAAGACTTAATTGGCTATAGAAAAATGCTGGGAGGAGAAGTATGAGAGTAGTGTTATTAACGAATATTCTAAATCCATTTAGAATATTCTTCTATGACAAATTAAGGGATGAGTATGCACATCATAATGTTGATTTTCGAGTCCTTGTAATGGTTCCTAATGAGCCTGGAAGAACGTGGCAATATGATGACTTCAGGAGAGACTATACAACACTCATGAAGGGGGGACTAAAAAAAGTCTCAGGAATTGATGTTATCATCAATCCAGGAATCGGCAGGGTGATAAAAAAATGAATCCTGATGTTATGGTGTGCGCAGGTAGCTATATGCTCCCGTCTGTTTGGGCAGCTATTGGTTTAAAAAAGAAATGCAATTATAAAGTTTTTTATTGGTCAGAGTCACATTTAAACGAAAAACGTTCGTATGGCAGCCTAAAACTCGCTGTTCGTAGTTTCTTTAGAAATACCGTTATCAGTCGATTTGATGGTTTCTGGTATGCAGGCAAGATGTCGAAAGAATTTATTGATACATATGCTTCTGAGGATAGCTATTATGTGTTTGTACCTAACCTGATTGATGAGAGAGCATATTATATTGCATCTAAATACTCAGAAGAACAAAAAAAGGTAATTCGTAAGAGCTACAATGTTGCAGATGATAATGTTATGTTTTTAACACCAGCAAGACTTTCTAAAGAAAAGGGAATTCTGGAGTTCTTAGACATCATGAATGATGTTCCAAGTAAGAATAAGGTTACAATAGTAATGCCTGGTCAGGGCGAACTGAAGGAAGAAATCGAGAAAAAAGCAAAGGAATATGGAATTGATCTGCGGTTAGTTGGATTTAAGAAACAAACCGATATGATAGACCTATATGGTGCAACGGATGTGTTTGTTTTGCCATCTTTATCGGATCCTAATCCTCTGTCTTGTATTGAAGCTTGTTGGAGCGCAAATCCGTTGATTGTCTCAGAACATGTTGGAAACAATCCAGAAATCATTACAGAAGGTCAGAATGGGTATGTTATCAGCTATAAAAACTCTAAAAAAGCTGTGAACGATATTGAGCAGATGATATGTAGTAGCGATGAGTGGAAGAAAAATGCTGGTCTATTCTCATTAAAAGTGGCACAGGAAAAATTCAATTCAGAACGAGTTGTGGCACGTGTAGCGAAAGAAACACTGGCTATTTGGGAGAATGTAAAATGATACAATTACGTGTATTACATATTATGCCGGGATTTGGAGGTGGGATATCATCTCATGTGCGTAATATCATTCGCGGAGTAGATAAAGAAAAAATAATAATTGATGTTGCTGGCTTTACAGACTATCCTGACTTTTTTATAGAGGAGGTAAAAGCTAAAGGCGGTCAAACATTCCACCTAAGAAATGTACGAGTTAAATCAATAATGGCTTGTGTTGGCGAGTATATAAGTATTCTTAGAACAAATAAGTATGATGCGGTACATTTGCATTTAACGGATTTTCAAGCTGCGTATTTTTCTATGTTATCCCGACTGTGTGGCGTGCATAGAGTCATCGTTCATGCTCATATCGCGGATCAGCCAAATACAAGCAATCCACTAGTCCGAATTAAGTATGAGTGTTTCAAATTTCTGACAAAAGCCGTTGCAACGGATTATGCTTCTTGTAGTAAAATTGCTTCTGCATTTCGGTTTGGACAGAAGTGTGTGGATCAGAGAAAGATTATGCATATTCCTAATAGCATTGATGTCAGTAAATACGAATCTGAAATTACGGAATCTGAGAAAGCAGCCCTTATGAAGGAGTTGGATATTGAGCCTAACACCATGGTGTTAGGCAATGTGGGTTATTTTGGATACCAAAAAAAACCATCCATTCATGATAAATCTAATAGCAAAAATGAAGGAAGAAAATTTGAATTTTGTTTGGATTTTTGTTGGTGCAGGACGAGATTTTGAATTTATTCAAAATCAGGCAAAGGAAATGGGAATCATTGAAAGGTGTAGATTTTTAGGTAGAAGAAATGACGTGAATAAATTGTTCCAATTGATGGACGTTAGTATATTACCTTCGCACTATGAAGGGCTCCCTACTGTTGCAATCGAATCTCAGGCGGCAGGTACACCTATTGTAGTATCTACAGCAGTAACAGAAGAAATAGATATGGGAATGGGGTTGGTAACGCGTGTCAGTCTTGACGAATCGATGGATGTTTGGGTTGAAGCTATAAAAAGAGCTGCCGGTATGGAAATCCCTACGGTAGAAGATCGTATTAAGCAAATTGATAGTCTGTTCTTTACCGCTTCATCTGCAGCAAAATTGTATACCGCATTTATAGAAGGAAAAATAAAATCATATAATTTGGGTGAGAAAATTGAACTATAGTCTTAAAGAACTTGTCTTAGCAGATTTATATAGATATGAGGGAAAGACAGATACTAAGTCTTTTTTACATGCATATGCAACGTATGAAGGATTCAAATTCTCTGTTTGGCTAAGAATGTGTTCTGTTGCAAGAAAGAAGAAACTTACAAAGATATTTATTTTGCCAATCTGTAGAATGATATACCGCCATTATAAATATAAATATGGTTATGATATTCCTTATGCAATAGAAATTGGCCCCGGATTACAAATTTTTCATATTGGTGGAATAGTATTCAGCCCCGCAAAGTGTGGAAAAAACATAACGCTATCTCAGAACACAACTGTTGGAATGACAATTCACAATGGAAAAAAGCAGTATCCAGTTTTACAGGATAACATCTATATTGCCCCAGGTGCAATAATTATTGGAGATATAACGGTTGGCAGTGATGTTGCAATAGGAAGTAATAGTGTATTAGCAAAAAGTGTAGAGGATTATTCGGTTGTTGTTGGTATTCCGGGAAAAGTTATTTCAAAAAAAGGCTCTCGGGAGTATGTAAGCAATCGTATATAGGAGATTATATTAATGAAGGTATCAAAAACCAAATTTGTTGTAGTTACAATAGGAATAATGATGATATTTCTAAACTATTACATTCTGGCGGTTGATATTGTACAGTTATCGCCGGGATGGGAGTATCGTGCAGGGATTACAACAGTGATTTTGATTGTGTATTCGCTAATAAGTTGGAGAATCCTTGGATTAAAATATGCATCCCCGACATTTTTTGTCCTATTTAGTCTCTATATGTTCCATTTATCGAGTATAACCGTCATTGGTTTTGATACATCTACAAAGTACGATTATATGCAAATGCTCTATCGATATGGAGATGAGTGGGGATTTCAAGGAACACTATACTCTGAACTATTTATCGAAGTATATTTGCTAGGTGTGTTGATGTTTTCAAAAAGTAATACTGAATTGGCGGATTATGATGAAACAAAGGGAACGGATGGAAACTCCCTTGAAATATGCAGAAGTATTGGGCTGTGTATGTTAGCAATTTCTATTCTGCCTCAATTATACCATGACGTAATTCAAATAGGTGCAAAAATTGCTGGTGGCTATCAGGCTATGTTCGAAGCAGATACGACATTTTATGGTATTCCGCTTGGCTGGTTCACCAAGCTGTTTTTACCTGCAATTCTATTAGTTCTCAGCAGCTATAGAAATAATAAGCGTAGATTCACTATTGTTATGGGAATAACAGCTGCGTATTTCTTAATATTTATGTTTTTTACTGGTCGGAAAGGCAACACGATTCAGACATTGGTTCCATTGCTGTTTATGTATTGCTATTTCTTTAAACCAAAGCTAAAAATCTGGTACATAGCTGTGGCCTATTTGGGAATTTATTTTGTCACAATTGTCACTCATACACGTGAATTAGCCGTAGATGCGAATTTCTGGAATAGTTTACAAGAGGTGATCAGAGAGTCAGAGCCCATCAAAGATTTGTGCCTTGAAATGGGAGGTACGGTAAAAGCTCCTATTCAGGCACTTATGTCAATACCTGCAACAGGTAATTATCAGTGGGGTCTTACTTATATTGCTTCCTTCTTTTACTCAATTTTTAGTGGACTCAAAATTCCGTGCTCCGGATTAGAGAAATATGCGTTGTTTAATATATATTTATCACAGCCGGAACGAGGAACATTTATTAACTCTACTGTTTTTGCAATGGGTGGTTCAGCCATAGCAGAGTGGTATTGGAATTTCGGATGGTATGGAATCCCGCTAACACTTGTTTTCGCATTATTTATTTGCAAAATTGAGCAAAAGATATATTGCTCAGCATACAAACCAGTCTGGTTTGGCACATGGGTTTCGTTCTTGTATTATTTAATGCGGTACACAAGAGGCTATTTTAATGAGATCGTGTGGCAACCAATATATGTTTTCTTATTTGTGGCGCTTATTCAGGTTGTGTTGATTAAAACGAGCCCCAGAAAGAGAAAAGTTGTTAGAGGATAGATACAATGAGTAAAGAGAAATCATTATGCTCAAAACGAGTTGAATGGATAGACGTTGCAAAAGCAATAGGAGTATTCTGTGTCGTTGCAGGACATACGGGTTTACCGGATATATGTATTTCACATGCCGATGTTTTTTTTCATATCGGGTATGTGGTTTAGGGATCGAAAACCTAGAGAGTACGTTATAAGAAAAGCAAAAAGTTATCTGATTCCATTCTATGGATACTCATTGTTGATACTAACTATTGATTTTATTCTATTTCGAGACAAAGACTTTTTTGTGGCTTCTATAATAGATGTATTATGTGGAGAGGGTTCGTTTTTTCTACTCTGGTTTTTATTTTCTTTGTTTTTTGTGGAGATTATATATTACGTAATTTATAGATTGATAAAGAATAAAAGGAGCATTTGTATTATTGCGTTTATACTTGCCCTGATTGCCCACTATTCTAGAACTGAAGGAGTTCCGAATTACTTTTTCTGGAGTTCCACGATTGAAGCGATGCTGTTCTTTTCGCTGGGTACTCTATTTAATGATCCTATAAAGATAGAAAAACATTTATCTAAGTTAGGTGGAGCTGTTTCCTGTGTTATATGCATAATCATAGCAGCTTTTGAATTCAAGCAAACAGGAAGATACTTGGATTTATCTGATGGGTACTTATGTATGCCAGATCTTGCAATCTTAGGAGCATGCTTTGGAATATACTTTATGTTCTGTTTAGCAAAATGTGTTAGTACATGGAAAATGGCTAAAGCACTAAATTCAATTGGAAGAAACACAATAATCTATTACCCCTTAACCGGGTATATACCGACTACTATAGATAGATTTCTAACCGCGTTAGGTTATAATGTTTCATCTCAAATATATAGCGTACTATTTAAACTTGTCGGATTTATAATCGCGTGGGGAGTTACTGCAGTAATAAAATTAAAAAAACAAGAGAGTAGCCGATAATTATGAATAAGAAATCATTAATAAGAAATCTGATATACGCATTTAGCGCACAAGGAATATCATTAATCCTCAGTGTGCTAATGTCCATGATTGTTCCAAAGCTATTAGGAGTTGAGGACTATTCGTATTGGCAGTTATTTATTTTCTATATAGGATATGTTGGCTTCTCACACTTTGGCCTAACAGACGGTATATATCTTAGGTTGGGTGGCAGTGTATACGAGGAATTAGACTATGTCAAATACAAGACGCAGTTAGTGCTGTCATTGCTGATTCAGTTTTCGATTGCAGTTGTAGCCTTGTTTGTATTTTCTTTAGTACAAATAGAATCCATGCGTATGACCGTTCTGAGTTGGACGTTTATATACATGCTCATATTTAATGCGGCGGGATACTTAGGATATATATTTCAAGCAGTTAATCAGACGAGAGTCTATTCAATATCGATTATGATCGATAGAATAATATTTATCGGATTTGTACTTATTGCCATTGTGATAAGGGGCTGTTCTTTCCGGTACTATATTATTGGCTACACATTCAGTAAAAGTGTTGCATTAATATATTGCATTATAAAAGCAAAGGAGCTTGTATTTGCCAAATTTAGAATCACTTTTGATGTGATTAAGGATATGGCTTTAAGTATATCGATAGGCGCCAAACTGTTGTTTGCTAACATTGCTGGTTCACTTATTTTGGGTATTGGAAGACAAATAATAGATTCGGTATGGGGAATCACTGCATTCGGTAGATTTTCTTTTTCGCTATCTTTGACAAATTTTTTTCTTCAGTTTATTGGTCAGGTAAGTATGGTTCTTTTCCCAGCTCTAAGGCAAACTGATAAAAGCAAACGAAATGAAATATATTCTTCCCTAAGAGATGCGCTGGGAATACTACTACCGATTGTATTTGTTGCATACTATCCAATGCAGTTGATCTTTGGAATTTGGTTACCGGACTATAAAGAGTCTCTGTCCTATATTGCAGTTTTGCTGCCATTGTGCACTTACGACGGAAAAATGCAGATGCTGTGTAATACATATTTCAAAGTACTAAGAAAAGAAAATTTTTTGCTTTTTATTAACGCGGGAGCCGCACTAATCTCTTTTATCATTTGCTCTTTTTCGGCACATGTTTTGGGAAGCATAACGGCAGTTGTTTACTCGATGGTTTTGTCGGTTGCGCTCAGAAGCATTATTTCAGAATTGTACTTGGCAAGGATGCTCAACAAAAAAGTTGGTTCAAGTATTATTTTGGAATCAAGCCTAGTACTTGGGTTTATCATTTCAATTAATGTCTTCGGTAATGGATTAGGTACGATTATATTTTTGGGAATGTATGGAGTTTTTTTGATGGCTAATAAAGGTAAAATTATGAACTTGATTATGCTTCTCAAAAGGAAATAATCTAATCGAAATGCCACCTATTAGGGTGGTAGTCATCTGTGTCTAATGGCCTCCACGTGGCGGATGATGGACGATTGCATCGATAACTCCGCTTCCGAGCGGGCTATCCGGACTTTCTGTATCGGCAAAAAGAACTGGATGTTCCATAACACAGCAAAAGGTGCCGGAGCCAGCGCTCTTGTTTACAGTATTTCAGAAACAGCAAAGCTGAACAATCTGCGCCCATACTACTACTTCAGGTATATCCTCACGGAGCTGCCTAAGTATTGTGATAAAAAAGGAAATATAGATCCGGCAAAACTGGACCATCTGATGCCCTGGGCAGAGGAGCTTCCCGAGGAATGCCGGAAACCACGCCGCTCATAAAAGCGGCGTTATATTTAAGGGTAGGCGCAGGATTTGACGTTTACCGATATCTGGCGTCAGACCCTAGTATTAAAATATAAACGTAAAATGCAACTAAAAAGTCGAATGCTCTCGAATTTGCGTCTGCGTTAGGCAAAATAAAGCCGTGTACTAATCCTACACGGTAGCTGCTCAAACCTTCACACACCTCTTCGTGGTGAGCAGCAGGCAACGGTCGATTTTGGGCGGCTGAGATGTGAAGAACGAAACCTATGGTAAAAGAATATTATCAGAAAAAGATATGAAAAACTATGAACACAACATTACTTATCATGGCAGCCGGGATCGGCAGTCGTTTTGAAACAGGAATCAAACAGTTGGAGCCGGTGGATGCTTCAAATCATATCATCATGGATTATTCAATTCATGATGCAATTGAGGCAGGCTTTAACCATGTGGTATTTATTATCCGTAAGGATATCGAGAAGGAGTTCAAAGAGGTAATCGGTGATCGTATCGCAGCTATTTGCTCCGCTCATGATGTAACTGTAGACTACGCTTTTCAGGATATTAACGATATTCCGGGCACTCTGCCGGAAGGCCGTACAAAGCCGTGGGGAACCGGTCAGGCAGTGCTTGCCGCAAAGAAGGTCATCAAGACCCCGTTTATTGTGATCAATGCAGACGATTATTATGGCAAGGAAGGTTTCAAGGCGGTTCATGAGTATCTGGTGAATGGCGGGAAATCCTGCATGGCAGGTTTTGTGCTGAAGAATACACTTTCCGACAATGGTGGCGTGACCCGTGGTATCTGCAAGATGGATAAGGAAAACAATCTGACTGAGGTTGTGGAGACCAAGAATATCGTAAAGGCTGTAACTGGAGTGGAGCCAGACAGCGTAGTCGTTGATGTGAATTCTTTGGTTTCTATGAATATGTGGGGATTAACTCCAGAGTTCTTGGATGTCCTGGAGCAAGGCTTCAAAGAGTTTTTCGAGAAGGAAGTACCAGGAAATCCGCTGAAAGCAGAGTATTTAATTCCTATTTTCATCGGTGATCTGCTGGAGCAGGGAAAAATGTCCGTGAAGGTTCTGAAGACTAATGATACATGGTACGGCATGACCTACCATGAGGATGTTGCAGCTGTAAAGGATAGCTTCAAGAAGATGCTGGAGGACGGCGTGTACAAAGCCGATTTATTTGCAGATCTGTAATAGAAGAGTTTTGCTTGAAAGATTAATAGCGTAATATTTGAATGCATCAATTTGAGGACTACATAAATGAGTGAAGCTATAGGAACACGAGAATTTGCTGAAAAATACGGCGTGACACAGGCTACAGTTTCCAAGTGGTGCAGGGAAGGTAAAATTCCAAACTGCAATCAAGATGGAAAAGGATCGCCGTGGCATATTCCCAAGGATGCTGTTCCACCAGTTGGATATAAGCGAAGGAAAAAGGAGTAAGAGGAAAGGAGCAGCTTATGGACCAAGAATTATTTAACCCACAGTCCTCTTCTGTAAGCTCCTCCCGAATCATTTACACCCCATCAACCTTTGCCAGAACATCATTGCTCCATCTACAGGAGGTCGGCTCTTTGCACGCTGTTCACCCACACGTATCCCAGAGATCGGATCTGGTGTCTTTCCTGTGTTTCGTTGTCTTGTCTGGTGAGGGTGAACTTTCCTACGAGGGACAGACCTATCAGCTGAGCGAGGGAGACTGCGTATTCATCAACTGTCGGAAAGCGTACAGTCATTCTACTTCCGATAATCTCTGGTCTCTTCAATGGTGCCACTTCTACGCCCCATCCCTTCCGGCTGTGTATGAAAAGTATAAAGAACGAGGTGGCCGGCCGGTGTTTCATCCAGATGATCTAACTCCTTTCACCTCTCTTCTAACAGACCTCTATAACTTAGCTTCCTCATCCGATTACATACGAGATATGCGGATCAATGAGAAGCTGGGAAGTCTATTGACTCTCCTGATGGAGCAGTCATGGCATCCAGAGAGCGTTACAATATCTCGAAAGCGGCTGGAATTAGCAGCCGTGAAGGAGTATTTAGACGAGCGCTTTACAGAGAAAATCATGCTGGAAGAGTTGGCAGAAAAGTTCTTTATTAACAAGTTTTACCTGTCCAAAATTTTCAGAGAAACATACGGAACTACGGTCAACAACTATCTGATTGCAAAGCGGATTACCAGAGCTAAGCAGTTGCTTCGATTTACGGACATGACTGTAGACGAAGTAGGAGCTGCGGTCGGCATGGGTGATGCGAATTATTTTAGCCGAATGTTCCGAAAAGTAGAAGGAATCAGTCCAAGGGAGTACAGAAAGCAATGGTAAAGCCAATAATAATTGAAACACAGCGTTTTGAAGATTTTCGTGGGTGGCTGTCTGTGTCAGCAGAGGGATTCCATGTGGCTCAAACAAACCAAGGATTCAGCAAGAGAGCCGGAACGCTGCGTGGATTGCATTTTCAGGAAGGAGATCACGCGCAGGCAAAGCTGGTATCCTGTCTGCATGGCTCGATCTTCAACGTGGCAGTTGATCTTCGACTGGGAGATACTTTTGGCTATGCTTACGGTGAGTTTCTCTCCTTTGAAAATCAGAAGCAGATGTTGATTCCACGCGGCTTTTCCCATGGCTACCTGACACTGGAAGAGGACACCTTGATGCAGTGGTGTGTAGACAACGACTTTTATGGAACTGCGGCTAAAGTCGTGAGGTACGATTCGGAATTCAACTGGCAAACGAATCCGTGGCCAGTAATGGAGTACATCCTTTCCGAGAAAGATAAAAGTGCCAAGTCCTTGCAAGAACTGGCGCAGTGTGGTTTAATTAAGTCATAAAATCAATCTTCATCCTCAACTCCGTCCCACCCTATGTACCGTACTTCTACATCATCAAACCCACTCCAGTTCAGCCTTTGGCTGCAGCGGTCGCAGAAGCGTTGATACTCACGTTCCATAGAGATCCCGCATCGTGGACACCTTGGAAACTCAACACACCACTTATACGAGCACACTTCTTTTACCTTCCTCGGCCACCGGTAAGTAGGGGAAAGTAGAAGTTCATACAGTACCTGTATGGGCCGTACGTTCCAATTCCAGTTATCATCGAACCAATCTAATTTATTCTTCATGTGATTTACACCTCCAAGAGTATTGTAGGATGTAACACATAAATTGTGGGAGTGTGAGCTCCCATTGCTGCTCGAAACTTTGCACACCTCTCCGTGGTGAGCAGCAGGCAACGATCTGTAATCGGCTAAGATGTAAAGGTAATGCTGTGAATATAGGAATATGTACTATGAAATATGTGGCTTTCTTGGATATTCTCGGATTTAAGAATAAGTTGAAAGAACTTGGGCAAGAGAAAGGAATAGAGTACATAGAACGCTATTCAAGTGTTGTGTATCATGTTTTCTCTCGCTACAATAGGAGTGTTAAAGAGAGAAAAGGTCAGAATCAGAACCAAAACAAAATCAAAGGGTTTGTTGTGAGTGATTCAGTTGTTCTCTATTCGGACAATTCTGATTGTAAAACCCTGTCAGAATTGATGGACCTTATTATTGAACTGTGCAGAGAAGAATTTAATCAAAACAGCATTCTCATAAGAGGCGCGATTGCTAAAGGAAACTTTGCCAGAATTCCAGCCGAAGAACTCCATAATTTGAAAAAACAGTTGATTGTTGGGGACGCATATGTTGAGGCATATGGCATGGAGGATAGCTTCAAATCTACAGGTATAAGACTAAGCGATGAAGTGCATCAGGACATCATAAATGCTGGATTAAATCGCGATATTGTAGAA
>ENA-ORNB01001607-ORNB01001607.1-human-gut-metagenome-genome-assembly--contig:-NODE-1607-length-15271-cov-6.125986_pt1 | contig 15271 bp, 14 predicted proteins | sample MGYA00242112_ERZ509016 | MGnify/ENA primary metagenome ERZ509016 (study PRJEB26280, sample SAMEA2338705) | human gut metagenome | biome: human gut; feature: human-associated habitat; material: faeces...
GATCCGGTCGCCGGCATCCAGTTTCGCACCGCTCCGCACGGGGATCTTCACACCCGCCCGCACGATGGACCGGATATTGACCCCGTGCATGAATTTAGCAGACAAGACCTTTCCGATCCTCTCCCCGGCAGCCCCCTTGCGATTGACCACGACAGGAAGGACCTGAACGGCAAAATTCGTCAGTGTCGTATCGGACACTTCGGCACCGATCCACTTCTCTTCGCTGATGACGTATTCGCGGCGGCCGCTGACGACCAGTTGATCGCCCGGGCGGATCACCGTCCGGGGTGTCACCTCATCGACAATCTTCCCCTGCTGACAGAGCCGTTCGACGAAAATACGCTTTCCGTCGCGCTGCATGACGGTTTCGAATTCGTGGACGGTACGCCCGCCCTCGAACCATTCGTTATCGGCGCTGAAAACCCGGAAAACGATCTCCCGGGCCGCCGGGTCGAAGCCGGCCTTCAGGCTGAGGTCTTCGCCCATCTTCTGCTCCAGATCACGCGCCGACTGCTTCACCTTCGCCACGCCGCCCAGCAACCGGGGTCCGATCGAACTCAGCACCCAGGCGGAACCCGCCGTACCGAAGATGTAAGTCACCGCATAGCAAACAGGCATCGAGCTGAGATCGGTTTCCGCTCCACCCGGCAGCTCGCGAATCGTATCGGTCGCCACGCCCAGCACGGCCGACATCGTCTGCGACCCGGCCAGCAGCCCCGCAGCCTGCGAAAGCGTATAGCCCATCAGCCAGGAGAAGAGCCATACCGACCCCAAACACAGCAAACAGACCACCACGGCGAAGGCCACCTGAGGCAATCCGTCCTTCTTCAACCCCCGGAAGAACTGCGGGCCGACCGCATACCCCACGGCGAAAAGAAACATCAGGAAGAAAAGGGTTTTGGCCGGTTCGGGAATCTCGATACGAAGCTGCCCGACGACTACGCCCACCAGCAGCACGCTGGTTACCGTTCCGAGCGAAAAGCTGCGGATGCGCAGCTTACCCAGCAAAAACCCCAGCGCAACGGTCAGAAAGACGGCCAGCGCCGGGTTCGCCTGGATGAAGTGCGTGAACTGTACACCTGTAAACATAATTTATCCGGATTTACTTCTTCGTATAGGTTTTACTCTGATTCAAACGGCAAACCGTGTGCCGCAAACGCACAAACGAAGAATCAGCGGGATAAATAACGCTCCGTAAGACGGGAAACGGCGTAATCGCCGAGGATTTCACGCGGAATAACGAGCATTTCGCGCAAGGAGGGCGTCCAGCGCTCCACGACGATCCGGTAGAAAACAGCGTGGATCGCCCGGTGCGAAAGCTGATGCACGGGCATCGTGACGGTCCCGGCAAGGCATACCGCCCCGGCATCTTTGAAGAGAGCGCAAAACTCCGGCATCGCGGCCAACACCGTATATTCCACAGGTTCGGGAGTTTCGATGAGCGGAAATTCGTACAACCCCTGCCAAATGTCGCCGGCACCCCGTCGGCGCAATACCAATTCATCGCCGCATTCGACGTGCAGGTAGTTGAAATAGCGGGGTTCGACAGCCGTACGCCCCTGTTTGACGGGACGGACATCGACCGTACGGGCGGCAAAAGCCAGACAACGGTCGCGCAAAGGGCACTCCGTACAGCAAGGCTGTGCCGGAAGACAGCAAAGAGCCCCGAAATCCATAATGGCCTGGTTGTAAAGTCCCGGCCGCTGCCGGTCGATCAGCGAATCGGCCAACGCAGCGAACGTCCGCCTTCCGAAAGTCGTATCGATGGGCGTATCGAGGTCGTAAAGGCGGGAAAGCACCCGAAAGACATTGCCGTCGAGTGCGGCACAGGGTTCGTCGTAGGCGATCGAACAGATCGCCGCAGCCGTATAGTCGCCCACGCCGGGCAATGCCCGCACGTCGGCATAGTCCGTCGGGAAAACACCGCCGTGCGTTTCCACGATCCGCCGGGCTGCGGCCAGCAGATTCCGGGCGCGGGAGTAGTAGCCGAGTCCCTGCCAGCACTTGAGAACCAGATCTTCGGGAGCCGAAGCGAGAGCCGCGACGTCAAGGAACAGTTCGAGGAAACGATGATAATAGGACATACCCTGCGCCACGCGGGTCTGTTGCAGGATCACTTCCGAAATCCAGATCCGGTAAGGGTCCCGTGTGCGACGCCAGGGAAGGTCGCGCCCCTCGCGGCCGTACCACTCCAGGAGCCGCGAAGCGACCTCGGGATCGGGGACGTATGTCTGCTGATCGTTTTTCAAAATCCTCCGGGAAAAGACGATTCCCCCGGACAAAAATAGGGATTCAAGGCGATAAAAGCAAACCCGTCAGGTGCCCGTTCCTTCGCTCTTAAACGAAGCCGCCTTGCGGCGCGGGCGCAACAGCCACAGGAAGGGCAGTGCCGAGGCCAACGAAACGAATGTGACGAAAAGGAAATCATCGGAGATACCGGCCACGTAGCTTTCCGCCGAAGAGAGTCCGCCCTGCGCCGAATGGAACGCCGTACGGCCGGTCAGAATAACGGTAAGCAGGGCGATGCTGACGCTGCCCGAGAGTTGTTTGATGCTGTTGGAGATGCCGGCCGCCGAAGCCATATCGCGCTGGCTCAAATTCATGAGCGAGAAATCGTTCAGCGGGGCAAAGGTCAGTCCCATGCCGAAACCGCGCAGATAGAGTACCAACATGATTTGTGCATGCGTAGTATGAAGAGTAAACCGGCTGGCGAAATAGAAACTCAACGTCATGACCAGGATGCCGGTCACGGCGATAAAGAGCGGCTTGATATAGCGGGTCAGGAATCCCGAGCAGGTCGAAAGCACGCCCTGGATCAGGCCGACGGGCAGGAAAACGCTGCCGGCCATGATCGCCGTATAGCCCAGCCCCTTCTGCATGTAAAGCGGCAGCAGGTAGGTACCGCCCAGCATGCCGATACCGAAGATCGCCAGCACGGCCATCGAAACGCCGAAATTACGTTCGCCGAGCAGTTTCAGATTCAACAGCGGATTTTCGCACCGCAGCTCCCGGACGATAAAGACAATGAGTGCCGCAGCCGCAACCGCAAAACATCCGATCACCTCCGGCGAACTCCACCCCTCGGGATTCGAAGGCGAATTGCCTCGGGCCAGTGCGAAGATCAAAAGGGGCATGAAACAGACCACGCACAGGAAACCCGGCCAATCGAAACTGCCCGCACGGGCACCGCGCCACTCCTTCTGGATAAAAATTGCAAACAGAATGGCCGCCAGTCCCACAGGAACATTGACATCGAAGATCAGGTGCCAACTGTAATCGTCCACCAGATAACCGCCGATCAGAGGACCGAACGAGATCGAAGCGGCGGCCGCCACCGACCACAACCCCAGGGCCAGCCCCCGCTGTTGCGGAGGAAACTCCCGGGTAACGATCGCCAGGCCGAGCGATTGGATGATGCCGCTGCCGAAGCCTTGCAGGGCACGGGCCGAAATCAGGAACATATCGCTCCCGGCGCGGCCGCAGAGCCACGATCCGAAGGTGAAGAGCACCAACCCCAGAATATACATCCGTTTGTTGCCGATGCGGTCGGCAATCCAACCCGCCGAAGGCAGCATGAGCGTCATGGTAATCATTATAGGCCGTAATGACCCATTCGGCGGTCGAAATGGGGATGTGAAATACCGACATAATGGTCGGCAGGCCGACGTTCACGACCGTCACGTCCATCACGGCCATGAAAGTCCCGAGCATCACGAGGCTCAAAATCCACCATTTATACCCCCTACTGTTGCGTATGCGTTCTCTCGGATTCCTCATTGCATGTTTATTCAGGAAACAAACGGGACAAAAAAAGTGCCATGAGACAGAGTGCTTCGAAATCCGAACCGAACGAAGGACGTATTGCTTTCGATACGGTTTGTGCGGCAAATCTCCCGCTCTTGGCACAATCCGTGAACGGAACGGATAATACCGCCTCGACAAAAACGTTATAATTAAATGAAATATACGCCATGAAAACCATTTTTTTCGGGACACAGCCCTACGACCGCGAATCGTTCGACCGGATCAACGCCGACTACGGGATACGGATCAAATACCACCGCAGCCACCTGAACATCGACAACGTACCCCTGGCACAAGGCGCCGATGCGGTCTGCATCTTCGTCAATGACTCGGCGGATGCCCCAACCGTCGGGGAACTGGCCCGCATGGGCGTACGGTTGATCGCCCTGCGCTGCGCGGGTTTCAACAATGTCGATCTGAAAGCCGCCGCCGAGCACGGCATCACGGTAGTCCGGGTACCGGCCTATTCGCCCTATGCCGTGGCCGAACACGCCGTGGCACTGATGCTCTCGCTCAACCGCAAGGTACACCGCGCCTACTGGCGTACCCGGGACGGAAATTTCGCCCTGCACGGCCTCCTCGGATTCGACATGCACGGCAAAACGGCCGGCATCGTCGGCACGGGAAAAATCGCCCGTGCCCTCATCCGCATCCTGTGGGGATTCGGGATGGAGGTTCTCGGCTACGACCCCTGCCCCGACGAGGCGTTCGCCCGGGAATCGGGTATGACCTACGTTCCGCTGACCGAACTCTACCGCCGCTCGGACATCATCTCGCTGCACTGTCCCCTCACGGACCGAACCCTCCACATGATCGACGCCGAAGCCATCGGTCAAATGAAAGACGGGGTCATCATCATCAACACGGGACGCGGGCAGCTGATCCGCACGAGCGACCTGATCGAAGGACTCAAGGAGAAAAAGATCGGAGCGGCGGGGCTGGATGTCTATGAGGAAGAGGCGGATTACTTCTATCAGGACACCTCCGACCGGATCATGGACGACGACATGCTGGCACGCCTGCTCTCCTTCAACAACGTGATCCTCACCTCCCACCAGGGATTCTTCACCCGCGAGGCGCTGGACAACATCGCCCGCACGACCCTCGAAAACATCCAGGCATTCTCACGCGGAGAGTGTCTCAACGAAGTGAAATACAAATAAAAACAGATCATACCATGAAAAAAATCGTACTGCTGCGGCACGGCGAAAGCGCGTGGAACCGCGAAAACCGCTTCACGGGATGGACGGACGTCGATCTCACGGACAAAGGCGTCGAAGAGGCCCTCAAAGCCGGAGAATTGCTCAAAGCCGAAAGATTCCGTTTCGGCAAAGCCTACACCTCCTACCTGAAAAGGGCCGTCCGGACCCTGAACTGTGTTCTCGACCGGCTCGACCAGGAATGGATCCCCGTCGAGAAAAACTGGCGCCTCAACGAAAAACATTACGGCGTACTGCAAGGGCTCAACAAGAGCGAAACGGCGGCCCGCTTCGGCGAAGAGCAGGTGCACATCTGGCGGCGCAGCTACGACGTCGCACCCGATCCGCTGGCCGAAGACGATCCCCGCAATCCGCGCTTCGATCCCCGCTACGCCGGGATCCCGGACGAGGAGCTGCCCCGCACCGAATCGCTCAAGCAAACCATCGAACGGGCGCTGCCCTACTGGCAATGCGTGATTTTCCCCGAACTGTCCGTTCACGACGCAATCCTGGTGGTAGCGCACGGCAACAGCCTGCGGGGTATCATCAAACACCTGAAAGGCATCTCCGACGCGGCGATCTCGGAACTCAACCTCCCGACGGCCGTGCCATACGTCTTCGAATTCGACGACAAGTTACGTCTGGTGAAAGATTACTTTCTGGGCGATCCCGAACAGATCCGCAAGCTGATGGAAGCCGTAGCCAATCAGGGCAAAAAATAGCGCCGGGAATACCGGAGAAAGATAAAAAAAGAGAGCGAAGATTAGCCTTCGCTCTCTTTCAATTTTCGGGAGCTGTCCACCACCTGCCCGGCAGCGTGTCGGACCGATCCAAACGTACCGGCTCGCCGATTCGCGGCAGCACGATCCCCGCCTCGGGATTCTCCGCCGCGAGTGCAGCCGCATTGTTCAGCGGCTCGTCCCAGGGATGCCGCGCCAGAGCGTATTTGGAATTGTGCACCGGAAAAACCCGCCGGGCGCCGAGGTCCTCTACGGCCCGCTTCAGATCGGCCGGAAGCATGTGGATATAGCGCCAATCCTCGCTGTACTGGCCGTCTTCGAGCACGGCGACATCCAGATTCGGAAACTCGCGTGCGACGTCGGCGAAATGGGTATCGTACCCGCCGTCGCCGCCGAGGAAAATCCGCTGCGACGGAGTTTCGACGACGAACGAAGCCCACAGCGTCCGGTTCGCCCGAAACGTACGTCCGGAAAAGTGCCTCGCGGGACGGCAATATACCGTAAAACCGCCGCCGAGCGCAACCTGTTCGCCCCAGTCAAGCTCCGTGATCCGCTGCGGATCGAAACTCCAATATTCGAAATACTCGCCCACACCCAGCGGGCAGACGACGCGGCCCGTGCGGTCGCGCAGCTTCGTTACCGTGCCGTAGTCGAGATGGTCCCAATGGTCGTGTGTGATGACCAGCAGGTCGATCCCAGGCATATCCTCGGGTTTATAGAGATCGGTCCCCTCGAAAGGTCTGTTGAAAAACGGCAAGGGCGAAGCCGTTTCGAAAACGGGATCGACCAGAATACGCAGCCCGTCTGCCTGAATCAGGTAGGAGGAGTGGCCGAACCAGACCAGCAGGTTCTCTTTCGGATCGAGCGCTTTCAGGTCGGTCTTCACTGCAGGCAGCGCATGATCGGGACGGTTGCGCTCCTGACGCTCGAAAAGGAAGTCGTACATCGTAGCCCACCAGCCCTTTCCCGATGTGAGCTGCGGCGTCGCATGCCGGTTGCGGAAAGCGCCGTCGCGGTAATTGGGCGAACGCCGGATCCGTTCCAGCCGCTCCCCGCGCGGAGCACGCCCGAATTCGGGCCGATTCATAAAAAGGGCGATCGCCGCGACCAGCAGGGCCGCAACTGCAAGGAAAACGATCATACTGCGAATTATTTTACGTTTCATATCGAACAACAAACGTGCATTGCGGAAGTTTCATAGCCCGAACCGTTTCAAAGATAATCCGAAAAACCGGAAATCCGCCGCATCGCAACGGAATAAACCGACATCATGCCGCCGAAAAACCGCAGGATGTCCCTCCGATTTGTATTCCGGGACGGCATCCGTTATCTTTGCAGGCATCCATCGGCCCCCTCCCCGCTTTTCCCGGAAAAGCGGAAACCGGCATCCCGCCCCGAAGTCCTGCGCTTCGCCGACCCAATCCGAAACGGCCTACCTTCTCCCGCACCCTCGGCCGGAGCTTATCCACCCCGTCCGAATCCGGTCGTCGCCCCGATTCCAACCTCTTCCACACTTTTTTATTATGGCAAAACTCGAAAGACTCGTCATCCACTGCACGGCCACGCCGCCCGGCCGCGAAGTGAGTGCCGCCGATATCCGCAGGTGGCACACCGCCCCCGTTTCCCAGGGCGGCCGAGGCTGGCGCCAGGTGGGTTATACCGACCTCATCCACCTGGACGGCAGCGTCGAACGGCTCGTCCCCAACAACGAAGACCGCACGGTCGATCCCTGGGAGATCACCAACGGCGCCCGTGGTTACAACGCCACCAGCCGTCACATCGCATACGCCGGAGGAGTCGCCGCCGACGGCACGACCCCCTGCGACACCCGCACTCCGCAGCAGAAAAGCGCCCTCGAACACTACGTCCGGGATTTCGTCGCCCGGTTTCCCGGCGCAGCCGTCGTAGGGCATAACGAACTGGCAGCCAAAGCCTGCCCGTCGTTCGACGTGCAGGCATGGCTCCGGGAAACCGGCATTCTCTAACCCCATTCGACACGAACTACCGAAATGAACCCGACACTTATCACCGACCTGCTGACCTATGCCCTGCCGAGCGGCTTCCTGGCCGGAACCGTCACCTGGCTGGTCAGCCGCCGCAAGCGCCGCAACGACATGCTGGCCGACATGCAGCGCTCGATCGACCTGTTGTGCGAAAAGTACAACGACGTACTGCAGGAGAACGTCACCCTACGCCGGGAAAAGGCCGACTGGCTGGTCGCCCAACAGGAACTGCTCCGCAAAATCGACAAACTCACCCGCGAAGTCGAAGGGCTCCGCAAAAACTTCAACCGCAAAACCCCCAAAAAAACCGATGAAACCTCCCCGACGAAAAAACCGGCCCGTGCTGCTGCCGCTGCTGCTCCTGACGGCAGCCGGATGTGCGACGACCCGCACCACGACGCAGACCTCGGACATACAGACCCGAATACATTCGGAACGAAGCGTCGAAAAATCGCAACGCGACAGCCTCGCACGACAACTACGGCAACGGCAACAGGAGTCCGACTCGACATCACGGACCCTGCTGATTGCGACCGAATCCCTGCCGACGGACCGGACCCGGCTGGCGATCCCGCTTAAAGACCTCGACCATCTTCCCCCGGGTGCGGCCTACACCGCCCGCAGCGGACGGGCCGCGATCCGAGCCGAAAAACAGGACGATTCGCTCGTCGTCACCGGTATAAGCGACCGAGCGGAACGGCGTACATGGCTGCTGACAAACCAGACTTTCCGGCGGCAGCGGACAGCCTCGCAAGCCATACCGGTCTGCGAAACCTTTCCTCCTTCGCCTGCGATACCACCCTACTGCGTGAAACACACGCCTCGACGACCCGGAAAAAATCTTCCGGCAATCTGTTTCGCACGCTCTTTACCGGCATCGCACTCGGAATACTCCTGACCGTAGTGTTCCGCAAAACAGGAGTATGGGCGGCCATCCGTCGCTTTCTGAAAAACCTCCTCCCGTAACATCTCCTTCCGACGACCGGAGGCAGCCCTTCTGTATGGGCTGCCTCCGGTCGTTCCGCTTGCACTCCATCCGTCGAACGAAGTGAAAACCGAAAATCCTTTGACACGGATGATTATCGAAAAAACACTCTTTCCGGCTCGAAACACGGCTACAACTCCGTTCAAGGGCGATGAATCGAACTATTCATTCCATTTGTCCACTATCCTATTTGTAGAATTATCGAACGGATTCCTCCTGAATATTTGTACTTTATATCCCTTTTCCCTATTTTTCGGCCAAATTATAAAAAACCGTAACCATGACAATTCCAGTAAAATTTTCTACTGTTCCTCCGCTCGCTTCCGACAAGGAAGAAGATTATACTTTCTCGCAAACGGATAAGTGCAGCCTTTTCCTCTGCCAGGGCGGTGAACTCGACATCATTCTGGAAGATAAAACATACCATATCCGTCAAGGCGACATATATATCTCTCCGCTTCTCATGTCCATTCAGATAAAACATCGAAGCAAGGATTTGAAAGGAGTCGTGCTTACGGTCGATATAGATTACATCCTGACCAATACGAAAAAGACATTCGATCCGACCTGGAGTTTTTTCATCTATGAAAACCCCTGCCTGTCGTTGTCGAAAGAGCAATACATGTATATCGACCAACTGATCGACGCACTGCGGAGGCGAATTGCGACAATGAGCTCTGCAGCCACCAATACACAACAAAAGATCATCAACCGCGAATTGGTGACCGCGATGGGCGAGGTACTCTGCTACGAGATACTGAGTATCTATTTTGCACGCCATCCCCAGCAACCGCAGCACAAAGATCGGAAAAACCATGTACTTCAGAATTTCATGGTTTCACTCTACCAGAATCACCGCACGGAACGGGAGGTAACCTACTACGCCCAGGAACAATATCTGACACCCCGCTATTTTTCGGCGATCATCAAAGAGAAATCGGGCATCTCGGCCCTGCAATGGATCATTCGCATGGTCATTGCCGACGCCAAACAGATGCTCCGTTCCTCAGACTTAAGTATCAAGGAGATAGCTTCCGAACTGAATTTCTCGACCCAATCCTTCTTCGGCAAATATTTCAAGCAGTATGTCGGGATTTCTCCGACCGAATACCGAAACGGGAAATTGGTCGGCCAAAGCCAACAGTCGGTTTTAGAGCGATAATTCCCGAAAAAGAATGAAACAGACGCCGTTATCTGCCGGAAAATAAAAGGCTTTTGGCTCCGGTCCCTCAAAATATTTCCCCGGATCCGATTATACAAAGAAAAACTCCTGCTTGCCACTGACAGGCAGGAGTTTTTCTTTTATTACCAAAAATCTTTCCATTGCCTTGTCAAACAGGAACAACGGACTCTCCATTTCCTCAAAAATTCTCTGAACTTATCCGCATCCCGCCTGATAATATATTTGGAATCACGCAGGAGCACAACTCTTCTCCCGAATAATAAACCATCTTTTTATGAAGAAGGAAATAGAATTCGAACCAGCGCTTCGACAGGTAATTTCGCAAACTTTTATTGATACTCCCGCACCTCGAAAGACGAGATACAGGATCATTCGTCCGGACCTCAATACACTGAAAAACGCAGAGGACAACCTTTCGATTGTCCTCTGCGTTTCAGAGCGGAAAACGAGACTCGAACTCGCGACCCCAACCTTGGCAAGGTTGTGCTCTACCAACTGAGCTATTTCCGCAAATTGCAAATAATCAGTTATTTACAAGCGTTAAAATAGCTGTTTTATACCTTAAAAATCGGTCTGTAACACACTCTGTATCACATTTTCTTGCTTGCAAATTGTTTGTAATTTGCAGATTCTTAATTTGTTAGGTAAAATTTCATTCCTTGTGCTACATAAAGCATTTAACACGTGTCATTCATAAGCAATTATGTTATTAGTTGATAGAGAATTAAGCGTATTCATTTATTGGATTTCTCTGCAACCGACCCCAACCTCGGTTCAGAAAAAAAGAGGAAATTTCTTTCCTCTCTCCTTTTAAGAATGTTGTGTTGCTTTTGTTTTATCTGCAATTTGTAATAGTTTTTCTGAAATATATTCAGGAGTAACCATTAAAAGCAATGAGGTCGCTATATCTGATTTTCGAATATCAATATCGTTTTTAGCAAGGTCGTTTTGGAATAACTTTTTGATAATATCTGTTGTTTTATTGATAAATACAGTGTTAATATTCAAGATTTGGCCTTTTTCAAAAGGAGGAGTATTATATGCAATATTAGACATACAAAGTCCGTGGACAAATTCAGACATATAGCCAGATATGAATTGAGATACACTATTTTTAATTCCTGCTTGTTGATATAATTCCAGCCATGAAAATCTATTTCCCTTTATCGTATTATTTAACTTTTTGTATTTCCAATTACGCCTTTGGATGATATTTTCCATATCAACATTACATAATGGATTATTTCTAATCTTTTTCAATAATTGATCTTTTGCCTTTAGATCACTCTGCATAGTTGTTTCAATTTGTTGGGCCAGTTGATCTATTTCAGTTTGTTCAATATAATTGAGATCAAAAGTCAAGGATGGAAATTTGCGTAGTTCCTTTATTCTATTTTCAACCCCATCTAAAACATACAAGTAATGTCTTAATTCTCTTTCTTCTATCGTTTTAGAGTTAATATGGATGAAATGTAATATAGTATAGTTATCGACAATCATTCGACTAAGTGTAACCAAAGATGAAACATCTATCCTATCTTCACATAGTAGATGAATTGACTGCCAAGAATCCAACATTTTCCTAATAGCGAATAATATGTAGCTATTCAGATCACTTATATACGGAGACTTATATATCTTTTGCAATTCATTAGAGATATAATCTAATTCGCAATAGGCAAGTTCAAATAAACCCTCATCATCTATCCCCATTTTACCCATGAGGTCTTTATATACTAATCCCATATTTCTTAATTATATCTATATAAACTGCTCTAAATATTTCTCGTTAAAACCCGTGAGTGGAAATTTGAATACGTTCTGTTTGCCCTCCTTTGTCGTATAGTCGAATATGACCGTATCGCTCTTTATATGGGCTTCAAAAAGATTGAGCATACAATTGGACTTGGGAATATCTACCATGTTGGGCAATACAATGGCGAGACAACCCTCCTCTACGGCTTTTGGATTTAGCAGATAGGAGAATCCTGCCATATAACGACCTCGTTTTTGAAAACAGATGGTCATATCTTTTGCAGGGTCGATGTCGAGTTCAAAGATATAGTGAAACTCTCGCGGTGTAGGGTCATCAGTTCTACGTCCTACGAACAGACAGACGCCGTAAATATTATCATAAGATACCCCTTTGGAGACATACGATATTTGAACATCGTCGATAGTCTCTGTGCCCGTTTTTCAATTAATACTTGGTGTTTTTCTTTTCATTTTAGCTAAAATTTATGTTGTGATTAAATCTTTGATAATGATGTAAATATACAAAAAATTTATGAAATATGCAAGTAATATAAAAAGGACAAACTTGGGCAGAGGGTCTATATATTAACCCTTTTGCACAAGTCTGTCCTAAAAATACCAATCAATGGTTTTGAACTATATTGTCAAGAATTGCAATTATCTTTTGCTCTAAAACTTTATCATCATTGTCATACGAAACCATACCTGTTTTAGAATCATATACTCCCAATTCTGTTAATTCTTCAATGATTTCTCTAATTTTTTGAGTTGAAATACGGTTGGCATCAAAGACCATCTTAAATGACTGAATCATATCAAATTGAATAATACACCTTTGCAATACCGAAGTATCGCAGACTAATGTTTAACATTTATTCATCTAATCCTGTAGTGCTTGCAAACCGCTTCCATTCTGTTGCGGCTTTATAGGCATCGGCACAACCCGAAGGCACTTTCAGTACCGAATAAGGATTTATGCCGCTAAAAGCATAGTTTTCACAAGTCGGTGGTATTTCTGTGCCGATCTTGAATAATCGCAGTTCGAAATCCCCATAAAAGGCGCATTCACCGATCGTCTCAATCTGCGTGCAGGCAGACATATCGACGGTCATTAGATTCTTTAATTGGCAGAAAGCGCCATAATAATAAGAAGAAGAATAAGAATAATAACCACCACCGATAGTTTTCAGTTGAGAGCCTTTCTCAAAAGTTACTGTTGCCAATGAAGAACAGCCTTTGAATGCTGTCGCTTCGATCGTCTCTACACTTGCAGGGATTTCAATAGATTTCAATGCAGTACAATCCGAGAAAACACCATAATAATAATGATAATAATAACCTCCACCGATAGTTTTCAGCTGCGAACCTTTCTCAAAAGTTACTGTTGCCAATGAAGAACAACGCATGAATGCCGCTGCTTCGATCGTCTCTACACTTGCAGGGATTTCAATCGAGGTTAATGCCGTGCAGTCCAAGAAAGCACCATAATAATTAGGATAATAAGAAGAATAACCGCCACCGATAGTTTTCAGCTGCGAACCTTTCTCAAAAGTTACGGTTGCCAATGAAGAGCAACCCATGAATGCGGCGGCCTCGATCGTCTCTACACTTGCAGGAATTACAACCGACTTTAGCTTGCTTCGATAAAACATCTCCTTTCCAATCGTTGTCAGGGTCTTGGGGAGAATCAGATGCTCGACATTTGTAGATTTATAAAATGCCTGTGTCGGCAATGCCGTAATATTCACCTCTGCAATATCGAGGTTCTTCAACTTGGGCATCATGCGATAGATAAACAGAAAATCGACATCGTTCAGCACACCTGTAATCTTCAACGATTCGATATTGGCATAATCATAACCCGCCAACACATTTTCCAGTTCGCCTTTCGTTTCGACATGAATCTCGGTACACGTTCCCAGTTGGCGAAAAATAATCGTTTGTAAAATATTGTCTTGTTCGCCCTTCAAAGTAACCGTCGCATGGCGTTGAATCCCCTCGTTGGCAGCTACTTCAAAGACAATCGTATCTTCCCGCAAAGCTCGTGTTTCAGGAGCCAGCGACAACCACGATCGGGCATTGTCAGGAATCTCAACGGTATAATCCAAATTCGTTGTCAATTTAATTTCTTGCGTTCCTCCTGCTGGTAATACATTGATAGAATTATCGGCAATGTTTATATCCAAGACCTGTTTTTCGTGGCAATAAAATGATGCCATAACAGTACGATAGGAACCGTCGTTGGCAAAGACAAGGATTTCGCTTTCTACAATCGGATCGGGGGCTGTAATCGTAATCGTTCCCTTATCCGTGGAGGTAGCATTTACTTTGACTTTCCATCCATCCTGTGCAATGGCTTTGACAACCGTATTCTCGGTTGCATCCGTAATCGTGTAGGAGATTGTTTTGCTCTCTCCACCGTTGAGAATGGCTATATCCGTTGTATCGAATGCAATTGCGAACTGTGAATTATCTCCTTTGGGAATAGTGATAACAGTACCATCTATAAGGGTAAAATAGACATTGTTATCGTCCTCGGTAACACTCTGAAAGAAGCTGTCGCCGTCTTTGCCATTCGTGCCATCGGCACCGTCCTGACCGTCTGCACCCGTTGCTTGTCCTATGTCTGTCCAAGTTTTACCATTATCCATTGAAAGCATCCATCGGCCATTCTCTATTTTCAGTTGCGGTGTAATGCCGTCTTGGCCATTCTCGCCATCCGTGCCATCGTTGCCGTTTTCGCCGTCCATGCCTTCTGCTTTTATCTTATCGCCTGCATCGTCGGTCAGCCACTCGCCGTTAAGCGTCCAGTAATAGATTCCGTCCGTGTCTTTCTTTACACCGATAATAGGAGCATCTCCGCTATTTTTGCCATTTTTAATTGTGGCGGTAGAACCATCTGAAAAGTGGATAATGTAACCATCCGATATTTGTTCAACTTTGGAAATAGACAGATTATCCTGTAATGCGTCTACAATCTTCTGCAACGATGAAATATTGGTGTTCATCTGCGTGCAGAGTTCCTCTAATTTTGTTACGCGATTTTCGAGGTCGTTCAGATCATTGCGCAATGCGCTGTCGTCGTACTTATCGCTACAACCGAATAGCAATAAGCCGCAAAACACAAGAGATAGTAGTTTTTTCATAAGGTTAATCTTTTATTAGTTATTTTGACTGTGAATTTTTCTTCTTTATAGCTTATAACCTCAAAATCAACATTTTCACATCTGAAATTATCACTTATCTTAAGGCCGTTTTGTAAAGGGGAATTATAAGCGATTCTAAATGACACATTGCACCGCCCTCCTGTGCATTTTTCCAAATTACTGCCATCCATACCGTCAGACGGATATAATTTGCAATCGAATAGCTGAATGTTGGAAATAGATAGAACATCTAATTTCCCTCCGCCATGTTCATAAAAGCAGTCATAGTGAGATACAGCGATTTCTATCGCTTGTTGTAAAGCTTGTTCTTTTACGGTCATAGTTAGCCTGCAATGTACCGTATCAACTCCGCTGCGGTGGGATATATGCAAAAAGAAAGCGTGGAACTGCAATATATGATATTCAGGAAGCCGGATACAATCCGAAATGAAAAAA
>ENA-ORNB01001613-ORNB01001613.1-human-gut-metagenome-genome-assembly--contig:-NODE-1613-length-15208-cov-2.537649_pt1 | contig 15208 bp, 10 predicted proteins | sample MGYA00242112_ERZ509016 | MGnify/ENA primary metagenome ERZ509016 (study PRJEB26280, sample SAMEA2338705) | human gut metagenome | biome: human gut; feature: human-associated habitat; material: faeces...
AGGGCCTATCGACCATTTCTTCAGATATGTAATGGGGTTTAATACGCCCCCCTGGTTCAGAGATTATCCCGTAAGTCAGATAATGATCTTTATCTATTGTATCTGGGCCGGCCTTGGTTACAACATTATTCTTTTGTCGGGATTTTCATTTATGATTGTATATGATCGGGCAGCAGCAGGGATGACAAAAGTCTCTGCATAATTAAAGCGTTGTTTCATGCCGTCCTCTGTTTCAATGCAAACGGAGTCTCCTTCTACTATCATACATACATGGCATGTATTTTCTGTATTCATTTGAATACGGTCTTTGAAGGTGTAACGATATACATCATAAAAATGCTCTTTATGAGTAGGTAGATGCTCTATAGTACACTCCTGATTTTCTTTCATGATATATGGATGGCATATCAATTCCTGGATTACTTTTTCCCCTTTTCTTTCAAAATATAGATTATTCATTCCGTGTTGAATGTTTAGAGGTCGTGGTTTCCCGTCTAATCCCATGCGTATCCAGTCGTACATTTTAAATGTGAAAATATAGGGTGCGCTACTTATTTCCAATACCACGCAATCTTTTCCTGAAGCATGTATGGTGCCATTGGGAATAAGAAAGAAATCGTGCTTTTTAGCTTGGTGTTTTTGAACAAACCTTTCTATCTCTACCTTCGTTGCTTTTTGTTGACTTCGTTCCAAGGTATATTGGAATTCCTCAGGGACGATGTTGTCTTGAAAGCCTAAATATACACATGGCGAGTTTTTACAATCCAATATGTAATATGTCTCATCTTGGGTGAATGGCATGTTAAAATGCTCTTGTATATATCGGGGGCGTGGATGGCATTGGATAGAAAGATTATCTCCGTCAAAGGTGTCTAGAAAGTCGAAACGTATCGGGAAATCGTACTTAAATGTTTCCGAACATTCTCCTAATATATTCTGATAATCACTATACATAAGAAAATCGAAAGATACTTCAAGCCGATATCCGTCACTCTCCAGCATTAGTCCGTTTTCAAGTACCATCAGTTCAAAAGACCATGCCAGATTATTTACTTCTTTATTTAATCCTTGAATATGATTTTTCATCCATTGTCCTCCCCAGGCGCCAGGCTCGAACCATGGACGAACTCTGAAGAAATTGCGGCTCATTTTGTGCAATCCTTCTCGTAGGTCATTTCCTGAAATCATTAATAGTTCATCCCATTCTCTTTGTCCGTCAATAAGTAGGTCAATCAGAGGCAGGCATTGCTTTTTGTGCTTATTAAGAACAATCCAGTCTACAAAATATAGTTGTTTGTAAGCCTGTTGATTGTCTTTTCGATAATCTAATCCTAAATTATTGATGGCTCCGGCGCGCATTCTAAACTGAATCTCATTTTTAGGAATATCAATATAAATCAGGGGAGCTTTCCATTGAGATAGGGCTGCTCCTGTACCTATAAATATATTTAAATCTGCTTCCGGGTCAGGTTGTATGGAATTAAGCTTATTTTCATCAAACCAATTAACCAAATGCTTATCAGTAATGGTGCCGAATAACGGATTATCTCCTCCAAGATAAGGAGCAATCATTTTTTCAATAGTCTGTGGATCTTTCATTGCTACACTGGAATGAAAGAATCGCACATTCTTTCCTCTTTTTCTGAGTTCTTCTCCTAACTTAATGATTAATTCATCCCAAAAGACTCCAATATAACCATCTATTTTTATTGGGGAATGCTTTTCTATCCAGTCAGCTAGTTGGTTTATACCTTTCCCAATTTTGCCTTTTCCCAATGGAAATGCCGGGTATATATCATATTCTCCTGATGAGGTGGCAGTAGAGTTAGTAGGTGCAATAAATTGCTGTGTGTGTCTTTTCTCTTTTGTATTTTCCATATTTTCAAGTATGTTGCTTGTGTAAATAGCAGATCCGATTAATGGCGACATATCCCATAATTTACAGATATCTATTTTAGTGATTAAATTGAGTTTCTTTAATTGAAACTGAATATTATCTAAAAAGAAGTCAGAAGCTTTCGCTATATTTCCTCCTATAATAAGTTTCTCCGGTTTAAAATTTAGCAGGAATGGGGTTATGAATTCTACGAAATTTGAAGCGAAGTTTTCAAATAATGACTGTGCATTATTGTCTCCGTTCGAAGCGCGTAGTGCGATTTCTTTTACGCCAGTTACCTTTTTATCTGGAAATAGCATATTCCATGTATTTACAAACCATCTTGTCGAAAAAAAGTCATCTGCCATTCCGTCTCGGTAAGGTATGTTGTAGAGATATCCATGTTCAGGTATTCCTTCTGTCAGTTCGTTCAAAACAGTATCATTTTCAAGAAATGTACTTCCAAGTCCGGTGCCGATTGTGACTATAATGCTTCTACTTGTGTCTTTTGCTGCTCCTGCATAATACTCTCCAAGGGCATAAGCGGATGCGTCATTTATGAAAACAGTATTCAGGTCAGATACTTTTTTAATTTCTTCTTTAAGGTTAAGACCGAAAAGTGACTGAAACTTTGGCACACCATAAATGGCAACTATACCTTTGGCATAGTCGCAAGGACCGGGCATGGCTATACCGATTCCGCCTAATTTAGATAGGGGCATATAGGCTTGAATGTCAGTAATAACTTTTCCGACTTTCGTAATGATGCTTGATGTTGAATCTGTGGCATTCAGTTCTTCGTGAGATAGTATGTTTTGATGAATGTCATTCGTTAGAAGGTTGACGATTCCACCTTTTATATGTGTACCACCTATGTCTATTCCCAAATAATACTTCATAGTTATTATGATTTAATTAATTAGTATGTCTGAACATATAAACATTTGCAAATGTATTCTTTTTCTTGAAAAGAACAAAAAGTATTGCCTGTTTTTATTTTTATTTTTATCTTTGTAAAAAAGTTAATCATGAAGATATTAGTTAACCATAACAGCGCAATCCCCCTTTATCTTCAGATAGAAGAACAGTTGAGGACTATTATCAAAGGGGAGGAATATAAACAAGGTAAAATGCTTCCAAATGAAATTGATTTGTCTAAACAATTGGGCATATCTCGTAATACCTTGAGACAGGCGATTAATAACCTTGTGAACGAAGGATTGCTGATGAGGAAAAAGGGAGTAGGTACAGTTGTTGTAAATTCAGCTGTATGTTCCAAAGCTCAGAATTGGATGAGTTTCACACAGGAAATGAAAACTTTGGGAATTGTACCAATGAATTATGAACTTCATGTTAGCTGGACAAAGCCTACAGATGATATAGCCCTTTTTTTTAATGCTGATGTAAAAAGAATACTGAAGTTAGAGCGTTTACGTGGAAATCAAGAATACCCTTTCGTGTACTTTATATCCTATTTTAATCCTAAAATAGGTTTAACAGGAAGTGAGGATTTCTCCAGACCTCTTTATGAGATATTGGAAAGAGATTATCATGCTATTGCAAAAGTTTCTAAAGAAGATATTAGTGCCAGGCTGGCTGACAAGTACATTGCTGGTAAGCTTGAGATAAAGGTCGGAGATCCAATTTTGGTGCGTAAAAGGTTTGTTTATGATCCCGAAGGGTGTCCGTTGGAATGGAATATAGGATATTATCGTGCGGATAGTTTTATTTATTCACTTGAGTTTGAGAGAAATATTTGATCTTATACTCATAAAAAAGTGAAGATTATAAGGATGCCCGAATCCTGCTCAGCGACTGCGGTGTTATCCACAGATAAGATGCAATGTACTTTAAAGGCACATATTGCAACAGTTCCGGAGTCTCCTTGATAAGAGTCAGGTAACGTTCCTTCGCTCGTGGACTGCCGGAGTTGATGAGCCAGTTTTCTTGCAGAAGAAGCTGGTGATCCATCAGCCGCAGTCCCAGATTGGCTAGTCCGATGGAAGAATGATATAATTGATTCAAGGTTGCGCGGGATATACTGTAGGCTACACTGTCGCACATTGCTTCAATATTAATCAGTGAATAAGCATTGTCTGCATATCCCTAGACGGAGAAAGCTGCTTCTCCGTCTGAAGCGAACTAGATGGTGGCATCTGCTCCGTCTTTGTGGTAATATGCCCGCCATATTCCCGTTTTTATAAAATAAAGGTTGCTGTTCTTTGTCCCTTCGCGTACAATGAGGTCTCTCTTTTTGAAATGTACTTCCTCCATACAGCCTAGTAAGGTCTGTACGTCACTTTCCAATACTTTATATTTGTCGCAGAGTTTTTTAATGAATGCATCCATGTTGCAAATATACTCATAGTCGGTGGACCATGAAGCGATCTTTGAAATAAATTCCGATAATATAGAGAGTCGTTAACAATTCTGCCAACGGAACAGCCAACCATATTCCCGGTACTCCTAAAACAAGTGGAAGTACAAAGAATCCGATCAGCATGAATACCACTCCCCGCAGAAGAGTGATGATGGTGGCTCGTTGACCTCGTCCGATGCTCTGGTAATAGCCGATGCCTATCATATTGGCGGCAAAAAATATGAATCCAACCCCAAAATAAGGAATGCCATTGACCGCAATATCAAAGGCCGGACAGCTTCGGTCAATGAACAACGAAACAATATTCTGACGGCATAGAAACGTGATGATGAAAAAGCTGATTCCGCAAATTAAAGCTGTACGGATGGCAAGATGCAGGGCTTTTCGAACCCGATCCGGTTGCCCGGCACCGAAATTATAGCTGATAATCGGCTGTGCGGATTGTGCGATGGCATTGTACACCATAAAGATGATGGGGAAGAAGTAGCAGGCAATGCTGAACGCAGCTACTCCGTCTTCTCCGAGATGATGGATAAAGACATAATTCCCTAAAAACATCATACAGGCGATGGAAGCCTCACTGATGAAAGCGGAAGTTCCCAGTTTTATCATATAGCCACCGTTACGGAGCGTTAGCATCAGGCTTTTCAAACTTAGCTTGATGCGATGCAAATGAATGTTGCGGGAGAACCGCGTAAGATAGATTACAGTCATCAATCCACCTACTACTGTTCCCAGGCTGGTGGCAAAGGCAGCACCCATCATTCCCCAGCCAAATTCAAAGATGAAAATATAGTCGAATATAATATTGAATATAGCTGCGATGGCATTGCACATCATGGCATAATTGGGAGATCCGTCCAGCCGGATGAAAAACATGCCTGTGCTCAATAACTCATAGAATACGAGGAAGGGTAGATACCAGATCATATATTCTATGACAAGAGGCAATAATCTGTCTGAACTTCCGAGTAAGCATCCCAATGGCCCTACGAAGCAAAAACATAAAGCAGACATCACTAATACGATGAACGTAGAGAATACAAGAGCCTGAGTAATGTTGATATTTGCCGCCTTGCGTTTACCTTGAGACAGATAGATGGAAGCGACTACTGAGCCTCCGACTCCGAACATCAGTCCGATGCCTGTTGCGATCATAAAAAGTGGAGCTGTTATATTGACGGCAGCTAGGGCGTCACTGCCTATTCCCTTACCTACGAATATGCCGTCTGTAATAACGAATATAGCTGAGAATACCATTCCCAGTACCGTAGGAACTAATAACTTACGAAACAACATGGAGATGTCCATACTACCGAAATCAATACTATCTTTCATAACTTTTTATTTTTAGTTTGTTGAAAACATCTGCAAAGGTAGATGGATGGAAGGAGATTAAAATTATCATTTGATAATTTCCGCCTGTCATGCTTGTTTTTGTTTAATCAGGATATGGGATATTTATCTGATTCTTATTTTCATGGCTTGTGCGTCGAATGTTACCGACTCATTATGGAACAGTCTTTCTATATGTCCGCTCGTTATCATCTCATTGGTAGGCAGGCTGTAGAGTTGAGGATTATCAATCAGCATGATTGTGTCGCAAAGTGAGAGAGCGATGTCCAGGTCGTGTGTGGAAAACAGGATACACTTTCCTTCCTTTTGCGTCAGCTTCCGGAGAAGCAGACAGAGTTCGTAGCGGTTGGGCAAGTCAAGGAAGGCGGTAGGTTCGTCGAGCAGGATGACAGGAGTGTCCTGTGCAAGGGCACGGGCTATCATGATGCGTTGGCATTCTCCGTCGGACATTTTGTCCATCGTCTTTTCCGCATAGCTGTCCATGCCTACCAGGTGCATGGCGTTGTCCACCTTCTCCTTGTCTTCTCCTTGCAGCTGACCGAGCCAGTTGGTATAGGGAGCACGTCCCAGTGCGACGACGTCTCTGCATCGCAGGTTGGCAATGCGCACTTTGTCGGTGGTGACGAAGCTGATGTTCCGTGCCAGTTCTTCCGGTTTCAGTGAAGCGATGTTGTTCCCGTGTAGGATAATTTCTCCGTTTTGGGGCTTTTCCAGTCCCATGACGGCACGCAGCAGTGTACTTTTTCCTGTGCCGTTTCTGCCGAGCAGTGCGACGAGTTGTCCTCCCGTGATGTGGGCGGAGACTTTTTCCAGCAGCGTACGCTGTTCGTATCCCAGTGTCAGGTCTTTGAGTTGAATCATTTGAATATACGCAAGTTTTTACCTATTACCCATAAAATAACCGGAACTCCCAGCAGTGCGGTGATACAATTCACCGGCAGCAGGAATTTCTTGGCGATGATGTCGCATATCAGCATGGCGATAAGTCCTGTCAGCATGGTGCCCGGCATCAGTATCCGGTGGTCGGCGTTATCAAACAGCAGCCGGGTGATGTGCGGCACTGCCAGTCCGATGAATCCTACGGGGCCGCAAAAGGCGGTGACTGTTCCTGTCAGCAGTGCTGTAGAGATGAAGACAAGCGTCCGCGAGCGTTTGATGCTCATGCCCATCGTGCGTGCGTAGTTTTCGCCAAGCAAGAGCAGGTTCAGTGACTTGATGCAGGCTACGGAGAGCAGCAGACCTATGCACACAACCGGTATCATGATAGACAGCTGTCCGGCTGTGATGTGGCTGAGCGATCCCATTGACCACAGGGTGAACATTTTCAGTTGTTCCGCCGAACTTAGATACTGCAATATCTGGATGATGGCTCCCGCTACGTAGCCTATCATGACTCCCATGATCAGTACGCCCAGTATATTCTTTACTTTTCGGCTGATGATGGCTACGCCCAGCAAGATGACGGCGGTCCCTATCCAGCCCGAACCTACGATGCCGGCGGATTGCAAAAGTGGGAAATCTGCCCAGCCTAGCAATGGGGCACCTAATATAAACAACGCCACTCCGAGTCCCGCACCGGAACTGACTCCCAGCAGATAAGGGTCTGCCAACGGATTCTGGAAAACGGTCTGCATTTGCAGGCCGGCGATACCTATCAACCCTGCTACTACTACCCGTATAAAGCGGATGGAGAGAAGAATGTTGCGTGTCATCTCGTCGCATTCGCCTCCGGTCAGTACGGCCCATACTTTGGGGATGGGGATATAAGTGTCCCCTGTCGCCATATCTATTAATAATAAGACTACGGCGATTATTCCCAGAGTGATGAATAAAAGAGTGGTGTGCCTACGAGGTTGCTTCATTCCAGGTGTCTGTAATAATAGGTTGAGTCGGATATAAGTTCGGGATGAAAGATATGAATCAGATCACGCAATACGACGTCAGGCCGTACGACTGCCGATTCCCAGTAGTCATTGCCTCCTGTGGCGGTTATCCGCAGGTTGTTGTTATAAACAGTTTTATCACGAACAGATTTGGCATCGGCAAACTTGGGATTCATGTTTTTCAGTTCGTCCAGTGTGGATGCCGTGCCTACATTGATCCAATAGTCTGCTTTTTGTATCAGTCCGTAGGCAGTTTCCAGGCCGATGGGGGCGGAGCTGTTGGAGGTGTTCTCCTTGTATATATAGTCGGCTCCTGCGTCAGTGACCAGTTGTACCATGTAGCTCTGGGTGGAAGGCATCACCCAGCTGTCGTTCCACGGGGTGTTGAACATCACGGTAGGGCGTTGCTCTACGGATGCGGTGAGGTCTTTCAGTGCCTGATAGCGTTTGGGGATTTCCCTGAATACATCGATGCCTTTGTCACGGCTGTCTGTCAGTTCGGAGAGGGCAACCAGCCATTCGGCTTTGCCAAGCGGTGACTCTTCCAGATATTCTCCTACGTACATGTAGGGGATGGCTAGCTCTTTCAGTTTGTCCGTTACGGCAGTCTGGGGATCTCCGATACCATATAGCAGTACGACGTCCGGTTTCAGTCCCAGCAAAAGTTCGTAGTTCATCTCGGGACCCATATCTTTGATAGAATCTTTGTGGGCGAGGATGTAGGGATTGGCTATGTAGTTGATGCCGGATACGGCGACGATGCGGTCCACTTGTCCCACGGCGTCGAGCATGGCGATGTAGGAGGAAGACATACATACGATGCGTTGGGCTCCGGCAGGGATGGTCGGTCCGGTGAATCCTGTGGGGGGGAGCTCACCATTGCGGGAGATGAAGTAGGACATTGTTACATTTTTGGCTCCTTGCCACGGGTTGGATACTTGTATCAAGGTGCTTTGGGCATTCTTTGCGCCAAGTATCTTGAATCCGGTAGCATATTCGGGCGTGTATACGTCTTGCTTGAATGCTTCCAAAGAAGTTTTTTTATTGTATACGCAGCTTGCCAAAAAAAGGAGGCATAATAGCGTGATAGTTGAAATAATGGATTTAAATTTCATACGGATGTTTTTATCTGAGGACAAAAGTAGTAAAAAAGAAGAAAAATCACCTCCCTTACAAGAAAGTTTCGCTGGGAGGTGAATGGATTGAATCTAACTTTTCAGTATTGATGCGGAAAGTTATTTGACGAAGACTACAGCGTTCACGTTGGCTGTGCCGGTATTTACCATATCTAGGTAATCACCTCCTGCGGAGTCATAAACATACAATGCGTCTCCCATTGATTGACCGAAGCATACATCTCCGTTGAACGGATTGACTGTTACGCTGAAACCGAACATATATCCGGGATCATCTGTGAAATCACTGGTAACATCATTCGATAATTGTACTTTTTGCATGATAGTCTTATAGTCAGTTGTGTTCCAATCAATATCTGCTGTATAAAGATATTGACTGCCGATTGCAAATCCACCTGCTTTTTCTGTAACTAATGTTGGAGCTACATTGGGTGTAGTTGGATTGAATTTGTACAATGCAGAGTGCATACCTCCGTCACCCAGTACGTTAAAGTACATCTTATTAGCTGAATAGGCTGCTATCAACTTAGGATTTTTAGGAACGGTAATTTGAGTTTCATCGTCAAGGGTAAGTGGCAATACGGAAATAGTTGTTCCTTCACCAGCTTGGGTGTCATCAGTATTGCCTGAATTGCAGACATATATTTTGTTGTCTTTACCTACACAGATTCCTTCTGAATAGGTCGCATCCAGTTCTAGGTAGTTAACTTTAGCATAATTCATGGTGTCGATAGACATCACTGCCCCTGAATAAAAGCTGATATATACTTTTCCATTGGCAGCAGCCAAGTGTCTTGGCATAGCTTTGTGCCCGGTTTTTTCATCATCGTATTGTTTCATTTGGGGTGTGAGAAGTTGACCGGTCTTGGCATTCAGTACCCATATTCCTCCATTATCTGCTGTAAGGTCGTGACCACTTACTGCACAATAGAGTTTTGATCCGTATTGAATCAAGTCGTTGCCTGTGTCTCCAATTTCTAGGGTAGACTTTTTCGTCCAATTGTTATCATAGCGAACAATGCTTCCCGGAGATGAGGGAGGAGCTACATGCCATGTACCTTCGCTAAGTACATACGCATACGTCCAGTCATTACTCGCTGTAGCACGTGTCTGCGGAAGTGAACTGTCTACTTGCTGGACATTGTCCAACACATCATTAGTACAACTGCCCATTGCAAACATAATAGCACTGGCTGCTAAGAAAAAAATGCTCTTTTTCATAATTGTAATTTATTAAGTGATTAATTAGCCGGTGTAAAATCACCGGTTGCTGATTCTTTCATCTGTTGTAATGTTACTGTTCCGGGACCACAAGTACGTACGTACCATTGGGCGTCTTCTGTCATTGCATCTGCGATATCTTTGAATAGACTAAAATCGTATAGAGCTGTGAATAGTCTAATACTTATACGATTTGACGATTTTAATTTGGGCAAAAGGTCTTCAAGTGATGTAATGTTGGTATTTCTGCTGCCATACATTTCTAAAAACTCTACAGACTCTAAACTCTTAAAATTTAAATAAGAGAGGTCGGTTACAGTTTTTTCTATATTTATATATAACCTTTCAGTCACTCTTGTAAGTTTAGGAAAGTTGCATCTTTTATTGTCATTTCCAGTAGCGAATTTACCTACAGTTTCTAAATCAGGCATACTCACTGACTCCAATGTCACATTTGCTGTAGCTTGGAAACTTAATTCCCCTGTAACTTGTTTAATACCGGAAATTTCTACATTAGTAAGCGGAGTGGTAACCGTGAGACTGGCAAAAGTAGAGATTCCTTCTGTTTTGGGTAATTGATATCCTGTGAATGCATAGCTTCCCATTTCTTCTTTTCCTTTTAGAACGAAATTATTGTCAACATAAGTGATAGAAATACTGTTGATGTCTTTTTGACTTGCATCCAATTCCGTTACGCTTCGACAATGTGATACACTTAGCTTTTCCAAATTGAACGGTGCAATGGTTTCGTTCAACTTCGAAAATTTGGCACAAGAAGTAATGCTAAAAGAAGAAAGAGTGGATAATTTGGGAAGACTGATTGTTTCTAACTTATCTGCATAACCAATAGATACTTCTTTACAGGAGATAAGTTCCGGTAGATTAATTTGGGTGAGTTCCGGATGTTTTGTTCCCAACGATAGAGTGAACTTTTTTCCTACCTGCTTTAAGACCGGCAAATCTAATGAAACAAGCTGGCTACCATAAAGAGAGAATGTACCATCTCCATCACTGTTATCTCCTTTTCCCGGAATGCTTTCGAGCGAATTGAGATTTAAGCTTTTCAGGTTGGGAGCTTGGATATAGCATTGTTTTAGAATTGTAGTTAGTTGCGGGCATTTTATAGAAGTGATGTTGTTTTCTGCCGGGTTTGCTATGAATAGTTCTCCACGGATAGAAAGCAAGTTTGGGAGTGCAAACTCGGTCAGTGAGCTATTGTTTCTCATGCTGATACTTCCCACCTTTTCCAGTTTAGCCAGTCCGGCAAGGTTTTCACCTTTATAGTATTGCCCGATAGTGATGTCGTCCATTACTTCGGTAATCTTTGCCAATCCGTTCAGATTAATCACGGGGTCTTCTGTATTTTCTACTGTAGCTATGCTCAGACTGCCTTCGATAACCGTGACATGGTGGTCGGCTAAAGCGTCTACATCAGCTTGCGAATTAAGTATGAATGTGCCGATTTCACTTACAGCGGAGTAGCGTACTGTATATTTATAGGTACGCGTAGTTCCGTTGTAGGAAGTTACTGTGAATTGTTGCTCTTCGCCCCAGGCGGTAACGGAAGAAGGATTGGGGTTAACAGTTGCCTGCTCGCTAAGGGTATAGCTGGCTTGCGCGCCATCGAGCGAAGTTCCTTCGGGAACCGTTACGGTGATCTCATTGTCTATAATCGTCGCTTTCCATACGTTTTCATTGCTTTCCAGTGAAAAACTAAGGAAGTTGTTGTCTACTCCGGTGAACGGGTTTTCATCGTCGTCGTCGCCACATGCTGCAAAGATGCATCCGGTACATAAAACCACTAACAGGGTTTTCCAGTAATTTACTTTTCTCATTGTCTAAAAAATTAAGTGAATTTATAATGAATGATTATTAATCTATCTTTGAAGGAGCTTCGCTCATCTTATAATCGACGAAGCCGAATACTTCGGTAGACAACTCTCCGATGGCTCCTGCTACGGATTGTATGCCGGTCTGCACCTTGATGAAGTCGATGTATTGCAACTTGACCGGAGTGCCGTCGGGATACATGGCGTTTTCTATCTTGAAGGCGTTGCCTACGGGTGCGGCATCGTGATTGTCGCCCTCGGCGAGAATATCTTCTCCCCAGTTGTCCGCATATCCCCACGGATAGGATTCATTGCGCCAGATTCCGCCCGGTGTCCGGGTTGTATTTCGCTTCAGGCGGGTACCGTATAAAGTATAGTTGTTTTCCTTTATCCATAACGGAAAGTTAGGATTGAGGTCGATGGAGCCGGAGTTTCCCCGGTTGTCGATCCATTGCAGGGGCATATTGTGTGTAGGCGGGCGGTAGTAAGTGACGGCATAGTGTTGATAGGTTTCCGCCTTTCCGGTTTCGCTGCCACGTAGTTCGTACCAAGTGTCATTGGGCAGTCCGTCTCCGTTTTCGTCCTGCATGACGTAGACGATACCCGGTTCGGAACTACCGTCGAAGGGATTGCCTATGATAGAGAAGTCATATCCTCCGTTGCTGCTAACATCGGGTTTGTTGTATACGCTGTGGTCGAATCCCACGATGATATATCCTCCCCATGCACCCAGAGACACATAATTGTTTTGTACATTCATGCGAGTCTCAGCGTAACGACAGGCTTCTTCTTCGGTCTGTCCGGAAATCTGTGCTATGAATTGTCCCGGAGCAGGGCGTAGGTGGTATACTTTCACTTTACTGTCCGAACTACCAGTTGACGGTGCGCGGTAGTATTTGGCTTCATCAGACGGCAGGCAGACTACGGTCTGGATAGCACTTTTTATTATGTCGCCATCTGTTCCGGTTACTTTTACCACATAGCTTCCGGTTGTTGGTGGAGTGAAGGTAAAAGTGGGGCCAGTTTCTCCCTGTTGCATTACTTCGTCTACTTCCCACACGTAGGTTGCATGGGTTGTTGTATCCGTAATGACGGGAGCTATACAGGCAGCACGACCTTTGGGGACGGTTAGTTGATTACTGCTGAAGGTTATATTCATCACTGGCTCAGGTGATACCAGTACGGAAGTCGACGCATTCCCGCTACCGTCTTCGTTGGTAACCGTAAGTTTGAAACTGAATTGTCCTTCTTCGGTGGGGGTAAACGTATAGGTAGCTTCGGTTCCGACCGTTTCTTTGGTTTTACCGCTTTCGTCAATGGACACCCATTCGTACTTTGCTCCTTCAGTGAAATTTACGGAAGATTCGAGGGTTACGCTCTTTCCCATATAGGTAGAGTAGGCGGGAATCAATGATACGGAAGGTATCATTTTTTCCACTACATCTACCCGCAGTTCTTCTTCGGCATAACCATTCTTGGCGTCCACGCGGAATTTGAAATAGACTTCTCCTTCCGCTTTAGGTGAATAGGTGTATGAGAGGTCTGTACATACTATTTTACCTTTCTCGTCTTTCCATGTATATACAGGATCGGTGGCATCGTTCACTAGGGGAGTGATTGTGATGCTTTTCATAATCTTTACTGTGTAGATTCCCGTACCGTTGTCGAAGGTAATTACCGGTGGTTGACCTGTTGTCCCGCCACCCAATTCTTCATCATCACCGTCGTTCCGGCAGGAGGCGAAAGACACGACAGTACATAGCATTAATAAGCTAGCGATTGTTTTTAAAAATCCATTTATCATAAGCATACTTTTAATTAGTTTGCAAACAGGAATGATAATGGATTTTACGCTGGGCAGTCAGTATCCCGGTAAGTATAAATATAGAAGAAGCCTCTTCCGTCCGCACATGGTAAGCGCCTGTGGAAAAAGACAACGAACTACCTCCCGTATGCCGCAGGAGTAAAATCCAACCGAAAGGAGGTAGGTCTTCTGACTTATTCCCTTATTTGCAGCGCCTTCCCAGAGAAAATTTCCAGTGACAAATTGCTACAAACTGTACTGTCCTTCAAGGGCAGTACGGGAAAATACAGCAGCGGATACTGTTGCCGATTCACACGGCATTCCCTTTTAATCTTCGATAGCTTTTGTTATATCTTAATCGAATGAAATACAACTTATTATAGCAACGAAGAACCAACTTCTTGACCGCAAAGATAGTTATCTTTTTATATAATATGTCTATTTTAACTAATTAATTTTTATTACGTTGTCGGGGGTGGGAAAGGAGGAATTGGATATGGTGACACTATCTCTCTCTGATAGTGTCACTATGCCGATGGTATAGTGACACCATCTCCAAATGTTCTGTTTTTAAGATTTTCTATTGGGAAAATAGAAGCTAAATACTTGAAATAGGAGAAAAATGGATTACTTATATGCAAGAATATGCGGAAAGCGGAGGCCGTTATGCAGGAAAAATGGTTATATATGCAGCTTTTGCCGACCAAGTAGGTTGATTTTCTTTTAAAGGAAGGCGGGTTTGGTTTTAAAGGAAGGTCAGTTTGGTTTAAAACCAATCTTAGTTTGCTTATAAAGCAATGTTAATTCGGTTAAGAAGCAATCTTATTTTGTACGTTATTATGCTTTTTTGTGCTGTTTGCTCTTTTGATATGGATGCTTAGTTTATGATAAAATGTCGTAGATATAGTTTCTTTTGTTTGCTGTTGCTTGCATATTCTTGTAATCTAGGCTAAAATGATTGAAAATTGATGGTTTTGATATTAAGCCGCTTTTGTGAAAATAGAAATTCCTCCTCTTTTTGATGAGTCATCCGGTTTTTATCCGAAAGATAGGAAGGAACAGAGGGCAAACTTTTCTCTTTTTCATCTGCTTGCTCATAATGTGCTAATTTGAAGAAGTCTTTAATCTTTTGTTCTTGATAAAAAAGACAGGGGAGAAGTGAGGCGTGAAATATAATTATAGTATCTTTGCACCCGCAAGGTTCGTATTTGGAATTGTCTAACCTTCCAAAACGATGAAAAGGGAATCCGGTGTAAATCCGGGACAGTACCTGCTGCTGTAAGTCCTCTCTTTCGGGAGATGAGTTTATCACATTCTTTGCCACTGGTGACATCACTGGGAAGGCGTGATAAACGGGGACGAGTCAGAAGACCTGCCTTGCCGCTGCAGATTTATACCCGCGGGTTTCGGGTAGAAATCAACTGGTATAGTTCATTCCTATATTCAATTGATTCCTCATTCAACCGGTCGGTACAAATGCTATGTTTGATGTTTGTCGCAAATTATAATTTGCTGGCAGATGTCTAATGAGTGATGCGACAAGTTAGTTAATAACCTTTTCTCACTTTTAATTATGAAACGAAAGGAGATTGAAGCATAATGAGAAAGGGTGTAAAAAAGGAAATAGTGATTACGGTAGCAATTGCAATCTTCTTTCTCGTGTTTCTGTCCCCGATTGTAATTGCACTTTCCGGATCATTTCGAGAATTAAAAGATACAAGCT
>ENA-ORNB01001617-ORNB01001617.1-human-gut-metagenome-genome-assembly--contig:-NODE-1617-length-15198-cov-3.279337_pt1 | contig 15198 bp, 18 predicted proteins | sample MGYA00242112_ERZ509016 | MGnify/ENA primary metagenome ERZ509016 (study PRJEB26280, sample SAMEA2338705) | human gut metagenome | biome: human gut; feature: human-associated habitat; material: faeces...
AGGTGATGCCCTGAGCTTTTTTCTCAATCATGTGCTCGACGGCATTTCCGCCGCCGCCGCCCACACCGATCACCTTGATGCAGGCGTTGAAAATAGTGGTTGAACCGGTTTCCGGAGCAAAATCAAAGGACATTCGCTGTTTCCTTGTAATCCTTAAACACGCACAGACGCTGCCGCCCAGTTTGAGTCATGAACGCCTCTGCTGAGCAGTAAAAGACGTTCTGCGGCCGCTTTTCCACGAATCCGCTAATTATCGCCGATTTTGCACCGGAAAAGTGCACTTTTTTTAGCGCGTGCGTTGCAAAAAGCAAATTTCCGCTAGACCAAAGAAAACGCATGGGAAACCCACGCAATCGGTTCTCTCCCGTGAGCCTGCAACCAATCGTTGGCCGCCTTAAAGTGCCCGCATCCGATAAAAGGAACCGGGGGGAGCCGATAACGGAGAAGGGTGGTTGCTTGAGAGAACCAACACCTCGGCCTTGGCTCTGGCTTGGATGCGTTCCTTCTTTTTCTGTGCCGAAGCGCCCCACAACATAAAGACTGTGGGACGAGCCTCCTCTAGCACGCGATCAATCAAGCGATCCGTCAACGTTTCCCAACCTTTGCCCGCATGAGACTGCGGTGCGCCGTCTTCCACAGTGAGCGTCGCATTCATCAAAAGCACGCCCTGTCGCACCCAATCGGTCAGGTCACCCACGGCAGGATGTTCTCCCTCTCCTTCAAGGGCTATTTCCTTAAAGATGTTTTTGAGACTCGGAGGAAGCTTCTTTAACTGCGCGGGCACAGAAAAAGCCATGCCCATCGCCTGTCCCGGTCCGTGATACGGGTCCTGCCCCAAAATCACAACGCGCACGTCTTGGGGTTGCGTCAGTCGAAACACCCGATACGGATCCGGAGGATAAATCACGGCTCCATCCTTCAGTCGCTCCTGAAGGAAACTCAATAGATCTTTGCCCGCTTCGGATGCAAAGAAGGCATCAAATTCGCCCTTCCAAGACGCAGCAATACCGTCAGTCGCAAATCGATGCATCATGAGTCCCCAAAAAGCTCCTGCAGTGCGGCCCCGGGCGAAATTTCCCGCATAAAGGCTTCACCGACCAAAAATGCGCCCACACCGGCATGACGCAGACGCTGCACATCCTCTTGCGTACGAATTCCGCTTTCGGTCACAAACAATCGATCCTGAGGAATCAGTCGCTTCAGTTTCAAAGTTTGCTCAATGCTCGTTTCAAAGGTTCGAAGGTTGCGGTTGTTAATGCCGATCATCGGCGTTCCGGGAAGTTTGAGAGCCCGCTTGATTTCTTCTTCGTCGTGCGTTTCGACAAGCACGTCCATCCCAAGCGTTGCGGCACAGGCCGTCAACTCCGCCGCTTTTTCATCGCCAAGCGCCCGCATGATCACCAACACAGCGTCTGCCCCCATCGCACGCGCCTCATATACTTGGTAAACATCAATCAAAAAATCCTTGCGCAGCATCGGAATATTGACGTGTTTGCGCACGGCGACAAAGGTGTCGTTCGACCCCATGAAAAATTCCCTGTCCGTCAACACCGACAGACACGCTGCTCCATGCGCTTCGTAATCAAGCCCCGTTTCAATCGGACGAAAATTTTCACAAATCACACCTTTGCTCGGACTGGCTTTTTTCACTTCCGCAATCACAGCAGGCCGATTGGCATTCATTTTGCGTTGAAGAGCTTGAGCAAAGCCTCGGGCCGGCGATTGGGCAAGTGCCCGATCCTTTAACGCCGGTAATTCGACTTGAGTCTTTGCCAACTCAACTTCTTGAGCTTTGACAGCAAGAATCTTTTCCAAAATATCGGTCATAACTTTCTAAGAGCGCAACGGCTCAATCCTTTTTCGATACGTCTAGATTGTATCGACGAGCGATCGCCTGTCTGTTCTTCGGCAGTGTTTTTTACCTGAACCGACAACGCATTTCTGACCGCCGAAAAATCAAGTTTTCTTAGGTCGAACTTTTTTCGCGGAAAAATTTGCAAGAAACAAAAGTTTTCTTATAATGCGTGATTCCCGCGGGGTGTAGCGCAGCCCGGTAGCGCGCCTGCTTTGGGAGCAGGATGTCGGGAGTTCGAATCTCTTCACCCCGACCACTTGCTTGACAGAAGCATCTCTGCCCGTAGCTCAGTTGGATAGAGCATCGGCCTTCTAAGCCGAGGGTCGCTGGTTCGAATCCTGCCGGGCAGGCCAAGCGAGACGGGAACAAAAATTTGATGGTGGGTGTAGCTCAGTTGGTAGAGTCCCGGATTGTGATTCCGGTTGTCGTGGGTTCGAGTCCCATCTCCCACCCCATTTAAAATCAGGAACGGCAAATTCGCATGCGGATTTGCCGTTCTGCAATAATGGGCCATCGCCAAGTGGTAAGGCACGGGACTTTGACTCCCGCATCCGCTGGTTCGAGTCCAGCCATCCCAGCCAGATTTTCCGCCGCTTCGCCGGCTTTCCATATTGATGAGACTCAGTAGCTCAGTTGGCAGAGCAATTGCCTTTTAAGCAATGGGTCCGGGGTTCGAATCCCCGCTGGGTCACCACAACACGCAGATACGAACCCTTTTTGTGGTGAAGAATGTATTTGCGGTAAACGAAGAGATAGGGCCAAGGTTGTAAGACCTTGGCCCTATCTCTTAAACTTTATTAAAACTGATGGCTTCAAGAAGCGCTTTCCATTCGTCAATTTTGGATTGGTTTTGAGAGATGTTTTTAGCATAGCGCTTATCAAAGCATTTTCTATAAAACGTATTGTAAATTTTTGAGGACAATGAAAAAGCTGGAATCCACATTATGATTATGCTGGCTACAGTCGTTAATGCAGAGATTGTATACACAAGATTTATATCGTCTGCGGAAAAAGCAATTTTTGCAACTGCTCCAGTTGTAACTGCTGTAAGGATTGCAATAGCGGTTATTATGGCATATTTAATAATACACGCACATTTACTTGCAAATTTTTTTGCATCATCTTCTGCCGAACGGTATATTTTCCGAATATTTACTTTAATTGATTTAGTTGCATCAGATAATTTTGCTTCACTGGAGGTAGCTCTCCTATCTGCTTGTTTAGCTATATCCTCTGTTGCCGTTGTTTTAGCAAGAGCTTCTTGAAGTTGAGCAGTTACATCTGAGGTATATTTTCGTTTCAAACGATCACGTATAGCCAGTACAGAGGTGTCGTCTAAAACTGTTGCATTTCCACCGCAGTATTCAGTAATTTCTGCACGAGCATAGGCACTATAGCGAAGATCTGCCGTTTCATCTTCAGTAATCTCTCCAGATGCAGCCAATCGTTTAGTAATACCATAAAAGGTTTCCATTACAGATGCAGATGGTGCAATCGCTGACCTGGCATATTCAATTAGTTTTAAAGATGGTATATTCGTACTCTTCATCCCATATTTTAGCCACAAAATAGTTGTGATATCAATATCACTCATTATTGGGTTTATGAGCATTGAGTAAACTGGATAGCGAAGAAATTGATTGCTTTCTCGTACGAGGGCATAGTTTGTTGTTACAAAAACAGCTGGACAAGACTCTATATTATTATAGCGCAGACCAGATCGTTCAATTATAACAGAACTGATAGCTTCAGTATCATTAGTAAGCATTGTTGGGCGTTTCCCATATTGTGGTATCTTATTTGTAAGATGCTTTTTCAATCCATTATAGTCAATATAAGATGCCTTTTCTGGCAATAAATTTCCTTTTTCATCTGTATAAGATGTTTTAGGGGCAACCCAAATATCTAGATTCTTTAAAGATGACTCTAGTTTTTTTATTTCAAGGTCGATCTCTATTGAAGTATATTCTTCTTCCTCAGCCTTTCTAAATGCTGGTAATTCTTTGTGCTATAGCCATCGCGATCTCGAAAAGCTCTCAATATATCCTCTATTTCATGAAAATGCTGCCGAAAAACATAGAGATGTGCACCATTATTTCTTAACAGGTTAAGTAATGCATCTGCAGAAGCCTTTTGAAATGAAGTTTTATAATTAAGGGCATATAGCAAAAAAGTTGTGTCAAGGTACACATTAACCTCAGATAATCGACGTTTTGTTATATGTTTTGACATAGGTGTGGTATCAATATAAATGGCTGATGCAATCATCATGCCCTCTGCTAAATGGGTAATTTTATCGAACATGTCAGAGTCATTTTCTTGGCAGTCTAATATAAAACGTCCGATTTGATAATGGATTGCATCACTATTTCCAATGGTTGAATTTCGCAATTCGTCTACTTCGTACAGAACATCAAACCCATTATTTTCAAAAAATGTCCCTAGACAACATCTCAATTCATCTTCTGTAACTTTCAGGGACGAGCATTCTTTTTTTATCCAATCGGATATCTTGCGCAACACTTCGTCTGTATCACGAGCAGCTTGAGCCTCTTGTACTTTAAATTGAGTCAAAAGGTTTTCTGGCTTTTCGACGAAGCAAAATTGCTTTCCATCGTCACCACTTATCTTTAGAAGGCGTACAATTTTATCACCTTTTTGGGATATGCGGGATAGTATCTTATCTAAAACAGCTGTTGGCATCTCTTGAAAAGCAAACTGTTGCTCTAAGAGCGAAATAACTTTCTCTTTTTTTATCTGCTCACCAGGAACAAATAGATCTGCAAGGCATACTATTACAAATGGTTCCAGCAGCTTAAGATTATCAATTGCGCTTTTTTCACACATTGCAGCTATCATAGAACTGCTTATAAGTAGCCGATTCATCTTCATGCAGACACCCCCCGCTGGGAACATTGTATCACCTCACAGTTTTTTCCGTCAACATAATCGGCATTTGGACAAGTATTTATATCTAAATATAATCTACAAACAATAAAAAAACGCACGATTTCGTGCACCAATAGAAAAAGAAGATGAATTACCGAGTAATGAGGCAATTCATCTTCTTTTTCTATTAATATCTAGCTCAATATTAAATGCGTATATACTTGAAACATAACATCCATAGTTTTGCTAGGGCCTGTTCCTACTATTGCTGCTGGATGTAAACCAAAGCCATATAGAACTGGCTGGAAGTGTCAACAAATGCTTTATTCTGTTTTATCGCGGAAAGCATACCACCAACTCAAATTTTCCGTCCTTCACACCAGCACTTAGAGTACCACCGTATCGCTCCGCAATCTCCCGCATACCGGGAATGCCAAATCCATGGGATGACTTGTCCGCCTTAGTAGTGGAAAGATCCGGGCTAATTTTTTCGCCCACAGGGTTCTCCAGGCGCAACATGAGCAGTCCCTTATCCATCCTGCACCGGAGGGTAATCTTCTTCCCCGCCGCGTTTTGTACGCCCTCTATAGCGTTATCCAGGGCATTTCCCAACAGGGCTGCCAGATCGGTATCTGCTACCGGCAGATCCTTAGGGAGGGACACAGCAAAGTCTGCCGTGATCCCCGCCTGTTCCATGGCCTCCGCCTTGGCGGAGAGCACCACATTGGCAACCTCATTGTCACAAAATCGCTTGCTCCCACGCAGGGCCGGAGAACTGCCTATCTGCTCTAGGTAGCCAACCGCTTCTTGGGTATCCCCTTTTTCCAACAGACCCTGTATGACCGTCAGGTGGTTCCGCAGATCATGACGAAGCTGCCGCACTTGACTCTCCTGCTGTCGTAACCCCTGGTAGTAGACTTCCCGCAGTCCTGCCAGCTGACTGGCCCGCTCTAATCGCTCGTGATTTTCCAAAATCAGGACTGCAAATAGCAGCACGATGGATGTCAGAAATACGAAGGGCAGCACTACCAGCCCCTGATTCATTGCCAATGTGTTGACGGCGGCAGATTCATATTTTTGAAAGGTCAGCAGCACCACAGCGATCAGGGCGCACAGCGGCATAACCGCCAGACCCAGCACCAGCTGCCAAAGCCGCCGGGAGAGGCGTATCTGCTCTTTTGGAAATCTCCGCCGCAGAAACAGCCATAGAATCCCGAAAATTGTCGTCCGCAACAGCCGTACCAGCAAGTCATACATCCGGTTTATATCTGCTTCTTGCACATAGGTATCCAGCAAAGCGCACACGGACATCTCCAGGCAGAAAATGATGATACCTACCGCCAGACGCCCTGTCAGATTTCCTTTTGTACAGAGTAAGAACAGTAGGAAATACACCGGAAAGGTATAGAGCAGGTTGGGATCTCCTACCCAAATCACCATACCGCTGCTGCCAGCGAGGGTCAGATACAGCAAAACCCGCCAAAGCCGGGCGTTCCGAAATACAACAAAAGGCCGACAGATCTGATATAAGAAAAAGCCGTTGGCCAGAATAGCGATCCACCACAGTCCATAGGACCAGAGATTCCAAAGAAATGTCCCCACCGGTCACTCCTCCAGTTCCGCTCGTGTCAGGGCCAGGAGAGCCGATTGTTGGCAGGAGCGGCTCACTGGCAGCCGCTCCCCATTACGCAAGATTACCTCTCCGCTCTCCATTCGGTCCACGGCCCCAGCGCGAACCAGGTATCGCTGATGCACCCTGACGAACGCCCTCCCCACCTCCGCTGCCACCGCATCCAATTTGGCATAGAAGGTGTAAGACCGACTTTCTGTGACGCACTGTACCTGACGCCGGTTAGATGCAAAGTAAAGGATGTTGGAGATGGGGATCCGATAGTGCGTATCTCCGCTGCGGCAGATGTAGGCTCGCTCCAAGTCCCGGTACAATGCCGTTTGAGCGCGGTCCAATACCGCCTCCAACTGCTCCTGCTTGGGTGGTTTTAACAGATACCCCAGGGCTCCCACACTGTAACCATCAAAGACATGCTCCGCATACCCAGTCACAAATACAAGCTGAAGACCGGCGTCCACTGCCCGGAGCCGCCGGGCAGTTTCCATGCCGTCTAACTCGTGAAGCTCCATATCTAAAAACATAAGATCCAACTCACCGGCGTGATGGTCATACCAGCGAAGCAGGGTTTCCCCGGAAGAAAATTCAAAGAACTGTCCTTGCACCTTTCGGTTCTCTAAGATGCGTTCCAGCAAAGACCGGAGCACAAGGCGTGCATCGGCCAAATCATCACAGATCCCGATTCGCAGCACTTGCATCACTCCTTGTTATACTGATCGTTTTTCTTCCCGCAATCAGCAGAAGAATTCCTGCCTATTGTATCATAAGAAGCCATTTACACAAAACCAAACTTGACAGGAAATCCGCAGTTTTTGACATCATAGGGCGCTTCTCCGTCAAACTTTACACAAAACCTGCCGCAGATGACATGGCCATTTGCGATAAGTACCCTTTCCCGCCATACTGAATTCAAGCAAATAACGTTTTGCCTTGAAGCCTACGGCGCGAAAGGAGTTTATCATGCTGACTGTCAACGATCTGCACAAATCTTACCAGGTGGGGAAGGCCACCTATGAGGTCCTGAAGGGTGTGTCCCTTCAAGTAGATAAGGGAGAATTCGTGGCCGTTATGGGCCCCTCCGGCTCTGGAAAAACCACTCTATTAAACTGCATCTCCTGCTATATCCCCGCTGACAGCGGAACCATCACCCTGGGTGACACAGAACTGGCGCACCTGGAGGAGGACGCTCTGGCCCGGGTCCGAAACCAGCAGCTGGGCTTCGTGTTTCAGGATTTCCTTCTGCTGGACGGTCTCACCGTCAGAGAAAACATTCTGCTGCCCGCTATCATCGGCGGAAGTATTAACTCCCAGACCGAGGAGCGAGCCGACCAACTGTGCGATGTATTCGGTATCGGCCACATACGGGGCAAGTATCCGGCGGAAATCTCCGGCGGCGAGAAGCAGCGCACTGCCGTGGCCCGGGCCCTCATTAACCGCCCGCTGCTGATCCTGGCTGACGAACCCACCGGCAACCTGGATTCCAAGTCCAGTCGAGCGGTGATTCGCTCCTTCGAGCAGGCAAGGGAGGCCCTGGAGGCTACCATCTTCATGGTAACCCACGACTCCTTTGCTGCCTCCTTCTGTGATCGGGTGGTAATTCTCCGGGACGGTGTAGTGTGGCAGACCCTGGAAAAGGGTGGTGCTGATCGCACCGCTTTCCAAGACCGGCTCCTGGACGCCATCCGAGACATGGGAAAGGAGTGAGATATATGATCGCCTTTTCTCAGGTCTACGCCGCTCTGCGGCGAAAAAATCGGGGACAGTATGCCCTCCTGGCCGGGTGCAGTTTCTTCTCCGTACTGCTGATCACCGCCTACGCCTGTATGATGCGGGCTCCTACCATCCTCTCTGTTCTGCCCGAGGGCGGAGACAGCCGCAAACAGGTGATGATGGTATTTGTCCTGGCGGTCCTCGGTTGCGCCGTGTTCACCACCTACGCCGCCGGGTTGTTCTTCCGCCAGAAGTCTCGGGAGACCGGGGTATTTCTGGCTCTGGGTGCCTCCCGGAAGCAACTCCGGCGTGAGTTCGGGAAGGAACTGGCCCTGATCTCTCTGGGTTCCTGCGCCGCCGGGGCTATTCTGGGCGGCCCCTTGGCATGGGGTGTCTGGCAGCTGTTCCGCCTCTTTCTGGTGGATTCTCAGGAAATGGCCTTGACCTTTGATCCGGAGGCCTACCTCCTATCTCTGGCCTTTGCTGCCTATGTGGTGGTGATGCTGTTTCTCCTGGGGGACCGGTCTGTCCGAAAGACCAATATTATCGACATCGTTCAGGAATCCCACACCTCTGAACCTATCCGGGAAGTCAAGCGCTGGTATGGCCTCTTGGGCATTGTCCTGGTGGTAGTCGGCGCTCTGGCAGGGTATCTGATGCCCTCTTTTTTCATCCGGGTCCTCCACTGGTATGCACCTACCGTTGTCAATGCGTTTTTTTACCTACCGGCCCTCATCGGAATCTATCTGATGCTGCTCCACACGGTGGTCAACGGCTGGCAGAAGCGCCATAAATACCGGGACATCATTGCCACATCGATGATGAAATTCCAGGGCCGGCAGACCGTGCGGAACATGCTGGTTATGACATTGCTCATAGCCGGGGCCTACTTCGCCGCCTTCTACGCCCCCATGCTCTCCACCAACTCCGCCTACAGTTTTGAAAGTCGCCCGGTGGATTTTGAATACCACTGGAGAGATGACCAGGACCTGCCGGAGCGGGCCGAGGTGGTTGCTCTGGCAGAGCAGTACAGCGTAAATATCACCTCCTGGGAGGAGGTGGATGCCGCCACCTTAGGCGGCGACGGATATGTTCAGGTCGAACAGGACAACGGGGCTCTCGGCACCACCTACACCGTGGAGTATCAGAAGGTGGCGTCCGGCGCCACATTCTTCTCCGAATCCGCCTGGAACACCCTTACCGGCCAAAATGTTGACCTGGCCCCCGGCACCTGCGCCAATGTGCTGGACGACGAAGGGGGCGGCAGCTACCTCTCCGGCGGCGATGTGACGCTCATCACCAACATGGTCACCGGAGAAAGCCTGCCTGTCACTCCGGCAGAACCCCTTCGCTATACCATGTTGCTGGGCTCCTATGTGTTGGATGATACCGACTATGCTGTCATCACCGACGGCCTCACCGACCTCTGGCGAGAGTCCTGGGTATTTTTCAATGTGGCGGTTGTGGAGGACAGTTATCCCTTTGCCAAGGCTTTGTTCAACGAGATTGTGGATCGTTCCGGCGATGAAGTAATGCAACTGGACGCCTTTGACCTGGTGGCCAAGACACTGGCAGAGAAGGCTGGCGCGCCCTACGACTTTGATCGGGAGAACCTGACCGTCCTCGGCTTCCCGGCTATGAATCGGGAGGATCGGGACAGCACGGAGTTCCGCAACTACTGGCTCTATATGCCCCAGTTCCGAGTGCTGGACCAGAACGACTTTGTCACTACCATGGCCGTGTTCTTGATGCTGTTTATCTTTATCGCCTTGATTTGCTTCGCGGCAGTTATCGTCATTGCCTTCACCCGGTGTATGACCATTGCCCTAACCAACCGGCGGGTCTACGAGGATCTGCGGCATCTGGGTGCTCCCAACGCCTACCTGTTCCGGTCTGTGAAGGGACAGGTGTCTAAGGTGTTTTTGGTGCCGGCTATCGTTGGAACTGCAATCATTTCCGCGTTCTATGTCATGATCATGTACTTTAACGACAACCGCTTTACCCCCGGTGAGGTTGCCGGTATGGGCACCTGCGCCGCAGTAATTTTAGCGCTATCTTTATTGCTTTATGGGGTGTACCGATTTACACGAAAAAGTGTCTGCAACAGTCTGGCAATTTGATTTGTCATAATCCTGGACTCAAAGAATATGGGCGGACGACTCAATGCGGGCCGTCCGCCTTATTTCAGTGAATGAAAAGAAATACACTAACACAGAGGACTTTGTTATCCCCCTCTTGAGAAAACTGTACTGTTTCACCGTGGACAGTAGCGATACCCCTCGGCAAATATAAAAGAGCGGTTACCGCAGAAAACCAGAAGTTACTGCGAGCCTTCAATCTAAATAAGATATCATTCTATATGCGGAGGTGACACATCATGGGAGATCTCATCATCATTCGAACCAGTGATACTGATGGCAGCGTGTTTAAAGCTATTATTGATGCACTGCAGGATAAAAGTGCTGAAATTGTAGATGTTGCTGTTGTCACTCCTCCTGTGCTTTTTATTGGAGAGCTTGAAATCCATTCCGCCTATCGTAAGGTCTTCATGGCCGGCAAAGAAATTCCTCTCAATCATGGTGAGTTTGCTATGCTTTACTGTATGGCAAAGGCCCCAGGACAAGTCTTTACCAGGGAGCAGCTCTATGCTGCGGCCTGGGATGAGTTATACCCATATGGCTCCAATTGAGAACAGTATCTTCCGCTTGCGTAAAAAGTTAGAACCTGACCCACGGCGCCCCGCCTATATTAAGACCGTTTTTCGGGTTGGGTACAAAATTGACAGATAATTAAACAGCGCTCGTTGTGAATAAGCTATACCTGAAACACAGGTTATGTCCAAGTCTGAAACATAAGTTATGCCTCTTGACTTTTGCTATTGTCGATAGTACTATTGTTAATAGCAAAAACGGAGGTGTCGTTATGTCATCGATTGATTTAGTTATACTTGGCATTGTTTTGGAGAAACCGCAAAGCGCCTATGACATTCAAAAGGATGTGGAGTACCACCATTTTTCCCGCTGGACAAAAATAAGCGTACCTTCTATTTATCGTAAGGTTCTCCAGTTGAGCGAGAAGGGTTATCTGCAAAGCAATATTGTCAAGGGCGATAAGTTTGCGGATAAGGCCATTTATTCCATTACCGATCAGGGCAAAGCGTATTTCAAGGAGCTGATGGCCTCTTGCACCGCTGGCCCAGTGCCCTTGCTATTTGATTTCAATGTGGTTATTACCAATTTGAACAAGATGGACAAAGCTGAAGCGTTGGAGCTGGTTTCGGCTTTGCGCCGGAGCATACAGTCCTCGTCTAAATCGAACGAGGGCTATGCGCGGGAATTTGCAGACATTCCTTTGGTTGGGAGAACGATTTTTGAGCAGCAGCAGCTTCTCTATCGTGCCCTTCTGGAATGGCTGGATCACTTTGAAGGGCAGTTCTTAGAAGAATGAGTACAGACCCCCAAAGCAGTTTGACCATCCTGTTTGAAGCTCCGTTTTGGATCGGTCTATACGAAAGAACGGATAACGGTAAGTACGAGGCATGCAAAATCACTTTTAGCTCAGAGCCGAAAGATTACGAGGTATATGAGTTTCTGCTGAAGAATTGGCACAAGTTGAAATTCAGTCCTCCAATCCAGGCCAAAGTAGTCATAGAGCGAAAAATCAATCCCAAACGTATGCAGCGCGAAATTCAAAGCCAACTGCAAAATAGAGGCATTGGAACAAAGGCGCAGCAGGCGTTGAAACTCCAGCATGAGCAATGTAAGCTGGAACGGAAAACTAAGAGCCGTGAACAGCAAGCGTTGGAGAAAGACCGCCAGTTTTTTATAAGGCAGGAAAAGAAGAAAGCCAAGCACAGAGGAAGATAACATGAAGATAGAATGGATTTTATTTATTACTACCTTGTATGAATTTTAAGCCCGTTTCCATTTGCTCCACCATAAACTCATTGCCGCATAAGCGGTAAATTTGCTTTGCCTTTTGAATTTGGGTCATCCCGGTTTGTGGATCTCCAGTTACATAATTGAATAGGCCTTCATAATAGAGCATTGGGACTTTCCAGGATAGCATATTGGGATCAACCGTCAGTTCTTGAAGTTTATCAATAGCTTTTTTCGCAAGAGCATATTGTTTGCTACAAATCAGTTGATATAGGTTATTCACCAATAAATGGGATAGATATATCTGATAATCCGGGTGGGTTTTATATTTCTCTAATGTATCCCAGGCCGTAATAAAGAGTGATGTTTTTACATCGCCGTTTTCAAAAATAAAACTCATATCTGAGAAAACACGGAATTCAGATAAAGTCCAAGTTTCCACATCAAATAAGTATTTCTGAATGTAATTCTTTGCGGTCTGATACTCAGGCAGATTTTGATACTCAGGATCTCCATATACACATCTCAACACTACTATTTCCGCGTATTGTAATCTGCTGGACGAAGTTTTGTCTATTTGCATTTCCTCAAATAGTTGTTTTTCTATATCAGAAGAATAAGATGGGTCGTTTTTCAAGAGTTCAAGATTTACATTCAGCAGAGGTTCGTGGCAAGGTGTTATTTTATACTGACTATGAATCAGAAGCAGCTCATCCACGGAAATCATTAGCCTATCAAGAATTTTTAGCATGAGATGAAACTTGATGTCATACAACCCTTTTTCAAAATCAATCGCAAAGGATTTGCTCAGGATTCCAGTGTAAATCTCTTTATGTGTAAAACCTTTGCTTAATCTAATCTGACGGATTGTTGCGCCATATGTTTGCATATTACCACCTCTCATCCTATGGCAGTCATTATATCACACACGTAGAAAATGGTTTGAATACTCGGACTTTTTTTGCGCTAATAGCTGTGAACTTTATAATGAAAACAAAAGGAGGTGGTACCGATGAACAAAACCACTATACCCGGAACGAAAATTATTAAAGTAGTAGCTGGAAAAAATAATGGCGATGGCCAGTTGCGGAAAGATTTAGAGAAAATTGGGAAGATCGAGCTTTTGGGCAAGACATTAAAAAGCATTTTTTCGATGTAACCTAACCTAATCGTGTCGGGCAGCAGAAAAAGAAAATTCCGCTATAGCGATTGACACGCGCATGCCATTAGTCGTTGCTATGAGAACACCCAAGTTGCCTGATGGCTCCCTGTCTTTTAAGGAGGTGAATGCGTGGAGAAAATCATCATCATCCGAACCGCAGATCCGGACGGCAGCATTTTCAAATCCATTGTTGATATTTTGCAGAGCAATAATGTAGAGCTCATTGATGCTGTTTCTCCCGCTCCCTCCGGACTTCTGATAGGAAATATCGAAATTCGCCCCGCATACCATCAAGTTCTTTTATCTGGCAAAGAAGTCCTTCTCAATCACGGTGAGTATGCTATGCTCTACTGCATGGCAAAGGCCCCAGGTCGGGTCTATACCAGGGAACAACTCTATGCCGCAGCCTGGGAGAATGAGGTGTACCCCTATGGTTCCAACACGGTAGAGAACACCATCTTCCGACTGCGGCAGAAGTTGGAGCCGGATCCAAAGCACCCGGTCTACATCAAAACTGTATTCAGGGCAGGATACAAGGTGGAAGATCCCTCGCGGGCATAGAATCTGTCAGCACCAACCTGCTCATTTTGCCAACTCCAGAAATGCCTCCTTGTATCTTTCCAAAATCCGGGCGGCGACCGCATCAATCTTTTCGTCATCTGTTAATTCCCGCCCATCAACTTGGAGCGGCTGGGAAGATACTGTATTGTTCTCTGGGTACTGGTCAATGTGCGGTGTGAGATTGCCCTTGTCCGGCATGGTGCTCATCTCCCTCTTATCCAAAATTGTCTCTCCTTATTCTGTCAAATGTTTGCCCAAAGTGCAAGGAAATTTGCTTAGCAAACACCGTAAACTGAAAGAGATGGCCCCAGTGGGAATGGCGGATGCCATTCCCACCGGGGCGTTTATTCAAACGAGCATATTGGGGGCTGGGAACATACACACAGAACCCCTCCGTTGGAATAGACCTCGTTGCAGAACTAATAGAACGATCCACGAGCTATTCACATCCAACGCGGCAGTTTATGAAATCTCTGCGCTCCTTCCCCATGAGAATCTCAGATGCTCATGGAGAACGGCAATCCGTCCTGTCAAACCTGCCGCCATTCGTTGAAATCGGAGACCCGGACGGTGGTATATCCAGTCTCCTCAGTCCAACTCCCAGTTACCGAAAAGGCCATGTGCTCCAGATCATCGTCGGGAAAGAATACGCCTTTCAAGTTGTTGAGAATGACTTGGATGGCCCGGTTGGAGGTATCCCATACCTTCGTGTTGTCACTACCGCTGGGGGTGGCAATGAGGATCTCTACCATGGCCTTCTGAAAATGAGGTAGCGGTCCCTGCTCTGCCGCCTTCCGAAAGGCGGTGTGCATCATGTCTACCCAGTGTTCCTCCACTGCCGATGTCAGTTCTTTCTGGGCGGGCAAGGGCTCCTGGATAGTAAGTGTGACGGTCTTTCCACACAGTTCTCCTTTGCTCATTTGTGAGGCAAAGGTGTCGTCCTGCTGTCCAACAACCCCTTCAAAATCCTCCTGATCCTGCAGTACCGCCAACACTTGGCTTCGCAGCCGGAGGATCGCAAGGTAAGCTTGACGCAGTTCTTTTTGTGTCGGTTTCCTTCCATCCGGCAGGCGCCGCTCAATGTCACTCAGGGTTTTCTTCAGGTTGATATACATAGATGTTCAGCCCCTCCAAATCCAGACAGTCCGGGTATAGCGCAAGAAGTTCCTCATCCCTCTCTTGAATGTAGATCTCATATCTCAGAGAGGGAGAGGGAATATTCGGGTCCTCCAAGATCCGCATCAGCGCCCGTACTGCTGAGAAAAAATAGACATATTTCAAGAGGTCGGCGGCGTAGCAGACAAATCCACGGTAGGAGTCCCGCTCATAGTCCCCTTGGGCCGGATCATGCAGCAGGACGCCTTCGCCGCGCCTCGTCTCAATTTCATGGGGAAGGTACAGAATGTGGTTCAAATCCCGTCGAAACTGGGCCGGCGTCGTCAGGTAGACACGCCCATACAGTTTCCGCAGTCGAATGGGAGCCCGGGACCACCGCACCGGCCGGTCCCGTTGGGGA
>ENA-ORNB01001635-ORNB01001635.1-human-gut-metagenome-genome-assembly--contig:-NODE-1635-length-14961-cov-2.885617_pt1 | contig 14961 bp, 7 predicted proteins | sample MGYA00242112_ERZ509016 | MGnify/ENA primary metagenome ERZ509016 (study PRJEB26280, sample SAMEA2338705) | human gut metagenome | biome: human gut; feature: human-associated habitat; material: faeces...
AAGGCAAAACTCCGAAAAAAATTATCGTTGTTCCGAAGAAGATTGTAAACGTTGTAGTATAAAACAAATCAGTCACGGATTACGCGGATAACACGGTTGTTAGTTTTTACAGTTAATTCAGAACCGTGAAATCCGTGTAATCCGTGACTGAAATAATCATAAACCCTATGCATAAACCGGCAAAAGCGGAAATAATGAGAGAAGTGAAAGACTATGTCTATATCACTCTCGGATTGATAAGTTATTCTTTGGGATGGGCGGCATTTCTGCTACCCTACCAGATAACAACAGGGGGTACCACCGGTATCGGAGCTATCATTTACTACGCGACAGGATTCCCAATCCAATGGTCGTATTTTATTATCAATGCAATCCTGATGACATTTGCCATCAAGATATTAGGCCCGCGATTCAGCATAAAGACCACCTATGCCATCTTTGTACTGACCTTTTTGCTTTGGCTTTTTCAATTAATAGTAAACAATTATGTGGTAGCACCGGATATGACACCGGACGGCAAACCGCTGTTGCTCGGCGCAGGACAGGACTTTATGGCTTGTATCATCGGTGCGGCTATGTGCGGTGTAGGTCTGGGCATTACTTTCAATTATAACGGCAGTACCGGAGGAACGGACATCATCGCTGCTATTGTCAACAAATACAAAGACGTATCACTTGGAAGGATGATCATGATTTGTGATGTGTTCATCATCAGTTCCTGTTACTTTGTGTTTCACGACTGGCGTCGGGTAATCTTCGGTTTCGTCACCCTGTTCATCATTGGTGTCGTGCTCGACTGGATTATCAACAGCGCCCGTCAGTCCGTACAGTTCTTCATCTTCTCCAAGAAGTATGATGAGATAGCCGACCGCATCATCAAAGATACTGACCGTGGGGTGACCGTGCTCAACGGCACCGGATGGTACAGCAAAAACGATGTAAAAGTATTGGTCGTACTGGCCAAAAGGCGTCAGTCGCTGGATATCTTCCGACTGGTAAAACGTATCGATCCGAACGCTTTCATCTCGCAAAGTTCCGTCATCGGGGTGTATGGCGAAGGGTTCGATCAGTTGAAAGTGAAATAAACAGGTGAATGAATCCGGATAATTCCGCTAAAAAACAAGAATAAGACCATGAAACGCAAACTTGTATTTGCCACCAACAATGCTCATAAACTCGAAGAAATAGCTGCCATCCTCGGGGATAAGGTAGAACTGCTCAGTCTGAATGACATTGACTGCCACACGGACATTCCCGAAACAGCCGAAACGCTGGAAGGAAATGCCTTGCTGAAATCTTCTTTTATCTACCGGAACTATCAGCTGGACTGCTTTGCCGATGACACCGGACTGGAAGTGGAAGCTCTGAACGGAGCGCCCGGAGTGTACTCCGCCCGTTATGCCGAAGGCGAAGGGCCCGACGCTCAGGCGAATATGCGCAAGCTGCTCCACGAACTGGAAGGAAAAGAGAATCGGAAAGCGCAATTCCGCACTGCCATTTCGCTGATTCTCGACGGAAAGGAATATCTCTTTGAAGGTGTGATCAAAGGGGAAATCATCAAAGAGAAGCGCGGAGATTCCGGCTTCGGTTATGACCCGATATTCAAGCCCGAAGGGTACGAACAGACTTTTGCCGAACTGGGAAACGAAACAAAGAACAAGATCAGTCACCGTGCACTGGCTGTACAGAAACTTTGCGAGTTTCTGCAACGCTGATTCTTTAGCATATTCCGCACAACAGCCTGTCTTGACATCAACGAAGTGCCAGCAGTAAAATTCTCTCAGGTCATTTCTTAACTATATGACACAGAGTTTAATAAAAGAATTTTTGTAATCTTCAGAAGAAAATTATTTCTTTGCAAAAAAAATAAAGCGTAATGAAGAAAATTGCATTATTTACTTTCCTTACATTGTTATTATGTACTTCATGTGTAACGAAAAAGAAGTTCATGATGACAGAAGCCGCACGTATTGCAAGTATCGACAGCTTGCAAAGTTTATTGACTGATTGCCGCAACACGGGCGACCAGCTGTCAGCACAAATCAAGAAGCTCCTGCGTGATACCACCCAGATGGGAAACAGTATCCGTCAGTATCAGAGCATGCTTAGTACTAACATGACGGAACAGGAAAAACTGAATGCCTTGTTGAGTCAGAAGAAAAACGAACTTAGCGAAAGAGAACGCACCATCAACGAGTTGCAGGACATGATCAACGCTCAGAACGAGAAAGTGAAACAACTGCTGAACAGTGTGAAAGACGCGTTACTGGGCTTTAGCACAGACGAACTGACGGTTCGTGAAAAGGATGGAAAGGTGTATGTGGCAATGTCGGACAAATTGCTGTTCCAGTCAGGAAGCGCCCGTCTGGATAAACGCGGAGAGGAAGCTCTCGGCAAATTGGCGGAAGTCTTGAACAAGCAGACCGACATCGACGTATTTATCGAAGGTCACACCGACAATAAACCGATCAACACCGTACAGTTCAAAGACAACTGGGATTTGAGCGTGATTCGTGCTACCTCCGTCGTACGTATCCTGATTAAGAACTACGGTGTAAATCCTTTGCAGATACAGCCCAGCGGTCGCGGCGAATATATGCCTGTTGACGACAATGAAACAGCGGAAGGCAGAAGCAAGAACCGCCGTACGGAGATTATCATGGCTCCAAAGCTGGACAAGTTGTTCCAGATGTTACAGACTTCCGAAGAGGTTAAATAAGAAAATAATAATAAGAGACTGTCAGGAGGTAGACAGTCTCTTATTATATAGAAACAAGGCTATAATATTTATTGCCCTATATGATATAACTCATCCATGTTTCTATTAGATACAATATCTGAATTCATACTGTTTACTTTCCCCATCCGGATGGTTTCTTACCCATCTTGAACACCATCGTACCACCGTTCATGATGTCCTGATGAGTGATGAAGAAATCTTTGTGTTTCTTCCCGTTCAAAGTCACCGACTGAATGTAGATATCTTCGGGAGACTTACGGATGGTCCGGATACAGAATTCCTTATTACCTGCTAGTTTCAAAGTACACTCATCCAAAAGCGGGGAACCGATGATATACCGGCCGTCGGCAGGATTGACCGGATAGAATCCCATCGCACTGAATACATACCAGGCAGACATCTGACCGCAGTCATCATTTCCGGCATATCCCGAAGAAGTGTTGTTATACAGCGTGTTCAGAATATGGCTGACATACTTTTGCGTCTTCCACGGCTGACCTGCAAAATTATAGAGATAAGCTACGTGATGGCTGGGCTCATTACCATGTGCATACTGTCCCACAAATCCCGAAGCGTTATGATTCATCTGCTCACTCTTATAGGTAGAGGTAAAAAAGGTATCCAGCTTTTGTTCAAAGGCTTTCGTTCCTCCTGTCAGTTCCATCAAGGCCTGGATGTTATGCGGAACATACCAAAAGTATTGCCATGCATTTCCTTCGGTAAACGGATGCCCGCCGTTTCCACCGTATTGATACGGGTCGAAAGGTTCGATCCATTCTCCCTTGTCATTCTTGGACTGAAAGAACTTCGTTTTCGGATGGAAAAGGTTCCGGTAATATTCGGAGCGTTTGTGGAATCGCTGATAATCGGCATCCTTGTTCAATTTTGCAGCCAGTTGGGCAACACACCAGTCATCAAAAGCCTGCTCCAGAGTGATGGAGACAGATTGAGTCTGAATGTTTTCGGGCATAAAGCCGTATTTCTCCCATACCTCAAAAGGAGAGTTGGGGTGTGAGGTTACCGAACTGTTATAGACTGCTTCATAGGCCTTCTCCATATCAATTCCGGGAATACCTTTCAGGATGGCATCAGTAATCACAGGGATGGAGTGGTTACCGATCATACAGTAATTGTCCTGTCCCCATAATTGCCAGATAGGCAGGTAGCCGTAATATTCATACTGGCGTATCATGCTCTTCACGAAGTCAGTCACCCGTTCGGGTTCCAGCAATGTGTAGAGAGGATGAGAAGCGCGGAAAGTATCCCACAGGGAGAATGTGGTGTAATGAGTTTCATTGTTCGCCACCTTGCGGGTCGTATAGTCGGCAGCCATGTATTCGCCATTCACGTCGGACATGGTGTTAGGCTGTATCATGGTGTGGTAAAGAGCCGTATAGAATATCTCTTTCTGCACTTCCGTACCTTTCACTTCGATCTTTCCCAGTTGCTTCTCCCAATCGGCGTCCGCAGCAGCCACATAGCGGTCGAAGTCCCAGTGCGGTGCTTCCTGTTCCATGTTCTGACGGGCATTCTCCATAGAGACGGACGAAAGGGCTACTTTGCACGTCAGTGGCTTGCCATTCAGTTGGCCGAAACGGAAACAGCCATGAAGATTCGTACCGTTGATCACGGCTGTGTTTTCATGAACACGCCCGCCGTCTCTCAGCGTAGAAGTAAGGATAGGGCTCGAAAACTCCATGTAGAAATAAATCTTGCGTAGTTTCGCCCATCCGGTGATGATACGGTAACCTTCCACTGCATGGTCATTCAGAATGCGGATCTGAGAGTTAATGATCCGGCGTCCCCAACTGCCCTTATCTGCCGAATGGTCCATATCCAGTATAATCTCCGCATCTTTGCCGGCGGGATATTGATAGCGGTGGATACCGTTTCTCTGAGTAGTGGTAAGCTCTGCATTAATATTCTCATCTTTCAGCATTACCTGATAATAGCCGGGACGGGCCTTCTCTTCGTCATGCGTGAATGCGGAAGAAGTGCGTCCGCTGCTGGTCGGCATCAATGTAATGTCAATCAGGTCCGAAGCTCCTGTCCCGCTCAGGCGGGTATGGCTGAAACCGAAGATTGTATTCCGGTTATAGTCGTATCCGGACGCGTCCCCCCAGTTGGGAGCTTCGCTGGTGTCCGGAGAAAGCTGTATCATACCGAACGGCGAGGTCGCCCCCGGGTAATTATTACCCGAAAGTCCCCCATCGATGGCCCCCGTTCCAATAAACGGATTTACATATTTAGTGATTTCCCCTGCCTGCAACGTAGCAAGAGTCAATGAAAATGCACATACACTTAAAAGTAATTTCTTCATGGTTCGTGGTGTTTTTATAAGATATGTTTCTTATGTCTATGGCTTTTTATTCTTCTGTTATTTCAATGAGACGGCTGTTGAGCTGCTGCGTTGTGAAAAGATCCAGTCCGACGTTCATTAGATATTCTCCGGAGAAAACCTGGTTGTTACCCTTCAATGAGGAACCGCTACCGGGCATCATATTGATTTCCTTCACACGGTACATCTTATCGGCATCCAACCCTTGCAGGCGGACAGGCAGTGTCTTTTCCGCATAGCGCGGATGGATATCGAAGGCGAATACCGCAGCCGTTTTCTTGTCCTTGCCTACAAACATGGAAGAAGTATGGTTGCTTCCGTAAGGAGAAACGAGGCGATACAAATCACCTTCAAGGATGACAGGTTTCAGACGGTTGTAGTTCTTGACTGCCTGATCACAGTAAAGGTGCTCATTCTGATTCATGTCTTCCAGTTTGATGTCGAATCCTAATTTGCACATCATGGCCACATCGGTACGGAACTTGATACTGGTTCCACGATTCCAAGTAGTGACGTGGGCACACAGTGTCTTACTTGGGAAGATCTGCGAATAGCCCCATTGGATAAACAGGCGTTCGATAGGATCGGTATTGTCGCTTGGCCAGAACTCTGTGAAGTACTTCAATGCTTCATAGTCGGAGCGTCCGCCGCCACCGGCACACAGCATCATCGGAAGATTAGGATATTTAGCCTTGATTCTGTCCAGCACCTTGTAAAGTCCGCGCACATAATCAACGTACAGATGAGACTGTTTATCTTTCAGATACACCGAATAGATATTCGTAATCGGGCTGTTGCAGTCCCATTTGAAGAAAGCGATGCCGGGATATTTGGTCATCAGGTTGTCCACCACGCCGAATACATGATCCTGTACTTTCGGATTGCTAAGGTCGAGCACCATCTGGTTGCGGAAGTAGTATTCATCACGGTTAGGCAGATGAATCACCCAGTCCTTATGCTTTTCGTAAAGCTCGCTTTTGGGATTCACCATTTCCGGCTCTATCCATATACCGAACTTGATACCTTTCTTTTGTGCTTCTTCAACAAGACGCCCTACTCCGTTCGGAAGTTTGTCGGCAGTCTCTTCCCAGTCGCCCAACCCCTGATGGTCACTGCTACGGGGATATTTGTTGGCAAACCAACCATCGTCCAGCAGGAACATATCTACGCCCAGCTTGGTAGCCTCATCCATCAAGCCGATCAGTTTATTTTCATCAAAGTCAAAATAGGTAGATTCCCAGTTGTTGAGCAAAGTCATGCGGGTATCATTACCGTTTTTCACCTGATGATTGCGCGCCCAGTCATGGAAGTTACGGCTGGCCTCACCTTTCCCCTGCGTGCTGTAAGTGAAATAGAAGTCCGGAGTACGGAACACTTCTTTGGCGGGCAGGCTGTATTCGGAGTCGTACGGGTTGATACCGCTGATAATACGCAGTTCGTTTTTGTTGTCCACTTCGAAAGTAAAGCGAAAGTTACCCGTCCACCCGATGGTTCCTACTAGCACTTCGCCTGCATTCTCCTGCGAAGGATTGTCAAGAGCCAGCTGGAAGAAAGGAGATACAAACATATTGGCACGTGCACCCAACTTCGTATCGATCACCTTTTTGCCGAAAGCCAGTTCTCTTTCAGTCACGTTGGCTTCGTGTGCCCAGTCACCGGAAAATTCAGTCAGGAAATACTTGCTGCTGTTCAAGTGAAGCATTGATGAAGCATACTTGCAAAGTATCACAGGCTTCTTCTCTTCATGGCTGATTTCACTAAACGCACGGATAATGTTCTCTTTGCCGTAAGCTACATAATGCAACTTCACAGTCACAGGGTATTTATCATCCTTAAGGGTAATTACGGTTTCGTTGACCCCGTTACTGATGGCATTGCTCGAATGATCTACATATTTCAGCAGCAATGAAGAGTTATTGTCATTATGACGTATGTGAATAGCCGGTTCAAAGTAGTCCTCCATACCGTGAGTCAGATAAGCTTCAGTCCCTTGTGGCAGATACTGGATATCGGAATCATGGTTAAGCTTTTTGCCCAAGTATTTCTGATACAGACGTCCGTTGTCAGCTACTTGATAGATAAGGCTGGTCCGTTCGGTTTCTATTTTGATCAGCGGCTTGTCGGCAGCCTGCAAAAGAGAAAAAGAACTCAATAGAAAAAAAAGTAAGAATGCTTTTAATTTCATGGTTTACATTGTTATGGTTGATATTTATTCTCTGGTGCGGAACGGGGGTACGGGAAGCCCGTTCTTGCCATATAGATTACAAACAGGATTGTCTGCCCACGCATAGCAGGCCGCCGTCGGTATTTCTATCCGGTCGGATTGCAGAATGACTTCTTTTCCCCGGATAATAGCCTGTGCCGGAACGTATTTCCCGTCCGGTCCTGCCAGTATAAAGCCTTTCGGAGTACCTTCTTTGGCTACTACTTCCTGATCGAAACTAAGAATCAGCGTACGTCCCGAAATGCGGTATCCAAGGAATGCGGGCACTTCGTATGTACCTTTGTTATAGGTCTTCGCCAATGCCGCTTGCGCCAGTCGCTTTCCTACTTCCTGTTTGTTTTTCGGGTGGATATCATAAGCTTCGCCGAGGTCGATGGCACATGCCATACCTGTATTAGGTAGGTGCAGCGCATGTGCCTGTGCATCACGGAGAGCCGCCCATTTGGAGTCCGGCTGTACTTCTTCCGGCTTCAGATAATTGGCCAACTGCACAAAGTAGAAAGGAAAATCCTGTTTCCATGCCCTTCTCCAATCTGTAATCATTGATTGGAAAAGTACTCTGTACTGCTCGTCGAATCCTACATTATTTTCTCCCTGATACCAGATAGCGCCCTTGATAGGGAAGACGGTAAAAGGATGTATCATTGCATTGTAAAGTACGGTCGGATAGCAGGATGTCGGCCAGCCGGTTCCTTCGGGAGACAATGGTCTAGAAGGTGCACCGGTCATCGATACTCCGGTGTGATAGTTCCAGTTGCCCGCCAAGGAAATCTTCTTGTCGTTCGCTTCCATATACATCTGCTGAGGTTCTCCATGGATACCGCCTTCGCCGCCATAATCTATGGCACGGATGGTGATAACCCCTTTGCCTGCCTTTGCCAAGGCTGCGGGAATCTTATAAGTACGCATCGTATTGCATCCCGAAGTTCTTCCTATCTCCTTCCCGTTAAAGTAAGTAACATCGTCGTCGTCGATCATAGCCAGATGGAAGGAGATTTCCTTGCCGTTCCAGTCAGCAGGTATTTCCACTTCTTTCTGGAACCAGACAGTGCCGTCAAAATTCAGTCCGCGAGTTTCCCAATAAGCGGGCAGTTCCATCGGTTTCCATTCATTCCCTGTCTGAAGAGCTGATATCCATTGGGGAACTCCGTCTTTGAATCCGGCATCCTTGGCATCAAACTGCTGAAGCCACTCGTCCATTTCCCGATGGTAAAGTTCGACAAGTTTCTCTCTTTGGAAGCCTGCGCTTTCCATTTCGGCCATCTTTTTCTGAAATCCCACGACTTGCTTCAATGTCTGATGGCTTGTCCATGATTCGGCAGGTGTGCCGCCCCAAGTGCAGTCAATCACCCCAACGGGCACATTCAGTTCTTTCCACAACTTACGGGCATAGAAATAAGCAACGGAAGAAAACTCCGGTACAGTAGCGGAACTACATTCCTGCCAGCCGTTCATATTCATTTCTACGTTATCCTGCGGAGAGAAAGCGACGGTCTTCTTTACCTGCAACAGACGGATGGAAGGATAATCGGCATCGGCAACCTCCTGTTCGTAATTCATCACTTTTCCCCATCCGGCAACGGGCATTTCCATATTCGACTGACCGGAACATATCCAGACTTCGCCCGATAAGACGTTGTTCAACACTAGTTTCTCACCATCCGAAACAATGATCTGATAAGGTCCTCCGGCAGGCGGAGTCGGGACTTCTATGCTAAAATGACCATCAGCTGACGCTTTAGCCGTATATTTCTCATGATTCCAGCTCACCTTCACAGTCACTTGTTTACCGGCTTTTGCTTTTCCCGGCAACGTCAGCTGACTGTTTTGCTGAATAACCATATTATCGGTAAAGAATGACGGCAATGTGACCTTCGCTTGCGCAAAGGCTGCCACACATAACGATAAGAGTGTTAATTGATATTTTTTCATTTCTTCGGTTATTTAAATTCAAGTAATTGCACGTCTTTGGAGGGTACGGTCACTTCAAGCTGTCCTGTGGCAAAAGTCTCATTGCCGCTCCACAACTCTTTCACCTGATAGCCGCGTGCCTTGTCCAATCCTATTCTTTCTAACGAAAGCACAGTTGTCTGTTCCTGGTCCGAGTAGTTGAATACCGCACAATGGAAACGACCATCGGGTGTCTTCCTTACAAAGATATGTTCCGACTTCTCTCCGTTTCCTTCCACGGGACGGAACACTTCTCCTGTCGCTACTGCATTCACTGCCGCATTGGTCAGATATTTCTGTGACTTTTCTTTGGCGTCTTTTCCTCCTCCCGCACTGAAATCGTCTCCTGTAATGTAAATACCCGTAATGACACCCGAAGTAATACGGGCACGGTTTTCTCCGTCGGTAGCATCTCTCAGTACAATATGATCGGCATCGTTATATTGATAGATATACTTCTGCCACCAGCCGTATGAAAGAGCGTTCAATGTATATTCGGTATCCTTGATCTGATTCCACGCATCACAGGCTATTCTGCGTGACTGCGCATACTGGGCAGGGAAGACAGGAGAAATGGAGAGATTGATATACATATCTCCAAAATATTGATTGAGCAGTTTCATGCCATAATTATATCCCTGTATACCTGTGGTAATCTCAGGATTATACCATTTGTCCGCTTCCATCGCACCGTGTGTCATGAAGTCCATCTTCACATACTCGAATCCTGCACGGTGGAACAAACCGGAAGTCTTCTTCATCATAGCTTCCACTGCCGGATGCGTTGGATCGACTGCATAAGCGCCGTCCAGTTCCTGCGGCTTTCCGTTGGCATAGAGATAGATATCTTTGTATTTATATTCCGGTGCGGCATCTACCGTCCGTTCCGGATCGCGTGCCCAGTCGGTGAACGGAGTCCAGTAGATACCACCGATCTGTCCGTTCGACTTACATTTTTCGATAAATGACTTCAGTTGCTCCTCATTCATACAGTCCCAACCGGAATCCAGACCGATATAGACAGTCTGATCAGGGTTTACAAAATGATTATTCTGCAGATTCTCCTTGAAATAATCGGAGACTTCCATCGCTTTCTCATAAGTCAGATTGAATTGTAATGCCCCCCAGCTGTTCCAACCAAATGGAACAGCTTTCTCCCATGCTTTGGGAGGGGCAATTACAGCGTTGGCTTTTGCATACGCTTCAAGTCCATCGCACCAATCTTCAAAGAAACCCAAAAAGACTTTAGGGGATTTAATCTTTTTACCTGCTAATGCACCGTGAGCCTTTACGTCACGAGTCTGCTCATCTGCTATGCCCCCATAACATACCAGCGAACCAATGTTATCACGATCCCCCTTACCTATTGAAATACCTGTTTTCCAGTTATCATGTTCTACGGAGCCGATCACCAGACCGTTCCGGCTTTCATTATTGAATATGGCTGTCACTTCATAACTCACCAATGTATCGAAACCAAGCGGATGAGACTGATATCTGATCCATTTGTCATTGTCGAACGGAACAAAAAGGGCACGGTTATCACCTGCCTGCAAGAATCCGGATATAGAATCGACATTGACAGGAGCCATTCTGCCGGAACGGATTTCCTCTTTCGCTTCGACCGTAAAATCGGTCAGTATATATTCCTTACCCGGATAAAGATAGAAATACTGAGTCAGCTTCGGAAGTTCCTTATCCGTATACTCTACCTTATATATATGTCCTTTCCCGAAAGAATCGGAAACTTTACCCGTACTGATTTTATGGCGGGCATAGTCAGTCGTCTTGATTTCCTTCCCTTCCCATTGATAGGAAGCATACATTCCGTTACAAATATTTTTTGACTTATAGGTGAGTGCTATCCCCCCTTGCTGATCATCGTAAGTGATATTCCATACATCGGTAGAGAAAATCTTGTCTCCACTGGCACAGTTGGAAAAGAAAAGAAACAGAAGAAGCATCAGGGATACTCCCGACATTTTTTTTAGTAGTAGCTTTTGGTTTTTCATATGGTACAATGTTCTTATGTAAAAAAATGAAGCATACCCGAATAAGAAACCTTTTTCTCTTATTGAGGTATGCCACAAAGGTAAGGATTGGCATCTCCTTTACTATATACAAACGATTCAAAAAATGATAAAAATACGGCAAATAAGCTCCAATGCGGGCTAAGAGAGGTATTTTATCTATTTTGTGCCCTCTCCTGCCTCGACATTCTTTATCTCCTGCGTGATAATGATCTGCTTGCCGGATTGATATTGTTTCTCAAAATCTTTGGGTGTCATGCCGAATTGTTTCAGGAATAACTTGCTGAAATAAGACGGCGAATTGATGCCGACCATATAGCAGATATCTCCGATCCGGTATTTACCTTCCTGGATAAACTCGGCTGCCTTTTTCAACTTGATCAACCGGATAAAATCGAGCGGAGACAAGTTGAACAGTGTCTTGATTTTCCTTAACAAACTAGAACGACTCATGCAGAGTATATCCGCCATCCGTTCTACACCGAAATTATCATCGGTTATGTTATCTTCAATGACCTTGATCACTTTATTCATAAATTCCTCGTCCGCCTTGTTCATCTGCATATTATTGACAGAGAAGAAGGGGCGTTTCGCAAAGGCTTCTCTTTCCCTACGCCTGTTGTCAAGCAAGGACAGGACTTGTTCTTTCAAATAATTGAAAGAGAAAGGTTTCTCAACGTATGCTTCCGCACCATATTTCAGACCGTTGATTTTGCTGTCGATGTCATTCTTGGCTGTCAGGAAGATAATAGGAATATGAGAAAGTTCCATATCCGATTTTACTTCCTTGCAGAGTTGGTATCCGTCCATTACAGGCATCATGATATCACTGATGATCAAGTCGATATGGCTGCTTCTCAATATTTCCAGTGCTTCTACCCCGTTCATCGCTGTCTCTACGGTGAAGTTTTCCTGCAAGCGTTCGAGAATAAAGGTCAGCATACTTTCGTTGTCTTCTACCAGCAGAAGGGTATATCCATACATATCGGCCGTGACGGGCGTATGTTCGTCCAGCTCGACAATGTCTTTCTGTATGGCTTTGTTGTTCTCCTGTTTAATGCCCTCCATATTCAAAGGAATGGTCAGTACAAACATATTGTTTTCCTGACGGGTATCCAGATAGATCGTGCCTTTATGCAGGGATGCCAGCGAACGTGCCAGAGACAAGCCGATGCCTACTCCATTACGGGGCTTCTCCTTTCTGTCCACCTGATAGAACGGTTCGAATATATATTGGCTGACTTCCGCCGGAATCTTGTTTCCGTCACTGGTAACACGAATCGTAAAGCTGTCTTCTCCCTTTTCCAGTTCTACCAGTACATTCTGGCTGGCGTACTTCAGCGCATTATTGAGCAGGTTGCTCAGTATCTTGGTGATTGCTTCTTTATCTACAGCTGCCCACACCTGCTCTTCTGTCGATTTTAACTGCAATTCTTTCCGGTTCAGGCTGAACGTCACTTCAAAGCGTGCCACGATTCCGGCAAGAAGTTCGGTAATGTCCACGCTCTCAAATTTCATGGTCAGCTTGTTGGCACCGATCTTCTGGAAGTCCAGCAGTTGTCCGGTAAGTTCCAGCAGGCGTTTGGTGTTCTGGACCATCACACTGATATACTTCTTCATCTTGGGCTCCTGTATCTCCATTTCCTCAATGGCTTCGAGAGGACCGTTGATCAGTGTCAAAGGGGTACGCACTTCGTGCGCTATCTCTGTGAAGAAGTCTACTTTGGATTCGTACAGTTCCTTCTCTTTTTCGATCTCGAACAGTTTTTGCCGTTCTTCCAGTTGTTTCTCCTTGCGGCGTTTGTACCATAAGATGGTGCCAACCACGATCAGGATAATGCATACGGTATATACAATGTAAGCGATGATAGACTGCCACCACGGAGGAAGAATGATAATAGACAGAGAACGTGTGGACGACTCGGACTTACTGCCGTGAGTAGCCTGCACACGGAAGGTGTATTTTCCCGGCGGAAGTTTGGCATACGAGATGTTCTGGTTGCTGGCTGCCCGTACCCAATCCCTGTCCAGCGGTTCCATACGATAATAGTATTGGTTGGACTCGGCAGTAGAGTAACTGAGCAAGGCCACGTCAAAACTGATATTGGCCTGATCATAAGGCAGGACGATTTCATCCGTATGTACGATACATTGTTTCAGGGGTGAGTCAGGAGTATGCACTGTCACTTCCTTATTATATATACTAAACTTGGAAATGTAGACAGGAGGAAGCGGCTTTTCCTTTTCCTGAACAGCAGGATCAAAAGCGATCAGTCCGTCCACCCCGCCGAAATAGAACCTTCCATCCTGAGCTTTCAATGCCGATTGATAATTGAACTGATTACCCAGCAATCCATCCTTATTGGTAAAGACACGTACATCTCCATTCTCGGGATTGAACTTGACCAATCCTTTATTGGTGCCAAACCACAGATTTCCAGCATCATCTTCCAATATGTTGTAAGCTACATCGTCCGGCAGCCCGTCTTCGATGCTGAAAGTGGTAAAGTTGTCCTGCGCTTCATTATATCTGCATATACCGCCACGGTCGGTAGAGAACCATATATTCCCTTTACTGTCCTGCATGATGGAGCTGACGGAGTTGGAGCTTAGAGAGTTGTCAACTCCTTCCTTATAAGAATAATTCTTATAAGAATTATTCTTAGGATCACATTTCCAAACACCATTTCCCATAGTAGCAAGCCAAATTGTACCATCTCTAGCCTCCATTATATCGAAAACCCAGTTATATCCTACTTCTTCCACACGGTGAAATTTCCTTTCCTTAGGTTGTGATACATATAATCCCCACCCAGGTCCTATCCAAGTACGACCTTTACTATCTTTTAAAAAACTATATACACTTCCTTCTTCAATACCCAAATCCTTATCACTGACGTATTTAAGATGTTCACCAGGTATACTAATATCATTCATTCCTTGTTTAAATAATCCAACATATATATGATTTTCATAATGTTTTACTGATAGTGTAATGAGACGACCTGGAACATTATCATATATCTGATGTACTTTACCTGTTCGAGGATCCAATACATTAACACCATTATCTTCAGTACCTATCCAAATACACCCATTATTATCTTCTGCCAATCCACGGATACGTTTGGTATTTAAAGAATATGGATCGCTTCCCGGTACATATTTAGCAAAAGTCAAGATACGATTAGGCAGATAGTTGACACCTCCAAACATTGTTCCAATCCAAATTCCTCCTTCATAATCTTTATAAATAGAATAAATACTATTATCCGATAAACTAAATGAACGCATCAGGTCTTCTTTCAAATGAATAACATTATTTTCTTTCTCATTAATAATGAAAATTCCATGAAGAGAACCTACCCAAATTTCATCTCCAAAACACATTACATCTCGCAAAAATGTTTTTTTCTCACCAAGGAACGAAACTTCACTCAACTCATCTGTTCGAGTATTATATTTCAGCAAATCTCCTTCATGTATTCCCAAAATAGCATTTTCTTTCTGAAAACAAATACTTATAATTGTTTTGTCAATTAACGAACGTCCCATTCGGTCTGTCAAATATTGTTCAAAATTATCATCCCGATAATTGTACTTGAATAAACCTATTCCTGATGTACCTACCCATACTTCGCCCTGCTCATTGATACAAATACATTCCGGATTATTATTT
>ENA-ORNB01001644-ORNB01001644.1-human-gut-metagenome-genome-assembly--contig:-NODE-1644-length-14899-cov-4.128672_pt1 | contig 14899 bp, 10 predicted proteins | sample MGYA00242112_ERZ509016 | MGnify/ENA primary metagenome ERZ509016 (study PRJEB26280, sample SAMEA2338705) | human gut metagenome | biome: human gut; feature: human-associated habitat; material: faeces...
CTACAATATACGCCCGCCATCAGACCAATTGTCGGTATACATAGACAGCCTTAAAAAAGAGAAAAGAGGGTGAAAGATATGCCCTTCACCCGCTAACGCCCATGAATAAGGCGTTATAGCGAAAAGGTGAAGGGCATATCACATTTGTACGACACACGGACATCATACCTTAATTCCGGTAAATCAGACAGATAGAAATTCTTTTCTCACTCTTCTTTAGCTTCAGTCAAGCCATACTTTGCTCTTGTGATTTTCCGTACAAGTTCCCTTTGAACACTTTCCAATGCGTTCACTTCTTTATCCAACAGTTCCAAAGCTGAGCCTTTCTGTAACAGATAAGAACGGTCTGAGTATTTTATCATAGAAGTGGGCACTGCCTTATTATCCTTTTTATATTGTTCAATCATATATCGCAAAGCTTCCGATCTATATTTACAAACGGTCTTCCGTTCCGCATAATATAATTCTTTATAAGCATTGTCTTCACTTCTCAACTTCTTCCAAAAAGCAGAAAAAGCTGCCGACAACGCCTCTTTCTCTTCCTTAGATACAACCTCCGTTTGTCTCTTTTTAAGTTCCCTATATTCCTTATATGTATTTAAGAACTTATCCAGCGCATCTTTACAGACTTTATGTTCAAACCGGTAATTTTCCAATGAAGCAGGACGGTTATACTCAACAATCTCCTGCAGGTAAGGCACATCATTCCAACTGATATACTTATTATTCGCTTCACAATAGTCTGCGTAAGCACTCACAAGTTGCCAACTATACTCTTTTGTTTTCTGATTCAGTTCTTCATTGATGGCCGACAAACTTTTCTCCATTTCCTGTAAATCCTGCGCTAATGCGGTCTGCATACTCCCCCATCCCGAAATGAATAGACAAAGGACGCCTAATAATGTTGTTTTCATAATAATAAATTAAAATTAAGTAAGTAAATGCACAGTTTGCCTGGCTTTATTATCTTCTTCCATGAAGTTTCATTTTTTCTTCCGACAAATATAGGAATTTCCAGCGAACCACCTCACTTCGCCTGTTTATTTTCTTTTATTGCAAAAAACTTAAATATTGAAATAGTGTTCGTATCTTTGCACCGGCTAACTAATAATCTCTTTATTTTTATTACAATATGGCATTTACGAATAATATTATGATTGTCCGGCACAAATTGCTGGCAGACCTTGTAAGACTCTGGAAAAACGACCAGTTAATAGAAAAGATAGACCGGCTCCCCGTAGAACTGAGTCCCCGAAGATCGAAGCCGATGGGACGTTGCTGCATACATAAAGAACGGGCGGTATGGAGATATAAGACTTTTCCTTTGATGGGATTGGATATGACGGATGAACATGATGAAGTCGCTCCCCTTTCTGATTATGCACGTATGGCATTGAGCCGCCCCGAGCCGAATAAGGAAAATATCATGTGTGTGATTGACGAAGCATGTTCTTCCTGTGTCCAAATCAACTATGAGATTACCAATCTTTGTCGCGGATGCGTAGCCCGCAGTTGCTATATGAACTGCCCCAAAGACGCTATACGCTTCAAAAAGAACGGTCAGGCGATGATTGACCATGACACTTGCATCAGTTGCGGTATTTGCCATAAGAGTTGTCCTTATCATGCCATTGTGTATATCCCCGTGCCATGTGAAGAGTCTTGTCCGGTAAAAGCGATCAGCAAAGACGAACATGGCATAGAGCATATCGACGAAAGTAAATGTATCTATTGCGGTAAATGTCTGAACGCTTGTCCGTTCGGTGCAATCTTTGAGATTTCACAGACATTCGATGTTCTGCAGCATATCCGTAAAGGAGAAAAGCTGGTTGCCATCGTTGCACCGTCCATTCTCGGGCAGTTCAACACAACCATAGAAAAGGTCTACGGGGCATTTAAGGAAATAGGATTCGCCGATGTCATTGAGGTTGCTGAAGGTGCCATGCAGACTACCAGCAACGAAGCTCACGAGTTATTGGAGAAGTTGGAAGAGGGACAGAAATTCATGACCACTTCTTGTTGCCCTTCCTACATAGAGTTAGTCGAAAAACATATTCCGGGAATGAAACCATACGTATCTTCCACTGGTTCACCCATGTATTATGCCGCACGGATCGCCAAAGAAAAACACCCGGACGCAAAAATCGTATTCGTCGGCCCCTGTATAGCCAAGCGTAAAGAAGTCCGACGCGACGAAGCGGTAGACTACATTCTGACATTTGAGGAAATAGGTTCTATTCTTGATGGATTCGATATCCAACTGGAACAAATGCAAGAATTTTCCATTCTGCACACTTCCGTCCGCGAAGCACACGGGTTTGCCCAAGCAGGCGGCGTGATGGGGGCTGTCAAGGCTTACTTGAAAGAAGAAGCGGAGAAAATCAACGCAATACAGGTATCGGACATCAATAAGAAGAATATCGCTCTGTTACGCGCTTGCGCCAAGACGGGAAAGGCTGCCGGACAATTCATCGAAGTGATGGCTTGCGAAGGCGGATGTATCACCGGTCCAAGTACACATAACGATATTGTTTCAGGACGTCGCCAACTGGTACAAGAGCTTCTCAAACGCAAAGAGAGCTATGAAACAATGGATCGATAGGCTACGGCGGGAAAGAACCCTCCGACCGGAAGAGTTCCGGCAACTGTTGACTGAATGTGACGCAGAACTGCTGCGTTACATCAACAAACAGGCGCAGGAAGTCAGTCTCCTTCATTTTGGAAACAAGATTTATATCCGTGGACTGATTGAAATCAGTAATTGCTGCCGGAACAACTGCTATTACTGCGGCATTCGTAAAGGTAATCCAAACATCGAGCGTTATCGTCTGACGCTGGAAAGCATATTGGACTGTTGCAAACAGGGATATGAGTCAGGTTTCCGTACTTTCGTCCTGCAAGGTGGAGAAGATCCCGTCCTAACGGATGATAAGATAGAGAGGATAGTCACAAACATCCGGCAAGAATACCCGGACTGTGCCATTACATTATCACTCGGAGAGAAGTCCCGCAATACGTATGAACGTTTTTTCAAAGCAGGCGCCAACCGTTATCTGCTACGCCACGAAACTTACAACGAGGCGCATTACCAACAGCTGCATCCGACGGAGATGTCCGTCAAGCGGCGTTTGCAATGTCTGCAAGATTTAAAAGACATCGGTTACCAGACAGGAACCGGAATTATGGTCGGCAGTCCCGGACAGACAGTAGAAGATATTGTCGAAGATATCTTATTTATAGAACAGCTCCGTCCGGAAATGATCGGCATGGGTCCTTTCTTGCCGCATCACGATACCCCTTTTGCCCAATACCCAAGTGGAACAGTGGCACAGACAGTTCTCCTATTATCCATCTTCCGCCTGATGCATCCATCTGCATTGATTCCGGCAACAACGGCTTTAGCGACTCTTGCCTCCGACGGAAGAGAACGGGGAATATTGGCAGGCGCCAATGTAGTAATGCCTAACCTCTCTCCGCACGAGGAACGGAAGAAATATGAGTTATATAATGACAAAGCTTCACTCGGAGCGGAATCCGCCGAAGGCTTGATTGCCCTACAAAAACAGCTGAATGCCATCGGCTACGAGATTTCCACTGAAAGAGGGGACTTTATACAGTGCACCACAGATTACACGGATTTTCACAGATTTATTTCGATTCATTCTTAATCTGTGAAAATCCGTGTAATCTGTGGTGAAAATGAAAAAAGAGAAAATATATGATATACCAAAAAGATTCATCAAAAGCAGAAGAGTTTATCCCCCACGAAGAAATTCTGGATACGCTGGAATACGCTAAAAACAATAAAGACAACCGTGCACTTATCGAGCAGCTGATTGAAAAGGCCTCCCATTGTAAAGGATTGAGCCATCGCGAAGCAGCCCTGTTGCTGGAATGCAACCAGCCCGACCTTATAGAACGCATATTTCATCTTGCTAAAGAAATCAAGCAAAAATTCTATGGTAACCGCATCGTGATGTTCGCGCCACTCTATCTGTCGAACTATTGTGTAAACGGTTGTACATATTGCCCGTATCACGCCAAGAACAAGACGATTGCCCGCAAGAAACTGACACAGGAAGAGATTCGCCGGGAAGTGATCGCCTTACAAGACATGGGGCACAAGCGTCTTACTCTTGAAGCCGGAGAACATCCATCGCTGAATCCGATAGAATATATCCTGGAGTCCATAAAAACAATTTATAGCATTCAACATAAGAACGGTGCCATCCGCCGGGTGAATGTCAACATCGCTGCTACTACGGTAGAAAATTATCGTAAACTGAAAGAAGCGGGTATCGGCACCTACATTCTATTTCAGGAAACTTATCACAAGGAAAACTACGAAACCCTCCATCCTACCGGACCGAAAAGTAACTATGCTTACCATACGGAAGCAATGGACCGTGCAATGGAAGGAGGTATTGACGATGTGGGGATTGGAGTCCTTTTCGGTTTGAATACTTATCGGTATGATTTTGTAGGATTGTTAATGCACGCCGAACACCTGGAAGCTAAGTTCGGTGTAGGACCACATACCATCAGCGTCCCCCGAATCTGTTCGGCAGATGATATTGACGCCGGAGACTTTCCCAATGCCATCTCAGATGAAATATTCAGCAAGATTGTGGCTGTGATTCGGATTGCCGTTCCTTATACGGGAATGATTATTTCCACCCGTGAATCACAGGAATCCCGTAAAAAAGTTCTCGAACTGGGTATCTCGCAAATCAGTGGCGGATCACGTACCAGTGTAGGCGGTTATGCCGAAGCAGAATTGCCCGAAAACAACTCCGCTCAATTTGATGTCAGCGACACACGGACATTGGACGAAGTGGTCAACTGGCTACTCGAACTAGGCTATATCTCTAGTTTCTGCACTGCCTGCTACCGGGAAGGACGGACGGGAGACCGCTTCATGTCATTAGTCAAATCCGGTCAGATAGCAAATTGCTGCGGGCCGAACGCTCTGATGACCTTGAAAGAGTATCTGGAAGACTATGCCTCCGAAGATACCCGTCGGAAAGGATTGGAGCTGATTTCCAAAGAAACGGAACGAATTCCCAATCCCAAAATCAGAGAAATAGCTATCCGTAACTTAAAAGAAATTTCCAACGGTAAAAGAGATTTTCGCTTATGAGCCTGACAGATACTCCAAATGCCAACAGACTTCATATAGCCCTTTTCGGCAGACGGAACAGTGGTAAATCTTCTCTTATCAATGCATTGACAGGACAAGATACCGCCCTCGTTTCAGATACTCCGGGAACGACTACCGACCTTGTATCCAAAGCTATGGAAATGCAAGGTATTGGTCCGTGTTTGTTTATAGATACTCCGGGGTTCGATGATGAGGGAGAGCTGGGAGAGCTGCGTATCAGTCGGACTTTAAAGGCTATTGAGAAAACGGATATTGCATTGCTGCTATGTGGGGATACTACCTTTTTTCATGAAAAAGAGATGCTAGCACTATTGAAAGAGAAGAATATCCCTGTCATTCCGGTATTGAATAAAATAGATATAAGAGAGAACAATGATAGCTTAGCTACATACATTGAGAAAGAATGTAAAATACGTCCGTTGCTCGTCAGTGCAAAAGAAGAGATAGGAATCGAGCAAATCCGGCAGGCAATTCTTGAAAAACTGCCTTCGGATTTCGGTCAGCAAAGCATTACCGGAGAGCTTACCGCAGAGAATGATCTTGTTCTTCTCGTCATGCCGCAGGATATCCAAGCTCCCAAAGGCAGACTTATCCTGCCGCAAGTGCAGACAATCCGTGAATTGCTGGACAAGAAATGCCTCGTTGTGAGTTGCACTACCGACAAGTTGACAGAGACATTACAAGCTCTCGCCCGTCCTCCGAAACTAATCATCACCGACTCGCAAGTTTTCAAGGCTGTTTATGAACAGAAACCAGAAGAAAGTAAACTGACCTCTTTTTCGGTACTTTTTGCCGGTTATAAGGGAGACATTCATTACTACGTAGAAAGCGCCGTCGTCATTGAAAGCCTGACGGAGGATTCACGCGTATTGATTGCGGAGGCCTGTACCCATGCTCCCCTTACCGAAGATATAGGAAGAGTGAAACTTCCCCGCCTATTACGCAAACGAATTGGCGAAAAGTTACAAATCGACATTGTAGGCGGAACGGATTTCCCTCAGGATCTCACGCCTTACGACTTGATTATCCATTGCGGAGCATGTATGTTCAACCACAAATATGTGCTAAGCCGCATCGAACGTGCACGGGAGCAGCACATCCCCATGACAAATTATGGAGTGGCTATCGCCTACCTCAACGGAATACTTGACCAAATAGAATATTAAACAGTACACACGAAAAGAAAAAATAAGGTGCCGCTGATTGTGAAGTCAACGACACCTTACTTATTTTATATTCCTACTATCTCTTATCTTATAGCGGCAATCAATTCTTCCGCCGAAACAAGATTCTGTTCTCCTGTCTCCATATTCTTTAACATCGCTTTGCCTTCACTCATTTCGTTTTCACCGACGATAGCTACAAACGGAATGTTCTTTGCATTGGCATAGCTCATCTGCTTCTTCATCTTAGCCGCATCGGGGAAAATCTCCGCACGGATACCGGCAGCACGTACTTTCGACAAAATGCCCATAGAGAATGCGGCTTCCTTCTCACCGAAGTTAATAAACAAGAGTTCGGTTCCATTCACAGCTTCTTTAGGATAAAGGTCGAGTTGGTTCAGCACATCAAAGATACGGTCTGCACCAAAGGAAATACCGACACCTGATACTCCTGCCATGCCGAATACACCGGTCAAGTTGTCATAGCGACCACCACCTGTGATACTGCCGATCTGCACATCCAATGCTTTTACTTCAAAAATAGCACCGGTATAATAATTCAGTCCGCGAGCTAATGTCAGGTCAAGTTCGATTTCATTCTTCAATCCCATTGTCTCTAAAGTATTCAGAATAAATTCGCTCTCTTCTACCCCTTTCAATCCTACTTCACTGGCAGCCAACACATTTTTCAGCGTCGCCAACTTTTCCGCATTCGTTCCGCTAAGGAGAATGATCGGTTGTAACTTGGCAATAGCCTCATCACTGATACCTTTCTCTTTCAGTTCGGCATTTACATTGTCCAAACCGATTTTATCCAGCTTATCTATGGCAACAGTGATATCGACAATCTTATCCGATTCACCGATAATCTCGGCAATACCGGAAAGAATCTTGCGGTTATTGATTTTAATGCACACACGGATGTTGAAACGGCTGAATACAGTATCGACAATCTGCATCAATTCGACTTCGTTCAGCAAGGAATCACTTCCCACCACGTCTGCATCACACTGATAGAACTCGCGATAACGCCCTTTCTGCGGACGGTCGGCACGCCATACCGGCTGTATCTGGAAACGCCTGAACGGGAACGCGATCTCGTTCTGATGCTGCACCACGTAACGCGCGAAAGGAACCGTCAAGTCATACCTCAAGCCCTTTTCGCACACTTCCGAAGTAATCTTGCCGCTGTTCAGCGTACCATCTTCGTTCTTGTAATTATCAATGTCAATGCGGCAGAACGCATCACCGCTGTTAAGGATACGGAAAAGCAATTTGTCGCCCTCGTCGCCATATTTTCCGAGAAGGGTGGAAAGGTTCTCCATGGCAGGAGTCTCGATCTGGACATATCCATAAGTCCTGTAAACAGAACGGATAGTATCGAATATGTAATTCCTCGCGGCCATTTCTTCCTGACCGAAATCTCTTGTCCCCTTAGGTATAGACGGTTTCTGTGCCATAGCAATCTAAAATTAAGTCAACAAAATTAACAAATATGTAATGATTAAAAAAATGCACGTCTATATATTTTTTGTACATTTGCGTAATGTGGAATCCTGATGCGGCATTAGGAATTGCCAATAGGGATTACTACAGATTAGCAAAACTGATTATTCTAAATTTTTGATAAATATGAAAGATTTTGTCAAAATGACATTGGCCGTAATATGCGGCCTGTTTATAATGGGAGTGGTAGGATTTATCCTGTTCTTCGGCTTCGTGGGCGCACTTGCGTCATTGGGGAATGAGACTCCTGTAATTCCGCGATCCGGGGTACTGGACATGAACTTGAGTAAAATCATTCTTGCCGAGCAGGGGCAGGAAATCAATCCGATTGCCATAATGCAGGGCGATGAAACCAAGACAATAGGATTGTGGGATGCGGTGCAGTCGATAAAGGCCGCAGCGGCTGATCCTGCCGTACAATACATATTCCTACGTCCGGAAGGATTGCAGTCAGGCATTGCCCAGATGGAAGAACTCCGCAGGGCTCTTGCTGATTTCAGGGCAAGCGGCAAGGCCGTGGTTTCATATATCGAAAACCCGACCACAGGCGCCTACTATCTGGCGTCCGTTGCGGACAAAGTCTATATGGGCAATTACTGCGGCGGCACCAGCATGGTGACCGGTGTCGGCACCCAGCTCATTTTCCTGAAGGACCTGCTTGACAAGCTTGGGGTCAATGTCCAGCTGATCCGGCACGGCAAATTCAAGTCTGCCGGCGAGATGTACATCAAGAGCAGTCCGAGTGAGGAGAACATGCTCCAGAACCAGGAAATGATAAATTCCATCTGGGGCAATCTTTCTGCGGAAATCTGCAGCAGCCGTGACATCACTGAAGAAAAGCTGAATTCTCTCGTTGACAATCTGACATTGACGACACCGGAAGACTTCAGAAGCAACGGCCTTGTAGATGAGCTGCTTACAAAAGAAGAGCTCAGGGGCAAGCTTACCGACCTGGCTGTAGAATCCAGTTTTTCGGACTTGAAGATGATTCCGTTCAGCGACTACGTTATGGTCAATGCCTCAGTTCAGAAAGTGGCCAAGACAAAGGTGGCGATAATCTTTGCTGACGGCAATATTGTAGATGGCGATGCCAAGGAGCAGGTGGCAAGTGACCGTTTCGCCTCCATAATATCAAAGGTCAGGGAAGACGCTTCTGTCAAGGCCGTAGTGCTCAGGGTTTCATCTCCGGGAGGAAGCGTTCTTGCATCAGAGAAAATCAAACAGGAGATCGACCTGCTCAGGAAAGAGAAACCGGTAATCGCTTCTTACGGCAACTACGCCGCTTCCGGAGGTTACTGGATTTCAAACAGTTGCGATAAAATCTTCAGCGACCCGTCCACATTGACAGGCTCTATCGGCGTGTTCAGCATGATTCCTGATTTCAGCAAGACCGCCAAGGATATTTTCCATGTCAATGTAACTTCTGTCGGCTCGAACAGGCACAGTGACATGTATTCGCTAACAAGGCCGCTGAATGCTCAGGAGACCGCCTATATGCAGAAGTCTGTCAATGATATATACGATGCCTTCCTTAAAAATGTGGCAGAGGGCAGAGATATGACTACAGACGCAGTGGACAATATTGCTCAGGGACGTGTATGGACCGGTTCCGACGCCCTCAAGATAGGTCTGGTAGATGAAATCGGCACATTGACAGATGCGTTCCGATATGCGCTCACGGCAGCGGGCATCGACGAGAGTGAAAGCTACAGCGTGGACTGCCTGCCGAAGCCTCAGACATTGATGGAAATGCTGCTCGAATCATTCGGCGGCACCACTTCCGCATTCGCAGGAACGCCGTTCAGTTCGATTGAAAAGGCTTTCAAAGGCTGGAACTGGGAAACATCCGAGAGGACGTTCGCCAGAATGCCTTATATCTACGAAATCCAGTTGTAGCCAGGGCGCGTGCCCAGTTCCGGCTGGGCTTCAATGTGAGCGTAAGGACACCGGCGATGCGCGTGCAGAGGGCTTAACGGGAAGGCAGGTGGGAGTGACAGATGCGAACGTGGAGTGGCAGGCAAGAGCATGGAGTGACAGGCAAGAGTGTGAAAATGATGGAGGGGAGATGAGGACGATACATTAGGCGCAGCGCGTAAAACGTTGATACTCAGCAAAATAGCCACTTTCAGAGTTGCAAAAACACCAACTCTGAAAGTGGCTTAATTATTGATAATCAGAGGATTACGCGTTGCGCCCCAACATCACCGTTCTCCGGAGCATTACACGTCACCATTCTCCGGAGCATTCCACATCACCGTTCTCTACCAGATTTCATATCAAAGTTCTCCACTAGATTTCACATCCCCCACCAGATTCCACATCAAAGTCAATACGTAACCGCGGAGACGCTTACGTTCTCCACCAGATTCCACATCACCATCCCCCACCGCATTCAACATCACCGTTCTCCTCCAGATTTCACATCAAAGCTCTCTCCGCCACATTCCACATCAAACGTTCTCCGTAGCTCGAAGATATAGTTTCAGTATAGAAGCAGTGGCCGGAGTAACCATGACAGACTCATCGACGCGGAAAAAGAACCGACCGGAAACGTAGCCGCAGACACCGGCCACCCGCACGCCGCGAACCGTATCAGTGCCAATGTTATCCGCCCCTCTCTTCGAAGATTCACTATCCGAAGCATCACTGGACGAGCCTCCACTCTCCGCCCCCTCGCTTGCCGAACCGGGCAGGACAATGACCAGAGCACGGGACTTTTCTTCAATGCTCAACCTCAGACCTGTAAAGATATCGCTGAGCTTTTTCCTGCCATTGAGCCCGACAGGACGCATCCAGTCCCCATTTTGCCAACCGCGCAACAGGAACGGTAATGTCAATGCTTCTGACGAAAATGCCGCAATCCCTTCTCGGGCCAATGACTTGGCATCCGCTACCGGGTCCGCGCCTGCTTCGGAAACAGAGACATTGACACGAAAATCATCGAAAACATATTCGCCGGTCGTGCGTACCACCGAGCAGGCCTCATTCTCGTTTATCACTGTTCCACCGGTCATCAATGTACCGCGTGACCTGCTGGACGAGCCTCGTCCAGCCAATCCACTGAACGACAAGCCCGACCCAACAAAAGAGGACGTGATTGACGCAGAGCCTCGTCCGGCCAATCCGCAGCACTCCTCCAAGCCGTGATTCTCTGACGTAACCGGCGAAAATTCTCCGCCCTGATTATCAACCTGAGCACCTCCCTGAGTACCGCCCTGCGTATCAACCTGAGCACCGCCCTGCTTATCAACCTGAGCACCTCCCGGAGCACCTCCCTGCTTATCAACCTGAACACCGTTCTGCGTACCTCTCCACTTACCAACCATCACACTGCCCCGCTTACCTCCCTGCACACCGACAGGCGTACCAACCGTCACACCACCACGCGTACCACCACGCAGACCACCCTGCAGATTAGTCCTATCCCCGTGAACATCAGCACGTTCACTTACGACAGGACTGTCCGGCGCTACCCGAGCGGACTTTCTGACAATCAGGCACTCTCCTGCCGTAATAAGTTCGTAGCCCGGCGCCTCGAAGACCTTACCGGAAAACGTCTTGCCGCTTTCAAGCAGACGCACCACCGGTTCGAGAAGCCTGTCTCTGAAGCCATACGCTTCCAACAGCCTGTACAGCACATATTTATAATGCTTCAGATGACTAAGCCTTACTGCATTGACACGAAGCAGTTCATCCTTTCCGGCAGGCTCGCAGACACTTTCACGCACAGAAATGAAATAATCATCCGCAATCTCCTGCACCTCGGAAAACGCATTCATCTCCCGGGCAAAAGTCGTCAGGAACGACGGATTCAGACTCTCAAAAACAGGGAAGACAAGATGCCTTATACGGTTCCTCTTATAGACAGTTTCAGCATTGGTCCTGTCATCATGATACTCCAGAGAGTTGGCAGCCACATATTCCTCAATCTGTTTACGACTGAAAGACAACATCGGCCTCAACAGACGCACACCTGACAATTCATCCCTGGTTACAGGAACTACTGTCTCCACCTGCATACCGGTCACGCCGCGCAGCCCTGTCCCACGTAAAAGATTCAGAATCAATGTCTCAGCATTGTCATTTACATTGTGCGCGACAGCCACTCCATAGTATCCATTGTCCTTGCACAACGACGCGAACCAGTCATATCTGAGTTCTCTCGCAGCCATTTCAATACTGACACTATGGGACGAAGCGTACTGCTCCGTATCGAAATCCGCCTTATGGTAACGCACACCGTTCCGCCCGCACCAGGCAGCCACAAGCGCCTCGTCCGAATCACTGTCCTCACCACGGAGATGAAAATTGCAGTGTGCCACAGCAAACCTCCTCCCTGCGGAACTGTTCAGGAACAATGAAGCAAGGCAGATGGAATCAATGCCCCCGCTTACTGCAAGAAGGGCTGTTTCCTTTTCCGGAACCAGCCCCACTATCGTTCTGTCAAATGATTTCTGAATCATCATATTGCCTGTTACCTCGGTCTTGAAGCGATCGTATATGAGAAGCCGAATGCCAATGACTCCTTGAACTGTACCGCCTTACGTCCATCAGGATATTTCTTCAATGTCTTCTCAGTCTTCACCAGGACCTTGTCATCATAGATGAGGTTGGTGGTCACAGTCAATGAAAAATACTTGGCGATTTGCCAGTCAAACCTGTTATCCCAGTTCACGCGGATATTCTGCGGCTTGTCGAGATAGTCAGAGAACAGCACCAACTGTGAAGTATATTTGAAATTGTCATTGATCTGAAGCTTTCCATCGATCTTTATCTGCGCACCGAACTCGAATCTTGCCGAACGATAAGCGTCACCGGAAGTCTTGGCAGCGACAAAGGCCTCGTAACGTGCTTTCTCATCCCCTACCAGAGCAGCTGCATCAGCACTGGAAAGCGCATCCAGACTCTCGTATTTCTTCTTGAGTTCCATACTGTAGGACTTCCTCAGGCTCTCATCCGTAACGACCACGAAACCTCCGGTAAGAGGAGCGACATTGACAGTAAGCCATTTGGTAGGAACCCAGTCAATACCGAGCGCTATGTTGGTATAGGCAGGAGCGAAGAAACCGGACTTGAGCTTTCTGTTATGCTTCCAGTCGGACTTGCCAGGCTCCCAATCGTCCGCAGCACCGGCCGGCTTGGACGGCATAGGATAGTTGTAACTGTTCGAGAACTGTGACTTGAAGTTGAACTGAGCGGAATAGTTCAATGTCTGCAAAGCCTTGTAGCCGAACTTACCCTCATAATACATACGGTCATCGCTCTTCTGTATGAACGGCTTGTCCTCAGAATACAGGAAACCGTAATCGAGCTGAAGTCGGTTATTGAAGAACAGGTCTTTCTTCTTGTAGTTGGCATTCGCGTCAATGAAAGACTTCAGGGTCACGTTGTTATAACCGCCGGCAGCCCAGTTCGTCAGACTTGTCTGTCCGAAATCCAGTTTCGTAAGAAGGGAATTCGTCCAATATCTCGGTTTAGGTGTCTTGACTACAGCTTCAGGAGCGCCCGCAATCGCCTTGGCAGCCTCTTCAGCAGCCTTTTGCGCATCGGTGACATCCTGTGCATATACAGATGTAAATGCCAATGCGGACAAGCACATCAAAAGGATTCTCTTCTTCATAAAACATTCACTAATAAGCGATTGCAAACACAACTCTCTCGTGTGAAGGCTTGCCGGAATAGATATCCGTGCCCTCTTCCTTACATACGACGCTATCTACAGGAATACATCTGATGGTAGCCTTGGTTTCATCCTTGATCTTCTGCTCAGTCTCGGCAGTACCGTCCCAGTGGCAGAGCAGGAACTTGCCCTGAGGGATCTTCACCTTGAACTCCTCCCAGGAATCGCATTTCTCGATACGTGAGTTCCTGAAATCCAACGCTTTCTGATAGATATTGTTCTGAATATCCACGAGCAGGTCCTCGATATACTTGTCAATGCCCTCCAGCGAAACTGTCTTCTTCTCAAGTGTATCGCGGCGGTGTACCTCCACTGTATCATTCTGCAGGTCACGTGCACCGAGGGCAAGCCTTACAGGCACTCCCTTGAGTTCCCATTCAGCGAACTTGAAGCCCGGACGCAATGTGTCACGGTCATCGATCTTCACAGTATGTCCGGCAGTCTCGAGAGCCTTCTTGATTTCATTCATCTTGTCGAGAACGGCATTGTGCTCCTCCTCGCTTCTGTAGATAGGAACCATCACCACTTCGATCGGAGCCAGAGCCGGAGGGAGAACCAGACCGTTGTCATCGCCGTGAGCCATGATGAGCGCACCCATAAGACGGGTGGAAACGCCCCAGGATGTAGCCCACACATACTGCTGCTTGCCTTCCTTGTCGGTGTACTGCACATCGAACGACTTGGCGAAGTTCTGGCCGAGGAAATGTGAAGTACCTGACTGCAGAGCCTTTCCGTCCTGCATCATCGCCTCGATAGTGAGGGTATCCAATGCGCCGGCGAATCTCTCGTTAGGGCTCTTGTGGCCTACAATGACCGGGAGAGCCAGATAGTTGCGGGCAAAGTCAGCATAGACATGGACCATCTTCACTGCCTCTTCCTGAGCCTCCTGTGATGTAGCGTGAGCCGTGTGGCCTTCCTGCCAGAGGAACTCCGCGGTACGGAGGAACAGACGGGTACGCATCTCCCATCTGACGACATTGGCCCACTGGTTGCACATGATAGGAAGATCCCTCCATGATTTGATCCAGTTCTTGTATGTACTCCAGATAATGGTCTCGGATGTCGGACGCACTATCAGTTCTTCTTCAAGTTTCGATGACGGATCCACTACCACACCGTTTCCTTCAGGGTCATTCATGAGCCTGTGATGTGTCACTACCGCACATTCCTTCGCAAAGCCTGCGACATGCTCAGCCTCACGGCTGAAGAAAGACTTGGGAATGAACAACGGGAAATAAGCATTGACTGCGCCTGTTTCCTTGAATTTCGAGTCCAGCACGTGCTGCATCTTTTCCCATATAGCATAGCCATAAGGCTTGATTACCATACATCCCCTTACAGGTGACTGCTCTGCAAGGTCCGCTTTAACTACCAGGTCGTTATACCACT
>ENA-ORNB01001648-ORNB01001648.1-human-gut-metagenome-genome-assembly--contig:-NODE-1648-length-14857-cov-5.210445_pt1 | contig 14857 bp, 13 predicted proteins | sample MGYA00242112_ERZ509016 | MGnify/ENA primary metagenome ERZ509016 (study PRJEB26280, sample SAMEA2338705) | human gut metagenome | biome: human gut; feature: human-associated habitat; material: faeces...
CTCAATCCCCCTAACCCCCTTTTCAAGGGGGCACATCAGGCCTCCGTGCGCACCAAAGCGCAGGGCCACCGCTTCGCTGTTCTTCGGCCGGCATCTGAAGATGCCTTGGTTCCCTAAGAAATTCCGTTAGACGGCCAGCTGCACTAAATGTAGATAACCGAAGCCATTGTAGCCGGCAACAAGGTTGCCCCTGTGGGGACTTGCCGCCCTCGGCACTAGAGGGAGGGGCCCACGATAGAGGGAGGGCCTGGTCCTCACAGGGGCTTCTTGTTGCCGTACACACCTGGAGTTCAGGACGATGCACTAAGCGCAACCTGTAAGTTGCTGAGAGATAGCTGTTTAGCCATTTTCAGAGTTGCGAAAATACCAACTCTGAAAATGCCTAAAGTGGTGATAATTAGAGATTTACGCGTTGCACCAGGTGCAACATTGGTAAACTTTTTTCGGGACTGGACAACTCGGCTTTGCTCTGTTTATTTATCTTTGTGCACCAGCGTGGGCGGGAAACCTCAACCTAAAGGTACCAGAGGCTACGACGTTGTAAATTATATTTATCGTGCGGCCACGCGTTGCCATAAGAATCAGTAGCTCCTTTAAATTTGAAATAAAGATGGAAAGGCTTTTCTGTGCTTTTATACGAAAAACATTTATACGCAATGCTATTCGCGACCTCTTTACCAGTTATTCCATGAAAAATCAAATAATCATATATTGACGACCTTGGCTGGTAACATCTGGATTCGATAGCCACAACATCGCCCATTGTCTCTGTCGAGTAAGCTAAGTCACGCAGACCAGTATTGAAAACCCAATCTCCGTCGGCATCCTTCGTCAGATTAGATGTGTGTGCGAACATGATATTGTAGTTATCTTTATTTGTGTACGCACAAAGAATCGACGGCTCTCCATTTTTCATAAGCCTGCCGGCACTACTGCCGCTGAAGTATTCGAAAAAGGCATAATTCCCTAGATTTTTCACATCAATCGTGCTGTAGAACGGAACTTTTCTGACGATATTGCCATCAGTGAATCTGATATTGAATGCCCCGGCAGCTGTTTTCCAAGTCAATTTATAGTGATAATAATACTGCTGAAGCACCACCCTATTATTCTGTCTGAGGGCTGAACCATTGCTCAGATACTCAATATCTATTTTGAGCCGACCTGAATTCATGTTCTGGTCTGCACCGGAAAGCTGCCAAGGATTAATCTTTATATTACCATCGGAGTAATACAGATAGAGTTTTATCTCATTATTGGTGGATGTTCCTGTCCACGGAATATAATTTGTCGCAGATACGCCATTCGTCATACTATTAGACCCCTTATCAGATATTGAGAACCTACAGTCTTCCAAAGAATACTTGTGCTTCAAGTTATATTCTAATTTCTTCAAGCCGGATTTGTCTGTAACTGTAAGTTTGGAAGAACCAGAATTGCTGTACGCTGTAGGGCGATAAGATATAGAACTATAGTACTCTGGGTTGTCCTGATCCCATACACCAGAGTACTTCGCATCTTCAATTGTCCATTTGCCTCTATAATCGGAATTCGAGAGCTTTAAATTATAGTCATGACCGATAAGAAGTTCATCACCATCTTTGAGCCGCGTGCCGTCTTCATACATCACATAGATGTCGTCAGGGAAGACCTGCTCCGTCACATTGACCGTAAATGACATTGTTTTGCCTGTCTGGTCCGTCACTTTTACTGTAACAGGGCCGGTCTTGTCAGCGGTCGTCGCTTTTGCATATTGTGACCAATATACATCTCCCGAGTGCTCCAACGTGAGAGCATTTCCGCTTTCGACAGTCCACTTGACCTGATATCCGTCATCCACGTAGAAATACGCGCTGGTGTTCTTGTCCATTCTGTAGGTGTCGCCGTTTCTTATAGTGGTGGATTTCGGTCCGCGCACAATCAGTTCGCCAGGGAAGCCTTTGGCCTCTCTTGTCAATTTGAACTGTAATTTCCTCTCCGTATCGAACTTTTGGTCGTATGCAGTGACCGTTACGTCCGCAGTGCCGAATCCGTCTCCGTTATACAATGTATAAGCCGCACGCTTGTCTGTGGTCCCTATAGCCTGAGGCCGGAACTCCTTGCAGATGGACTCATCAGAGCAGGAAATGGTAACATCGCCGGAAATGCTGATGTCCGGTCCGACAAGGACAGTAATATCAGGATAATAAGCCGGATCGTACGAATCGTCAGAAGGATAGATCTGGTCCCAGATGACTTCATCTCCATCCTTCAGTATGATGGTCTTATAACTACCGGCGGTGCGCTTATTATAACCGACAACCAGGCGGGACTCTATATCCCTGATGGCGACCTGGACAGTTTTGGTGCCGGCTTTCTCAGATTTGACGGTTATAGTCGTATTCCCTTTTTTCAGACCGGTAAATACCGCCTTCCCTTCATTGAAAGACATCGACAGATATTCCGAATCGTATTCCCAGTCAAGAGATGATGCATTGGCCTTTTCCGGCTCAATGGTCATTTCCAATACAGTTTCATATCCTATGTACAGGAACAATGTTTCCGGCACGGTAAAGGATGTTACCGGAACAGGCTTCACCGAGACGGTGACAGTCGCTTCAGCGTTTCCGCATTTGGCGGTGATGGTGGCACTGCCCGGCGCATAGGCCGAGACATATCCGTTCATCACGGTCGCCACGCTCTCATTGTCACTGCTCCATTCGAGTACAGCCGTGGTGAGTGCTTCTGAAGGTACTACATCGTACTGGATCAAGGCGCCGTCGCCCTGCGTCATGTCCAGATATCTGCTGTCCGGATTAACGATTATGATCTCGGTTACCGTGAGGTCATTCTTTTCATTTTTGCGGCATCCCGGTATCAGTAATGCTGCAGCGGTGATGGCTGCGCCCAAGCGTATGAGTGTTCTGCTGATTCTGTGGACGTTCATAGTATAAGTACGTATTAGAGTTCTACTTTAAATGAAATTTTAGTGTTGTTGCACAATGGCATCGCTGCAAATATAGCCGAACAACGCAGAAAAACATATACGTAATTTTACGTATATTTTGCGTTTACAGGGCGAAAATCGCCAATATTTGCCGTGATTTGCTGCTCCGTTTACTTGAACGGGATGATTTTTACTGTGCCGGGAATCTCATCGTCTTCTTCCGGCGTGAGATGGATGATCCGCTGGTTTGAGCTGCCGCGGAAATGGAGTTGAGGGTCTTTCAATGCCTCGATGAACGGGCCGTCCACGAGAACGTCAATGTATGGAAGGAGCATGGAAAGCCGCTCGTCCGCACGGATTTCTTCTATGGTGAATCCGGTCCAGCACCAGATGGTCTTATTGGTTTCGGCCTTGATTCTCCTGGCCAATGCCGTGAATCCCTCCACCTGATAGAACGGGTCGCCTCCGCTGAACGAAACATTGCTGAATTCGTCGTCGGTTATCACCTTCATCAGGTCATCGACGCTCATCTTGTGGCCGTTCTCGAATTTCCATGACTGCGGGTTATGGCAGCCGGGACAATGATGTCTGCATCCGGCACAATAAATGGAGATGCGCAGGCCCGGGCCGTCAGCCATGGTCTGCTCCATCACCTCCATTATATACAGTTCCTCCATATTATTGTCTGGCGTACTGGTACGTAAATAACGCGTTCATCGAGTCCCCGGCTACAGCCCGCTCCGGAGGAGCGAAATCGCCCCCGGGGGCAGTCAAGCATCTGCTTGACGGGGGACCACCGAACGTACTGGTACATAAATAACGCTGACCGCGTTATTTATGTACAACCCTATCTTTCAGCTCCGCGAGCTTCGCGCTGTTCCAGCGGTTCGTCGTACCTACCAGGTAGCCCGTAATCCTCTGTAGCGTGTCGATGTTATGTCCGTGACAATGAGGACATTCCGTCAAGTTTTCACTCGCATCCTCATATCCGCAGTCAAGACACCTGTTGCGGTTATGGTTTACGCTGCCGTAACCGATATTGTACTTGTCCATAAGGTCCACGATATTCATGATGGCCTCAGGATTGTGAGTAGCATCCCCGTCAATCTCCACATAGAATATATGTCCGCCTCTCTCAAGCTCATGATAAGGCCCTTCGATCTCCGCCTTATGCTTAGGAGTGCAATGGAAATAAACCGGAACGTGACTTGAATTCGTATAATAGTCCTTGTCCGTAACTCCCTTTATGATACCGAACTTCTTCTTGTCCATCTTAGTAAACCTTCCGGACAGACCTTCAGCAGGCGTTCCGAGCACACTGAAATTATGCTGGAACTTCTCGGAATAGCTATTGGCCTTGTCCCTGAAATATGTGACAATCCTGAGTCCGAGATTCTGCGCCTCGTCAGACTCTCCGTGGTGCTTGCCGACAAGCGCGATAAGACACTCTGCCAGTCCGATGAAGCCGATGCCGAGAGTTCCCTGGTTTATCACTGATTCCACAGTGTCGTCCGGCGACAGGTTTTCGCTTCCGATCCACAATTTGCCCATCAGCAGCGGGAACTGCTTCTTCAGCGCAGTCTTCTGGAAATCAAATCTCTCGCACAACTGCTGAGCAGTGATATCCAGCACTTTGTCCAGTTTGTTGAAAAACTCCTTGATCCTCTCGTCCTTGTCGCTGATACCCATACACTCGATGGCCAGACGGACAATATTGACAGTCGTGAAACTCAGATTGCCTCGACCGATAGACGTCTTGGGGCCGAACCTGTTTTCGAAGACCCTGGTCCTGCAGCCCATAGTGGCCACCTCATGATGGAACCTGTACGGGTCATCCGCTTTCCAGTCGGGATCCTGGTTGAACGTGGCGTCAAGGTTCAGGAAATTAGGGAAGAAACGTCTCGCGGAAACCTTGCAGGCGAACTTGTAGAGGTCATAGTTAGGGTCTTCCGGAAGATAGCTGACGCCCCTTTTCTTTTTCCATATCTGGATAGGGAAGATGGCGGTGCTGCCGTTTCCCACACCCTCGTAAGTGGTGTTCAGAATCTCCCTGATGATGCAACGTCCTTCGGCGGAAACATCGGTTCCATAGTTTATCGAACTGAATACCACCTGGTTGCCTCCACGTGAATGGATGGTGTTCATGTTGTGCACGAATGCCTCCATGGCCTGATGTACGCGGCTGACAGTCATATTGATGGCATGCTGTTTCAGCCTCTCGTCGCCCTTTATTCCTACCAGATCATGCTTGATGTAGTCGTCGATCGGAGCATCCTTCAGATGGTCGAGGTCAATGCCTTCGAACGCGGCGAGCTTGTCGATTTCCTCCTTGTAGGTCTTCCTTACGTAAGGAGCCAGATAGAAGTCGAATGCCGGAATCGCCTGACCGCCATGCATTTCATTCTGGACAGTCTCCATTGAAATACATGCAAGCACTGCTGCGGTCTCGATTCTCTTGGCCGGCCGTGACTCGCCGTGACCCGCGTGGAAGCCCTCGTCCAGGACCTTGTCGAGCGGGTGCTGGAGACAGGTCAGACTCTTGGTCGGGTAATAATCCTTGTCGTGAATATGGATATATCCTTTATAGACAGCCTCTTTTACATCCTCAGAAAGCAGACACTCGTCCACATAGGTCTTCGTGGCCTCGGACGCGAACTTCATCATCATTCCCGCAGGCGTGTCAGCATTCATGTTGGCATTCTCACGAGTAATGTCATTGGCCTGAGCGTCAATGATTTCCTTGAAAATCTCGCAGGTCTTGGCCTTGCGCGCGAGATTTCGCTGGTTCCTGTATGCAATGTATTTCTTCGCGACCTCCTTGCGCGGGCTTTTCATCAGCTCGAATTCTACGCAGTCCTGAATTTCCTCGACACCCATCTTTTCGGTGTCCTTCTTGGAGATGGCATCAGCAATCTTTGCGGCAAGGACAATGTCTTCGCCGTTTTCGGTCACATTCATGGCCTTGAGAATGGCCGCAACGATTTTCTGGTTGTTGAAGTCAACGAGACGTCCGTCCCGTTTGATTACATACTTGACCATAATATTAGAGGTTTGTGTTATTTGTCGGTTTGCACTGTCTTGCAGGCTTCATAGGTCATGAGTGCAAGGCAGTTCTTACAAAGATAGGAGATTTAACAAAGCGATATCCGGTGCTGAAAGGAAAGTTTTCAACACCGGACAGTGAATAAATATCGTTATGGTTTTGGTAATCAGCCTACGACCCATACGAGCACGTGGCGGTCGAATGTGGTGTATTCCAGTTCGAACTCATCCTCGTATCCGTCTTTGTGGATAAATGTGGCCTCGAGTTCGCCTTCGCCCTTCGGACGGAAGCGCTCGATCTCGATCTGCTCCGCGAAATCCACATTGTATATGGACAGCCTCTTGAAAATCGCCTCCTTTGCACACCAGTAGATGGCGAGCTGCTCATTCCTCTTGTCGTCGTCGAGGTCGTCGATTTCGTCTTCGGACAATGCCTTCAGCTCCACTGCGGAGAAGTCGCGGTCCAATGACTCTATGTCAATGCCGACATCCTCGCTTTCGTGCAGGATGACAGCAACATATTTGTCTGTATGTGTGATGCTTATGTTGGTGACTCTGTTCTCGAGGAACGGTTTTCCGTTATCGTGATGGCTCAGATAGACCTTTTCGTCGAACAGTTCGTTCAGGAGAGCTCTTACTGCGAGTCTCTGTTTGCGGAGTGATTCGCTTTTGATCCAGGAAATCTCTTCCATTTCATCGGATGGAGTGGAACTCAATGCCTTGAGCTCTTCTTCACTTTCGGTTATCTGCCATACTGCGATTTCCGCTTTGTTTTCAAGTACTTTTTTAAGATATAGTCCCATAATTTTTTCTGCTTCAGGATTTGATGGATGTTCTTGTAGTTCCGAAATACGAAATGCCCGTGCACGGTGAATAACCGCACACGACATAATAGTCTCCGTCGTCATCTGCGGACGGGAGACTGTTTACTACAATGTAAGATTCTGTCGTAGAGAAGCACGACAGGGGGTCGTCAACTGGCGATCCTGCTGTCATTTTTTGATTATCGTTTACAGAACTGGGAGGTTCCATATAAAACCTTAAGCGTTTTTGTTATCCGTGCAAAGATAATGCATTTTTCTGATTTTGCATAAAATTTGTCAGAATCAGGAATTCTGGCTGAAAATTTGCAGGCGAATTGAGTTAAAAACAGTAGCGAAGTAGGCAATCTATTGATTGAAATTGTTATCTTTGCGGTGGAAATGTAAATAAAGTATAACTAAATAATATAACATTTACTATGAAGTATTTGACTAATGAGAAGTTGACCATCGTTGGTGCCGGCGGAATGATCGGTTCCAATATGGCTCAGACAGCGCTTATGCTTGGTCTTACCCCTAACATCTGCCTCTATGATATTTTTGAGCCGGGTGTTCACGGTGTTGCTGAAGAAATGTACCACTGCGGTTTCGAAGGTGCAAACATCACATGGACAGTAGATCCTGATGTTGCATTCAAGGACGCAAAATTCATCATCTCTTCAGGTGGAGCTCCTCGTAAAGAGGGTATGACCCGTGAGGATCTTCTCAAAGGAAACTGCCAGATCGCAGCTCAGTTCGGTGACTACATCAAGAAGTATTGCCCTGATGTAAAGCACGTTGTCGTTATCTTCAACCCTGCTGACGTTACCGCTCTTACAGCATTGATCCATTCAGGTCTGAAACCTGAGCAGCTCACCTCTCTCGCAGCTCTCGACTCTACACGTCTCCAGAGCAATCTCGCAAAAGAGTTCGGTGTTCCTCAGAGCTCAGTTACCGGCGCACACACTTATGGCGGACACGGTGAGCAGATGGCAGTATTCGCTTCACAGGTTAAGGTTGAGGGCAAACCTCTCTCAGAGATGGGTCTTTCAGCTGAAAGAATGGCGGAGATCAAACAGAACACCATCCAGGGTGGTTCAGCTATCATCAAACTCCGTGGCCGTTCTTCATTCCAGAGCCCTGCTTACAATGCAGTGAAGATGATCGAGGCTGCTATGGGCGGCGCTCCGTTCACACTGCCTGCAGGTACTTATGTGAACAATGAGAAGTACAGGAACGTGATGATGGCCATGCCTACAACTATCGATGCTACAGGCTGCCACTACGTGATGCCTCAGGGAACTGCTGAAGAGCTTGCTGCTCTCGACGCTTCTTATGCACACCTTTGCAAGATGCGTGACGAGATCGTTGCTCTCGGAATCGTTCCTGCAGTCGCTGACTGGAAGAAGGACAATGCTAATCTGTAATCGCTGAGCGATACGATATATAAATTAGGGGAGACCGATCAGGCCTCCCCTAATTGTTTGTATCTGCTTGGCGTTCTACAATGCGTCGAATGCGAAAACGTGAGCTTTTTCTGCGCCCCAGGTGGAATCCACCACGAGTCTCAATGCATTGGCCTTTACAGGTGCTGCGAATTCGACTTTGCGGAGCCTGAGATAATTGCCCTTACCCTCATAGACGGTCTTCCATTGACCTTTGACCTGAGCCTCGACCCTGAAGTCCTTGGCCATCATCTTCGGCATTTCCACCCTCTCGGTAGTCGCCTCGAATTTTCTCATTCTCTTGCTTCTGTATTTGAACTCGGAATCGAAGATGATCCTGGCACCTGTCAGAGTGACAGGCTTCTTCCATGTATAGACGATGCTTTCTTCGCCAGGAGCTACCCAGACGCCATTGTCGGCACCATCCCATTGGCGGTCAATGCCGTTGCGGAGAATCATGTTCTCCTCGGAGGTGGTGGAACTCATTGTCAATGCTGATGGCTTTCTCCATCTGTATGGGAGCATATTGTCGTCATCTTCCAGCATATCCTGAAGTTCGGCAATGTGGTCTTTGCGCACGCCAGCCGGTGTTGTGTCGTATTTTATTGCCAGCGCGGCTCCTGTTCCTGCGGCCTGTCCGAGCAATGCGCAAGTGGCCATCACTCGTGTCGATGACAGTCCCATGTGTGTGGCGGAGATGTCCCTTCCGGCAAACATGAGGTTTGGAACATTGACAGAATACAGGCAGTCGAAAGGTATTCCGAAGCGTGTAGGAGTCGTATATTCGACGGACATTTTGCCCTTGCTGTGGAATGCCTCAGGGTTGTGGTTGTCCAGTGTCCAGCCTCCGTAGGCGATGACGTCTTCGAAGTGTCCTCCTGACATGACGTCGTTCTGGGTAAGGATGTGCGGGCCTACATAACGTGTGGATTCACGCTTGCCCGGAAGTGAGCCTATCCAGTCGAGGTCGTAGTTCTTGCATCTGCCGTCAGGATGGTTCTTCATATATTCCCATACGCCGTAGGCAATGCGTTTGAGTTCGAACTGGATGTCGTTGGCGTCCTTGATGGTGTTGATCGTGCCGCCGTATTCTATCCACCAGTAGTTGTTGTCCTTAGGGAAAGGCTTCTTGTAGTTGAACTTGACGCCGGGAATCGTGGATTTCGGCTTGTCATAGTTGAAGTCGTCATCGGTAAAATGGTATGCCCAGTCAGGAGCTGTGAACGGATGGTCCTCATCTGTCTTTCTGAGCTGGAGCAGGATGGAATTGCCCATTGTCTTGGAATCGCCTCCGTTTTCTCCTACAAATGACTCATTGAACTCATCTGCAAACTCTCTTCCGTGACGGTATTTGGCGCCTGAGAGTCTGAGGATGCCGTCGCCGGTGCAGTCGAGGAATACGGTACCTTTTATGAGATATTTGGTGTAAGCGTTTGTGTTCCATGCTTTTACTGCGGCGATTCTGTCTCCGTCCATGACCACGTCTTCCACTGATGTGTTAAGGAGAAGCGTGATGTTTTTCTCGCAGATTACTGTAGAATAGAAGGCGTCGTCCCAGAGGGTGTATCTCATAAGCGGATTGTGTCGGAAGTTCCTCAGCTGGATTTCTTCCAGGAGTCCTGCTTCGGCGTTCTGGTCGCCTTTTGCTCCGACGATGGCCATGCGGATTTCGCTGGATGCATTGCCTCCAAGTACCGGGCGGTCCTGAACCAGGATGACCGTGCTGCCGTGTCTTGCTGCGGAAACTGCAGCGCAAACGCCTGCGATTCCGCCTCCGGCCACGACGACGTCGGCCTTGAGTTCCTTGTTGTAGATGGTCTGTGAATTCTTTTCCGTGAGAAGTCCGTCTGCTTCTTTTCTTGTGTTCTGTGCGGTCATTCCTGTGATGCTTGTCGCAAGAAGTGCTGCCGCAATGATGGTTTTTCTAAAGATGCGCATCGTTATTATATGTGTATTATGCAAAGATACACATAATTTTCCGATTACGGAACCGGCTGTGTCTGGATTCTGGAACCCGACCGTTCGATGCGGCTGATTACGGAGTCGGGAGTGTATGGCTTCCGGGCCCAGGCTGTCCGATGTGGCAGATTACGGAACCGGGTCGTATCCTGAGCCACCCCACGGATGGCATCTGAGTATGCGTCGCACAGTGAGGTAGAGCCCCTTGAACGGTCCCCATTTGCGGAAAGCCTGAAGCGCATATTCTGAACACGTAGGCGTGAACCTGCAAGCCGGTGGCGTATAGGGCGATATGCAGGTCCGGTAAAATTTGATGAGGACAATGAACGGGAAGATCGAAACCTTCTTCAGTGTCTCGACAAATCTGTTCTTCGGTTTCGTGTCAATGCTGTTCATCGCTCTCAGGTGTTTCTTCCGGTTTCTCTTGCTGAGTCTCTTTCCGAGTCGTTTCAGGAACTTCTTTCAGTTGCAGCGCCGTCTCTTTCTGCATTTCTTCCGGTGCCTCTTTCTGTGCTGCATCTGGTGCCTCTTGTATGGCTTCTCCTGGAGAATACTTCGGAGTAGCATCCATTGCAGTGACTTTTGCCGCGAGACCCTCAAGGATGTTTCTGACGGAGAGAACTACAGCGTTGAAGTCGAGAATGTCCTTGGAACTGTAGATGAAAAGTATGTCCGTACCGCCTTTCTCTGCATTGACAGGAAGAAGATTCTTGTTCAGCCGGTAGGCTTCGCGGATGCGGCGTTTCAGGAGGTTGCGCTTGACGGCGCGGCGGAAGCATTTTTTAGGGACAGATACGACTATCCTGTTGAAAGGCAATTCGTTGCCTATGCGGTAGCAGTATCTGAATCCATCAGTAAAGCCATAACGTCCGGACGCGAAAAGCCTGGAAAGGTCTGTCCCGACTGACAGCCTCTCCTTCTTTTTCAATGTTTTCCGGAAGTCATTGTCCATAAATTCAGTGATTCTTCTCGAGATAAAGCTCCAGTGCGCGTGCCACAGACGGTGCTTCAGACGTTGGCGCCTTTATCTCAATCGGCAGTCCGGCCTCTTCCATGGCCTTGACAATCAGTTTGCCGAAGGTTACGAATTTGGTGTTTTCCGGCTTGTAGTCCGGGTAGTTCTCGAACAGTGATTTCAAGTCTGCCGGATTGTAAACCACTATCATATCATAGGACTTCAGGTCCACACCTTTCAGGTCCTGCGGCACTGATTTGACGAAAACTGCTGTGTTGTAGTCCAGCTTGTGCTCCTCGAACAGTCCGCGCAGTGCATCGTTGCTGCTTGTGTCTGAGGTGGTTATGAGGAATTTCTCATCCTTGTGTTTCGTACCTATCTGCTCAATGACTGATGCCGGGGTGCCGTTTCCGTAGAAAATCTTGCGTTTGCGGAATACAATGTGTTTCTGAAGGTACATTGCGACTGCTTCGGTGGTGCAGAAGTACTTCATTGTCTCCGGTACTTTCACTCTGAGTTCTTCGCAAAGCTTGAAGAATGCGTCGATAGTATGTCGAGCGGAAAAAACAATCGCAGTGTAATCCAAAATGTTAAGTCGCTGACCTCTGAATTCTCGTGATGTGAGCGGTTCAATCAGAAAAAACGGCATAAAATCTATCTGAACACCGAATTTTTCTTTGATAGTCTCGTAAGGAGCGACATTCATAGGCGTCTCCTGCGAGATCAAAATCTTCTTTGTTGCCATACCAATCCTATCCTACAAATATACCATCGAAATCACCAGCAGCACTGCCGGTAATATTTCGACGCTGCAAAGGTACGAAATTGCTGTGAAAAATCCGCAATCTTGAGTGATAATCTGATATCTGCGTATGAGATTGACAGTAAAAAGCAGGCCTGTGAAGATATAGGCCGCCGTTTTTATGTGAGGAAGGCAACTGCTTGATATTGCGAGGATTGTGATGCCGATGGCGAGGAAGAATGTTTCCAGGATGAAGAAGTTCGCCCCGCTATGTCCGGAAATCTTGGCTGTATCGAATCTGATTTTGCCGGTAGGGGTTACGGCTCCCGCTATCCATCTTACAAGCAGGTATGCGCACAGGATCCCGATGATGGCCAATGTCTGGAGACCGGGGGACAGTGCCGAAAGGAACTTGTTGTGGAACAGTCCGAGTCTGGAGATGCAGAGGCTGCAGATGAATATCGATGCCAATGCTACCGAGTCCCGTTCCCTGCTCAGTCGCATGTTCCCTTCAATCGACACTATTTCTCTCCATCTGAAAAGTGTGTTCCATATGTACGGCAGTACTGAAATGAATCGCCTCATGCAGATTAACAGTAGGACAATGCAGAGGGCCATGAGTGCCCAGTTCAGCGGTGATGTGCCCCAAAGGTCTGTCGTCGGGATGCTCTGCTCTGTAGTCGTGTGCATGAACAGCTGTCCCTGAGCGAATGCTTCAGAGACAGGCTTGATCTGCAATGTGTCCACAGATGTTATTTCTGATGATATAGTCGGCATTTGTCAGTTAGCTTGCTGGGAGCGGTTCAGCTTTCGCGGATTTATAAGGCTTTTTTCGTGTGTCATACTCCCGCGTTTCCTCATAGAGCTTCTTCTCTTGTTTCTCTCATTGTTAGCGCTCCGCGTCTGACCTTGTCAGTTTCCGCGCTTGGCTGAAAACAGTGTTCGTATTCGGAGTCGTGCTTCCCGCCTCAGTTAGTTTCCGCGCTTGGCGCGATAACCCATGGCGCAAAGCAGCGCAGTGACCTTGTCCCGGAGATCCCCTTGAATCGTGATTTCCCCGTCTTTAGTCGTGCCGCCCACTCCGCACTTGACTTTCAGCATTTTTCCTAGTTCCTTGAGGTCGGACTCGCTGCCTACAAAGCCGCTTACCAATGTCACCTGCTTGCCGGCCCTGCATCTTCTGTCAATGCTTACCGTCAGTTTCTGCTTCTCCGGAGCCAATGTCTCGTCCTCCGTTACGCTTTCCTGCTCATATTTAAAATCAGGATTCGTGGAATAAACCACGCCCAATCGCTGTTTCCAATCGTTCTCTGCCATCTTTTGTCTTCTATATTCTGGTATATTCTGGTCGTGTGGCCACCGGCTGGCGTACTCAGAGACTTTCCTTAAGCTTAGTAACCTCCTCCACGGACAATCCGGTCGCCTTCGCCACGATCTCACATGGCGTCCCCAACTGAAGCAGGTTAATCGCTACCTCCAAATTACGTTCCTCGCGCCCTTTCGAGAGTCCTTCTTCAAGTCCTTCCGCACGACCTTTTACACGCCCCTTCGCTAGACCTTCCTCAAGTCCTTCCTCGTGCGCGATTTCCTTGGCATACTCGATCTGATTATGGGTGTCACGTGCTGTTGTCATAGCCTTTACGTAATTTTGTTTGTCAATATTGTCAAGGCTGGCGTACTCAGATACTTTCCTGTGTTGATTGAAATGAAATTTAGGTACTCGAGAATGATTTTTCGCTCCTGCGCGCAAATAAAAAGCTTTTCAGGTAAGGTACTTGCAATGGTTTTATCGAACCAATGAGCATATCGCCAATATAGTGAAAACGCTTGTAACTTATTGAATTGTAAGTTATTATATGGATTTAAACCTGTCTCTCAATATGCTCACTCCCATAAAAAAACAGGGTGATGAGCATATTTGCATTTTGCTTTAAATTGATATAATCGATTGGGTGTCAGTTTGTTATGTGGATATTCGCTGGTTCGTATGGATGCTCATTAGTTCAGAAATTACCGGACTTTACCTGTGGCGGAGCTCTCTCAATCCCGCGACTTCTTCTTCGACTTGGTGTTGGTTTCAGATTGTAGTCGCTATCAAGCAGAAAACCAGCGATGATTTCTTCGACTTGGCGACCGTTTCAGGAGTGTTTGGAAAATATGCGAAAAAGTCGAAACTGGTGGTGTGGTTGGTTTAGGGGATTCTTCTTTTAATATAGTTCCAGTGTTACCAGCGCCTCAACATTTCCTCCATTCTCTTATCTTGAAAGTTGTTTTCATAATGTGCTCCGCCATCTTTGTTTGTCAGGATTGTAAACAATTTGACTGATGCTGCTTTGCTCGTAATCCGAATATAAGGAAGATTTACGGAGGGGGAGACTGTCTGAAAAGTCAAATATTCCTCAGTGAGAATCGAAAATCCGCTTCTGGCCTTGTATATGGGTACGGAGTATTTCAGCCTCGCGAGGACTTTTCGGACAGTCTGGGAGCGGGGGAGAATGTGTATCTGACGCCACTGTTCGGCTTCACTAACTTCGGCGAGTCTGCTTGGATGTTTTGTTTTTTTGCGCTGTGAGGCTGTCTGGCTCGCCACCATAAACCTTATTACTGTAAAAAGTTGACTCAAAATGCTCAGTTTGTCCGTAAATAGGTGGGGTTTCACGGATAAGTTATTCAAAATGAACAACTTGTCCGTGAAAAGGCGGGGGCTTCCGGACAAAGTCCATTCCGTGAGTCTGCTTGGATGTTTAGTCTTTTGTGGTGCGAGGTGGCTGGATGACATGTCCTCCTTTCTTGTGTGAGTTCGCATTGATAGATAAAGTCACTGGCCATCGTCTTGATTTTTATCACGCTGTAACCATACCTCCTTGACAGGCTTTCTACAGACACTCCCGAGAAGTACTCGCACAGCATTTTTCCCTGGGTGCGCCGCATCGCCCGATAGCATTTAGCTTCCATAAAAGTTTACTTTTTTTGGTAAACTTTTTTCAG
>ENA-ORNB01001658-ORNB01001658.1-human-gut-metagenome-genome-assembly--contig:-NODE-1658-length-14777-cov-2.581850_pt1 | contig 14777 bp, 8 predicted proteins | sample MGYA00242112_ERZ509016 | MGnify/ENA primary metagenome ERZ509016 (study PRJEB26280, sample SAMEA2338705) | human gut metagenome | biome: human gut; feature: human-associated habitat; material: faeces...
TAAAACGGTACGGGAGGCTTTGGACATTTGTTTGAAGGATTCCGGATTTGAATACACGATAGAACAGAATACGGTTGTCATCAAACGTAAAGTAGTGGAAAAAGCGGCTAATGTGCAAAAAATCACGGTAAAAGGAAAGGTTGTTGATAAGAGTGAGACGGGGTTACCGGGAGTAACTATTGTACTAAAGGGAACGAGTGTAGGTGTGGTAACCGATATGAATGGTCATTATTCGATAACCATCCCTTTGATGGGTAATCCGGTACTCGTGTTCTCTTTTATCGGGATGAAAGGCCGCGAGGTGCAAATCAAGGATTTTAAGCCACTTCAGGTCGTTCTGGAAGAAGACGTGACCGAGATGGAAGAGGTGGTGGTGACAGGGATTTTTAACCGTCCCAGGGAGAGTTTTACCGGGGCAGTGAAAACGGTTTCTGCAAAAGAGTTAAAAAATTTTCGGGGGCAAAATTTGTTGAGCACCTTACGGAATATAGATCCCTCGATCAACATGGTGATAGATAACACTCTTGGAAGTAATCCTAACAGGGAAGTGGAGATCACCATACGTGGAAATTCTAGTTTGCCAACTAGTTTAGAGGAAGCCGAAAATGATGCAGCCAATCGTTTAAACGCTCCCCTGGTGATCGTGGATGGATTCGAGGTAACCATTCAAAAATTACAAGATTTTAATGACGAAGAGATTGAAAGTATTAATATATTGAAAGATGCCTCGGCCACGGCGATCTATGGGTCTAGGGGGGCCAATGGGGTTATCGTTATAAAAACTAAAGATCCTCAACCTGGTAAATTGAAAGTTTTTTTTCAAGGGGGAGTAAACCTCGAGATTCCCGATTTGTCGTCTTACGATTTGATGAACGCGAAAGATAAACTCTCGTTAGAACGAATGGTGGGGTTGTACGACGCGGGTACACCTTATGAAGATGCCTTGCTCAAGCAACTTTATAACGAGCGCTTGACTGACGCTTTGATGGGTGAAACGGAATGGATTAGGATCCCCGTTCGCGTTGGAATTGGGAGACGACTTAATTTAAGGTTAGAGGGGGGAAGCGAGGAGTTCCGTTGGAGCGCTTCATTGAGCAATAATTTGACCAAGGGAGTGATGAAGGGCTCGGAGAGAAATGCTAGTAATGCCTCGATCACCTTAAGTTATAACTATAAAAATTTGATTTTTAGAAACGTGGTTTCGTTTGATACTTACAAGGCAGATAACGGGACTTATGGGAGTTTCGCAACTTACGCTCGATTGAATACCTATTTTAGAGCGAAGGATGAAGAAGGGAGATTGATAAAATCATGGACGAATTTTCCTGGTTATTCTGACATCTCGAATCCTCTTGTTGATGCAAGGTTAGACGGTGAGAATTATAGCCGGGCGAGTACGATTCGGAATATATTTTCTATCGACTGGACAATTGCGAGAGGGTTGAGCCTGAAAGGACAGCTCGGGATTTCAAAAAGTTTTTCAAACAAGCATAAGTATCTTCCGGCAGAACATTCTTCGTTTAGCTACCCGGGGATTGATACTTTCGCAAAGGGGACTTATGATTACACTACTGGAGAGGGGTTCGCTATTGATGGAAATTTAACCTTGAATTACTCTACCGTTTTAAACGAGAAACATTCAATTTACACGGGTGTATATGCTACAATCATGCAAAGTAAGGATTTCGCTTACTCTTTCTCGGTACAGGGATTGCTGAATAAAAATTTTAAAGATTTTGCTAATGCGTTGAGCTATAAAACCGGGACAGTCCCTTCCGGCACGGATAATCGTGCGGCTAGTGTTGGTTTCACTGGGAATATCAACTATACCTATGATTCTCGTTATTATATTGACGCTTCGATACGGGTTGATGGATCCTCTCAGTTTGGACGAGATAAACGTTTTGCTCCTTTCTGGAGTCTGGGACTTGGCTGGAATATTCATAACGAGAAATTCATGGATAAACACGCTTTGTTCAGCACGTTTCGCTTGCGTTTATCGTTAGGTGAGAGTGGTTCACAACAATTTGCGCCTTACCAGGCTCGCTCCATGTATTCTTTTTCAACGGAATCAAGATATCTTGTTTGGACGTCAACGGAGTTAATGGGTTTGGGAAACGAGAAACTTTCCTGGCAAACCACGATACAATACAATGCGGGAATGGATGTCGAGTTATTTAATGGGAGACTTCTTGCCGGGGTGGATTGTTTTTATAAGAAAACCAGGGATTTGCTTTCAACCATTGATTTGAAATTAGTTCATGGCTTTAATGGTTACACAGAGAATATCGGTTCAACCGAGAATGTCGGTTATGAAGCGATGTTTGGAGGGTATATCTTGAGAAACTCGGGAGTTGGTTTAACTTGGAACGTGACGGGTAAATTAGCTTACACCCGTAATAAGATTTTAACATTATCGGACGAATTAAAACGAGAAACCGAAAAACGCAGGCAAACTTCCGAGTACGGGACCCTGTTTTATGAAGGACGTTCTCAAAATTCCATTTATGCGGTGCGTTCCCAGGGAATAAACCCGGCGGACGGAAAGGAACTTTTCCTTGATGCCGAGGGTAACGTGACTAAAACCTGGGATCCCGCTTATCGAGTGTATTGTGGTGTTGGGGAACCGACTTATCGCGGGTCTCTAAATAGTTTAATATCATATAAAAACTTGTCGTTTAATCTCTCGTTTGGGTTCCACTGGGGGGGAAAACAATATAACTCTACCTTGCTGGATAAAGTAGAGGTTCCGGTAGGGTTGGAAGGGAGTGGCGTGGAACAATCTATTATTAATAATGTGGATAATCGCGTGTTCACCGAGCGTTGGCAAAAGCCGGGGGATTACAAGTTCTTTAAGGGGTATAGTGATAAAGCGACTCGTTCATCTTCTCGATTCGTGATGGATGATCAAGCATTTCAATTGCAGAGTTTGAGCTTGCAGTACGGCTGGCGTACAGGTTTCGTGCAAAAAGTTTTGCATGCAGAAACCGTGAACGTGAGCGTGAACATGTCCGATTTATTCTACCTGTCAAGTATTAAACGGGAACGGGGCACGGATTATCCTTTTGCGAATAATATACAGTTTGCTCTTTCCGTTATTTTTTAACCTTATAGAGATTATTTATGAAAAAATATTTATTGTTCCTCGTTTTCTTGTCAATCTTGTGTGCGTGCGAGGACTTTCTTGATCAAAAAGCACAGACTCAAGTGGATGCTGAACATATGTTCCAAACGGAACAAGGTTTTAAAGACGCCTTGACCCAATGTTACGTGGGCCTGGCGGGGGATTATTTGTACGGTAAATACATGTCTTATGGACCGATTGAAACGATGGCACAGCATTGGGACTTACAACCAAGTAACTGGGAGAACTTGTACCAGCTAGATTTCACGCTTGACAATGCTCGAGAGATTTTTGAAACGATATATGCCGAGATGTATAACGTGATCGTGCACGCTAATGACGTGTTGAGGCATTTAGAAAAGAACGGGGCGGTGATAGAATCCGGGCAAACTCGTGACGTGATTGAAGGGGAGGCTAGAGCCATTCGTGCGTTTGTTCATTTCGACGTGTTAAGGTTGTTTGGGCAGATGCCGTTTGAACCGAAAAGAACTGTTCGATTGGCTTATGCAGAGACCGTTGGTAAGCAAGAGATCCCGTTTTTAGATTTTAATTCGTACGTGGAAAAGTTGTTGAGAGATCTCGACAGGGCGGAGGCCTTGCTCGCGGGGAATGACCCGTTACTGGTGAAGAGCCTGACAGCCTCGGATGAGCCGGGTGAAAGTGAAGACGTTTTCTTGGATTACCGTCGTTTTCGTTTCAATCTTTACGCAGTGAAGGCTTTGAAAGCTCGCGTGAACTTGTACTTGGGGAGGACGGAAGAGGCTTACCGGAATGCCTTGAGCGTGATTCAGGCCAAGACAAAAGGAGAAGAGGAAGTTATCTCTTTATCCGGGAGTGATGATTTGGAAAAGGGATTCTACGCCATGCCTTCCGAATCTATAATGGTTTTGAGCAAAACGAACATTTCGAATACCATGTTTTCGATGAATTCTTACTATATCTCGAGTTCCAGAAAGACTACGTTGTTTGAAGGGGCCCTTACCGGGGATATCAGGATTAGAACCGTGTGGGGATCTGAATCTAACGGTTTTGGAGGGTCCGTCCCTCTTTTTAGAAAATTCTTGCAACCTAGTTCTGGTACGGGAACAACCTCGAAAGATCTCATGTTAAAATATCAAGTTCTACCTCTATTGCGTTTAGCTGAAATGTATTTGATCGCCATGGAAACAGCTCCCTCGGAAAGTGAGGCCAATCGTTTATACAAAGACTTCATGTTAAGTCGTCAAATGTTAGTATCACGAGATTTGTCTTTAGCGGCGTTGAGGCAAGAGATCGAAAAACAGTATCGTCGGGAACTGTTCGGGGAGGGACAGATGTTTTTTTATTACAAGAGACGTTCGGCCTCGAGTATGTTATGGGGTAGAAATAGCGATTTAACCGAGGACAATTACATCGTTCCCCTGCCAGAAACAGAGTTGGAGTAAAATGAATTTGAGTTCTAGTAAATATTGGATGTTATGAGAAATATGTTTTGCATTTTGTTATTATTGGGGGTAAGCTTTTATCTTGCATCTTGCAAGATGGACTTGGATCCCTATGATCAGACCGTGGACCGGGTGGCCTTTTATTTTGCTCCGGGATCGGAGAGCGAGGAAAAATACACCTTTGCCTATTTCCCTAACAGCGTACGAGTGGATACCGTTAACGTGGAAGTACAACTTTACGGGAACTTGAGTTTGTGGCCTAGAAAGGTAAACATCGTGCAGCAGGAGGTTGATGGAGTCGATAATGCGATACCAGGGATTCATTATGTGCCCTTTTCGGAACTGTCATCTTCATACATCATTGATGCGAATGGAACGAGCGTGAAGTTACCGATCGTGTTCAAAAGGGATGCGTCTTTGAGAGAAAAAGAGCGTGTTTTAGAAATCCGATTGACCGAAGAGGGAAGTGATTTTAAACTGGGAGCTTCAGATCTAATTGTCAAGCGACTCGTGATTTCGGATATTCTCTTGAAACCGACCACTTGGAAGGAGGCGGCTGACTGGTATCTAAACGGTTATGGGCAAGTAAAGCACCAGTTGATGATTGATGCGGCCGCTCCTTACGGTGTGCTTATAAATGATGATTGGGTGGAATCGGTGATTAACAGCGGAGACGTGGGGTATATTAATTATTGGATCAGTATTTTTAAGGCAGAGCTCCAAAGGGTGAATGATGAACGCGCTAGCGCAGGGCAAGGTCCCTTGAAGGAAGGAATAGAGTATGGTGAACAAATTGTTTCATTTGATATGTAGTGATTTTAAATATTGTATTATGAGAAACATGATGAAATTTCAGGTGATTTTTCTGCTCTTTTTCGGGATGGTAGCCTGTTACGATAAAGATGAGAATTACGAGTATAAACCGAAAACCGAGTTGTCTGTTATTTTAAATGGGCTTAAGGAATCCTATATCTCGTTGGAGGATACGCTTTACATCGACCCTGAAATCATGGTGTCGAATTCTGAGCATGAGTTGAAATACGAGTGGAGTATTTTCATGGCCTACGATAAGGATAAGGTTCCAAAAGTGGTTCCGGTGACCGTTATAGGAGAAGGGAAAGTGTTAAGATACCCCGTGACAGAGAAACCCAATTCTTACACGGTGATGTTGAGGGTGGTAAACAAGAACACGGCGCAAGAGGTGTGTGCTCACGTGGATATAAAGGTGAAAAACAAGTTGTCTGAAGGTTTTTATGTTATGAAGGAAGTGGAGGGTAATAGTGATCTGGATTTACATTTTTTAGACGGGGAAAAACTGGAAAATTTGTTGTATCGTAAAAATGGTGTGCGTTTGGCGGGTTCTCCTAATTCTTGTTCCGTGTTGCTGAAATATAGCTATATAGATACGGCAACTGCCGCATTTGTCCCGACCACGGCCTTGGCCTTGGCGACAAAAGAGGATTTTCATATTGTCGACGTGGCAGATTTGGGAACGATATACTCGCACAAGAATATGTTTTATGGGGAAGTTCCTAGGGGAGAGGAATCGCTTTTTGCTTGTTTCCATCTCTATGGCACGAGTTATTTTAGTGATAAAGGAACTTATTTTTGTTTTTATGATTTAATCTGGGGCGATGGAGGATCTGGTAAGTTCCCTGTAAAAACTGCTATCAACGGGGGATGCAAGCCAAATATTAACATTTGCTCTGATGGAAGTAACGTTTTCTTTTTCGATGAGTTGAACGGAAGATTCTTATGCATTGATGCTAACGGGGGATTGCATGATTATCCAGATCAAGAGGATGTTACCGAGAATGGAATTCGTCACTCGTTGCTTTTCTTGGGGAATATTGGTGGAAAACAGGTGGCTATATTGCGAGATGCTAGCGATGCTGAAAAATTATGGTTGTATGAATTAGAACTTGTCGTTGAAGATCCGTGGTGGGGAGGAACAATGGCGAATCCCGGTAATCCGATCACAAAAATCTCGGAAATTTCTAGTGAAAAGTTAAGAAAAGCCGAGTATTTCTGTTCGAACGAGACCTCTGCGAGAATATTATATTTTGTCATGGAAGGACAGGTATATACTTATGATATTGACAATGAAACAGAAACTCGTTTGACTTTGGATGGGCTTGATGATGGGGAAGAAATTCGTTTTATTCGTCATCGTTATTGGACTGGGGCGCTTGATCCAAAAGAGAATTTCGATTGTCTAGTAGTGGGGACCCAGGCTGGAAATAATTACAAGATTTGCATGTATGACTTGATAGGAGGGATGACAAATGGTAATGTGACTCGATTATTTACAGGGAAGGGACGTGCGGTTGGTTTACAGTTTGTTACGCCAGGTTTCGAGGTAACTAGTGCTGTCCAGGGAGACTACCCTGTATCTTATTGATTAAAGTTACAAGGAGCTAGATGTCAGGCATGATACCCAAGGAAAAGAAGCGGGAGTAAAAAATGATTTTTTTAGAAGTGAAATATAGAGGAAACATTCCCGTGAAAAAACGGGAATGTTTCAAATAAGAAAATGAGAAGGAAAATGAGAAGAAAAATGAGAAGAACTGTTGTTTTAACGATATTACTGGCGTGTGGAAGTGTGGTTTTGTTCGGGCAGAATGTGACCCTTTACAATACGAATATTGTTGACGTTGAGGGGGGAAAGGTTGTTCCGGGCATGACAGTTCACGTTAAAAATGGGATGATTGCAAGAATTGTTAAAGCGAAGAAAAGGATCAAGAAAGGACAAACGGACTATACGGGAACTTATTTGATGCCGGGATTAATTGATTCTCACACGCATTGGGGTAATAACACGATGAAAGCCGGTTATATGCGGGAGATGGCGGAGTCTTATCTGGCAGATGGGGTTACCACCGTACGTGATGCGGGTGGTGATGCGCGTAACGTGAAACTTTACAAAGTTAAACAGGATAGTGGGGTTATAGTGGGACCGGACGTGTACTTCTCTTCACTTTGGGCTGGTCCGTCATATTACGGGGGAAGGGAGAGATTAGACACCCGGGGATACGTGACCGAGAACGCCCCGTGGAGTCAAAAAATAAAGGACACGACAAGTTTTGAACAATTGGAGAGAATGATCCTGGAAGCCAAAGAGTTCGGTTGTACGGGACTTAAGTTATATAATGATATTTCTTTCGATATGTTAAAGAAAATTGTACCCTTGTGTCGTGAACATGGACTTAAAGCCTGGGGACATTTCGCTATTTTTCCTGCGGTTGCACGTGAGGTTGTGGAAGCCGGGTGCGAGACGGTCTCTCATGTTTATTTGATAGACGGGATGGAAGGTTTTACACGATCGTTTAAAACCAAGCGCTTTTCCCCGGCGGAAGTAGAACGTAGAGCTTCTATTTTTAGGGAGATGGCTCGCCAGGGAACAATTTTAGATGCTACTGTTCTGATCTGTATGAATGATTACAGGAAAGAATTCGTGCCTCGCTATGTGAGCGAGGCGTACCGGTTGGGAGTAAAAATTGCTACCGGGACAGACTGGGTTCGACTAGAAAACGGCAGGATAAACTCGGTTTTTATGGACGAACTATATCTATTGACTGATTCTTGCGGGATGAGCATCCCAGACGTGTTACGGGCCGCTACTATTGTTGGGGCAGAGGTTTTGGGACAGGTCGGTAAATTGGGAGTCATTCGTGAAGGTGCTGAGGCTGATTTGATAGTTTTAAAGTCTAACCCCTTGGAATCATTGCAAGCTTTGCGTCAGCAATTGGCCTTGTACATGAACGGGAAAAAGGTAAAATAATGTAAATAAAGAGAAAGTGAGGGTATGAATTGTGGGGATTTCCCTTTTCGTCATTCACCTCTACGATATCATCGGTGGGCAGTTCTTTAATATCCACGAATGACAAGGCGGTGAAACTTGCAAACACGAACAAGTCTCGGGTATAAGTCAACTTCTTATTCCATGAATTCGTGTGTCATTACCGTCTTGATTTCATCTTCGGTCAGATATTACCTCTCCTTGATATTCTGATTGCCCCGGTACCGGGGCAATGTTTTTTGTCAGTTTGTTATAACGAGCCTTTGAGCCGATTGTTTTTAATCATGTGCAACGGACTCACACGCTACCGTTGTGTATCCCTGCATTGGTAGCGAGATAGATTTCGTACTCTTTGATAAAGTTGGGAGTAAGTTCAAGCATAGCAATATCACTTCTCTTGTTGCATTTTTGATGAACGTAACTATAGATTTCTTAACCTTACACGTACTTTATAAAAAGCTAACATGCAGTTTGCTTATACGTTTTGACAACTCTCCTTCTCTTTATTAAACGTACCGGGTAATGTTGTGTACTTCGTTTAGATTCCTCGATCGTTATTATATTTCGATTCGGTAGTTATTAACGCTTGGAGATTAAAACCTTGATGTTATCCAAGGCAAGATTGATGCCTCGTGCCTCCTTGTTCTCTTTAGTTGCCCTGTGCCTGTTTGGGGAAGCCATACCCTTTTCACGATAGTCGTTTGTAATAGAACAGGGCCACCCCCCCATTGATTGTATCTCTTGTTTATAATGGGACTCCATCGTTTTGCTTTTGCCGGTCGTTCATGTATAACTCATCTTAAATGTTCTTCGCATAAATCTATCCTTTTTAGAGATTAGGGTGTTACATGTTGTCTCGAGATAAATAATAAATCTATTACGAATAACATTATAGCGTTTCTTTATAATTGGTAAATCTCGTTATTTGAAATATTCAATAATATTAAGTGATATTGGATTTTTCCAGTCGCTTTAATTGTTTTAGTTTTTTCGATATATTGTTGATATAAATATCGTTAAATAGTAAAATTATGTATATTTTTTTTGAATATATTGTTCCATAAAGTGAAAAATATTACTTTTGTATTCATCTAGAGTGTTATCATGTCAAAAAGAAAGATATACACGTGACAGGGGAAATTTTAAAATAATTTAATGACCATGCAAACTACACTGTTTTCCCCTGTCTTTTTTTGTAACTTGCACGATCTTTGCGTGCTTTATTAGTGGGGAAAACGGGAAAATTCAGAATTGTACATCTTTGTTTTTTGACCTGCAAAAGGGAGAGACGATTAGAAATGATATGTTGACCTTGATTGTTATAAAGAGATTTCCGTTAATTTGATATCTTGGGAACCTCCATCTATGTACACGTGAAACATGCTTATAAATTTAAGACTTATATACAAGTTTACAGTAGATCAATATCCTCCCGGTTTCGCTGTACTCCTTCTATAAACAGAGGGTGAGGTAAGTTACTCGCTATTTTTGACAAAATGTACAAGTACAGGAAGTGATACAAAAATGCTGGGTAGTTTGAGCGTAAAAACAGGCTTGCTTTCATTTACGGTAAAATGGTAATAATTACCTAAATTTATTCGAGAATCCCTGTCTTTGCTTCATGTCTTAATCTCTTCAAGAAAACACGTTTTTCCCCTCAATAATAGAATAATACAAGATTTATTTCTATTAATATTGTATTAATAGTATTTATTTGTTGTTTGAGAAAGTCAAATCGAGGGACAGACGTGTATCATGAACGACTCTCATGATTGAATTGTTATAAATACTTGTGTTTTCCAGTAAATTGGAAGGATATACAAGTTTAATCGTAATAGACCTTGATAGATAGTGTATTATACTTGTTTTTAGTTTTGATAATTAAATACCTGCTAAATATATGTTATGTTTTTTAGGGATCACGGGGTTGTTTATCAAGTTGAGAAAATATATCTTTGCCATGTTAATTTACGAGAATCATCCATGAAGGAATTGAGAGGGATGTGTAATAACACGAATTTTGACGACACGGAATTAAGGAATATAATAGAAGGACAAATAGGTTCTTTCGAGTTGTGCTTTCGTAAATATTATCAAGTGTTATGTCACTATTGTGTGGGAATCCTTGATGACGCGGAGAAGGCGGAGGACGTTGTGCAGGATACTTTCGTTTACTTGTGGGAAAATCGGCGAAAGATTAACATAAAGACTTCCTTGAAGTCCTATTTGTACCAGTCTGTACGACATGGAGCTTTAAAAGTGATTCGCTCTCGTGCATTAGAACAACGACATCTCCCCTATTTGACGGAGTTTATCGAGTACTTGGAAAGGTCAGAATTCTCGGAGGATGAACTTGATGGGTTACGTGAAGTTGAGCAAGCGATAGATGAACTTCCCCCGTCGTGTAAAAACGTTTTCTTGATGAGTGTGGTGGACCGGAAGAGTTACAAGGAGATCGCGGGAGAGCTTGGGATCTCGTTGAACACGGTAAAAACGCAGGTGAGTAAAGCCTACCGTTTGATCCGTGGCAAGGTTCGTGACCGCAAGAGTCTTTTCCTGTTTATATGGCTGCGCATTATCAGGTCATGGTGAGGCGTTGGTCTTGAAGTTTTTTTTGTATTTTAACACTTTAGACGATCATTTTTTTGTATTTCGGATCACCCTTTTCGTCCGGTTATGTCCCTTGGTGTAAAAATCAAGATATGCGCGACGATTTGTATTACATGATTCAAAGGGTTGTGAACTCGCGGAGGGTTAAAAATTTTGACGAGTCATCCGCTTGGGCCCGCGTGAGTACCCGGGTATCCGTGACGGGAGGTCTTCGTTTCTCCCCGGGGTGGCGAGTATTCGTCGCTTGTTTTTTAGCTTTTTTTTGTTTTTTCTTTTTCTCGAGCGATGGTCCCGTTTCTCGGGATGCGTTTTTTCCCCCGATTCTCGATGCTTCCTTCCCGCGCGTTCACTCTAGCGGGGCGGTCGAGTTACACCTCGCGAACGGTAGGATGGTATTCCCTGGAGAATCGACCGAGTTGCGAGAGGAAGCCCTGGGGGTATCAATGAAGCGTGATAGCGTGAACGATAGACTTGTTTACCGGAGCGATAGCGTTGGGGTTGATACCTTCGAGACTCGTTATAACCGCCTGGAGGTGCCCAGGGGTTCCGAGTTCACTCTCGAGTTGCCGGACGGGAGCCTGGTTCGGGTGAACTCTGGTTCGGTCTTTTGTTTTCCCGTGCGTTTTTCTCCTGCTTTCCGTACTGTTTACCTGGAGGGAGAAGCTTATTTCGAGGTCTCGCGAGCGGGAGGTTCGCCGTTTAAAGTCGTGACGGGAGATCGCTCTGTCACGGTTCTTGGCACGAGATTCAACGTTTCTTCTTACCGGGAAGACCGGTGCTGGATCGCCACTCTGGTGGAGGGGCGGGTTCTTGTTTCTGATCGCGGTTCGTCTTGCGAGCTGGGGCCTTCGGAGCAATACGTGGTGGATAAGCACCTTGGAACCGTGAATGTTCACCGGGTAGACGTGTCGTTAGGGACTTCTTGGTTGCTAGGGCAGTACCGTTTCAAGGATTGTCGTCTGGAAGACATAATCAAGAGGCTTGAGCGCTGGTACGATTTTAGAACCGTTTATCAGGATACCGTGATCAAGAACTTGAGGTTTCGAGGGGTCATCGATAAACGTCGCACGCTGGAAGAGACGTTGGGACTTCTAGAGGAGACAGGGGCAATCTCCTTCGAGATCAAGGGAGACACGGTGTTACCCCTTTGCGGTTCATGCCGGGATGGGGGCTAGCGCACCCCGGTCTGGTGTTCCCTGTTTCTTTTAGGTGATACATGATTTTGTTTGCACGTGCGTGTATTATATTATTTAATCATTTAAAACCTTAACAAGTAGATGAAAAAAGTAATCACAAGGAACCTTCTCGCCGTGTTCCTCTCGGCCAGAAGGAGTTTCAAAGGGGTAGTTTCTACCCTAGTAATTTTGAGCACATTCCCTTTGGGCGCTTCAGCACTCTCCCCGGGAGACTTGGTGAGTTTCAAGCGGGATGTGTTGACCTTGGAGGAGATGTTGGACGAGGTTTCCTCGCAGTTGAAGTGTGACGTGTTTTACAGTGAGGACGAGCTCGATGGCGATTGCGAGGTTCGCTTGCCCCGGAGGCGGTTGTCCCTCGACGAGCTGTTGTGCGTGGCGTTACCCCCGAAATACTCTTACACGATAAAGGATGGGGCGATCGTGATCTCACCCATTCCTGGCGGCACGAGCCGGAAGGTGTCGGGGATCGTGAGGGACGAGAACGGGGAAGCCTTGCCAGGCGTGACCGTGTTGCTGAAAGGGACGACCACGGGTGTAACGACCGATCCCGACGGTCGTTACACCCTGTTGATACCCGGTTCTCACCCGGGGGCGCGTTTGATCTTTTCTTTCGTGGGGATGAAGACCCGTGAGGTGGTTGTTGACAGGGAGGTGATCGACGTCGTGATGAAGCTGGACGTGACCGAGATGGAAGAAGTGGTCGTTACCGGGTATCAAGTCATTGATAAGAAAAAGTTAACCAGTGCTGTGTCAACGGTTAAAATGAAGGACGTGATGATCCCCGGGACGATGTCCGTTGACCAGATGTTGCAGGGGCGCATCCCTGACATGTTGATGACGCTTAATTCCGGGGAGGTTGGTGTTACCCCGAAAATTCGTATCAGGGGGACCTCGACTTTGGTCGGAAACCGGGAACCCTTGTGGGTAGTGGATGGTATAATTGTTCAAGATCCGGTACCTATAAACCCGGAAGAATTAAATGACCCGGATTATATAAACAGGATCGGTAACGCCATTGCTGGACTTAATCCTCGGGATATTGATCGTATTGACGTGCTGAAAGATGCTTCCGCCACGGCTCTTTACGGGGTAAAAGCGGCTAATGGTGTCATTGTGATCTCCACCAAGAAAGGTCAAGTGGGATGTCCGACCGTGAACTACGATTTCTCCACGACTTATAAGAGACGTCCTCGCTACACGGACCGTGACATCAACTTGATGAATTCCAAACAGAGAGTCGAGTTTTCGAAAGACTTGGTAGAGAGACACCATGTTTATTCCTCGAACGTAAATTTGATCGGCTACGAGGGATTGGTCTGTAACTTGTACAACGGTTCCATAAATTACGACGAATTTGTTTTAGGGATTTCCGAACTGGAGGGTATGAACACGGATTGGTTCAATTTGATTTGCGAGGATGTTTTCTCTCATCAGCACACAATCAGTCTTTCTGGTGGTAGTGAAGAAATTCGTTATTATTCATCCATCGGGTACGCTATTGACAATGACGTGATCAAAGGTAATAATTACGAGCGTTACACGGCAGCCTTGAACGTGGACGCCAACGTGTCCCAAAAAATCGTTGCCAGTCTAAATCTTAACGCAAGTATTGGTAAACGCGAATACAGCGAGGAGAGCGTAAACCCGATCGATTACGTTTATAACACGAGCCGTGCTATCCCGGCTTTGGACGAGCAAGGAAGGTATGTTTATTATAACCGCTTGTACGGTTATCAACAAACATTTAAATATAACATTTTGAACGAATTGAATAACAGTTATTCACGGCAAGACAACTCTTCCGTGATGTTAACCACCAGTTTGCGTTACAAGATTGCCAACTGGTTATCAATGCAGGCCGTATTTTCTTATTCAACCTCTAGCACGGAAGGGGAAAATTATCTAGGGGAAGAAACTTGGTATGCGGCCTGCTTGCGCAAATCGGACCATGGAGAACTCTCGCAGAGAGGGGATGAAGTTGAAAACACGCTGCCTTATGGGGGAGAGCTAAGAAAAGATTACACGCGTAACAATTCTTACACGGGACGTTTACAAGTGGATATCAGTAAATATTTCGGGAAAGACGACCAGCATAATATTTCGGCGAACTTGGGATACGAGGTGAATTCCAGCAAGTACGTGGGATTCAATCGTACGGACAGGGGATATTATGCTGACCGGGGTAAACAATTCTCCTCGATAAATTTGGATGATTTCCCGTATTACAAATCCTGGGTACAAAATAACGTGCCGAAGCTTTCCGATAACTTGACGAATATGATTTCCGGTTATGTTTCCGTGTCATATAGTTACAAGAATTATTTCACGTTGAATGCGAATACCCGTGTTGACGGTTCAAATCAATTCGGTAGCAGGAGCAACGAGAAATTACTTCCGGTATGGTCCGTTTCCGGAGCTTATAACATCTCGGAACATTTTGATATTGACAACAAATGGGTGAACAACTTGGCATTGCGGCTTTCTTATGGTTATCAAGGAAATGCCGTGAGTTCTGTTTCTCCGGAGTTAATCGCTAAAGATGAATATAAGACGTTGTATCAAGCTTATGCGTTGAATATTATTTCTTTACCTTATCCGGATTTGGGATGGGAAAAAACAAAAAC
>ENA-ORNB01001662-ORNB01001662.1-human-gut-metagenome-genome-assembly--contig:-NODE-1662-length-14735-cov-2.757629_pt1 | contig 14735 bp, 9 predicted proteins | sample MGYA00242112_ERZ509016 | MGnify/ENA primary metagenome ERZ509016 (study PRJEB26280, sample SAMEA2338705) | human gut metagenome | biome: human gut; feature: human-associated habitat; material: faeces...
TCATTGTTATCATGTTAATCGGGATAACAGTCGGTTGTGACGATTTTCTTGAACGTTCTTCTCAAAATTTAATTGTTCCGGAAACCGTGAAACATTATAAGGAATTGTTACAAGGTGATGGTTATTTTAAGGATTTGTATGAAAAGACCAAATGGGTCTTGTTTATGACTGATGATGCCGAATCTCAAGAATCTTATTCTCGTTTTTCAGATTATTCATTTACTGCTGATAATGTAAGTTATTATGGAGATATTTATACTTGGCAATCTGAGATTGAGAATGATAATTTTAAAGATGAGGCTTATCTTTATCTATATAAACAAGTGAAGCTTGCAAATCTTTGTCTTGAAGGAGCTATAAATGCGGAAGGTGAAAATGAGGAGAGGGAAATTTTATTAGGACAATCCTATTTTACTCGTGCTATGGCCTATTTTTATTTGGCAAACTTGTATGGGCAAGCATATAATGAAGCTGAGCCGAGTGATATGTGTGTACCTTTGGTGTTAGAACCAGATATAACTATTGCTTCTCCTAGCCGGGCAACGATTTCTCAGATTTGGGGTCAGATGACTTCTGATATAGAAAATGCAATCAAAAATTTGAAAGATAAATCAACAGGTGATTATTTCACCATTGGTTATGATGCAGCCCTTGCCCTTGCAACTCGAATTTATTTGTTTATGGAAGATTGGGATAATGCCATAAAGTATGGAGAAGAATTGGTGGGACGCAAGCCTGAATTGCAAGATATCACGAATGAGACCAAAGCGACTAATTCATCTTATGGTGGAACGGATAACGTCGTGATTAATTTTTTCCGTGTGGATAATCCCGAAATTATTTGGAATTTTAATACGGCACCGACATCTAATGGTACCGGTAAAACATTCTATGGGCTTTTTGCGAAATATGGAGTATATACTGCCGGGTATTGGATCGCAACATCTTCACAATCTTTTTATCCGGGACAAAAAACACTTATCGAGATGTACGATACTGACGAGACGGCTAAAACGGGAGATCGGCGATTACTTTACTGGTTTATACCGCCAGTAAAAAGGACTTCGTCTTCTTATGCAGATGTTTATAATACGTATAAAACGTTGAAATATGATCCGCAATATGACAAACAAAATATGTTGATGCAGTGTTTACGTACAGGAGAGGTGTATATTTCTTTAGCAGAAGCTTATGCTCGTCGGAATGCTGCGGGGGATAATGTGAAAGCTATTGGGTATTTGAATGCTTTACGAGAGAAACGAATTAACCCTTATACTGCATTAAGCTTGGGTGATTTTACTTCTAATGATGCTCTTGTACAATTCTGTTGGGACGAACGTCGTCGTGAATTATGTTTTGAGGAATGTCATCGTTGGTGGGATATGCGAAGACAAGGACAAAAACAAGTTATTCATCGTTATAACTATGGGGGAACAAGTGGTGATGCCTTTGTTACATTTACATTACAGGAAAAAGATCCCGCTTTTATATTAAATTTCCCAGTTGTAGAACGTAATCAATCGCCTAATTTGATTCCTAATTCCCGTCCTACAAGAAATGAAAATTAATGAATATTTAATAGGTAAGAGATGAAAACATTTAAATATATATTAGTGCTATGTATTATGATGACGGCCATGGCCTGTGATCGTAGTGATGATTCGGATCTTGATGTTTTGCTTCCTGATAAACCTTCCTTTGATGAATCGACAGTTTATGGGAAGCGGATGAAGGAGTTTTTTGATAAATATGGGATATGGTGTCAATATCACGTTCCTGCTAATGATTTGTTTTATACGTGGACTGGAAGTGAGAACTGGACAACAAGTTCGCTTGATTATGAGTACGAAGAGGCTGATACAGAATACATCGTTAAAGCTTTAGATTTTTTAGAAAATGAAGTGATGGTAAATATGCCTGCTAGCATTCTTGATGAATATTTAGGGTTATATATTGCTTTTGAAGGACGTGTGTTCCATTCTTGTGAGTTGGAAGATGGTCTGGATTATACTTTAAAAGAAGATTATCCCGGTATAGAAGAGGAATTTGAGGAAGCTGCTTATGGGTGGAACGGTAGTCGTTATTTACTTTTAGCCCCGGTTGGTCCTGAATTTGATAAAACAGATAAAGAAATTTTAAAACGTGAATGGACGGCTTTGATTTTTTATGAAGCATTGAAAAACTTGCCGAATCCTGATGCTTTTGAAAATAAAAATAGTGATGCGTGGGATGTTTGGGGGTATTTCTATTATGATTACCTTGTTGGAGATCATGAAAGCGGTTGGGCCTATAATGATTATTTAGGTAAGTATCAAGGCCCTTATACAGATGGCCTTGTGAGTCCGGGACCAATTTCTTCCGCAACATTGATGGATGGTTATGATGACGAAGAGAATGAAACGGGATTCTTTGCAATGATTTACAAATGGTATGATGCTTCGAGTTGTTTGGATGCTTTTGCAGCTTACGTGGGCTATATTATGTATGCTTCGGCGGAAGAAAAAGCCGAAATCCGTTCACAAAGTGATAATATTTTGGTGAATGAAGGATTAGTTAAGGAGTATTGTAAGAAATACTTGGATTGGGATATTCCAGAATTAGGGGAAAAATGATGAATTAATTTGATAAATTTTGAAACGTGAAAAAACTATTTATTTTATGCGTGAGCCTGTTTATTGCAGGCCTCACGCAAGCTCAAACGGTCTTTATGGAGAACGAATCTTGGGCTACGGTGAAAGAAAAGGCTGTAAAAGAGAACCGGATGATTTTTATGGATTGTTACACCTCTTGGTGTGGCCCGTGTAAAGGATTAGCTCAGAATGTATTTCCGCGGCCGGAGGTTGGGAAATTCTTGAATTCTCATTTCGTGTGCTGTAAATATGATATGGAAAAGGGAGAGGGGATCATGTTATACAAGAAGTACAAGGATAACATACCGGGATTCCCGACGATGTTAGTGATTAATCCTGCTGATGAAAGTATCGTTCACAAAGTAGTGGGGTACACGGAACCGGATGCTCTTATTGCGGCTTTGCAGGATGGATTGGATGGGAAGACGTTAGCGGTATTTCAGAAGCGGTATGATGCGGGAGAACGTTCGTTGGAGTTGATAAAGGATTATTGCAAGGCTCTTGACGTGGCGTACGATCAGAATATGAAAGAGAAAGTGGTGAGAGGATATATCGAGTCCATGCCGTTGGATTCATTGATGAGCAAAGAGTTATTTGAAATATATCTGCCTTATATGAATGATGCTTATTCAGCACGGTATGAATATGTTATTAAAAATCTGGACAAGTATCAATATCGGCTCAAGATGAATCGCTATGATATTGAAGTGCGTTTGCAAAGTGCAATGTCGGATGCCGTCCGGGAGATCGTGAACGTGACGCTTGAGAACACGAATGCTGACACGTTGGCCTTGATGAAGGCGAAGGAAGATAAGTTGAAAAAACTATTACAGGGATCTATGGTGAAAGGTTTCGGTGAAATGTATGCTAAACTTGCCATCAATGATGTGCGGATGGAAGGAAATATTTTGGTTCTTGATGCTATCCTCGATGCTGATAAAGTGTTGCAAGCCACGAGAGACGAGTATGTTTTCCGTCCGGCTATGTACAAGTACATGAATATGCTGATGCAAAAACGCAGAAGGATATTATCAAAAAATACCTGGAACTTGTACAAAAGAAACAAGAGGTTGCAGACGAGAGAAGTAATGGTAAAGTTACTCTTTTCACGGAAAACGATTATGATATTTTGGCTATCGGGTACTATCGTTTGGGTGATAGGAAAAAGAGTGAAGAGTATGCGAAAAAATATGACGAACGTTATAAACTGCGGGTTGCTGATATAAAAGAGACGTTTAAAGATGAGAGAATGCAAGTCGAGATTGATGCTGAATATAACCGGAAAATAAATGAGCTTTATACAAAAATCGGTATGAAGTGATATGTTTCGTGCGAAAAATGATAATGATATCGTATTATAAAAGATAGAAGTATGATAAAAAATGTATGTTATGGGTTATGTACCGTGCTTTTGTTCGTTATGGGATGTAACCGGGAAAAGACTTACACGATTTCGGGAACATGGGAGAACGGGAATGGAAAGGTCGTGTATCTGAAAAAGGAAATCGGGGAAAAACAGTTCCAGATTATAGATTCTGCGGTTGTGAAAGATAATCAGTTTAAGATGATGGGGGATATCTCGCAAGTGGATAAACGTATACTGGCACTTGGAAAGGATGAACAGGAGATATTGCTTGAGGGGGAACCGATAGAGGTCATGGCCACGCAGATGACGAATAAAAATGGGGAGCTTATCGATTCTTACAAGGTGACCATTAAGGGAAGTCATGAGCAGGAAATTTTTCGTACAGCTCGGGATCTTGCCATGGGAAAGAGTATGATTGGATTGGCCGGTATGTTTGCGATGGTACAGGTAAAAGATGATTCCGTGAAACTGGATTCCACGTATAAAGCGGTGGAGATGATGAAAAAAGCGGTTGATGAAAGAATCAAGAATTTCGTGGATTCGAACAGTAATACCTTGGCGATCACGTATGTGATCGGGGACTTCATTGCTAGGGAATATCCTTTTGAAGACGTGGAGCGCTACTATAACAACCTGACCCCGGAAGTGAAAGCCTCTTATCCGGGACAGTTACTCAAGGAAAAAATGGCAAGTTTGCGCTCGATCAACGTGGGGGGAATAGCCCCCGATATTGATTTAGTGGCTCCGGATGGAAAACATATTAAGTTATCTTCCTTGAGAGGTAAGTACGTGTTACTGGATTTCTGGGCATCTTGGTGTGGGCCGTGTTTGGCGGAAGTGCCGAATGTGAAAGCTGTTTATGAGCAATATAAGGACAAAGGATTCGAGATATACGGAGTGTCACTGGATGACAAGAAGGATGCGTGGGTGAATGCCATTGAAAAGCATGACTTACCTTGGATACACGTTTCTTCTTTAAAGGGATGGGAATGTCCGGTGGCGAAGATTTACAACGTGACGGGAATTCCGAAAATGTATTTGTTGGATAAAGAAGGTCGGATCGTGGCCATGGACTTGAGAGGTGAGGCCTTGAAGGAGAAGGTGGCATCTTTTTTTAATTGAAAAAGATGTTTTATGAAACACGAATTATTTAAAACAGTATGTATGAAAAAATGGATGATTGTATTGTTGGCAATGATTATTGTCTTGCCGTTGTCGTCAGACTTGTATGCGGCGAGTAAGAAGAAAAAGAAAAAAGGAACCGCCACGGCAACCCTGCCGCCCCCCAAGAAAGTAAGTCCCTACGAGAAGTTGTTAAAGGGGAAGAACGTGGAGACTTCAAAAAGTGATTTTATCACGTTGCATAAAGTAGGTAGCAAATTGTATTTCGAGATACCTTTGAAGTATATGGATCGTGAAATATTGCTGGCGTCAACCGTGACGAACGTGACCTCTCCGGAATTTTGTGACATTGGTTACAAGGCGAATAATCCCTTGCATTTGAAGTTCACGAAACGGGATAGCTCTATTTTCCTACGTTACGTGTCAACGGGCGTGACGACCGATAATTTGCAGAAGGCGATGAATAACGTGTACGGTGACCCGATCCTGTATGCTTATGACGTCAAGGCGTATAACCCGGATAGTACCGCCGTGGTGATTGACATGACCACGCTGTTCACTACGAACGTGAAAGATTTGAGTTTTTTTGCGGATGCCATGATGGGGGGAATGGTGAAAATCTCTTCTTCTTTTAAAAAAGAGGCGTCTTACTTGGATGAGATCAAGGCTTTCGATGATAACTTGAGTGTGAAGACTGTGATGTCTTACGGGGTGTCATTGAACGTGATGGGTATGATGAAATTGATGGATGATTATCCTTTCACGGCCACGGTGACCCGTTCGATCTTGCTTTTGCCGGAAGATAAGATGATTCCCCGAATCTCGGATTCCCGCGTGGGGATTTTCAACAGTACGAAAACCCGTCTTTCTATCACGAAGGAGGATGAAATTGGGAGTTATTCCGTGGCTCATCGCTGGAGACTGGAACCGAAAGACGTGGAGGCTTACAAGCGGGGTGAACTGGTGGAGCCCGTGAAACAGATCGTGTTCTACGTGGATGCCGCTTTCCCGGAATTGTGGAAAGAACCGATTCGTCAGGCGGTGACTACCTGGAACGCCGCTTTCGAGAAAATCGGTTTTAAAAACGTGATGGTTGCCAAGGATTTCCCGAAGGATGATCCCGATTTTGACCCGGATAACTTGAAATATTCCTGTATTCGTTACGTGGCCAATTCCACTGCTAATGCGATGGGACCGTCTTGGACAGACCCGACGACGGGTGAGATTATTAACGCATCCGTGCTGGTTTACGGTAACATCATCCAGTTGATCAACAACTGGCGTTTCGTGCAGACCTCACAACTTGATCCTTCCGTGAGAGGTAAGAAATTACCGGATGACGTGGTGAAAGCGTCTTTGATTTACGTGGTGGCGCACGAAGTGGGACATTGTTTGGGATTCATGCACAACATGGCCTCTTCGGCAGCCTTTCCGGTTGATTCGTTGCGTTCTGTATCGTTTACTCAAAAATACGGGACGACACCTTGTATTATGGACTACGCTCGTTTCAATTATGTGGCGCAACCTGGGGATGAGGGCGTGAAATTGACGCCCCCGAATTTGGGTGTTTATGACGAATTTTTGATTAAATGGAATTATAAGTTTATTCCCGGAACGAGAGACGAGTGGGAAGAACAACCTATCGTGGAACAATGGGTCGACGAACATGCGGGAGATCCAATTTATCGCTATGGGCGCCAACAGATACAGAGTCGTTATGACCCGAGTGCTATTGAGGAAGATTTGGGGGATGATCCGATGAAAGCCAGCGAGTATGGCGTGAAGAATCTGAAGTATATTCTTTCCAACTTGCAAGGATGGATCAATGATGATCCGGATTATTCTCATCGTCAAGCGCTGTATGGACAGATTATGACGCAATATTACCGTTATCTGCGGAACGTGATGTATAACATCGGTGGAATCTATCTGACAGAAGTAAAAGAAGGTACCCCGGGTAAGCGTTACGAGGCAGTGCCGAAAGCACGTCAAAAAGCATCAATGGCATGGGTATTAAAGCAATTCAAATCTATGGATTGGTTGAATAACGCGGAACTGAAAGAACATTTTCCGTTAAGTGTCGACGGAAGTGCGATTGTCCGGAGTAAAGTGGCTGGAGATATTCAGGGATTGATCGGTAACGTAATCCTTTCTTCTCACGTGGCTTCTTCTCCCTATTCGATTAATGAGTTTATGACGGACCTGTATAATGGCACGTGGAGTAACTTGTTACAAGGGAAGGCATTGACAGAGGGAGACAAGATTTTGCAAAACACGATGGTGGATATGGTTTGTGCGTCATTGAGTGACGGCGGTGCTAAGAAAAGTGCCTCTCCTTTCGGTTTTGCTCCTTCGGTTGATGAGATCGTGGCTTACGGTTTGGACGAGAGTGGTTTGATCAGTCGGTTTGCCGATCAGTTCCGTGCGGTTGATGAGGAATATGGCCGGGGATACGTGGCTTCAAACATGGTTGCCAATCAGTTCGGGACTCCCGGTTACGGTTGGCAGCGAACAGTTGCCACGACTGCGATTGACGATTCCAAGGCCTATTTGCAGGATATGGCCGTGAAATCCCGAAATTTATTAAGAAGTAAAATAGGAGGAATGTCCGGAAACGCTAAAGTACATTATCAAGCTCTTCTTATCAAATTAAACAACGCGTTGAAGGACAAACTATAGTGTATGTTTTCTAGTTTGTGTTCAGAGTATGACGTCTGAAATTGATCTGGGGTGGTTCGTTTATCGGGCTGCCCCTTTTCATGTGGAATAGAATCCTTTTGAAAGCTATTAATAATTTATTAAATTCGCGTTCGATTATAATTTAGATATATATATGAGCGACAATTCCCTATTAGAGAAATTAGAGACATTTTATATTCGTTTCCGTGAGATCGGGCAGTTGATAACCGACCCGGAGGTGATACAGGACATGAATCGTTTTGTGAAGTTGAATAAAGAGTATCGTGATCTGGAACAGATCGTGGAGGCGGGGGACGAGTTGAAACGTGCGGTGAGTTCTTATGATGAGGCGCAGGAAATACTGAACACGGAGACCGATAAGGAACTGAAAGAGATGGCAGAGATGGAGATCGAGGAGCTGGATGCCAAGATTCCCGAATTGGAGTCGAAGGTGAAGATGTTGTTGGTACCTGCTGATCCGGAGGATTCAAAGAACGTGATTCTTGAAATTCGTGCCGGAACCGGGGGAGACGAGGCTAGTCTTTTCGCGGGGGATTTGTTCCGTATGTATACGAAATTCTGCGAGTCCAAACGTTGGAAGATAGAAATAACTAATTATAGTGAAGGAACTTCCGGGGGATACAAGGAAATCGTGGCGAACATCACGGGAGATGGTGTCTACGGGATTATGAAATACGAGTCGGGAGTACACCGCGTACAGCGTGTTCCGGTGACAGAGACCCAAGGACGGGTTCATACCTCCGCGGCCACGGTGGCTGTACTGCCGGAGGCAGAAGAGGTGGATGTAGTGTTGAATCCGGCAGATATTCGGAAAGATACTTATTGTTCTTCCGGTCCCGGGGGACAATCCGTGAACACGACGTATTCCGCTATCCGTTTGACGCATATTCCCACGGGTATCGTGGTGACTTGTCAGGACGAGAAGTCGCAGTTGAAGAATTTGGCGAAGGCAATGACCGAGTTGCGTTCTCGTATTTACGCGATCGAGCATCAAAAATATTTAGACGAGATCGCTACGAAACGGAAAACAATGGTTTCCACGGGTGACCGTTCCGCCAAGATTCGTACTTACAATTATCCGCAAGGACGTGTGACAGATCATCGTATCAATCTGACGCTTTATAACTTGGCTGCCGTTATGGATGGCGAGTTGGGCGAGATTATCGAGAAATTGCAGATCGAGGAGAACACGGAGAAATTGAAGGAAAGCGGATTTTAAAGATAAAAGTTAAAAACTAAAAGATAAAAGTTAGAAGGTATGACTTATAACGAGTTATTTGAACAGGTAAAAAAGAAAAAGTCCTTCCTTTGCGTGGGCTTGGATTCAGATATAAAGAAATTACCTCAACACCTGATGGGAGCGGAGGATCCCGTGTACGAGTTTAATAAAGCTATCGTGGATGCGACGGCCGATGTGGCGATCGCTTATAAGCCCAATATTGCGTTTTACGAGAGTAATGGGGTTGCCGGGTGGATCACGTTGGAGAAAACGGTGAAATACATCAAATCAAAATATCCCGAGATCTTCTTGATTGCCGATGCTAAACGCGGGGACATCGGGAATACGTCCGAGATGTATGCCCGTGCATTCTTGGAGACGATGGAGTTTGATTCTATCACGGTGGCTCCTTACATGGGAGAGGATTCCGTGACCCCGTTTCTGAAATACGAGGGGAAATGGGTGATCTTGTTGGCATTGACCTCTAATAAAGGTGCTTTTGATTTTCAATTCTTCGAGGAAAATGGCGTGAAACTGTATGAACGGGTTTTGCGTAAATCTCAGGAGTGGGGGAATGATCAGAATATGATGTACGTTGTGGGTGCCACGAAAGCGGAAATGTTGAGCGGTATCCGTGAAATCGTTCCGAATCACTTCTTGCTAGTTCCGGGAGTGGGAGCGCAAGGTGGTAGTTTGGAAGAGGTGGCTAAATACGGTATGAACTCTCATTGCGGGTTGATCGTGAACTCTTCTCGCGGGATTATCTTTGCGGATAAGACCGAGAATTTTGCCGTGAGAGCGAGAGAGGAGGCCGTGAAGCTACAACAACAAATGGCGGAATTGCTTGCTGCCAAAGGAGTGATTTAAGAGAAAGAGACGGAACTATATTTAGGAGGTGTGTTGCTTGGCGACACACCTTTTTCATTATAGGTGTAATAGCTGTGTTAACAGATAGTCCGAATACAAGAAAGTATTGGAGTGTATTAAAAACTCGTCTCAAAAGGGAAGTGAGTTGACTACAATTTGTAGTCAGCTGAAATCACTCTCGTCCGATGGTAAATATTGTAAAACGGATGTCGCTCGTTTTTCCCATGGACGAGATCATCGTGGACGATCAGGGGTATGTTTTTTTAGTGCGTTGACAACAAATTCTGCACGTTCTTCCGGGGTTCCTTTAGGTACGATTATAGGGGTGTAACCTAGCTGTTGGTAGGTGGCGAACATGATATCGTAGGTCTCGATGGCTTCTTGGTAGGATTGCCTACGTTCGGAATCGGTTTTGTAGATTTCGGACCAAGGAGGAAGGATGAATACCTGCGTATTGTAGCGAAAGGCTTGAACAGTATGTCGGAGTTCAGGTAATATAGGCTGGTGGGTAAGGTGGGCGTAAGCGAGGGTGTCGGGGATGCCCCGGTCGAAGAAAAGAACAGATTCCTGTTTTTGGTGCTGTTCGAAGGATTCCACGGAGCGGGAAAGCATGAGGTGGGTGTAAGCGGGAATATTTGCCCAAGGGAGAGCATCTCCGTTTTGGGAGACTTGTTCCCGAATAATCTTCCTGGCTACTTCGGGAACATAAGGGAAACCTTGTTTGGCCAACACTTCCAGTAAGGTCGTTTTGCCAACACCGGGGCCTCCGGTGATGATAAAGAAATTAGGTTTATATATCATAAAATATAACGTATACTTGAATTATAGTTTAAGTGAGTAACACTAAAAGCCATTGTACATTGCGGAGGCGTTTACGTAAAATCTGATATGCTTTTAATTTTGTAGATTTGACTGTGTTTACGGTGACATTTAATTTTTGAGCAATTTCGAGGTTCGAGTCCCCGTTCAATGTCATAATAACCATTTTTTGTGCTTGTCGGGGGAGAGTTCCGATCGCCTGATGGATTAAGGCATCGACTTCTTCTTCCAGAATATATTCCTGTTCTTCCTCTTGGGATGCCGTTGTCAATAGATGGATTGCGTGCTTTTGTTTTATTTGTTCATGTTTTAGATAGTCCAGGCAGGCGTTGCGGGTACTCGTGTACAGGTAACTTCTTATCTCGGTAATGACATTGAATGTAAGCCTTTTTTCCCATACGTTTAAAAAACAATCTTGTACGATATCCTCGGCAATATCGTTGTCCTTTACAAAGCGCCACGCGAATGACCTGACAGGGAGATAATATTTTTTGAATATCTCCTTGAATATCCTTTCATCACTGGAATGTAACTTTATTATGAAATTATTATCTGACAAATCGAAATAATGTGTATATTAAGTAATCGTAACGCTTAACAGAAAACAAAAGTATGATTTTGTAGAGTTAAAACCAAAAAATATAATTATTTATGGGGAAGAAGTGAATTTTAAACATTTTTAAATCACACTTGAAGACGATACGGTCGTTCTATATACAAAAATATAATAATATGTTTGATCAAATTAATATAGAAACACTGATTTTAAAATATCTTCAAGGAGAATTGACCGAAGGAGAGCAAAGGGAATTGGATGAATGGTTGAAGGACGATAGAAATAAAAAACTTTTTTCCAGGTTAATAAATAAGCAGAGAATATTGGTGAAGATGGAACGTTTGGATGAGTACGATTGGGAAAAAAGTTGGAATGTAGTGGAACGAAAGCTTCATGGAAGGAGAAAGTTTTTCTGGAAATATTGGGGAATTGCGGCATCATTGCTAGGGATCGTATTGCTTGGAACTTGGATGTTTATGGAAAGAAATGAAGAAAATTCTCCTATGGTTGTCATACGGGGTGTTGAGCCGGGTAGGGTATTTGCGGAGTTGGTTCTTCCCGGTGGAAAAATTGTAGAATTAAGTAAAGATAGTAATAATCTGTTTTTGGGAGAGGGCGGGAATATATTGAGAAATGAGAATGGCGTATTATTTTTGACTCAAGATTCGGTACGCTTACAAAAAGTGGATTATAATGAAATCAGAACCCCGAGGGGTGGGGAGTATCAGGTGGTATTGCCGGATAATTCGATCGTTTGGTTAAATGCAGAGTCGAAACTACGTTTCCCGTCGACTTTTTCAGGAAAAGAACGTAAAGTATTCGCTAGCGGGGAGCTATATTTTCAAGTTGCCAAAGATTCTCTTTCTCCTTTCCGGGTTGAGATTGAGGGGTTGTACGAGGTTGAAGTGCTGGGGACGGAATTTAATGTTCGGGCTTATTCGAATTTACCTTCGGCAACGACCTTGGTAAACGGGCGTGTCTTGATTCGGGATAAGGGAGCAAAAGTCGTATTAAAGGCGGGAGAGCAGGCTGTAAAAGGGAAGAATGGTGAAGGGATGGTGGTACGGGCGGTGGATGTTGCTCCTTATATTGCATGGAAACAGGGGTACTTCCTTTTTGAGAATGAACGTTTGGAAGATATTTTGAACGAGTTGGCTCGTTGGTATAATGTGAATGTATTTTTTGAAAATTCGTCAGTACGAGAAAAAACGTTTCTCCGTGGATATGCCTCGGCATGAAAGTTTTAAAGAGGTGCTTCATTTGATAGAGCAAACTAGATCGATACGGATTGAAATTGAGGGAAATAATGTTTTTGTGAAATAATAAAAATGTCGAACGTCTGGCAACGTTCGACATGTTAAAGTGCCTGGCAGCACATTGGTATAATTTAAATTGAAACAAAGGTATGAAAAAAAACAACGAAGAGGGACTGTTTCGGCAGGTCCGACCTAAAATTTTATTGATTATGAAATTGACAACTGCTTTTTTGTTGATGTCGTTTTTATCCGTTTCGGCGGCTACTTTAGGACAACGTGCCACGATAAAAGTTACGAATGTGACATTGAAATCTGTTTTTAAAGAGGTTAAACAAAAGATGGGGTACACGTTTGTTTATAACGAGCATGATGTAAACCAGGTGGGGAAAGTAACGTTGGACATTACAACGAGTGATGTGAAGCAAGTACTAGACAAATGCTTGGAGAACACGGCTTTGGGATATTACATTCAAGGAGATGTCGTGGTGATCCAAAAACGTGCGGAACAGATTGTGCGGGATGTGGAGAAAGAGTCGTTTAAAATAACCGGTTTGGTACAGGATAAAAAGAAAGAGCCCTTACCCGGTGTTACGGTTTTGCTGAAGGGAACGAGCGTCGGGGTGGCAACAGATAAAGATGGAAAATTTTCCCTTGAGGTGCCTCAAATGGATAGTGTTGTGTTGTTTTTTTCTTTCGTTGGGATGAAAGATAAAGAGATCGCGATAAAAAAATTGGAAAAAGAGATGAAACCGTTGACCGTGGTGATGGAAGAAGATGAAGAGGAGTTGTCCGAAGTCGTGGTAACCGGTATGTTTAACCGGAGAAAAGAGGGGTTTACAGGATCGGCTGTTTCCGTGAAAGGGGAAGATTTAAAGAAAATCAGCACAACGAATATCGCGAAGGCTTTGGCCGCTATAGATCCTTCTTTTAGGATTATGGAGGACGTGTTGAACGGGTCGAATCCCAATCGGTTGCCCGATTTACGTATGCGGGGACAGGCCACCTTGCCCGGGGGCAGTAATGCCGGGGCTTCGGCCGAGATGGTGACATTGCAAGGGGAATACGATACTTATCCCAATAAACCGTTGCTGATCATGGATGGTTTTGAAATTGATTTGCAGACGATGGTTGATATGGATCCGGATCGGGTGGAATCAATTACCTTGTTGAAGGATGCTGCAGCCACGGCAATCTATGGTTCTCGTGCTGCAAACGGGGTGATTGTCATTGAGTCTAAAGTGCCGAAAGAAGGCCGGTTGTGGGTAACTTATGGGGGAAACTTTCGCGTTGAGATTCCTGATTTGTCAGATTATAACTTGATGAACGCGGAGGAAAAATTGAGAGCGGAGGTGTTGGCCGGAATGTACAAGGGGAACGGCAGTATTGATGTCTTGCAAAATTATCAGGATAAATTGAGAGAGGTAAAGAGAGGCGTGGATACTTATTGGTTGGATAAGCCGTTGCGTACTGCCGTACAACAGCGTCATACCGTAACATTGGAAGGTGGTGACCGGGCATTGCGTTATCGTTTGTATATCGGGTATAACCATACGCCGGGTGTGATGAAAGGGAGCAAGAGGGATGTGATGACCGGATCTTTGGATTTGCAATACCGCTTTAATAAAGTGTTGTTAAAGAATAGTATCACGGTTGATAATTCCGTGGGAGACGAGTCGCCTTGGGGTAGTTTTAGCGAATACACCAAGTTGAATCCTTATTTACGGCCTTACGGTGAAAACGGTGAAATTTTAAAACGTTTGGATAATTTCGTGATATTTACTTACACGGGCGGTCGTACAACGGATTATGCTAACCCGATGTATAATGCTACTTTGAATACAAAGAACAGGGCAACAAATTTTTCCGTTAGAAATTTGTTTAGCGTGGAATACAATCCTAACAGTGATTTACGTTTGATAGGTTCTTTTTCTCTTTCCAAAGGGAATGGTAAAACGGATGTTTTCAGACCCGCCCAGCATACTGCTTTCGAGGGAATTGCGGATCCTGCAAAACGGGGTGATTTCCGGCGTACGCAACAGGAAAATTTTCAGTATTCACTTGACTTGACAGCGAGTTATAATAAGTTGTTGGGGGAAGTACATTATGTTACAGCCAATGCCCGAATGTCAGTACAGGAGAGTAAAAATGAAAATTATGGGGCTCATGTAACCGGATTCCCGAATGAGAATATGGATGAAAT
>ENA-ORNB01001671-ORNB01001671.1-human-gut-metagenome-genome-assembly--contig:-NODE-1671-length-14652-cov-10.677673_pt1 | contig 14652 bp, 11 predicted proteins | sample MGYA00242112_ERZ509016 | MGnify/ENA primary metagenome ERZ509016 (study PRJEB26280, sample SAMEA2338705) | human gut metagenome | biome: human gut; feature: human-associated habitat; material: faeces...
ATGGAACTGTAAATGAGAGCCGCCCCGTCAGTTTTGTCTGGCGGGGCATTTTTTTGAAGGAGGGCATTTGCTGACATTAACACCGATCAATCTGAAAACGGCAAACGCGTTTGTGCAGCAGTATCACCGCCACCATAAACCGACGCGAGGACATAAGTTCTCCATTGGCGTATCGGACAATGGCGCATTGGTGGGGGTTGCTATCTGCGGCAGACCCGTGGCACGGCGGCTGGACGATGGCTACACGCTGGAAGTCAACCGTCTATGTACGAATGGAACGCCGAATGCTTGCAGTATTTTGTATGCGGCGGCATACCGTGCAGCACGGGCCATGGGCTACAACAAAGTTGTTACCTACATTCTGGACACGGAGAATGGCAGCTCCCTGAAAGCTGCCGGCTACACCTGTGAGGGCAGAGCCGGAGGATTGGAATGGAACGGTGCAAAAGCACCGAAACAGGCAGACCAATATCCGCGCCAGATGAAAACACGATGGGTCAAGAAAAAGGAGGGCTTGCATGGCAGTTGACCGCAAACAACAGATGAAAGAAATCACGGAACGGCTGGAGCAGGGCGTAAAGGACATTTTTACATCGGAAATGTACACGACGTACCTGCGTACGATGGCAAAATTCCATAATTACAGCTTCAACAATACGCTGCTGATTGCGATGCAGCGGCCTGATGCCACACTGGTGGCAGGGTTCAACGCATGGAAGAATAAGTTCAACCGTTACGTCAAAAAAGGCGAAAAGGGCATCCAGATCATTGCCCCGGCTCCCATCAAGGAAGTGGAAGAACGTGAGAAAATCGACAAGGATACGGGTCTGGCTGTGCTAAACGAAAACGGTGAACCAGAAATGGAACGTGTGGAGTATGTGATTCCGCGTTTCCGCGTAACGACGGTCTTCGATGTTTCACAGACCGATGGGGAACCGATTCCGTCGTTGGAAGTGAACGAACTGACGGCCAGTGTCAAAGACTATGCGCTGCTTACAGCGGCAATCAAGCAGGTATCGCCTGTGCCGATGCGGTTTGATGAAATCGAAGGGGATGCCAAAGGCTATTACAGTGATGCAGACAAAGAAATCTGCATTCAGGTCGGCATGGGCGAGAGCCAGACCATAAAGACGATGATCCACGAGGTTGCTCATGCGATGCTGCATAACAGCGATTTGATGGAGCAGAACGGCGAAGAAAAAGACAGGCTCACGAAAGAAACCGAAGCCGAAAGCATCGCTTTTACGGTATGCTCGGCTCTGGGCATTGATACGTCCGACTATTCTTTCCCGTATGTGGCAAGCTGGGCCAGCGGCAAGGAGATGAAGGAACTGAAAGATTCGATGGATACGATTCGATTGACCGCAGCCGATTTCCTGGAAAAGCTGGAAGCGGCAGTCGCGGAAAGGAGCGCAGAGCGAATGACCGCGATGCAGTATGCGGAAAAGTTGATTGCCGACAAGGAGCAGGAAAAAACGATTTTCGATGATGAGCAGCGAAATCTTATCGTGAATTTTGCTTTCAAGCTGGATGACCGGGCAGCAACGGAAGAATTGGTGAACTGTCTGGCGGCGGCACTGGCCGAGGATGACAAAGAAGAAGTCAACCGCCTGATGTACGATGCGCAGGAGAAAATCGAAAATCTCCCGGATGGGATGATTGGTCTTTCCGAAATGCACGACTATGGCTACCGGAAAGATGATGTGCTGCCGCTGACGAAAGAGGGCGCACGGGAGTGGCATCGGCTGGGTGAGAGGATTTATCCGCTGTTCCGGGATGGGACGGCAGGTGATTATGTAAGCCAAGAGGGAATCGAACAGCACGATGGCATTTTCGGCATTAAGGCAGACGCATGGGATGCGATTTTGCTGGAACAGCGGGAAGATTATGCAGAGGACGAGTATGCGCGCCCGGATTTTCCGCTGACAGTAATAAACCGTGAACAGGCTCTGCGGCTGTATGACGAAGGTAAGCAAATTTATCTTGTCCGCATCAGCCCGTGGCCGATTCTTGTCACGGCACGAGAGGAAATCGAGCGCGGAAGTGATACCTTCCAGATTGCAATAGCAGATTTGGAGCAGGAGCGGAACATGGCAGAACAGGAAAATGTGCTGCTGTATGGCAACGAAAAGCAGTTCGGTATTTATCAGATCACAGAGCGTGACCCGGAACATAACTATCGTTTCATGGGGCTGGACTATGTGCAGAAGAAAGGCATAACGGTTGCTCGTGCAGATTATGACCTGATCTATACCGCGCCGCTTACGGAAAAGGATACGCTGGATGGCATTTATGAACGGTTCAATATCCAGCGCCCGGCAGACTTTACAGGGCATTCGCTGTCGGTCAGTGATGTGGTGGTACTCAATGATGGCAGTACGGTCAAAGCCTACTATGTGGACAGTATCGGTTTTGCGGAACTGCCGGATTTTTTCAAGGAAAGGAATATGGATTTGCAGAAAGAGAACCTTTTGAACGAAAAATTTCAGGAAATCGAAATCTTTGATAAGCCCGGTCTTTTCAGCAATGGCCGACTGCGGGATGAAGATGTGCCGGAGGGCTTATATCGCTATGATCTGCGCGGCTCGGACTACGACCCCGGCCAGCCCATTACAGTGGAGAAAACGGTGGTGGTGAACCATGCAGCGTCTGTCCTGATGGCCGAAGAACTTGACCTTGGCGCAGACGGGCGGCTGGAACTTGGCGAGGATGGGCTGAACTTCACAGGCGCGGAGTTGACCGTGCGAGAGTTCATGGAGGAACAGCAGCAGAAAAGAAATGGTCTGATCCACGGCGATTCCGACCACATCGCAGTCGAGGGGCATCTCGGTACATGGTATGCCGTTGATGAAACGGAGATCGGTGGGGAAAAGTTCTTCCTGCTGGAGCATGAGGAACACGGCGATATGGCGGCTTGTGTTGCAGTCGATGAGCAGGGCAAGCTGGTGGCAGAGGATTTGTGGAACGGCTTCGATGATGAATTTTTGGATGCGGTAAAAGAGTATCTTTCTGAAAAATGGAATATGCCGAATAAGGATGATGTGGTATCGGAGATCATTGAAAAGGCTGCGCCGGTGCCGGACAACAGCGCGCAGGACTATTCGGATGTGCCTGTCTACTATGAGCCGTTCAGCTATGCCAAAGAAAATGACGAGGTGGATTTATACCGTGCCTCCTATCGGCTGAACGGCGAGTGTAAGCAGGCAATCCATGAAGCGATTGCGGACAATTATGATGGGATGTACCTTGGCGATGGTGCAGTCGATCAGGTGGTGCGGCAGTACGGTATGGAGCGTGTGGGGTACATTCTTGCGAATACCTTGCGCTACAAAAACTTTGACGACCGCTTTTCTCACAGCAATAAGGAATGGGCAGAGCAGGTCGGCACCCCGGAGAATAATGCGAGAATCATTAAATTTCGAGCAGATTGGGTGGTTACCAGTCATTCGACTGTACTGGATGGCTTTGTGACGATGTATCGAGAGAAACTGGAGAAGCAGAAGGAATTGAAACAGCCATTCGTAAAGCGATTCTATGTGGTCGAGAACCGGCAGGCTGTTCCGCTTGAAATTAAGCGGTTTGGCAATCTGGATGATGCAATGTCGCAGTATCAGGCACTTCCGAACCATTACATGAAAGCCTTGGGCGTGGAGAAAAATCCTGATCCACTGCCTGGTTCACTGGATGTTTTGCAGTGCAGGAATGGCATTGATACCATTGTGGAGGACTATAAAACGGTTCCGGGCTGGGATAACCCGTATATCCAGAATCATGTTGTCCTGCCGTTACAGGGAGCCTTAGCCGTGCAGGATGTGGAGTTGGCCTATGAATTGCCAGATGCCTATTTCCATATCCAGACTTGTGAGGATGGTTTCGACTATACCTTATATAATAAGGACTTCACGGAACGGGATGGCGGTGTCCTTGAAATAGATGGAGATAAGTCTGTGCAGGAGGCTATGACGGAGCTGCTGGCAGAGTTTGGCTGCGATGCGGCAGAGGGTAAAGTTATGGACGCGGCAGAACTGCGGGAACAGGCTGATACGGTAGCTGAACAACAGGCAGAGGTTTTGAAAGAAAAACTCGCTGCAGAAAGACCCGCGCCGGAGGAAACACTCAGTTTTTACGTCGCGGAGTGTTTGGAGTTTACATTTGCGGGAGAGTTCCACGACCATCTGACAATGGAAGAAGCCTTGGAAGCCTATGACAAGATTCCGTCTGAACGGATGAACGCTGACAAGTGCATTGGATTCTGCATCGAGGAAGATGGTGGCTTTGTTGGAATGTATGAGCTGGTCGTGAACGATAAAGTGCAGCGCGAGAACATCAATTTAATCAACTATTTCAGAGATGATAGGTTGGTGCAGCAGGCAATCTCCGATATGGAAAAGCTGATGGCGGCACGACAGCAGAGTAAGGAGCAGGAACGCGGCAGTACGAAAAAGTCTGTTCTGGATGCCCTGCGCAGTCTGAAAGCCAAGAAGCAGGAGCAGCCTGCACAGGAACAGGATAAGCCGAAGAAAGCGAAAAAGAAAGGGATGGAGTTATGAGCAATGTACGCTTTGATGAACTTGAATTGATGCTGATGGCGATGTTTGAGCAGCCGACACTCAAGGATACGATTCAGGTATTGATGGAGGTTCAGCCGCTTGTGGCAGAGGATGCAGAGATGGCTGCGCTTGTCCAGCAGACGATCCCGAAGATGCAGCAGTTGAACGAGCAGCAGTTCAAGGGGCTGGAACTGGAATGGCATAGGCCAGAGGAGGCGGAAGGAGAAAACGTAAAATGATAAACCAGTATAGAGTTTTCCAAATCAAAGAGGTACATCATCAGCATTGGGCAAAATCCTATGCACAGCAGGTAGAGGACGGCTTTTTGATTCATCATCAGAATTACCAGAGTGCATATAAAGGAAAGCCTGCCCCCAGCGATACGCCGATGACAGCCCGGAAGCGGCTGGAAGAAAAGCGGCCAAACACATTTATTGGTCGTTCCTTTGGTGTTGGCGATGTGATCGTATGGGATGAAGAAAAGGGACGAAAGTTTTTCTACGTCGATAAAGAGGAACTGGTAGAGTTCGGTGGCTTTATGGATGCTGATGCAGCCGGAAACATTGTCGTCTACATGGTTCCCAATTATCAAATTGATGGAAAGACTGGAACGTGGCTTCCGTATGACAGCGAAGTTGTCGAGGGAGTTTGCTTCTTTATGATGCGTAATGAGCAGCGCAAAGATACTGTTTCACCAATCGTGGTAGACAGCAAAGGTGTATTTGTGACGGATGCACCGAACGGCTTTGAAAATGTTCGTGCGGTTCTTGCGGAATATGTTCATCGTGCTGAAAAAAAGCAGCAGGATATGACCGAACATGAGAAATGCTTGACAAATGGAACGTATGAACGTGCGCGGGAATCCGGCACAGAGCAGAATTACGACATGATAGATGGTTGCGTGAATAATGTGCCGAAAAAGCCACGGCGCATTGGTGGCAGATGGTCGGTGCTGGATCGGCTGCATATCAAGCAAGCAGAGCGGAAACAGAAAGAGCAGACTCAGCAGCAACAGCAGGAGCGAAGTCGTAGAAATTAAAAATCCGTTATGATGTAGAGTGGTGGTTCCCCTAAAAGGAACTGCCACTCTTTTTTATTGAAAGGTCTTGCTATTTGTAAAATGGTTGTACATAATAGAAAAAATAAGGAAATGGGGGAAACCAAGGTGCAGGGCTGCGAAGAAAAAGAAAAAGTTCTTCTGCTATGGGAACGGGCATTAACGCTGTTTTATGAGAACGATACAGAATTATTTGTTACGGGGGCGCAGGAACGAACGATTGCCGGCAAAATCGCAATGCACATGGATAAAATCTATCGAGAAATCTTCCCGATGCCAGAATTGGTGATTGATATTGAATATAATCGCATGGACACTGGCATAAAACCTAAATATCCGGGAAGTGAAGATAAAAAGAAAAGATGGACGGCACCAGATATTGTTTTACATAAAAGAAGAAGTATCAACTATAACATGTTTTGCTGTGAGATGAAGAAAGCATCTAAACCGGGACAGGGCGATGCGCGCAAAGTAAAAAGACTTGTACGCCATATAAACTACCATTTTGGGATTGACCTGTATAAAATAAATAGAACCGAGGCAAGGTTTACACTGTATTATCTGAGAACTGGCTACAAGCAATGCCAAAAAGAAGAATACTTTTTCAACCGTAAAACCAATCAAATTGAGCCATTGAAAGTATAGAAACAAAAGAGAGCAGGTACAAGACTTCATGGAAGAAAGGTCTTGTACCTGCTTTTCCGTTTGTATCAAATAGATTGTTCGTAGCTGCGCTTTGGCTGGGTACGGCTGTGCTGCTGCGTGTGTTCCGTTTCAAGAATCATATCAACATTCCTGCAAGCGGTTTGCAGTTCGTGGCAGTAATCTTTGAAATAGATGTAGCTTTCGTATTGTGCGGTTCGAGCAGAAAGCAACTTTTCCTTTTCTGCTCGTAAATTTTTCATCGTGGGAATTGTGCCATTCGTGGAATTGCGTTTCAAGAATTGAACGGCTTCTTCGTATCTGGCAATTTCATCCTGATGTGCAGAACGGTACATCTTCTTGTTGCCCGCCTGCAAAAATTCTTTGTATGTAGCCTTTGTGGAAAGATACTGCCCCAGATAGTGAATCTTCTCATTCAGCAGCTTTAAGTCGGCATCGGTAGATTTGGCGGTGTTGCGGGCATCTGACATTTTGGCAGATAATTCATCGCGCGCTTTTTTCAAATCATCGTAGCTGTCGTAGCCGTGCTGCTGTACATAGACGATGGTATTTGCCATCTGCTGCAAATTGGAAATTTTGACTTTCTGAGCATAGGCGCGACTTTGCTGGGCTTTTACGCAGTCCTGCAAATTCACTACCAGACGAAGATTGGACTTGATATAGAGAACGGCAATGGGGTCAGCAACACTCCATTGCTGTTTTTCTTTTGCAGCGGTGATCGCGTTACTTTCAAAAAGCGTCAGAAGATGTTCACGGTCAAAACTGGTTCCCAGCGTTCTGGCAGAGATGTGTTTTTCTCTGTCCGGGAGAAGGTAACTAAATCGACCACGGTGGTCTTTTACCAAAATGTTAGATTCGGTTTGGAGCAGGCGGCAGAATTCTTCAAAAGATTTTGCTTTCTTCGCCGCAGCAGTAATGGCATCGCGCAGCTTATCTTTCTCCGTTTGAAATTTGGTTTTCATGGGAGTGAAACCCTCTGTAATAAGCTCAGCGTTCAACTTGTCCAGATTGATCTGCCCGCGCTGTTTAGCATAATACTCCTGCTGTGTAATTTTGTTGACAGACGGGGAAAGCAAATCGACCTGATTGAGATTTTCCCTCAAGCAGATATTCATAAGAGATTGCTGTAAATGCTTTAGGTAATCTTTCGTCAGATGGTGTTTGTAGCCCGCCTTACAGTCGATGAGCCGTTCCATAAAGGGCTGCTGCGGAACATCCAGCTTTCGCAGACTGTTGATTACGATATGCACATGGATATTGCCGCTGCCGTTGTGACCGTCCAGGTGGGTGCAGACCAACGCCTGATGCCCCGGAAAGTTGGCTTTTACATATTCCATGCCGATGGCCTGCGCCTGTTCACCAGTCAGTCCACACTCGTCTTTGTCGGCAGGATCGAAGCTGATGAGGTAGTGGTGCGTCTTGATTTCATTGTAATTTTGATTCTTGTGGTACTGCGCATTAAGCATTTCGCACTCCACATCAAAAAGTTCCGGCTCACAGTTTATGCCCTCCAGAAGAATATCTCGGCGGAGTACCCAGTTCCCGTTTGCATCCAGCAGGGGTTTCTTCAGAACTTCGTCATGCTCATATTTCAAATAGTCGAGTGCCGCGCCATAGTCTGCACTTTTACCCGCGACGTGTTTTAAGATTGCCACGATAATCACCTGCCAGTCCTGCAATTTCTTTCCGCATAGCGCGAAGGTCGGTCATGCAACGATTGATTTCTTCCAGCATGGCACGAGATTGGATGCCGCCGCTGTTGAAAAAGGCTGCAATTTGGTTCAGGTTATTTCCGATATGGGAAAGCTGTCTTGCAAAATCTCGCAGTTCTGCAATGTCGGCAACGATGTTGTAATGAACGTGAAGTTTTTCGGTTATGGCCTGTTTCCTTACATAAACGGCAACGGGATAGCCAGCCTGTTCAGCAGAACATGAAACCAGTGCGTACTCCACATCGGTAAAACGAACCATTACATTGTTAGTCCGTCTGATACTTTCGTCTTTTTTTGGCCGAGCCATAGTGTGATCCTCCTGCATTTTATAGTTGCGAAGCAATTCCCGATAAGCCGTAGGCGTTCGGTTGCGAACACATTCATGTGGAGCCAGATAGCCAAAATCCGAGATTTTGTGCGTACCGTGGGAATGGGGAACGGAATCCCCATCAAGATTGCCAAGAACGAAAAATCACGAAAGTGAGTTTTGAGTTACCATAGGCGAATCTTGCTCTAAGACAGAAAAAGACCTGTCTTTTACCGTATGCCGCAGACCTATCAAAAGAAGTCCTTCTATAAATAGGAATCCGCAGCCCCGATTTGGAATACACTTTTCAAATTTTTTTGAAATTTTTTCAAAAATTGTATTCCAAAATGCCCTTCTGGATTCCTATTAGTAAAGGGAGGATTGATTTCATGAAGCAGAAAGAGCGTTTTGATGAAAAGCCTAAACAGGAACATACGGAGCCTGTGCATCACAGAAAAGCCATCATCAAGGGCATCACCGTATATGAATCGTTCCGGCCAGAGGGCAGCGAACTGTGGGATTGCCTGCTGCAGAGTATGGGAAAGCACTGAAAAAGAAATTTTGAAAAATGTGCGCAGCAGCTTGATTTTAGTGTCACAGCTTGGTAAAATACAGACGGGTTAAGTGAATAGTGCAATCAAAAGCCATTAACTTTCTGGATTTTACCATGCAATTTGCGTGGAGACAGGAGGTTTAATGGCTTTGTTTTTTTACAAGGAAAAGAATAAAGACATACGGGCAGCGGCCTATCTGAGATTGTCCATCGAGGATGGTGACAAGGCCGAGAGCAACAGCATCGGCAATCAGAGAGAACTGATTCGGGATTTTGCAGCAGAACGGCCAGGACTGCATTTGGTCGAAGAATACGCTGACGATGGCTATACGGGAACCAACTTTGAACGTCCGGGCTTTAAGCGGATGATGGAGGATATTAAATCCGGCAAAATCAACTGCATCATCGTCAAGGACTTATCCCGCCTTGGTCGTAATTACATCGAGATGGGAAAATATCTGGAACAGATTTTCCCGATGATGGGGATTCGGTTCATCGCCATCAATGACAACTATGATAACGCCAACGCCGAGAGCAACGATTCGGACAACATTGTGGTTCCGTTCAAGAATCTACTGAATGATTCCTACTGCCGGGATATTTCCATTAAGGTGCGCAGTCAGTTGGACATGAAACGGCGCAAAGGAGAGTTCATCGGCGGCTATGCTATCTATGGTTATTGCAAAGACGAACGGAATAAAAACCGTCTGGTGGTAGACGAGTATGCGGCAGATGTTGTTCGTTCTATCTACCGCAGAAAACTGGAAGGTATGAGCGCACAGGCGATTGCCGAACAGCTGAACAGCGAGAATGTGCTGGCCCCCAGCGAGTACAAACGGCTGTGCGGTCTGAACTATCACAGTGGCTTCAAAGCTGGCACTCATGCGAAGTGGCAGGCAATTCAGGTACTTCGGATTCTGAAAAATGAAGTCTACACCGGGACGATGGTGCAGGGCCGACGGCAGAAAATCAATTACAAAATCAAGAAAATTCGGGATGTGGAAGAATCCGGCTGGATCAGAGTTCCCAATATGCACGAAGCAATCATTCCGCAAAAGCTGTTCGATACGGTGCAGGAAGTTTTGAAGCTGGACACCTGCGCATCGAAAGGCCAGCAGACTGTAAATCTATTTTCGGGCATCGTTCGCTGCGGCGGCTGTGGACAGAACATGGTGCGGCGTACCGTATCAAAAAACGGAAAGAAATATATTTATCTGCACTGCGTCACAAACCACAACGGTCTGGGCTGTTCCTCGCATCTTATCAGCGAAAGTAAGTTGGAAGAGGTGGTGCTGGCCGCATTGCAGGGAAAGATCCAGCAGATCAGTGGACTGGAACATCGTCTGGATGAAATCAATGAGATTCCCAAGAATGAACGCAGACTGAAATCTGTGGAAGAACATCTGAAAATGTTGGAGCAGGAAGAACAGAAATACCAGACCTTGCGCCACCAGCTTTATGAGGATATGAGCAGCGGTATTGTCAGCAAGGAAGAGTATAAGGAGTTCAGCCATTCCTTTAATGAAAAGGTTGAAGCTATCCGTAAGGCCAAAGCAGAAATGAACCGCCAGAGGGATTGTCTGAACAATCTGGATGTGGAACATCTGCCGTGGATTGAAGATTTCAAGTCCTACCAAAACCTGACAAGTCTGAACCGCCGCGTTCTGGTGGAACTGGTAGAGAGCATCACCGTCTATGATAAGGAACACATTCATATCCAGTATCGGTTCGATCAGGAAATTCGCAATGTGCTGGAATATTGCAGTAGTGTTCCGGCAGCAGAAACGGAGGAAAGTGCAGTATGAAGTGTGTAAGCTATACCCGGACACTTCCTTGGAAGAACCATCAAAGTAAACTGACGATTGCCGAGCAGAATCAGCGCATTGCGGCATATCTGGCGGAACATAAAGAGCTGGATTTGCAGAAAAAGTATTCTGACCGCAAGAACGATGAAAAGGCGCGCGCCGCGTTCGACCAAATGACCAATGATGGCGTAGAGCGAAAATTTGATTGCATTATTGTGGCATCCATGTATTACTGTGGGCCGGATTTCCCGGCGGTACGGCAGGCAATCAAGGAAACGCTCTATGCAACGGGCATCGACCTGATCGTGCTGGAGGAGGGTTTGGATACCAGAGCCGTCAGCCGAAAAGAAGTCGAGGACTATTTTGAAGCAAAACGCTGTGAGATGCACGCGGAAATCATGTTTGCGTGGAGAAAGAAACAGGGCGCAGGATTCCGGCTGACAAACTCTGTTCCGTTTGGTTACATCCGCAGGAATGGCGAAAGCAACATGATAAAGGATGAAGAAGTGGCTCCTTATTTGAGCGAGGCTTTTTCCAGATATGCGTCCGGTCGAAAAATGCGTGATATTGCAAAGTGGTTAAATGAGCAGGGCGTGGAACCCCCCATGAAGCACAAAAAGAGAATTTTGGGAAAACCTTATGATGAGGAACCAGACCAGTGGACAACGGATATGCTGAGGTGTTTATTCCGAAACCCGACTTATACGGGTGCGGCGGCAAATGGAAGCCGCCAGATCATTGCAGAAAACTGCCATGAACCATACATAACCAAAGAACAGTTTCATGCGTTCCCGTGCAATCTGCGCGAGGGCGAAAACAAAATCTCCATTCGGAAAAGCTACAAAAAGCCGAATCCGCTGGCAAAGCACATTGTCTGTACCTGTGGACGCGCACTTTGCTGGCACAAGGATAAGAAAACAGGGGAGGAACTTTTCTATTGCCGTTACTGCCGCGCACACAAGGAAAACGGAAAGAATCTGAAAGTTCCGGCAGCTACCATTTATAAAAATGTGATGGATGCTCTGGAACTGGAACATCTGGAAGAAGAAAAGCTGGCTGCGGCGATTCAGCAGGGAGCAGGCAAGAAAGCGATTGAGGTCGTCCGGGCCGAGAGGTCTGTGCAGATGAAGTCCGTTCTGGCTGAACTGAATATGGAACAGTTTCGCCGTGTGCCGCTGTATGAAAGTTATATGGCAAATGAAATCACCGAAGAACAGTACCATGCGGAACTGATGGACTATGAAGAAGCGCATCGGAAATTGAATGAACAGCTTACAGCAATTATGGAGGATACGCTGGTATGGGAACGGGCATTGAGCCTGCGCAATCCATGGATTCAGCAGATGGCACAGTATAAGGCCCCGGAGGAACTTGACCGCAGTTTTGTGAAAAAGTATATCGAGCAGGTCACGGTTACATTACTGGGCGATGGACAGGCAGAAATCGGCTTGACAATGAAAACGTATGAATGGAAGCAGATGCTTGGTCGGATAGAGATGGAGGAAACAGACGATGGCACGAAAGAGTAGAAAGAATCTCCCGCAGCCGGAACAGGCGGCAGCTTCCGTGCTGCTGCCGGAGCTGGAAGAAGCAAAAATACCAGCAGCAATCTATGGGCGGCTTTCTGTTGAGGATGAAGAAAAAGAAGAAAGCATGGAAACGCAGATCGCGCTGGTGCAGGATTATATCAATCGCAGCAGTGAACTGAGTTATGTGGACACCTACTTCGACAATGGTTTTACGGGAACGAATTTTAAGCGGCCTGCATTTACCCGCCTGATGAACGATGTGCGGCAGAAGAAAATCAAGTGCATTGTGGTGAAGGACCTCTCGCGCTTTGGTCGCAACTATCTGGAAGCAGGATACTATATCGAAACGGTGTTCCCATTTTTGGGGATTCGATTGATTGCTGTTACAGATAATTTTGACAGTACGCGCAAAGAGGACATGGAAAGTCTGGCTCTCCCGATTCGGAATATGGTCAACGCAATGTACGCGAAAGACATATCCAAAAAGATATGGACTTCTTTGCAGCGTAAGAAAGAAGCAGGCTATGCAGTCGGAAACGATGCTCCGTATGGCTATATTCGGAACCCCGTGACAAAGCGTAATGAAATTGACCCGGAAGCTGCATTTTATGTGCAGTTGATTTTCCAGTGGGAACTGATGGGTGTACCTATTTTTGAAATTGCTCGACGAATGACATTGCTGCAGGTTCCGACTCCACGGGAGTGGCATAGAAAAATGGTTGAGGGAAAAGAAGTACTTACCTGTAAAAAGTGGGGCGTAACCACGATTCGGCACATCTTGGAAAATCAAACCTATGTGGGCGATACCATCAACAATAAAAGTACACAGAAGTTATTCGCAGGACAAGACAAGCGCGACCTTCCGAAAGAACAGTGGTATGTGGCAAAGAACACACATCCGGCCATCATCGCAAGGGATGATTTTGAAAAGGTGCAAAAAATCTTGGACAAGAATCGAGCGGTATTCCATACCGTAAGAGCAAAGTCGGAGCAGATTCGGACAGAATATCAGAATGACCTTGCAGGAATGGTGTTTTGTGCAGACTGTGGCAGACCGATGGAGTTTGAACGACTGCCGCATGGAGCGGAAGAAAGTAAAAAGGTCTGCTATTACATCTGCAAGGCGCGGCAGGCCGACGATAAGTGCATCGGCCACCAGATTACAGAAAAGTTGCTGAAAGCCTTGATAATGGATCAGCTGCACCTGTTTATTACACAACTTAGTGATAGGCGCAAGGTGGTAGAAGAACTGCGAAAAATTGAAGATGTGCAAAATCCTGTCTACCGCGCAAAGGGCGAAATAATGAGCCTGACCGATAAAGTCAGTCAGATGGCAAAGAAACGGGAACAGCTTTATGCGGACTATGTGGCTGGTGTGGTGGATTCCGAAGATTACCAACTGATTCGGGAAGATTATTCCAGACAATATGATGGCCTGCGAGCCGCGCTGCAGGAAGCAGAGAACAAAAAAGTTCAGGTAGAACAGCAAATCGAAGAATACCTGAATATGACTTCTCATTTGGAAGAACATCTGGACAACTTTGAATTTGACATTCAGTTGGTAAAATCCCTTGTGCAGAAAATCGAAGTGAGTGCGGACAAGCGGATTCGGATTGTTTTCGGATTTCGGGATGTGTTTACAGAACTTGGAAAGGAGAGTGCAGAAACATGATTGCAGCGTATCAGCGCATTTCAAGGGCTGATGGCGATTTGGGCAAAGATGGCAAGGATAAGAGCAACAGCATTGAGAACCAGAAAGAACTAATCCAACGGTATATCTCCTGCAAAGAAAGTCTGCAAAATGTGCCTGTGATGGATTTTGTAGATGATGGCTACACAGGCAGCAATTTTGACAGACCTGGATTCCAGCAGATGATGGATGGTGTACGCAATGGCAAGATTGATACCATCATCGTGAAAGACCTTTCCCGTTTTGGCCGTGATTATATCGGTGTGGGTGAGTACATGGAGCAGATTTTTCCCCTGCTGGGTGTCCGGCTCATTGCCATCAATGATAACTATGACAGCAATAATTATAAAGGTACAACGCTGGGCATGGATGTGATTGTCAGTAATCTGGTAAATACCATGTACTGCCGGGATGCAGGAAAGAAACTGCGGACTGCCAATCAGGTCAAGTGGCGTAAAGGCATCACAACGGCATCGGCTGCACCGTTCGGCTATCAGTTTGACCCGGACAAAAAGGGCGCATTTATCGTTGACCCGCCAGCAGCAAAAATCGTGCGGCGCATTTTTGATCTTGCGATTTTAGGATTGGGAACGCGAGAGATAGCGATGATGCTTAATGACGAAAATGTTCCTGTGCCGAGCGTATATAACAAAGAAAATAAGGCGTATGGCAAAGAAACGACCTATACCATTGCCCCAGTGATTCTGTGGGACAGTTCTCGCGTTTGGAAAATCCTCACGGCGTATGTGTACACCGGGGCGATGGTTTTGGGCAAAACCAAAACTC
>ENA-ORNB01001699-ORNB01001699.1-human-gut-metagenome-genome-assembly--contig:-NODE-1699-length-14473-cov-4.823554_pt1 | contig 14473 bp, 23 predicted proteins | sample MGYA00242112_ERZ509016 | MGnify/ENA primary metagenome ERZ509016 (study PRJEB26280, sample SAMEA2338705) | human gut metagenome | biome: human gut; feature: human-associated habitat; material: faeces...
GCACTCGTTACTTTTGCTCTCTTGGTTACCACGCAAGCAGGGGCAGGCGCATTTGTCAACGGCGGCGCATTTATGCGACGTTCATCTTGACCGTTGACGAGGGCGGCTGGCTCTGCTACTTCATACAAACGCAAGGGAATAATAGAAAAATTCATATATAGGTGCTATAATATAAACATACAAAGTGGCAAATTTGAAGTTGGAGGACATTTATATGCAGTACTCAATATGTAAAAAATTTGACATAGACCAAATGTGCCATCTGCGAAAAAGTGTTGGATGGAATGAATTAAAAGCAATGATATCAAATCCCCAAATGGAAAATCTTTTCAGTATCATATGTACGGAAAACGGAAAAATGATAGGATTTTTGAATGTTGTAAGCAACAATGTGACTGATGCTTACATTCAGGATGTTATGGTTGCACCTGAATTCCAGGGAAAAGGCATAGGTACAGAGCTTATGAACAGGGCGATATCAGAAATCAAGGCAAGAGGCATCTATATGATTTCTGTAATATATGGAGAAGAAAAACTACGCTGTTTTTATGAGAAATTTGGTTTTTGCACCATGCTTTGCGGCCAGTTGGAGACCAGATTTGAACAATGACATAATGCGCAAAATTCCAGTTTGATGTGGGTTTGGGATATTCCCAACAAGCCAAAAACTCTCATTCTGTCGCGGACGAAAACGAGTGATTTTTACGGAAAGGGTACCCCTTTCCTATGCTTGCTACGGAACTTTTTGTAAAGGAACAGAATGGAAAGGATAATCTGAACAGGTAGCAACTTGCTTTGAAATGTTACGCAGTTAAAGAGTGTTTTTGAGAAAAAAGGTATAAACACCTTACCTCATCAGTTTTAGTGCTTATACTGCCTTTTCTGCAAGGAATATAAGCACTCTAATGCCGTAACATGAAGATGTAAAAAAGGTTGTCCTAAATTACCTTTGTGGGCGTGATAACACCGCCTATGCCTCTGTGTATTGCCTTATTTGTGGTGCTAAAATGGTGCCCAACTTTACAAAATCAACTTATACGGAGACATGAGAAGATACACGCAAAAACGGAAAAACCATTGAAAATACAGGCTTTCTTCTCGCTTCAATAAATACTTGCAAGAAGTTATAAGACGATTTTCGTCTATAAAATCTATAAAAATAGTACACAAAATTTCAAGGACCGTTTTGTCTGATATCACGAAAGTGATGTTAAACAAAGCGGTCTTTTTTTATGCCCTGAAGGAGGCGACAGCAAAAGGCATATAGAAACCGCAAATAAATATTACGGAGGGATAAAATGAAAAAGTTAAGTTTTAACAGTACGCTCAATCATAAGAGAGATAGTTACGATACCTATGAGGTAAGTGTGGAAAAGGTCATAACTCTTTGCAGCGATGAATTTTCAAAGCTGAAAAACTTCACCCTTGACGATAACCGTTACATTGCCCGGTATCATAAACTGATGTGCATAGACAGCGAAAATGTTGCACACTGTCTGCTTTTTGTTGACAACAAAAGCGGCGACGGAATACTTGTCGATTCCGAGGGCGCAAAATACGCCCGAAAGTCGCAGTTCATTCCCAATGCAAGAGCATTGATCGAAAACAACGAGCTGACCGAAGCTGAAAAGAGAATACACGAAAGGCTTAAGGAGATCACAAAAGGTATAGCCGTGAAAGCACATTGCGGAGATAAGCGCGTTTATTTTGAGGATGTTCTCAACGAAGAAACTATGGACGAGATCAAAACTGCTTTCATTCGGGCGGTTGATGAAATGCTTGAACAGCGTGAAGATATCCGTTCTGTACAGATCAATGAACTTGATATTCCTTTTCAATCGGAAATAGAGGTAGAAGCTAAGCCGCTGCAGACGGAAGAAGAAATGGAAATCAGCCGGAATGAAGAACCCGAAATGAATCTTAAAATGTAAAGGGAAAGCGGTCTTTTTGCGGATAAGTGAGGTGAAAATTTGTAAGGAAATTTTAACGGTATCAAAAGACGGAATTTCGGAATCGAAATAGAAATGACAGGACTGACCAGATGTCAGGCCGCAAAAGCGGCGGCAAAGACGCTCGGCGGACAGGTATCCCATAACGGAGGGTTTTACGATAAATATTCCGTAAGCGACAGCAAGGGCAGAAGCTGGTCGTTCGTATCGGATTCCAGTATTATCTGCAAAAACCGAAACGGCGAGGCGGCTTCCAGAGCCTACAGCGTGGAGCTGAATTCTCCTGTGCTGGAGTATGATGATATACCTCTGCTGCAGGAGGTGATCAGGACTCTGCGGCATGCCGGAGGAATTACCGGACCCGCGTATAAATGCGGAACGCATATCCATATCTCAGCGGACGATTACACGCCCCGGCAGCTTAGAAATCTTGTAAATATATTCTCAAGCAAGGAGGATTACCTGTGGGAAGCATTGCAGGTCTCGTCAGCCCGCGAGTGGTACTGCAAGAAAATCGACAGAAGTTTTGTGGAAAAACTAAATAAACGAAAGCCGGATACGATAGAAGAAATAAAAATGCTGTGGTATAACGGAAATATGTCGGAGGAGCATACCCATTACTCAGAAACAAGATACAGAGCGCTGAATCTTCATAGCTGCTTTCAGCACGGTCATTATGAGATCAGATGCTGCAACGCAAGCCTTCATGCCGGAGAGATCAGAAGCCAGATAGTCCTGGCTCTGGCAATAAGCAACGCGGCGGTTACAAGAAAGTTCTGCTCCCCTAATGTAAGCAGCAGCGACAATATGCGTTACAGCTTTCGGGTATGGCTTCTGAATCTCGGACTCATAGGGGACGAATTCAAAAACTGCCGCGCTCACCTGTTAAAACGCCTTGCCGGAGATATAGCGTGGAGGCATCCGAAGGACGGTATAGCCGCAAGGGAAAGGCTTCGTCAGAAGCGTAGCGCTGAAAATGAGCAGAGCTGTGATGAAGAACCGGAGCAGTCGGAAAGCGAAGGCGAGGAATTTGAAATTGCAATGTAGAAAGGAGCTCTTATGGAACAAAAACAATTGTATATAGCCTACGGCTCAAATATCAATTCTGAACAGATGGCGTATAGATGTCCCAATTCCAAAGCCGTAGGAACGTCAGTGATCAAGGATCATGAATTGGAATTCAGAAGTTACGCCACTATCGTGCCGAAAAAGGGCGCGAGCGTTCCCGTTGTGATCTGGGAGCTTGAAGAAAGCGATATTACCGCTCTGAACCGATACGAAGGCTATCCCCGGCAGTACAGACAGAAAAAAATGACGTTTGAGCTTGTCGGCAAAAAATACGAGGGCATGGCGTATCTTATGAATAGCGGAGAGATATCTCCTCCTGCCCGGCAGTATTACGATATTATCCTGCAGGGCTACAGAGAATACGGTCTTGACGAAAGCTGTTTGCAGACCGCTCTGGAAAACTCGATTCAGCATGAAATTGACGAGAATTTGAACGATGACTTTCAGATGACTATAGGAGGCGGCTGAATATGCAGTATAAGGACTATTATGTAAAAATAACCCCCGGCCAAAACCTGATAAGGGAAGCTGAAAACGGTACGGACATTATGTGCGAAGGGTTCAGGATCGAGGTTTTCACAGACGGATCGGAAAAAGAAAAGCTGGACGAATTTTCTGCGGCTGTGAATTATGAGCTGCTTGAAAACAGTATGCGGGAGGCGGAGCAGTTTGCAAAGGACTGTATTGAATGCGGTATGAAGGAATATTACAGGAATATTGAAGGGTCGTGATACCAATGGACTAATATACTATAAAAAAAGAAACTATACGGAGGAAATATGATGATATATGATCAGAACAAGGTTGAAATGCTCAGACAGAGATACCCTGAAGGCACAAGGATCTGCCTTGACAGCATGGAAAACGATCCGCACCCGATCCCGTCAGGCGCTATGGGAACGGTAAAAGCAGTGGATGACGCGGGTAATATTCTAATGAAATGGGATAACGGACGTTCCCTTTCGCTGATACCCGGCGAGGACTGTTTTCATAAAATTCAGCAGGAAGAAACGGAGAGTCTGTCCGAGGAAGCCGAAATGGATATGTCAATGTGAAAACACAAATGCATAACACGGTTCTGTAATTACAAAAACATATTGACAAATGTCTATCTGTATGCTATAATGTCATATAGGCAAATTTCTATATGAGGTGAATATTTATGAACAGAATAGATTATGCGTTGATATTTAAGGCGCTTGGTGATGCTACACGGCTTCAGATTGTGCAAATGCTTTCTGATGGAGAAATGTGTGCATGCAGATTGCTGGAAAAATTTGAAATTACTCAACCTACCCTGTCACATCACATGAAAATTTTATGTGAATGCGGTATTGTAATAGTAAGAAAAGAGGGAAAGTGGTCTCATTATTCGTTATCATATGATAAGCTCTCTGATATCCAGCAATTTATTGTAAATTTAAAGGACTGTAATGGGGGTGAAAATAAATGAGCATAGTATGGGACTTTATACAGAATCAAGTATTGGGGATGGAGTGGTTAAACGATATTATAGGATTGTTATTATCTTTCCTTGGATTTGATTTAAGCGAACGAATCGGTTCAAGTATTCAATTTTTCATATATGATACAGTAAAAATAAGTATACTTCTTGTAACACTTATATTTATAATCAGTTATATACAGACTTATTTCCCGCCGGAAAGAACAAAAAGAATATTGTCAAAATACAGCGGTATTGCAGGAAATATAATCGCAGCTCTTTTAGGTACTGTAACACCGTTTTGTTCCTGTTCTTCAATTCCTATTTTTATTGGATTTACAAATGCCGGACTGCCGTTAGGCATGACTTTTTCTTTTCTCATATCTTCCCCCTTAGTTGATTTAGGTTCTCTTGTTTTGCTAATGAGCGTCTTTGGATGGAAAATAGCTGTGGCGTATGTCATTGTAGGGCTTGTTATTGCGATTATAGGAGGTACTGTCATCGGCAGTACGAATATGACTGATCAGATCGAATCTGAAATCTTCGGTAAGGCTGAAGCGTTGGATAACACTGATTATAGCAGCAGGCTTGTTCGCTGTAGATTTTCACTGAAAGAAGCATGGGAAACATGGAAATATGTCATTAAATATATCCTTATAGGAGTTGCAATAGGCGCTGTTATTCATAACTGGCTTCCGGAAAGCTTTATTCAAAGCGCTCTGGGTGAAAGCAATATATTTTCTGTTATTATTGCAAGTGTTATTAGTATACCAATGTATGCGGACATTTTCGGAACAATACCAATCGCTGAGGCGCTGTATTTTAAAGGCGTTGGAATTGGAACAGCGCTAAGCTTTATGATGGGAGTAACAGCGCTTTCTCTGCCGTCTATAATAATGCTGAGAAAGGTAGTTAAACCTAAGCTGCTGGCTGTATTTATAGGCATTGTAACGGCGGGCATTATAATAATGGGTTACCTGTTTAATATAGTCGGAGGTATATTTATATGAATAATTATATTGAAGGATGCTGTCCTAAAAAAAGCTGTAAAAACCATGGCAATTGTGCGGCTTGCATAAAAAAGCATAAGAATACTGACAGTTTGCCGTATTGCCTGTTTCCGAATAATAATGGAGATAAAAGCTTGAAACATTTTTATGAGGTCTTAAAAGATAGATTCGAAAATAGTGTTTCATAAGTATCATTTTAAAAGAAATAAAGTTGAAATAGTGAAACGTGAAATCAGCGAAATGAGGTGTTTAATATGTAAGGCGCAGGATCATAGAAGCCAAAACCAATAGAGCAGTAAGCCGCTATGAGAGATCATAGCGGTTTTTTTATTGCCCTTAACAGAAAGGAAAAGAACATAATAAGAGTATTTGACGTATTTTCAGGAATCGGAGGATTCCGTTCAGGACTTGAGAAAGCGGGAGGCTTTGAGATCATAGGCTGGTGCGAGATCGACAAGTACGCTAAAAAAGCATACGAAACAATGTACGATACGAAAGGAGAGGTGTACTTTGACGACGCGAGAAAAATCAACCCAAATGAATTGCCCGATTTCGACCTTATATGCGCAGGCTTCCCTTGCCAGAGCTTTTCAATCGCTGGAAAAAGGGGCGGCTTTAACGACGCGAGAGGAACGCTGTTCTTTGAAATTGCCAGAATCGCTGCCGTTAAAAAACCTAAATATCTGCTGCTTGAAAACGTACCCGGTCTCCTATCGCATGATGGGGGCAGGACGTTTGCGGTCATCCTCGGTACGTTGGATGAACTGGGGTACGATGTCGCATGGCAGGTGCTTAACAGCGCAGATTTCCATGTCGCCCAATCCCGAAAGAGAGTGTTCATTATCGGATTTCTTAGAGAAAAACGCTCCGGAAAAGTACTGTCTTTCACCGACGCAAATCCAAAAACTCTTGTACAGCGCATACCCGGACGGGAGGGCTGCCGAGTCTACTCCACCGACGGACTGAGCATAACGCTGACAAGTCAGACGGGAGGCTTCGGCGGAAAAACGGGACTTTATGAGATCTTAGGGCTTCCCATAAAGGTAAAGACCAAGTCGGGATATCAGACAGCGTTGCCGGGCGACAGCATAGACCTTGCATATCCGAATCTTAATTCAAGGCGCGGAAGGGTCGGGAAAGATATGGCTCATACGATAACAACAAGCCCAAATCAGGGATATTACGCTATGTGTATAGATATGAATCCCGAACCGAAGGTGACTGAACTTGCGAGGTGCATAACGTCAAGGCAGGACAGCGGAATAGGCAGCCATAAAGGAGAAAAATCCGGAGTTATCGTTATGGAAGAACCGAGAGCAATATTGAATCCCTTTAAGCCGCGTACAAGGCAGCTAGGCAGACGGGTAAAAGAATCTAACGAACCGATGTTCACGCTTACTGTGACAGACAGGCACGGCGTAATTTACAACGGACTTATCCGCAGGCTCATGCCGATAGAATGCTGGCGTTTGCAGGGGTTTACGGACGAGCAGTTCAATAAAGTCAAAGCAGCCGGAATGTCCGACGCGCAGCTTTACAAGCAGGCGGGAAACGCCGTGTCCGTACCTGTAGCGGAAGCGATAGCAAGGAATATATTAGAGCTTGAAAAGGAGGATGAGAAACATGAATAATATGATCAGGATTTTTGAGAACGAGGAATTTGGTTCACTCAGAATTTTAAATGAAGATAACGGCAGAATCATGTTCTGCGGAAAGGATGTGGCTTCTGCATTGGGCTACAGCAACACAAAGGACGCAATAAGGCGGCATTGCAGGTGGGGCGTGAAACACGACCTACCTCATCCGCAGTCTCCAAGCAAGAGCATTAAGATGATTTTTATTCCTGAGGGCGATGTTTACAGACTTGTCGCACACAGCAACCTGCCGAGAGCTGCGGAATTTGAGTCGTGGATTTTTGATAAGATTTTGCCTCAAATCAATCAAACAGGCGGCTATGTGGGTAATGCGGATATGTTCGTGGACAATTATCTGTCTTTTTGTGAAGAACCGGTAAAGGAGCTTTTCAAGCTTCAGTTCCGCTGTATTGATCAACTCAACGAGCGTATCCGGCATGACAAACCGCTGGTGGAGTTTGCAAATCAGGTTTCAAATACCGATAATCTCATCGATATGAACGAAATGGCAAAGCTTGCGAGAGCCGAAAGCGCTCCCGTCGGCAGAAACAGACTGTACGCCGTTCTCAGAGGAATGGGTATCCTTATGACCGACAATCTCCCCTATCAGAAATATATAGACAGAGGATATTTTAAAGTGAAGGAGTCGGTTTTTAAAACCTCCGCAATGACAAAAACCTATCGGCAGACCTACGTCACAGGCAAGGGTCAGTTGTTTGTCATAGGTCTGCTGAAAAAATATTATGGGAAGGAGTTTTTGCATTAATGGAAATCAAGAGCGTATCTTTGCATGATCTGAGAAAAATGAACGACAGCGAGGGACTTATCCTACAGGGCTGCGGCGGCGACCTGAAAGAATGGGTCGACGGCATAAACGATATGTTAACGGAAAGCGGAATATTGCAGAATGAAAGTCGATTTGAAAAGGTATATAGCTTTAATAACGGAAATCTTACCTGTCTGCTGTTTCCGTTTGACGACGTTCAGCTTAATGTCGGCAGGCTTGCAATGTGGAGATTGCAGACTCACGAGCAGTTCGGCGGTACATGGCTTTCCGATTATGTTCCTAACAAACTTGGCGGGTTTGTTTCAGAAAATGAACAAACCGAAGATTTCAAAATGGAGATGATGTAATGGCGTATTTATTTACAGAAATGCTGACAGGCGGTGTTTTAGGAACAACAGCCGTGCCGCTAAGTGAAAAACAAATGCGTAAAGGAGAAAGCGAATGCCAAATCATGTGACGAACATAATCAAATTAAACGGAGACAGAAAGCAGATTAGTGAGCTTTTGGAGCAAATCCAAAACGATGAGCACGGGCTTGGAACTATTGATTTTGAGAAGATAATTCCTATGCCTGAAAATATCTACCGCGGCAATCTCGGTCAGGAGGAAACGAAGCTCTACGGCAAAAACAACTGGTACGACTGGCGTATAGCAAACTGGGGTACAAAGTGGTCAGCCTATGGCTATGAGAAAGACTGTGATTACTCAAACGCCGAAGAACTGCGGTTTCTGACCGCCTGGGCAGCTCCCCATCCTGTCATTCAGCGACTATCGGAGATGTTTCCCGAAATCGAAATTATTCATGAGTGGGCTGACGAGGACATCGGCATGAACTGCGGAAGATACGAGTATTACGACGGAGAACGCTATGAAGAATACTATGCCGAAAATGAAAAGGAACGGCTTGAATTTGCGGCAAGGGTTATGGACGTTGATCTTGAGGCTTACGGACTTTTCCTCAACGCTTCTGAAACAGGATACGTCAATATCGAGAGCTCCGACGAATATGAGCGTATAGAACTATTCGGACAGACCGCGCTGTTTACCAACGACAGAATAACAGACGCGGATATTCCCAAAGGAACGTATTGCTACGATTTAAGGCGGTCGGACGATGGAGAGCGTTTCTGTTCCATTGAAAAAAGGGTCGCGGTAAATCGCGGCGGTTCGGTCGTAACCAAAGAGCCGCTTGATCTGGGAGAAAAGGGATTCATACCTCTGACCGAGGATACGGAGCCGAACTTTATGGGCGAAATCGTTACGTTCGCCGATTTTATCGAACAAACTCAAGAGCTTGGAATGGAGATGAAATAATGCTGAATTTATTCATAGGTCTGGCGATAGGAGGAACAGCGGGACTTACTGTCGGATGCCTTCTGGTATCGGCAAAAAACGCCGACAGAGAAATCGAAAGACTTAACAACGAATTAAATAACCTTAAAAATGACATTTGATTTTTAAATCAAAACAAAAGGCGCGGATTGAAAAGTATGCGATAATAAAGCTATAGCGCAAATTGCGCCGTCCGCGCGAGGACAAGTCGTTTTGCCAATGACAGAAAAGATTCTGTAATCGGCAAAACGGCTTAACTTCTGTCATTGGCGTTAACGGCGGATAGGAGTAAAATGGACAGTTTCATGTCGTGGGTAGGCGGCAAAAAAGCGCTGAGGGACGAGATTCTCTCAAGGTTTCCGCTTTACTATGAGAAATATATCGAGGTTTTCGGAGGGGCAGGCTGGGTACTGTTTCATAAACCGCCGGGCATGGATTTCGAGGTCTGGAACGACTATAACTCAAACCTTGCAAATCTGTACCGCTGCGTCAGGGATAAACCGAATAAGCTCAAATACAAGCTCAGGTACGTCCTTAATTCCCGCGAGGACTTTAATTGGACCTCGGCTCTTCATAAGAAAGGACTGTTCGGCAGATTCCGTGACGTTGACAGGGCGGCTAAGTTCTATCAGCTGATACGGTACAGCTATGCAAGCGGTCTTGACAGCTTCGGCAGTCAGCCACATTCCATGTGGGCGGATTTTCCGCAGATAGATATGGCGGCGAGAAGATTGCAGAAGGTTGTGATCGAGAATAAGGATTTTGAAGGGCTGATAAGGCATTACGACCGCCCCGTCAGCTTTTTTTACTGCGATCCCCCGTACTTTTCCACGGAGAACTACTACAAGGACGTGGGCTTTAAAAAGGAGGATCATATCAGACTCAGAGATACGCTTCTGAAAATCAAGGGAAAGTTTTTGGTATCGTATAACGACTGCCCTGAAATCAGGAAGCTGTGGGACGGACCAGGAATATATATTGAGGAAATATCAAGGCTTAACAATCTTGCCCAGAGGTACGAAGGCGGCTGTATGTACAGCGAGCTGTTTATCTCAAACTACAGGCAAACGGAAAGAAACGCGCTTCAGCTTTCAATGTTTGACGAAAATACGGGAGGTATTTAAGTTTGAAACAAAAACCAAACCCAATCTCTAAAAAAGAGCATAGCGAAAAGACCGTCTGAGTAGCGGTCAAAAAAAGATATGAGAAGCCACTATTGTAAAGGAGTCGAAAGAATCAATGGGTCAAGGACATAACCCATATTGGAAAGGATTGAGATAGCCTGTTCCTGTGAAATAACGCGAGCCAAAGGAGGTTTTTCATCTTTGTGGTAAAGCGTAGGATTGTACGGCTCGTTCTTGGCAAGTATGTTGAAGATGGCGGTTAAAAGTTTTCTAGCAATAGCGACCTTGGCTTTTTGTCCGCCCCTGCGTTTTTTGAGAGCCAAATACTTTTCTCGAATTTCCGGGTGTTTCTCGCTTCTGCTTGATGCAATGGCAATCTGAATCAAAAGAGGTTTTAGGTAAGCTCCGGATTTGCCGATTCGAGTAGTCTTTTTCTTGCCGGCGCTTTCATTGTTTTGAGGAGTGAGACCTGCCCACGAGCAAAGTTTTTTGGAAGTTTCAAAAACCGACATATCGACACCGATTTCAGCAATGATGCGGATTGCAGTAAAAACATCGTTAATTCCGGGAACAGTCATTAGCAGTTTAATTTGTGAAGTATACTTTTCGGCAATGCCGAGAATTAAGGATTCAAGCTCTGCTTTGTGACGGTCGAGAGAATTCATGTGGCTGCGGATAATTTTGAGTTTCTCCGCTTGTTCGTATGAGAAAACTCCGTCAACAGCTTTTTGGATTTTGTCAATAGGTGTACGACACCGTCCGTCAACAAAAGGAGCAACGTCAAAACTTTCTCCCGGATGTTCAAGCAATTGCGTAGTGATGGCAGAGGCGCTCTTTCCAAACACATTTGTAAACACATCATCAAGTTTGAAATTGAAAACTAGTGGTAGTATAAAAATAGTACAAAGTAAAGATGCCATGTAGACCTAAATCATGTATGATAAGAAAGAAGATGAGAAGGAGGAAGTACAAGCATGGCAAAGGGTACTAAATACGATCAACGGTTTAAGGAGAATGCAGTAAGGTATCGTCTGGATCACCCAGAGTTCTCACTCCAAAAGGCAGCAGAAAATCTGGGAATTAGTGACTCCGCTCTTAAGACATGGATGCGAGCTGCCAGAGAAAATGAGGGAAGCGTGCCAACACGGGGAACCGGGAATTATTCCAGCGATGAGGCGAAAGAGATTGCCCGCCTGCAGCGTGAACTCAGAGATACAAAGGATGCTCTTGAAATCCTAAAAAAAGCCATCAGTATCCTGGGAAAATGACAGAGGCTATCTATACTGCCACAGCAGAGTATATTGTGGAAATGGAGCAGCGTCCAGTGAAGCACCGCATCTCTGTCAGCGGGGTACTGAAGCATCTTGGTGTTTCACGATCTGGTTATCTTGCATGGAAAAAGAGGTGTCCTTCTACTTCTGAGAAACACCGTGGGGAAATCAAAGAGAAGATCCGAAAGATCTATGAGGATTCCTACCAAAACTATGGAGCGCCTAAAATTACCAGAGAATTGTGGAAAAACGGCGAAAAAATTGCAGTGAAAACTGTTTCTAATTACATGCGCCAGATGGGAATCAAGGCTCAATGGGTAAAACCGTATACACAGACGACTATCGACTCTGATTTTAGCACAAAACTGCATAACATCCTAAATGAGCAGTTCAATCCAGAACAGCCGGATGCTGTATGGGTGTCGGACATAACTTATATTTGGACGTTTGACGGATTTGTATACTTAACCAGCGTTATGTACCTGTACTCCAGAAAAATCATTGCATGGATTCTAAGCGAGACACTGGAGGCAATTCATGTAGTGGAGTGTATAGAGAAGGCGAAAAAACTGCGGAAGATCACACAGCCGCTCATCATACATACAGACAGAGGATGCCAGTATGTATCCGGTGCGTTCTGTAAAGCAACATCCGGGATGGTGAACAGCTATTCACGGAAAGCATACCCATGGGATAATGCATGCATCGAATCGTTCCATGCATTATTGAAAAGGGAATGGATCAACCGCTTTAAAATATTTAATTACCAGCATGCATATAAGCTGGTATTCGAATATATAGAAACATTTTATAACACGGTGAGGACGCACAGCCATTGTGAATATCTTTCACCAAATCAATACGAAGAGGAATACTATGCAGCATTAAATAAAAAGGCAGAAGCTTTAGCAGGGTGACTCAACGCAAAAAAGGCATATTTAATTTGTACTTTTTCTTGACATAGGACCAAACGGTCAAGCAGTTTTGCGCTCTGTTCTTCTTGCCTGTAGTATCTGAGGAAAGTTTAACCCAATAGCGACAGAGATCACGAAGCTGACGGATATCTTTAGGCGGAATTAAACTACCATTTACAAGGTCGTGCTTAAACAAGTCGGCAATCCATTGAGCATCCTTTTTGTCGGTCTTTTGCCTTTTATTGCTTTTACGAATTTCGGAGGCTGACGACAACATTGCAAGTGTCCTCTAAAATGTTATGTATCGGAAACCAATATTTACCCGTGGATTCCATACAAACATCCTTGCAGTTGTTGTCGGAAAGCCAATCCTTTAAAGCTCGAAGTTCCTCTGTGTATGTGGAAAATCTGCGGGATTGGTATTCTGTTACACTCTGAGCGTTCGTAGTGGCAATACAGGCAATTACAAAATCCCTGTAAACGTCCATTCCGCAACAGATTGGATATACAATTTTCAGTTTACCCATTCAATGCCCTCCCAAAAAAGATTTGTGAGAAGCCATTGACTGGACATTCGGATAAAAACGAGTTGCGTTTTTACAACGATAAGTTTACAGGCTCAAAGTCCTACTTGTTGGTGCTTGAACAGATGTCCGACGACCTATAAATGAGCGCGATTACACAAGTGCACCGCACCTACCTCCACGTGTTCTGTAGTGTAGCTTCTCACACGAAAATTATATCATAATTATTTAAAAAATCTAAGCGAACAGACACCGACCGTTTTATTCCTTGTTGGTGCCTTTCGCAGAAAGGTATGGTTATAAATGAATATTACAGATGAAGAGTTATTAATGATTGAGCATTTAACTTATTTAAATGAAAGTGTAGCAAAAGCCGCTGACATAGATGGGTTTACTACGGTAAACTTAAAAGAATTTAAAGGTGATCTGATAATACGCAGAAACCTTTGATTTTTCATACTATTTTGTATTTAATTATTGCTAAATATATAAAATTGTGTTATTATATATTAAGTGGTAATTTTATACAATCTGGTATTAGAAAAATATATAAAGGGAGGTCTTTATGAAAATATTAAAAAGAATCTATATATTACTGCTGTCAGCAGTATTAATAATCGGAGGGAGCGGATGTGAATTGAATAACAGTGAAATTGTAAAGGAAGAGCAAGCAGCTCACGATGAATGGCTAAGGTGGAGAAAAGAGTTTCTTGCAGAACAGGAATTGCCAACAGAATATTCTCAATTAAGCGATTCACAGAAAACTTCAGTAAAAGCAATATATGAAATGATTATGTATTTGCAGGATAAATACGGCATTGAATTCGAATACACAGGATATGTAAGACCTCAGATATTGGAGGATGAATATTTGACTGCCATTCCTAAAGGTGGGAATGAAAAAACAGACACTGTTACAGTAACTCGTCAGGATGACGGCACGCTTACAGACGATTATCCTAATATTGCTGTAAGACCTTATTATGAACAGATGATTACTGATTATATTGAGGATTATTTTGGGTCTGATAAAATAAAAGTATTTTCTAAAGTTACTGAAACAACTATTGAAGATCTTGATAATATATCAGCGGAAAAAATGAAAGGAAATGTATCATCAAGTAATAAAATATTTATTGATGGGTCTGTGTGTAAAGAAAAAGAAGTTAATATTTTTACATCCGAATTAAGTATGTGGTTAAATGATAATCAATTGTTAGGAACTAATTGGATATATTTGCTTAATGATAAAGTCTCTTTATCAAATATAACCCAAGCTAACTATAAAGATTACTTTGATAAAAACTATGTATCAGTAAGTACAGGTTGCAGTGTACAAAGCGATAATAGAATACAAATATTAAATTAAGGAGTTAAAAATGAATATTACAGATGAAGAGTTATTAATGATTGAGC
>ENA-ORNB01001725-ORNB01001725.1-human-gut-metagenome-genome-assembly--contig:-NODE-1725-length-14272-cov-5.197510_pt1 | contig 14272 bp, 12 predicted proteins | sample MGYA00242112_ERZ509016 | MGnify/ENA primary metagenome ERZ509016 (study PRJEB26280, sample SAMEA2338705) | human gut metagenome | biome: human gut; feature: human-associated habitat; material: faeces...
CTCGCCAAGGCCTGATAGTGGGATAAGCAAAAGTATGACTCCCACGTCTTTTTTTATACCCGTTCGGGTCGGGTGGTCACCGGACAGAAAAATCACAATATGTACGACAATTCAACCTTTCTTCGTGTTTTTGTCGGGACAGTATGGGATATTTATTTCCTGTTTTACCGAACTAGCAACCGTCCCCTGCACCCTTCCGTAAAAGACGGACTAAAAGAAGATTTACTTTTCTTCTTTGAAAAGCAAGATTATCCTTTCCCCGACATCTCTCAAATGGTAGATGCCCTCTCCGAGTTTACTTATATTCCGCCCCAATATTGGGATTGTGACGAGAAAGAAGCATTTGTGGAAAAATTCAGTGCACAGCTGACTGATTAAACATCTATCAATAAGAACAAGATGATTGACATTAAATATAAATATACAGGAACAGCCGAAGCTTTGAAAGATTGCATAATACCAATTTCTTCAAAGTATGCTTGTGACGGATATGTATATTCATCAGCTGTGATGGATATTATGAACACAATACCAGATTTTGATTCTCTATCATTACCAGAAAATATATTCAGGACAATGTCGCTAGGAGACAATAAAAACACTACAGTATTACTTTTCTGGAAAGTTGTTATGAATGCCGAATAAATAAACATGAAAAAGAATTATTTTTTATATATAAGCCCAGTCGCAACAATCACTCTATCACTTTTACTTTGTGGCTGTGCAAAGGAAGTTGAACAGCAACAGTCTCAGGAAGAGTTGCACGAAGTTGTTTTCCACGCAGGCTGGGCCCCGGAGACAAAAACTATCCTTCAGGAAGACGGCAGCGTCTGGTGGTCGCCTGGAGATGAGATAGCATTGTGTCTTATCGGGCACGAAGATAAATATTGTCTAAAATCAGATTGCAAAGAGCCTTCACAAGAGACAAATTTTATTGGGATGATAGGAGATAAAGATAGCGAAGATACTTTCTATGCCATATATCCCTATGATAAAGTAAAAGGAACAAATCCATTCAGCATTACTATCCCATCTGTTCAGTATGCTACTGCTGGAGCCATTTCTTCCGGTCAGTTTGTCAGTTTTGCACGAGCCGACGGTGATAAACTTACTTTTTACAATGCCTGTGCAGGATTAAAGTTTTCCGTGTCGCATGAAGGTATATCAAAAGTAGTCTTCAAACAAAGAGAAGATAGTGAACCTATAACTGGATATGTTGTTATTCCCTATAGCAGTGACTGGCCAAAAGACTTGACAGTTGTGCCGTCATTTAACGAAGAATCAAATTATTTGACGATATATCCGAAAGAAGGAAAATATTTTGTGCCAGGAGAGTATTATTATGCTGCTATTATTCCAGGATTAATGTCATTAGTCATTTCTTTTTATACGGACGATAAAGTCGCAACAACAAGTCTTTGGTATCATTCGATTGAAAGGTCAAAGATTGCAGTCCTAAAAGAGAAAGATAAAGATCTTACCTTTGAAAATATAGACACGAGAACTTATGCAGCATTGGGCGAAGATATATTACCAGAAGGCATTGACAAAAATGCCATAAAAGAAGTTATATTCCATCCATCAAGTGATGTGACAACGGATATGGTGGTGCCAAGCTCAATTCCAAGATATAATATTGAAGAAGGCTATATCCCTGTTTATTTTGAACTTAAAGGGACTACTGCACATTATTATACTAAGGCGGAACGATATATTATGAAAGGACCTAACTGTATGTCCTTCAGAGATTGGAAAGAGCTTCGAACAGTTGATCTTTCAATGTTTAGCACAAATCAAGTCGTAAATTTTCAATCAATGTTTGAAGGCTGTATCAACTTGGAGAATGTTGATTTGTCAAGTTTTGATACGAGCAACGCTGTTAGTTTTAGCGGAATGTTCCAAGGTTGCAAGAAAATGAAAAAACTAGATATTAGCAACTTCAGTTCAAGAAGTGCCAATAATCCGGTAGAACAACCATTTGGCGCTATGTTCACCCACTGCTATAATTTCACGTCACTTAATCTTGGAAAATTTGAGATAGATATTGATCCTAGCCACACATTGTTCGCATTTGCAAAAAACAGCCGTAATTGTGCGATAAAATGCACTTCTAGTACACGAGAAGCGCTATGCTCAAAATCAGAGAATAATGTACAATACATAACGTGGGTTCTCCCGGATAATGAGATGCCAGTCCTTGAACCATATAAATTTGACTATTATAGTTCCGACTATTCAAAAGACAAAACGGTTAAGGTACTGCAAAAAGCAACTGTCGGGAACGGAATCAATATTGTTCTTATGTGTGATGGCTATTCCGACAGGATGATTGTAGACGGTTCATACGATGAGGATATGAACAAAGCTATGAATGCAATTTTCAAGGATGAACCATATGCTACATTCCGGGATTATTTCAATGTTTATCAAGTTTATGCCGTATCAGAAAATGAACTGACCGGAGAATCCAATACGGCGTTTAATGCTTGTATCGGAGGTATGGATTCACAAAATGGAGCGGTGTCTTATTTTGATGAATATACTGTTCAAAAATATGCGAAGATTCCTGACAATAATATCGATGAAACCTGTGTGGTTCTTATCTTGAATCAAGAGGCCGGATATGTCAAAGGTGTTTCCCATAATGGCTATATAATGGCCGGAGATGATGTTTCGGATATTACCGACTATTCTAAAGGCGGTTCAGTGGCAATGATATGCCGTAAACTTGATGATTATTCATTTGTGGTTGCACACGAGTTCGGACATGGATTTGCGAAACTTGCTGATGAGTATTGGGCATATATCGGGAATATGAGTGACTCGGAGAAAGAATTCTATATAAGCCGTGCTGATAATTATGGATGGTGGAGCAATATTGACTTCACTGATAATCCAGAGACAGTCAAATGGCGTAAATTCTTGAATGATGACAGATATTCTGGAGCAGATATTGGAATCTATGAAGGGGCCACTTATTCTTCAGGCTGTTGGAAACCATCACAACATAGTATTATGAACAATGATGCTGATGGAATATTTAACGCTCCTTCTCGCGAAGCTATCTATAAAAGAATTCATAGACTTGCGTTCGGAAAAGACTGGCAATATGACTATGAGAAATTTGTCGAATATGATCAAAAGAATATTGCGGCAGAAAAGGCTGCCGGAACGACATCTGTAAAAAATTGGGCTTCGTCTGTTGAACCTGAGCGGAAGTCATTTGTAAAGATTGAAAAGTCAATGACATCTGATGGTAAGGAGAAAGTTACTATAATAATGAACTAAAATGAGAATGGATAATTATATAGCTCCCGATGTTGAGGTTATCGACATCGAAATAGAGGGAGGATTTTGCCAAGGTAGTAAAGACACCATTTATTCTGGATCTACGCACGAAGGGTGGGTGGAGGAAGAGTGGTAGCAATGAGAAGAAAGCATCGGAACCAAATGGCAAGGATACTTGTGGGACAGGTGTAAAAACTGACCGCCGGATGGGTAATCGCTCCTGATCCGGCGGCCATGATTTTCCCATTTGTGGGGGACTCAATATATGTAAACTAAATCAATGCCTTACTACGTTACTTGATTTGTTGATTACGGACTTCGGGCGGCCGTAGTAATCTATGTGGGCGTTCTCGGATGTCTCGGTCTCAAGCTTTTCAGTAACAGTAACGGAGGCCCCGGACACCCCGGACAGATTCAATGACGGCCAGCTCATTTCCGGAGAGGCCGAGCCGCAATACCACTCTAGCCATATTTACAATAATGGCGTCATATAATGCGGAAGATAGGTGATATTATCTTCTTCTTTATAGTCAGCTGCATGAAGTACAGTGGGCGTGGTCATGTGTTCGCCAAACCTTTTCATACACTTAGTTAAGGAAGATAACGTGTAGTTCTTTCCGCTCTTGACTTCTATCGGACGGATATTGTGGCGGCTGGTTACCTTGTTCTTTTGGAGCAAGAAGTCAATCTCCATACGTTCCTCAACAGCCTCTGACGACTTGCCATAGAAGAAAAGCTTGTTTCCGTTGGCTGTAAGCATTTGGGCTACTATATTCTCAATCAGCATTCCCTCGTTTACTTCCAGTTTTCCAAAAAGCAGCTTTTGGTATATCTCAGACGAGACAATCCCTTTTTCATCGAAAGCGTGACTGATTAACAAGCCAGTATCATTCATATAACATTTCAAGGTTGTGCGGTCTTCGTTCATCTTCAGCCCGATGTTCGGCTCGGTCGAATTGTAACAGATATTGACCACTCTTGCATCCTTTAGCCAAAAGAACGCGTCATCCCAATCGCGATATTTCGCACCAGGCTTAAGGGCAGATAACCGGAACTTCTTTTCGTGCTTGGAGAGCTGAGATGGTATCTGGTCGAAGATTGATACTACCTTGTCAGCTATCTCACCCGCATAATTGAAAATGTCGTTACGATAGATGGTCAGTACGTCGCGCTTAGCAGCATCTACTGCATCAAAATCTTTGGTCTCAACATATTTTTTGACAGCCTGCGGCATTCCTCCCACTATCATATAGAGTCGGAAAGCATCCATTGCCTGCCGATGGAAGGCCTGCCCCATTGGCTTCCGTTCAGCAAACCTCTTCCGTATCAACTCCATCAGCATTTCGTTGCCTGTGGCCCATAGAAACTCTTCAAAGTCCATCGGATACATCTGAATGGGGCATTCTTCTGAGGGGAGTACGATACCTTGCGTATTTTTCTTGATGCTTACCAGTGAACCTGTCTCAATGTAGTCATATCGACCATCAGCCACCAGAAACTTGATGGCAGCTCTCGCTCTGGGACACAATTGCACCTCGTCAAGGATGATGAGTGATTTGCGTTCGTGAAGCCTCACTTTATAGTGTTGGCTCAGGTAGAGGAACAGCGTGTCGAGATCCTCAAGATAGAGATCAAACCAGTCTCTAACCATCTTGGGAGCCTTATTGAAGTCGATGAGAATATATGATTCGTACTCATTCTTACCGAACTCCTCTACAATATAACTCTTTCCGATGCGTCGCGCTCCCTCTATAAGTAGTGCCACCTCTCCGTTTCTTTTCTCCTTCCAGTCAAGTAGTTGCTGATATATTTTACGCTTCATAATGATAGTATCTGCACCTTTTTGAGATTTTTGTTTCATCATATTATACACCTTTTCGAGATTTTATCCGCTGTAAATATACACCTTTTTAAGATTTTTTGCAAACATTGTGTACCGCGCGCGAGAAGCAGACCGCCGCATATGGAATCACTCCAGATGCGGCGGGCAGAAACGCTCAACTGATGCATTGAGCCTCAATATATGTAAACTAAATTAATGACTTACCACGTTACTTGATTTGTTGATTACGGACTTAGGGCGGCCGTAGTAATCTATGTGGGCGTTCCCGGATGTCTCGGTCTCAAGCTTTTCGGTAACAGTGACGGAGGCCCCGGACACCCCTGACAGATTCAATGACGCATCCTTCACCGTAAATTTCTCGGCATTGACAACAGCAGTTCCGCTGCCGGAGACGGCCAGCTCATTTCCGGTCCCTTTGAGGGACAGAGATGAAGCGCCATGCATATCAGCAGAGACCTTTCTGATTGCCCCGGATAAACTGAAAGATGACGTGCCGGAGAGAGTCGCGCACAGTTCACCGGCATTGACTTCTAACGTCTTGAACTTGCTCACGCCGCTGACTGTCGCATTGATGGACTCAGAACGGAAATTCTCCAGACTGATCTTGGACGTGCCCGACATGGACAAGACTACATTATCCGAATTTATCGAGGAAATGCCGCCTATCTCAGCAACTCCACTGCACGTGATATGGCAAGAGCCGGACGTCAAGGTCAGGTTGTCAATCTTGGTGGAACCGCTCATAGTGATAGTCGCCTTGTCCCACGTTCCGGAAAGCCCTTCGAGTTTAGTTATTCCGGACAGGTTGACCGCCAGGCTCTCACCCGAAAACGCACCGCCGGACACGCTCATCTGAGAGTTTCCGCTCAACGTAACGCTCGGGAACTCAGGCGTATATATGGTTACGGTCGCGCTCGGGATACTTACATTCGAACTGCGATACGGATACTTCTTCATTTTCTTTACCAGTTCAAGGGCACTTCCGGTCTGCCTGATTTCGAACAGGTCGATGTCATCCCTGTCCCACACTTCCATAATGACTTTATAGCGATCCGACTTGACCAATGATATTTTATAATTTGTAGAGACGAATCGGCCCCTTCCGGAAACTGTCTGGCCGTCAGACACGGTGCGGATAGCATTGAAAGACGTAAAATCATATTCCCGTCTCACAGCAGGATTTTCACCAGCATTGACCTGAATCACGGACATCGCGCAAAGCAATATCAGCACAAAAAGATTCTTTTTCATAACATTGATAATTTAGATTTCATTAACATTCTGAGCACCAGTATAATAATATGCCTGGCAACATTCGCCGTACAGGGCTCTGATTTCTTCCAAGCTGCTGTCGCAATACTTCCTCGTAACCTCCAGTTTTTCAGCATTTCCAAGGCCGTCAAGCCCCCCGATCATGCTGTCCGGAGAATTAAGCAGCTCCTCAATGACCTCCGACAAGTCCATTTCCCTGCACAGCTCGGAAGACATCTCCATCTCCCGTACCTCCGAAAGCAGCGGCGCCACGCCTTCCCGATAGTTCGTCATATAGACCTCGACCGGATCGACCTGAGCCTCCGGCCATCGCAGAATGACGAGAATTGTCAATGCTGCCGCCATCCCGACAAAGGTCAATGCAATTGTACGTCTGCGGAAACGTTTCCTTGCACGCTCTTTATGTAGCCGCCCAAGAAATTCCTGCTCGGAGACGGACGGATCTGCTCCGGCCTCATCTGCAAGGCTTCTATAGTTGTCGAAATATTTTTCTATATCATTCATAATCATTGATTTTCAATTTTTCTCTTAGCCTCTCTGCAAGTTTTCTGCGGCCTCTGAGGTATTGACTTCGGACAGAGGACTCGCTGATTCCCAGCATTGACGCAATCTCTTTATAATCAATGTCTTCTATAAGCTTCAATGTCAATATCGTCCGGTATCCGTCCGACATTGCCTTCATCAGGTCCATCACCATCGGGAACACTTTTCCGTCCAATCCGGACCAGACCTCTTCATTGTCATCGGCAAGAGCAGGTTCAGCGGAAGCGAAGGCGTCGTCGATATTCACGAAGCGCTTTTCGCGGCGCAGGAAGTCTATCGACCTGTTTATGCACATCCGCCGCAGCCACGCTCATTCATCGTCAGGTCTCCTGCCGCCCGTAAGAAATCGGATCAATGTCTCCTGCATGATTTCTTCCGCCTCGCTTGATGACAATGTGATGCGCAAGGCCGTATTGTACAGCCTTTTACCGTATTGCCGGAACAGTTCCGTCGCTTTTTTGTCATCAATGCCCATATCCTTTTCACCGCTTGTACTGCAAATCTATCAAATCTTCTATACTCTTGACGGGCAATAATCGGATTTGTTGCATATCGTTTCTAAAAAAAACAGCCCGGTACATCTTCGTGCCGGGCTGAATCTTTCAATATGTGTGTCGAAATGTTATTCTGCAGGGGTAGTCACTGACTGTTTGAAGAGGCCGGTGATGGCGCTGCCGTTCTTTACGCCGAATGCCACGATGACATATTCGGTATTAGGGCTGCATGCATCACGTGTGATGTTATAGTTGCCTTTAGGATACATCAGATAGTTCTCAGCATAATCATTTATGACAGTCTTGATGATTTGCTCGTCACTCATTCCTTCGAATTTAGCGGCCCTATAGACATTTGCCGCGTACTCCATATCAGGATCTCCAGGTATGAAATCTACAGAGATCTTGGTTGCTGTAAGTTCCTTGACATTGATATCGATAGCCTTTTCTCCGGAAGGAGGAGTGGTGCTCTCGACCTTGGTCTTGAACAGCCTCTTGGTCACAGAAGTGGTAGCAGCGTAATCCTTGTCCGGATCCACTCCGAAGACTACCACGTAGTATTCGGTATTGGATTTCAGTTCACTCTTGGAAACCACGGTGGTACCTGTCTTCTCGTATCCGTAGATATCGTATCCAAGTCCGTTTTTCACAGCCTTGACGATTTCCTCGTCAGTCTTTTCACTGCATTTGGATGCTTCCAGTACATAACTGAAATACTTGGCTGTCGCATCGGAAGGTGTTACAGTCGCCTTGAGCGATGAAGTGGTCACTTCGTCCTCAGAGATAGTGAAAGAAAGAGACGGCTCCTGAGCCTCGCCTTCTCCAGGAACTACGATTTTCTTGAACAGACCGCTTGACGGAACGGCACTATATGCGTTGTTCGGGTCTTTTTCCACATAGAAAGCATAGATGATGTATTCCTTGCCGGTGGTCAATGGATTGACGTTATGGCCAGTCATGGCTCCCTTGCTGGCAGTCAGCCAGAAATAACCGTCTCCGCTTCTTTCTTTTATGGCTCTTGTCATGATTTCCTCATCCGTGAGGCCCTTGAATTCGTCATAAGAACGCCAATCATATACGAAGTGGATGTTGTCGTCAGACGGAACGACTGTGAACTCCAAGTCCGTGGCTGTGAGCTTGTTCACTACGATTTCAAAGTCCTTCTCGCCCGGCTTCTGCGCGCCTTCACCTGTCTTGAACTCTTTTCTGGCAAGGTCAGTGGTCGCCATACATATTTCACCGTGGTATGTCACGCCGAATGCAACTACCAGATAGTCACAGTTGTCAGGCAAAGCTGCAAAGTTGTAGGAATCCTTCCCTTTGGAGAAGTTCTTGCTTGCAAACTCTTCGAAGGATTCGTCTTTCAGATGAGCGTCGAACAGCTTGGAGTAGTAGTTCAAGATGGCTTCGTCGGTGTCTCCACCCACAGTCGTAGATAACTGGGACTTGTTTATCGCAGTGAAGAAATAATACTCGTCATCTTTTGACGGGGTTACCTCGACTATTGCGGAGGTCCCTGTCGGCTGCTTGACATTGATTTCAAATGTCATATCGGATTTCTGTACGCCCGGGTCCTTCTCTGTCTTGAATGTCTCTGACGCTACTCCCGTGGTGATAAGACCGTTGATGTCCACACCGAAAACTATGGCGATGTACTCAGTCTCGGAAGCAAGTGAAGGTACTGTTCCTTCCATTTTGCCGGAATAGCTGAGGATGAGATACATATCCCCGAAGGTCTTCTCGCTGAGTTCAGCCAACTGCTTGACTTGGGCGATATAATCCTCTGCAAATGCACGTGCGTTGCCATTGTAGTCCTTGTCAAACAGCACTTTAGGGGTAACATTGAAGAAATACTTGTCGGTATAGTTGCCGGCATTGACGGTCACCTTCGCATTGTAGAATGTGACGTCGTGGAAACTCATGGTGAACGGCGTGTCGAGTTCCGTATCCTCTGTGGTAGTGAGGACAGCAACACTCCATTCAGAATCCTTGAACGCATTCTTGTCAGCAGAAACGGCTTGAACCTTGAGCGTATGGGTGGAGTTGGTCTCCAAGTTGTCCCATGCCATCTCCTTCTCCGTAGTGGACACTACGTCCCGGTCGTCGAAAATGACATTGTAGCTTGCTGCTCCTGCAACTTCGGTCCAGAAAGCGGCTACTGATGTCTTGGTGGTCTTGGCTTCGTCCTGAATTACCTTTGGTGACGAAAGTTGAGAAATGTTCCCGTTTTTCTCGTTGCCGCATGAGAGCAGCGCACAAGAGAGGGCGAACATTGTAAAAATTCGCAATGTCTTCATAAAAGATTTTTATGTTTATTTGTTTGTGAAAGATTATTTCGTCGGATGTTCTCTGACAAGGTCCCCAAGTTCGTTCCAAGGAATGGTAACCTTTATGATTCCGAGATAATATGGCCCGATTTCATACTGGCCGTAAACGTAAGTCACACCCTGTTCCGAAACCTTGAAATTGCCATTCGGCTCAAGGTCCTTGATGAAGAGCGCGTCGTAAGACTCCTGGTCAGGCATCTCGTCGTGAAGATGAGCGGAGAGCAATGCGGAAAGAGCCTCCTTGTAGCCAGGGATGAAGAAATCCTCCTCTGTCACCTGCTTGCCAGTCTTCAGGTCAATGTTTACTGACGATTCTACTGTGGAGCCGTGTGCGCCACCCTCGAACACGTAGTTGGAAACCGTGTATGTGATGATGTTGTCGTGCCTTCCGGAAAAATAGCCTTCCAGCTTGTTCTCCCAGGAGAAGAAACCCGCTCCCATGTCATTGGCCTCATCGTCTTGGGCTTCACTGAGCAGCTCCAGGTTGGCCTTCTTGTACTCGGCCACGAAATCGCCTGCCCAGCGGTTGGCTGCATCTTCCACAGAAAGTCCCGAGTAGTCAGAGCCGAAAGTGGCCTCCACGATAATCTCGCAGATAGAGTTCTTTACACTGTCCACAAGACCATCTACAGGATATTCTGCATTGACATTGACCCGGACGGAGTCGCTCCGCTCAGGAGAAAGCGCCTCTGTCACATTGACATTGACACTGTTTACCTTCACCTCCTGGTCATTGCAGGAAGCGAGAAGAAGGGCCGCGCCGATACACAGCGACAAGCCCGATGATGATATAATATTGTTCATAATCAGTCGTTGTTCATTTCTTTGATATTCACCTCGTCACGTTTGCTGCTGCCCATCAGCCATTCGCAGTAGTAGTCAGCCATTCTCCAGAAGAAGTACTCGTTCATGTCTCCGAATCCGTGCCTCTGTCCCGGAAGAATCAGCATGTCGAAACGCTTGTTCGCACGGATGAGGGCGTTGACCACGCGAATGGTGTTGGCAGGATGGACATTGTTGTCAATGTCACCGTGCACGAGCATGAGGTGGCCTTTCAGGTTGGAAGCGATCTCCGGATTCGTTTCGATAGAATATACGAATGTGGTATCGCCGGCCTCCACTTTCTCCGTGATTCCGTGATGCTGTTCGCTCCACCACCTGTTGTAGATGCTGTTGTCATGGTTTCCCGCGCAGGAAACGGCAGCCTTGAAGAAGTCAGGGTATTTGAGCATCGCTGCTGTGGACATGAAACCGCCGCCGGAGTGTCCGTGGATGCCGACCCTATTCAGGTCAATCCAGCTGTACCTTGCCCCCAACTGCTGTATTGCATATTTCTGGTCCTCGAGGCCGTAGTCGCGGAGATTGCCATAGCCGTAGTTGTGGTACCATTTGGACCTGTCCGGATGGCCGCCCCTGTTGCCCACGGTAATGACAATGAACCCGAGCTGAGCCAGCCTGTCTGTCCTCGTGAATCCTCTGCTCCACGAAATGTTGTTGGCCTCCACCTGAGGGCCCGGATATACGTAATCGCATATAGGATAGACCTTTGTGGAATCGAAATCAAATGGTTTGTAGATGGCTCCGTAGAGGTCTGTTATACCATCTGCCGCCTTGACCTTGAACCTCTCAGGGAACTTGTAACCCGCAGCGAAAAGAAGCGAGAAGTCAGCCTCGCCGAGGTCGCACACTTTCTTTCCGGCTGCATCGAAAAGCGCAGAAGCCGGCTTGTAGTCCACGCGGGAATAATTGGCAATGAAATACTTGCCGTCGTCAGAGGCTATCGCGTCAATGTTCATGTCCGGGATGTCGAGCATTTTCGGCTCACCGCCTTGCAGGCTTACCCTGTAAACATGCATCTGATATGGATTTTCGCCCTTTTCCTTACCGCAGGCACGGAACAGGACATAGCCCTCCTTTTCATTGACTGCGAGCACGTCGTCCACATGATATGCCCCTTCGGTAAGGTTTCTTATCAATGTTCCGTCAGCATTGTAGAGATAAAGATTCGCCCATCCGTTGCGCTCGGACCAATGAATCAGTTCCCTTCCGCCGTCCAGAAGCCTTGTCTGTCTGCTTTCCACGTAAGTGTTCATCCTCTCGGAAATAACGGTCCTGGTCGAATCGCTGTCCACACCCACGTAGCAGATGTCCATGCGTTTCAAGTCACGGCTCATACGGGTAAGGTAGAACCCGTTGTCATCTCCGAGCCAACGCGAACCGTAGAACTCATCGAACTGGTCGTCGGTAGTACGGACATCCGGCTGCATGATGAGGTCCTGGTCCTTGAACGCATTGATTTTTACCTGTCTGGAGGTCCAGTCAGAGGTGGAGAATACGTACAGGTGGCCCTTAGGTCCCGGCTCTCCCGGCTCTCCCGGCATCTGGTATTTGTAAGTCTCCAGTGTCGGACGTGGCTGTGTCAATGAATTGATGACCCAGAAGTCCTTGAGTGGTGCCATATCCCAACGCATCACTGCAATGTGCCTGGAGTCCGGCGACCATACCAGTTCCGACGGAAATACCCTCTTGGTCGTGTCTGTCTCGGTGTTTCCGCTGTAGTTGTTTATGCCGTAACAGAAATCCTTGTATCCGTCTGATGTTATCCTGTGCTCGACCAGCGTGCTGTCCTTCGGGTCCTCGGCCGCCTTGCGCAGGTTCAGGGTGTCCATATAGAAGAGGTTGGAATTCTTCATATACACACCTGTCAGGCCGTCCGGAGACACATTTGCCCAGTCCGGATATTTTTCCTTCTTGTCGGCGGTGTCGTATGTCAGCTTCTTTCCGGCGATTTCGTAGCGGAAATGATATGTCAGCTTCTCGCCTGTGGCTTTTCCCGTCGTATCTGTTTTCTCCTTGGTGCTCTTGATATCGAATTTCAGGATGCCGTCGTTTTCCGGGTCAATGCTGATGTTGCTTATCGGCAAGTGCTTGGCATCGAACGGGTCACGCATGATTTCGGTAATCTGCATCGCGAGTTTGTCCATGTCGAATACCGGCTCGGTCTTGCCCGCTTTCGGGTCCGCTATATAATATTGTGTCCCGTCAGATGTCTTCCATGCGTACAGAAACTTATCTCCGTTACGGAACCAGACCGGTCTTACGGAAGTGGAAAAAACCATCTGGCCAATGCGCTTGGCGGAGAATCTCTCTGCCAGCTCGTAGTTCGGCGTGCGCACCATCCTCTCCTGACGGCTCTGCGCCATTCCGGAGACTGCCAAGAGTGTCAATGCTGCCGCACAGACCAATTTCCTGTTTGTCAATGTTTTTGCCATAATATCCTGTCGTTTTTCAAAAGGTTCCCAAATTTAGGTAAAATAAACGGAATAAATCATAACTTTGCCTATCTGTAGGGGAACTTTCCTTGACAATGGATTGTCCCGGACTGACACATTTTTTAATACACCATTAAATCAATTCATTGACTATGAGCAGGATACTCAGATTGTTAGTTGCATCTGCATTGACATTGACCTTTATGGGCAGCCGGCAGCCGGCATCGGCGCAGAAAAGTCCGGCTTTCGGAGTGAAGTTCAAGATTGCCGAGGGCGCGGATCTCCGCATTCTGGATGACAATATCTGGGACTACAGCCAAGATACGATTCCGCCGAAGTGGAAGGAAATAGGGGAGGACCCGAGGGATTTCCGGAGGGCTCCGCAGTTCGCTCGTCTGGTGAAGGATTATATGCCTGACGTTTTCGCTTTCCAGGAGTATTCGGAGCATATGCACAATGAGTTTTACCCGCTGGTGGAGAAGAAAGGTTATGTAATAGCCTGGGAATCAAAGGAAGACTGGAACAATACTCCTATATTCTACAATAAGAAGACTCTTGAGCCGATATACGTATATTATAATATGTACACTCCGGCAAGGTGGTGCAATCATGGTTCCAAGTCATTTACTTCGGCCGTGTTCAGGAGAAAGGCTGACGGCAAGGTGTTCGCGGTCATCGGCACGCATCTGTGGTGGAAGAGTGACAAGGCTCAGCCCGGCAGCACGATGGCGAGGGCTTCGCAGCTGCGTCTTGTGATGGCTGAAGCTGAGATTATCCGTGCGAAGTTCGGTGACGTCCCGGTTTTCGTGGTCGGTGACATGAATTGCGAGGAGGGCACGGTTCCGATTCAGCAGATGATTCAAGGCGGCTACAAGCCTTGCTATAAGGTGGCTACGGTCTATGGCGACACTCACAACGGACATCATATCTGCAGCCCGAAGGACGGCTATTCTACTGTGAGCCGCAGGCGTGGCCCGGAACGTGAAGCGGGGGCGATAGACCATTGTCTCATATATGACCCTTCCGCATCTGTGGAGGTCCGCGTCTTCGACTGCATCATGGAGGAGTACACCGTCAAGCTGACTGACCATTATCCGAACATCATTGACGTAAAACTGTAAAAATCAAGTATTTTATTGTCAATTAAAAAATTATGTGTAAATTTGTAGCCCCCAAAATTGGGGAAAGTAACATAAATTAAAGATTTACAATCATTTATGCCAACAATTCAAC
>ENA-ORNB01001730-ORNB01001730.1-human-gut-metagenome-genome-assembly--contig:-NODE-1730-length-14239-cov-4.234701_pt1 | contig 14239 bp, 12 predicted proteins | sample MGYA00242112_ERZ509016 | MGnify/ENA primary metagenome ERZ509016 (study PRJEB26280, sample SAMEA2338705) | human gut metagenome | biome: human gut; feature: human-associated habitat; material: faeces...
GCTGCCGGAGCGGTGCTTAAGCCGCAAGGCGGGAATTGTGCGGTGTTGCCTATGGAAAATAAGGGACTGAATGTACCCTGGAAGCGCTGCTTATAATGCCAAAGCGCTGGGGTCAATGCCATAGCCCAGCAGAACCGCCAGATTGCAGCTGCACAGCGTGCGCAGGCCGTGGTCCAGGTCAGCTTGGTTCAGCGGCGGCATGCCATTGCGTACCCAGGGCAGCAAAAGGCCCACCATGGCGCCCGATAAAAAGTTGCCGGTAAACTGGCAGTCGCGCTCGGTTGCGCTGGGCACCAGCGAGAGTAGCCGCTGGCCAAACATCTCGCTTAAGTAATGGAACACATATTCCTGCAAACAGTTCTGCCCGGTGTAAGCCAGCGCGTTTACATAAAAGGTCTTGTTCTGCAAAAGGTATTCTTCCAGATCCGTCAGCAGGGTGGACCAGCTGGCGTAATGGCCGCGCGTTACCAAAAACTGCGTTGCACCACTTTGGAAATACCAGTTCACCAGGTCGAATTTATCCTCAAAATGGTAATAAAAGGTGTTGCGCCCAACCCCGGCATGCTCCACAATATCGTTTACCGAAATTTTTTCCAGCGGGGTGGTAACCATCAGTTCCGTCAGGCTCTGCGCCAGCAATTCCTTGGTTTTGTTGGTACGGGACATCCCTTTTCTCCTTTTCCATGCAGCAAATAGATAAAAACTCATATCATGCTTATCTAGTATTATAGCACACAGGCGAAAAAAATTCTACCATCCAAACCCAAAAGCGCGCAAAAAAGCGCGCAAATGCAGCGGTATTTGCCAGCTTTTGGCTGCGCTGCGGCCCGCTTTTTTGCACATACTGTGTAGGGAAGGGGATGAAACCATGCCAACCAATGGCTTACGATATCTGCGCCGTGTGGCGGCCCTGCTGGCGGCTGGCGGCGTTCTGGCGGCGGGGCTGCTGTTGGGCCTGGCGGCCTCCCAGGGCCTGTCTGCCCTCACTCTGTCCATGTTCTCCATCCGGGTAGACGCCTTCGCCCTGGCCTTCTCCCCTCGGGCAGCGGTGCGCACAGTGGGCTATTTCGGCCTGATCTTTCTGCTCGTGATGCTTCTTTTTTCAGCTCAGGCCTACCGGACAGCGACAAAAGGAACTCAGCAGAACAACAACCTGTATACCGCTTCCTCCTACATATCTGTCAAATTTCACCAGCATGACAGTTCGCAGAGCATTTTCACAGACACTGTAGATGGTTCTCCGGCACTCTGTATGACTGATACAGTAAACGATCAACAGTATATTACTTATATTTATCTGAAGGAGCAGCACCTGAAAGAGCTTTTTACTGCTGCCAGAAATACACCATCCGCACAGATGGGTACAAATATTGCCAGTCTCAGTGATTTTCAGATTCAGCAGGAGACAGACGGATTCTACCGTATTACCCTTAAAGATCCAGACGGTAATACCAGCAGCCTGCTGCTGCACTCTGGTTTTGGCAACAACAGTTTCTGACATACTGGCATCATACAGGAGATTTCAAGCATGAAAAAATTAATCACACATTCAAAATCCAGCCTGTTTTTAATAGAAATGATTCTTTCCATTCTCATCCTTGCACTTACCTGCACTATCTGCGTCAGAATCTTTGCAGCAGCAAAAACGCAGCGAGAAGAAGCCAGAGAACTTAATCACATCCAGGAGCTGGTCACTTCTGCCGGCGAAACTCTGGAAGGGTGGAACGGTCAGCTTTCATCATTTATCAGTATATTCGGACAGCCCTCAAAAACTTCCGGCGCTCTGCTGCAATATTACTATGATGACAGCTGGAATCCCTGTACAGAAAATTCGGCTGAATATACCATGACCATACAGCCGGCTGCTTCTGAGACAGAAAAAACTGCAGATATAAATTTTTACAACTCGCAGCACGACAATTTATATCAGCTTTCTGTCACCTTCCCTTTTACATCAGAAAGGACGGTCAGCCATGAATAAAAACAGAACCTCGTTCCTCTCTGTGGGAATCCCATCCATGTGTACGATTTTCTCCGTACTCTGTCTGGTCATCCTTGCGTTGCTGACTCTTAATACTTCCGAACAGGATCTGCAGCCCAGCCGGATTGCGCTTGAACAGACCACCGCCTGCTCTGCTGCTTCCTCAAAATATCAGGAACTGACAGCCTACGCTCAACAGGCATTTACGGACGGTCAAAAACAACAGACTTATAATACCCTTATGTCGTCTGTCACACAACAATATCCGGATGCCAGATGGGATCCCAAAACACAGATTTTATCCTTCACTGTAGATTTTGCCGAGAAACAGGCAATATATGTAGAAATAAACATTCCATATTCTTCCGACCTGATACCGGAAATTCTCACATGGAAAACCATCAGCACCGCTGCCTGGAATCCAGACACAAGACAACCTGTTTACAAAGGAGATTCAAAATGACAGAACAGATAACACCTGAATATTTATCCTTCGCAACCGAACATCACGCATCCGATATTTTTATCATTGCCGGTCGTCCGCTTTCCTTTAAAATCAACGGCAAACTGTCAATATATGGCGAACGGTTAATGCCTGCTGATACAGAAATCCTGCTACGGCAGATTTATCAGATGTCCAACAACCGTAACTTTGACCGTTTTCTGGAAATCGGAGATGATGACTTTTCTTTTTCCATCCCCAGACTTTCCCGTTTTCGTGTTAATACCTACCGCCAAAGAGGTTCTCTTGCTGCAGTTATCAGGGTAATTGCTTTTGAACTTCCCGATCCCGGAATTCTCAATATTCCGGAAGATGTTATGTCTGTTTCTGATTTTACCAAAGGAATGGTACTTGTTACAGGACCTGCAGGAAGCGGTAAATCCACAACAATGGCATGTATTGTTGACCGTATCAATCATTCCCGGGAAGGTCACATCATCACCCTGGAAGACCCTTTGGAATATCTGCACAGGCATGACAAATGTATTGTCAGCCAGCGCGAAATATGCACAGATACGGAAAGCTATCTGGTGTCCCTCCGAGCCACTCTGAGACAGAGTCCGGATGTGATCCTTCTTGGCGAAATGCGAGATTATGAAACGATCCAAACCGCCATGACTGCCGCTGAAACCGGCCATCTGATCCTGTCCAGTCTTCATACCACAGGCGCCGCCAATACTATCGGGCGCATTGTAGATGTATTTGAACCGGCTCAGCAAAGGCAGATTTCCATTCAGTTATCCATGGTATTGCAGGCAGTAATTTCCCAACAGCTTATCCCTGATATAAACGGGCACACTATCCCTGTCTTTGAAGTTATGCGTTTGAATCCGGCAATACGAAACATGATCCGGGACAATAAAGTTCATCAGATTGATGGAGTTATCGCTTCTTCTGCGCATGAACATATGCGTTCCATGGATCAGAGCCTTCTGGAACTTTATAAACAGAACAAAATCACAAAAGAAACCGCATTAAAATTTGCGTCCAATGCAGATATGTTAAAACGGAAGCTATAACATAATGAGAATTGCTCCGCTGATTTTCCGGTATACAAAAACAGTTCAGAAATGAATTTATCCAAAATTTTGAATATATTTCATCTCTGAACTGCTCTTATTTTTCTGTTTTCTGTTCAAATATAGTCAAGCGGATAACTACTCCGCAGGGAACTTATCTGATCCGGTTAATGTACCAGATTTCCCACCAATCCATAAGAAACAATATACATAATCACAGTCGCCATGATAATCCCACAAAAAATTGCCAGGGAAGACTTCTTAATATCAATCTCCAGAAGAGAGGCGATCAGAGAACCTGTCCATGCCCCTGTTCCCGGAAGCGGAATTCCCACAAACAGCATCAATCCCCAAAACTCATATTTCTTTACCTGATCACTTTTTCTCATTGCCCTGTCTTCCAGTTTTATAACAAGCCCCCGAAAAAGTTTCGTCTTTTTTAAAACCTTGAAAATCTGTCTGATAAACAACAGAATAAACGGAATAGGAATGATATTTCCAACAATACACAGTGGAATTGCCTTTGCAGCCGATATCTTAAGTAAGGATGCTGCAAGCAATCCTCCCCTGAGTTCCAAAAGCGGAATCATTGAAATAATAAAAACTGCCCCTTCCGGTGAAATATATTGTGACAGATTCTGTGAAAACCAATGTACCAGCGCTTCCATAAAGCCTCCTAACTCTTACTTCAGATAATCTTTCAAAAAGTCAATAAATTTCTGCATTTCTTCCTTTGTTCCAACAGTGATACGAAGAAAATTGTCAATTCTGTCCTTCTGGAAGTAACGAACATAAATATGCTGCCCTCTTAATGCCTCAAAAAGTTCTTTCGCAGGGCAGGTTTTATGCGTAGCAAAAATAAAGTTAGACATAGAATCCTGAAAAGAGAATCCCAGTGCCTTCAATTCTTTCTTTGTCCATTCTCTTGTCTCTATGATTTTATTACATGTCTCATCAAAATATGCTTTATCTTCAACTGCCGCCACACCTGCAGCAATCGCTGTACGGTCCATAGTATAAGAATTAAAAGAATACTTCACATCATTCAGGAATCTGATCAGTTTCTCATTTCCACACGCAAAACCAATTCTCATCCCAGCCATAGAACGCGACTTGGAAAATGTCTGTACGACCAGAAGGTTGTCATATTTTTCAATCAATGGAAGCGCCGACTGACTACCAAAATCCACATAAGCCTCGTCCACGATCACAATCACATCAGGATTATGGCGGATAATATCCTCCACTTCCTCCAGCGGCATCTCCACACCTGTCGGTGCATTCGGATTCGGGAATACAATTCCTCCGTTTTCTCTGAAATAATCTTCCGTCCTTATATGAAAGTTCTCATCCAGTGCCGGTCTCTCATATGGAATGCGAAACAGGTCTGCCCATACATCATAAAAAGAATATGTGATATCCGGAAAAAGAACCGGCTTCTGTGAATTAAAGAATGTAAGGAAACTCATGGCAAGCACATCATCGGAACCTACTCCCACAAAAACCTGTTCATCCTTCAGCCCGTAATTCTTTGCAATGGCATGTACCAGTTCTCCTGCTGTAGGATCCGGATAAAGTCTCATAGTATCTGTATCCATCTCCCTCAACACCTTCTCCACTCCAGGTGCCGGCGGATACGGATTCTCGTTGGTATTCAGCTTGATCATATCCGGCTGATTGGGCTGCTCGCCTGGTGTATATGGTATTACTTTACGTATATTTTCTTCCCATCTGCTCATTTATCTGATTCCTTTCATGTTTTTTATTGTTTTTCACTTTCGTCAGTATAACATTAATCTCTATTTTCGTAAATCAACTTTTTGCATTTTACTGATTGACAAACCCACTTTGCAAGTTTATAATAAGCGGCAGAAAAGATAAGAAGGATTAAAACGTTGAAGAGAAGAGTACGCTGAGGAACGTTACAGAGAGAAATGTATACCGGTGCAAGCATTTCATCGCGAACCAGCCGAAGACCACCTCTGAGTGACTTTAATACAGTCCGGTGATTCCGTTACCATCGAATGAAGCGGTTCTGATCAGATGATTTATCCATCAGTAATGTATCAGAACAACCGGGGTGGAACCGCGAGTAATGTTATCTCGTCCCCTACAGTATTTAACCGTACTGTAGGGGATTTTTTTATTCTTTCTTTTACCCCTTCGCAGTACAAAAACCTGTTACTGTTCACTCCGTTCTCAGCAACACGCTCCGCGGGATATCAACAGTGAACAGCAACTATAACAAATCCATACTAACGTAAAGGAGATAATCATCATGATCGTAACATTAAAAGACGGCTCAAAAAAAGAATACGCTGAAGCAAAATCCGTAATCGACATTGCTTACGACATCAGCGAGGGACTTGCACGTGCTGCCTGTGCAGGAGAAGTAAACGGAGAAGTTGTAGACCTGAGAACAGTTATTGACAGTGACTGCGAATTAAACATCCTGACAGCAAAAGATGAAAAAGGACTTGCAGTTCTCCGCCATACAGCATCCCACGTACTTGCCCAGGCAGTACAGACCTTATTCCCGGATGCAAAGGTTGCTATCGGACCTTCTATTGATACAGGATTCTACTATGATTTCGACTGCCCTCCATTCTCCCGTGATGACCTGGATGCAATCGAAAAAGAAATGAAAAAGATCATCAAAAAAGGCGCTAAGATTGAACGCTTCACAAAATCAAGAGAAGATGCCATCGCATACTTCCAGGAGAAAAATGAACCATACAAGGTAGAACTTATCGAAGATCTTCCGGAAGGCTCCGAAATCTCTTTCTATTCCCAGGGAGACTGGACAGACCTCTGCGCAGGTCCTCACCTTATGAGTGTAAAGGGTGTAAAAGCATTCAAGCTTCTCTCCTCTTCCAGCGCTTACTGGAGAGGCAGCGAAAAGAACGCAATGCTCACACGTATCTACGGAACAGCTTATGCTTCCAAGGATGAGTTAAAAGAACATCTGGAACAGATGGAAGAAGCAAAAAAACGCGATCACAATAAACTTGGACGTGAAATGAAAATCTTCACAACTGTAGATGTAATCGGTCAGGGACTTCCACTTATCATGCCAAACGGTGTGATCATGATGCAGGAGCTTCAGCGCTGGATTGAAGACGAAGAAACAAAACGCGGATATATCAGAACAAAAACTCCGTTAATGGCAAAGAGCGACCTCTACAAGATTTCCGGACACTGGGATCATTACAAAGAGGGCATGTTCGTTCTCGGCGACGAAGAAACAGACAAAGAAGTATTTGCGCTTCGTCCTATGACATGCCCATTCCAGTACTATGTATACAAAGCAGAACAGCACAGCTATCGTGATCTGCCTCTTCGTTACGGTGAAACATCCACTCTGTTCCGTAATGAGGATTCCGGAGAAATGCATGGTCTGACACGTGTACGTCAGTTCACAATCTCCGAAGGTCATCTGATCGTAAGACCTGACCAGATGGTAAAAGAATTTAAAGACTGTATCGCACTTGCACAGTACTGCCTGCAGGTTCTTGGTGTAGAAGAGGACGTAACCTATCACCTTTCTAAATGGGATCCGAACAACAGAGAGAAATACATCGGTGATGCAGAAGTGTGGAATCAGACAGAAGCTCATATCCGCCAGATGCTTGAAGAACTGAACATTCCATTTACAGAGGATGTTGGAGAAGCTGCATTCTACGGACCTAAGGTTGATATCAATGCCAAAAATGTATACGGAAAAGAAGATACAATGATCACGATCCAGTGGGATGCTCTTCTTGCTGAACAGTTTGATATGTACTACATCGATGAAAATGGTGAGAAACAGCGTCCATACATCATCCACCGTACATCCATGGGATGCTATGAGAGAACACTGGCATGGCTGATTGAGAAATATGCAGGTATGTTCCCGACCTGGCTCTGCCCAGAACAGGTTCGTGTAATTCCGATCTCTGAGAAATTCCATGACTATGCCGCCAAAGTGGAAGCACAGTTAAAAGAAAACGGAATCCGTTGCTCCGTTGACCAGCGTTCCGAGAAAATGGGCTACAAGATTCGTGAAGCACGTCTTGCAAGAGTTCCATATATGCTCATCGTCGGTGCCAAAGAGGAAGAAGAAGGCAAGGTTTCCGTAAGAAGCCGTTACCTCGGTGATGAAGGAATGAAAGACCTTGGTGATTTCCTTGCAGCGATCAAAGAAGAAATCAAGAATAAAACAATCCGCAAAATCGAAGTACAGGAAGAGAATAAATAATCTTCCCTTTCAGATAAGTACAGAAACTGTTATTTCTGTTAAAAACGGGGCTGTCGTCAATGAACTTTTGGTTCATACGACAGCCCTGTTTTATTATTCTTTCACTTTTTCCTCAAAATATCAGCATTTTAACCGAATCAAGTAAGTCCTCTGCGGAGGTTGCAAAAAACGATTTAGGAACGAAAAATAAAAACACAAGTCAGGAGTCTGACCAGACTGATGAATAATCCGGTGCCCGTGTCCCTGCTGTCCGGTGACAGGAAACCGCAAATCCGTTTTTTAGGAAACCATCCTTCCGGTAGTGGAAACCTTTATCATAAATCCTTTAGAATGTAATCATGCACCAGCTGGTGTAAATTCATTCAAAGGAGGTCATGACCATGACCAAGTATCGAGAGATTCTCAGGCTAAAAAGTCTGGGACTCAGTCAGCAGAGCATTGCCGACAGCTGCAATGTCTCCAAGAAAACGGTTAATCGCGTTTTGAAGCGTGCAAAGGAATTAAATATTTCCTGGCCGCTTGATAAAAGCGATACCGATGCTGTTCTTGCAGAAATGTTTTTTCCTTCTACAAAGCAAGTCAGATCCAATAAACGGATGCCTAACTACGATTATGTCCATAAAGAATTACTCCGTAACGGAGTCAGTAAGAAACTCTTGTGGACAGAATACATGGAGGATTGTCATGCAAATGGCGAAGAACCACTTATGTATTCCCAGTTCTGCTATCACATCCAGCAGGATGAGCAGAAACGACGTGCTACCATGCATATCAACCGGAAACCTGGTGAGCAGGTTGAGGTCGATTGGGCAGGAGATCCTGCAACAATCCTTGATCCGGATACCGGTGAGATCACCAAAGCCTATATATTTGTCGGCGTGATGACTTATAGTCAGTACGCATATGTGGAAGCATTTCTGGATATGAAGCAGAAATCATGGATTAATGCCCATGTTCATATGTATGAATATTTTGGTGGTGTTGCCAGAATTCTCGTACCGGATAACTGTAAAACAGCGGTTGTCCACAATGGTGGCTTTAAAGACCAGCAGGTCAATGAAACTTATCAGGAAATGGCCGAATACTACGGCACCGCTATTATCCCGGCGCGTGTCAGGGCTCCAAAAGATAAGCCGAATGCTGAGGGGACAGTAGGAAATATTTCTACTTGGATCACAGCAGCTCTTCGGAATGAACAGTTCTTCTCCCTTGCCGAATTGAATCTAGCAATCAGAGATAAGCTGGAACTGTTCAACCAAAGGCTCTTTCAGAAGAAAGAGGGTAGTCGGCGAAGCTTATTTCTTGGGGAAGAAAAACCATTGCTGTCACCATTACCTGCTACCCGTTTTGAACTGAGTGACTGGAAAGCAGCCACTGTCCAGTTCAATTATCACATATCTGTGGACGGAATGCTATACTCCGTTCCGTACGAATACATTAAAAAGAAAGTTGATATAAGGGTAACAGACACCACGATTGAAATTTTCTACAACCATAACCGCATTGCTTCCCATCGTCGTCTAAAAGGACGCCCTGGGCAGTACAGCACCATTACTGAACATATGCCGGCAGACCACCAGAAGTATCTGGAATGGAACGGTGACCGCTTCCGTAAATGGGCTGAGCGGATTGGCATAAATACGTACACTGCAGTCAATGCAATATTGACCTCCAAAAGTGTGGAACAACAAACCTACCGAAGCTGTATGGGGCTTCTTAAGCTTGCTGAGAAGTACTCAGATGCGTTACTGGAAGCTGCCTGTAAAAAGGCATTATCCTATACAGCATCACCCAGTTACAAGAGTATTAAAAACCTACTTGTAACCGGTTCAGAAAAGCTGGCATCGGAAGCAATCGATACCAAGACCACACATAAAGCACATGGCATCACACGAGGTGCCGATTACTATCGGAGGTAAACACATATGACCAATCAGAGTACAATGGATAAGTTAATAGAAATGCGCCTTACCACAATGGCAGATGCATTCCGCAATCAACTCAATGACCCAAAATTCAAGGAGGTTCCCTTTGAGGATCAATTCGGTATGCTGGTGGATATCGAATACAGCAGTCGCAAAAACAACCGTCTCAAAAGACTGATCAAGAATGCCGGTTTCGATCAGCCGGAAGCGAATATCATGGATATCAACTATACTTCCGGACGCAAGCTAAACAAGGAACTGATTCGCAGACTTGCTACCTGCGAATATATATCTGAACATCGGAATCTTTTTATTACCGGTGCTACAGGCTGCGGTAAAACTTACATGGCCTGTGCCTTTGGCATGGAAGCCTGTAAGCAGTATTACAATACCAAATATATCCGTCTGCCTGATCTGCTTATTGATCTGGAGGTGGCACGGACAGATGGCAACTACAAAAAGGTGATGGCTAAGTATGCCAATCCCGTTGTCCTGATTTTGGACGAATGGCTTCTATTGAAACCAACGGAATCTGAACAAAGAGATATCTTCGAACTACTCCATCGGAGACGCAAGAAATCTTCAACGATTTTTTGCTCCCAGTATGAGTTCGAGGAATGGTACGACCAACTGGGTGGTGATGATAGTCCTCTGGCAGATGCAATCATTGACCGCATTGCTCATGACAGTTATCGTATCAACATTACAAGCATTGATGCCGAACATGATATCTCGATGCGAGAGGTTTATGGCTTGGACAAAACATTACGTGAGTAAACTCGCATAAGCGGTTCCCGCTAGCCCGGACAGACGGTTTCCCGTCTGCCGGACTTGCGGTGTTACCGCACAAGAATATTCATTTTCCGGAAGTAACCATAGAATATACTTTGGAATTGAATAACGTATTATAATCCAGTTCCTCTTCCTTTAGAGAACATTGTAATTCCGAATTATTTAATTTATTTTCTATCTCTTTTAGGCACAAAAATAAATCTTTCTTCGTATATCCCCAATCATTTAACATACTACTTTCTGCATCAAAACTACTTCTACTCGAATATTTTAATGAGGCTTTTATTTTTCCGAACATTGCTTCTCTGCTTTGGTCAATACTTTTATAAATTTGTATATATTGCCTTCTTAATGTTTCGTTTGCCATCAATGTTCCTTGATTTTCATATGCATTTTCATCAAATGGGTTAATAACCATTATTGACTCTGGGCTAATTGCTGTTGAAGTCTCATCTGTAATTGAATATTTACTTTTGCAACCATAAACTTTTTCTTCTACGGTTTTTCCATCTCTAATTGCTTCAAATGTTTTAGCAAATGAAGACTTCATCGTTCCGTTTGGAGCATAAATAACTGCCACATTATTTTTAGAAAAATCAATATCCTGTTGAATTTTTTGAATTCCGTAACAATTTTCCATTTCCAGCTTTAATGTATTCATGCAACCCCTCCATTTCTATATTTTTCACACGAATTGTTAGCACTTCATCTTGTTGAGTGCTATTTTTTCTTTATTATAATCTGGACACATTTTCTTGTCAATTCTAAAAAATGGACAATCCATCTTAGACTGTCCATTCTTTCTATCTTACCCTTCCAATTCATCAATTTTAGCTTGCGCTTTATTTATTTTTTCTTTAGCCTTTTCCGCATTCTTTTTTTGCTTTTCTATATCATCCTGTATTTTACCAACTTTACCCACATTATTTTTTTCTTGCTCTACATGCAATTTTTGATGATACAGTTGTATTCTCTCTTTAATTTTCTCATACTGATCTGTTGCCTTTGCCAAATCACTTTTTGCTTTTTCTAACTTCCTAACAGATTTTAAATCATATTTATCTTTTATCTCAGACCATCTCGGAATACTAAGATCAATCCCCGTTTCCTGCTTATAACTTCTCAAAAAAGCAGCTTTCCAAGTTCCTGCGTTATTATGTGTCTTAGGATTTTGAAAAACTGCCTCTTCTATAGCTGAAATGAAATCTTCAAGTGATTCAAAAACTGTATAGTCTGTTCTTGCTGTATCCTCCGCATACCAAATTCCTGGCCTTATTTTATGTACAACATTATCTTTGATTTGTAAATTAATAGGCCAATCTTCCATTCTTCTTGTAATTTCCCAAACCTTTTTAAGCCATACATCTTTTATTGTAACAACTCCATCGTCATTCATATCATATCCAAAAATCAAGTAATCCACATTTAACATATATGGTTTATTGATTATTTCTTCTTCATACATTCTAAAATCAGCAATATCAAATCCTGGTCCACGATTTCGGTTAAAGGCTTTTACTTCCAACAAATTTTTGGTTTTATCATCTGGATTTAAGAAAAAATCTGGTGGCATCTGAGTATTTTCACTTGGAGCATACTCTATTCCTCTCTTATCCAGCCAACCTTGCAACCATTCCTGCATGATATTTCCCACAACATCTCTCTGCTTTACAATAATGTTCACATCACCTAAATAAAATTTTATCTGTCCTTCTAACTGTAAAATTCCATCTTCATTTACCAATTTATCATATACTTCTTGTGCTGTTAATCTCATGTACTTTCCCCTTTCTACATTTTTCCCCGATTCTTTTTGATATAGCTTTTATAACAGGAACACAGACTGTATTTCCTAATAAATCAAATGCCTCTTTTTCATTCACAATAGATAAATCATATTCTTCTGGATATCCGCAAAGTCTCTGTCCCTCACGTATTGTTAATCTTCGAAGGCCTCCATTATCAATTATTCCTAACTTAGAAACATCCATTGCTACTAAAGTTGGTGCGAGTTCATTAGGATCTAATATTTTTGAAAATTCAAATGACAATTTACCTGCAACAATATTATATCCTTTTTTCTTTGTTTCGTCTGGTATCCGTCTTCCCTCTTCCAATTTTCTCGGATATTCGTATGTCAAATATCCTTTCTTTTTTAAATCCTTTAACATCGTATGCAATTCTGGATTATCATAAAAAGTTTTAATTTGCTTTTCTGTTAAAGGCATTCCGTCCATCCAGTCAATTCCTATCTCCTCTGCCCATTTCTTTTTTCTCCGTTCCCTTAACATCAAATTCAGTAATGTTCTCTCTTCTTTACTTGTAGAACCTTTTAATTCAATTTCCCATGAATGTATGTTATTTTCTCCTCCCCTTTTATCTTTAATGGATTTTCCAACAACTTCTTCCGGTGTATAATTTTTAAATAATTTCTTCGTGAAATTGCTCTCTACTGTAGGCAATCCATGTTCTAACACTTCTCCAAGTGTAACTGTTTTCTTTTCAAAATTATCCAAATTAATTTTTGCATCTAACATACCAACAATATACACTCTTTTTCTACTTTGCGGTAAACCAAAATATTGTGAATCTATAAGTTTATAATTTACATTATATCCCAATTTTTGTAGGTGATCCACAATTACTGCTAATGTATTACCTCCATCATGATTTACCAATCCCTCAACATTCTCTAACAAAAACCCTTTTGCAGCCTTACCTGCATCCATTTTCTCCTTTAAAATTCTTTCAATTTCAAAGAACATCGTCCCCCTTGTATCAGCAAATCCCAAGCCTTTTCCTGCTGAACTAAATGGCTGACATGGAAATCCTGCTAAAAGAAAATCAAAATCCGGTATCGTATCTGTCTCTATCTGTGTTATATCCCCATATACCTTTTCATTTCCAAAGTACCCCTGATACGCTTTAATTGCATATTTTTTAATTTCAGATGAAAAAACACATTTTGCTTCAAGTCCTACTTCACGCAAGCCTTCTTCAAATCCAAGTCTAATACCACCTAATCCAGCAAACAAATCGATAAATCGAATTGTGCTATCAAAGGATTCTTTTTCTTCTTGAATTCTTTTTGCAATAAGATTTGCACACTTTTCTGAGAATGAAGCTCCTACTCCATAATAATTTATTTCTTCTTGTAATTCTGGTGTTAAATAAACTTTAAAACCAACCTTTTTTTCTTTCAATGACACGGATTTTCTTCCAGCATTAACCCTTTTTCCGCCTTGCATATTAGTCCTCCATAACAAATATAAACGTTATTTTTATTATATCAATTACATTTGATTTTTCAACCCTTAAAATTCATTTTTCAAGGAACCCAAAATATGTATTTTAAAACTCCTTATTGAAAAAAAGAAACTCCCCTGATAAAATCAATCAATAAAGGTAGGTGATAGTATTGACCCGCACATCCGCTACTGTTTCAAACAATATGCGTAAGATCCACAGCAAAGATACTTCCATAGAATTATTACTCAGAAAAGCTCTATGGCACAAAGGTTATCGCTATCGTAAAAATTATAAAGCTCTCCCTGGTTCTCCTGATATTGTTCTTACCAAATATAAAATTGCTATTTTTTGCGATAGTGAATTTTTTCACGGAAAGGATTGGGAGATTCTCAAACTTCGACTTGAAAAAGGGAAAAATCCAGACTTTTGGATCAAAAAAATCGAACGAAATCGTAATCGTGATTATGAAAATGATAAAAAGCTTTTATTCCTAGGCTATACTGTCCTTCACTTCTGGGGACAAGACATTTC
>ENA-ORNB01001734-ORNB01001734.1-human-gut-metagenome-genome-assembly--contig:-NODE-1734-length-14188-cov-2.714286_pt1 | contig 14188 bp, 11 predicted proteins | sample MGYA00242112_ERZ509016 | MGnify/ENA primary metagenome ERZ509016 (study PRJEB26280, sample SAMEA2338705) | human gut metagenome | biome: human gut; feature: human-associated habitat; material: faeces...
CACGCATGAGTCCAAAGATATACTTTTTTCTCTGTAAATTTTGCCCTTAACATAAAAATCCACGAACTAAGACAACGGAAATCTCCGTCCAGAATATAGCTGGTATAATCCAACTTTAATAAATCTTGAAAATTTTTAAAATAATAAAAGCGCCCTATATACTTTGTTTCAAACTGCTTTTTAAAACCTTTTAGCAAAGAACAATCAAGTTTTTTTATGGATGGCATTAGTTTACCGAAATAATAATCGACATCAAAGGTTTCTGCCATTTTATGATAAATTTCTTCTCGATAATGCGAAGGTGCCACATCTATTAAACAAATTTTCATATATTCCTTTTTTTGTGATCAATTCTATATTTACAATGCAAAGCAATAAGGTATGCAGTCTGAATTATCAAAGAAACAGTAACCATTGTCAATGCTCCTGGAAACTCAAAATAATAAAGGAAGCCACTTACAATAGTAAGTATTGCAAGATCTTTTATTAATCTACTCCAGAAAAGGAACCAATTCTTCCCCCTAGAAATAAACTCCTGAGAATAAACATTTGAAAGGCAATTTGCAATAGCGATACTTACAGAGATAATAAGTATTAACGGCAAATCACTAAATGTTGGTCCATAAGAACTACTGATTATTCTCGAAAACAGAACAACAAAAATAAAAGGAACAAATGTTGAAAAGAAATTTATTTTCAACATAGAATTTACTGTTTCATTGTGTTCTAAATTATTGTTCGAATTACCAGATAGATGTGATAAGGTCACATTTCTTAACACTCCAGGAATAAATAGAATGATTGCTTGCCACTGCCCTGCAGCAGAATTTAATGCTAAATCTCCATAACTGGCAAATTTAACAAAAATGGACACTGTAAGCCAGTGCGTTATTGAATATAAACTTTCTTGCAATGCAATCGGAAAAGAAAATGCAAGCAATTCCTTTATTGTAGATTTTATATTTACATAACTTCGGCCGAAATTTTTGAGTATATTGTGTATAGATATTGAATTTAATAAACAAGATGTAGCAAAAGCAACTACTAGAGCAATTACAGAACCATTCAAGCCAAACTTTAGTGTAAAAAACACACTTAAGATAAAATTGATAATTCCAGATATAGCAGTATTTTTCGCATTAACCTTGAAAGCTCCCATTCCCGATAGTATCCCCACTTGAGCTGTATCAATAGCATTAAAAACAATTGCAATAGACGTTATACATAACGACTCACGAAGGTGAGGTGCTTCAAGAAAATTTGCAACTTGTTTTGCAAAGACCAACAAGACCAAAGCCATAATTAAACTCGTAACAAATGTTATCAAGCGTGTCAATTGAATTATAGTATAAACCTTCTCTTTTGCCTCCTTCTTATATTTAGAAATAAACCTGGTAGATGTAAAACCAAGTCCAAACGTAGAAAATACGGCAATATAAAACAAAGTGTTCTTTATTATTCCATATTCTCCATAAATATCCTTAGTTAACATCCGAGCAACAAGTATACCGCCCAAAAGAGAAAAACCTTTACCTATAATACTACCAAAAAGAGCCCAAAAAGAGTCCTTAAATATTTGTTGTTGTTTAAATTTATCTAACGCCTTCATTTCCTACCCATTTCCTTTATTGCTTTGTCCGTAAACGTACGTAAAATTCCACCATCAGCTGTAAACGTCAATTCCCCTATATAAATTTTACCAAAAGCATTATATAAATCCACACGAACCTGCACAAATCTAGAAGCTATTTGTTTAGCTATTTTGTTCATTTCTTCTAGATTCTTTGGTTTTGGGTAATTCATTCCAACAAATGCCTTTTCCTTGACATATGGCAATTTATTCCAGTTTTCATCATAAACTAATTTGTGTACATTAGAGTCTCTATCAAAACACAAAAGAATAGCCTTGATTTCACCATCAAGGCACATATATTTAAAATCAGTTGGAATAGTATGCCCATCTTCTATAAATTCTTCACAATAAACAAGAGGTTGAATTTTTGCATACTGAGTTTCCCAAGGATTATAAACAACATGAAGCATTTTGTCGAAATGCTCTTTTATATCATTTACATTCAACATATTAACATTCTTACAGATTATGTGACCACCACTCCCATGATTTGTCTTTATTATAAAACGTTCTGGAAGACCTGTCAAATCAATATCATTTGCATTATCCCATACCTTGTACACCTTTGGAAGGTAATCAGCAAATCCCCATTTAGCAAGATAATTACGTACTTTAATTTTATCAACTAATTCATAATACTGATCTATCTCACCCCTAACAATCTGGTATCCTATAACTTCAGAAAAATTCTTAGGATTACTCAAATTGGGAAATCTATGACGATTGTGAAAATATTGCAAAGAAAAACACAATCTTGGAGAAAGTTTATAAGCAATCTTTGCCAAAATCGGCATCACAACTTCTGTAATCATATTACCTTAAGTTCAATTTATTTTTCAATCTGATCAATAACGTATCTCTATGAGCCTCATTCTGTATAAAGTGAAGCTGATAATATCTTTGCTTTTTCGTCAAAAAAGAAGGGAACCATTTCTTTTTATAATATCGTGCAGTTAGACCATTGTAAAGAGGTTTCATGAAATCTGCATCACCAAGACTAACCGCATACTGCTCAAAAGCTTCACCTAGTTTAGATGGATTAGCAATAATCTCATTCAAGTTGACAATCTTTAAATCGAAAGCAAGTTTCTCGCTTTCAGACATACATCTAACCCCAACCTCTTCATTACATTGTATATAAGGAATTATATCAAAAGTAAGTTTTTCATTGTCGAAATATAACTTTACCGCATATCCACTATTCCAAATGTGATTTCTTAAGTTTTTTGCAGAATCAAAACAGAAATTACCTAATCCATAAAAAATAGGTTTACCTTTATAAATCTCATAGCCAGAGTAACAATGCTGATGATGATTGATTACTGCATCAGCCCCTATATCAATAAAGAATCTATAAACCTCCTGCATTCTAGGACTAGGCAATTGGTAGTATTCATGTCCTCCATGAATAATAATAATAATATAATGAACTTCAGCACGGGCTTTCAATATTTCATAATATTGTTTAATCGGTTCTAAATGTTTAGATCCTCCATGAAAATCGGAAACAAGCGAAAATTCCTGTTCACATACATTAATTATGGTAATACGTAAATTATCCGTTTCTAAAATTAAATTCTTAGATGCCTGTATAAGGTCTACACCACCACCTACTGTCTTCAATCCATTTACTTGACATTCTCTAATTGTATTTTCCACCCCTTTTTGACCACAATCATAAAAATGATTATTGGCAAGTGTGACGCCTGTAAAACCTGCATCTTTTATAGCTCTAACAAAAGCATTTGTACATGATATACAAGGACCACATTTTTTAATATAAAGAGAACTATCACCAACTGGAGACTCAAGATTCAACATCGACCAAGTTGACGATTTAATATATGGTATGAATTCGTTAAACAATAAGATACCTTTACCACTACTTACAAAATTTGCAACGCGACCTCTATAGCCAATATCTCCGACAACTAGTAAACTATCCATATAAATATAAATTTTTTTTATCAGCAAGAAATCCGATATTCAACCAAAGTAATACACATAGAGGATTACCAACAGTCAATATATAACCTTCAATACATGAATGAACCATAAAAAATATTGCGATAGAACTATACAACACTAGATTAGGATTTCTCCACACATTGAATATTGCCGTTATATTAAGAAAGAATGCAAATAGAAAACCAAGTAATCCTGTTGATGAAAGTATAAACACCCATCCGCTTCCTGGTTCAAAATAACCATCAGAGGAAATACGAGTATATTTCATAGTACTAAATCCTATACCAAACACAGGACTCTCCTCAAATTCTAAAAATCGTGGCATCAAACTATTCATTCGCCCACCACTGATATCCCCATCATTTTCGACACGCTCCATTTTAGCCTCAAAATTCAACATCATTCCTCCAGGATTTAATGCCACTAAACCACCACCAAGGACACTCAACATCAAAATATATTTAATACATCGTCCTACATTACGCTCTCTAAAGAATATATAAGCTAACGAAGCCACAACAAATCCAACTAGAGCACCCCTTGATGCCGATACAAACAAAATAAATACCGATAACAAGAGAAGCATTACAAATAAACATTTTTCTTTTTTATCCTCAATCCTTAAAATCTTATCAACAGTATATAATAAAACTATACTAGCAATTGGAGCCAAATCCATAGCATGTGAAGCTACACCTTTAAAACCAGCCCTCCCAAATGCAAGTGGAATTCTAAAAAAATAACATATTACAGATAATACAATGATAATTATAAGCCAATTAAATAAAAATTTCAATAAAAAATACTTGAAATTTGTAGCATTCTTACCAATCATCATTGGTCCTACTGCAACAAAAGTTAAGGCCAGCAAGGCCAATCGTGAATACGGTTGAAAAGCCATATCAACTGTATTGATCAATATAGAAACTAAACACTCCAGTAAAAACAAAAAAGCAAGAATCGGACCTAATCTATTTCCTTTAAAAATGTTATATAAAGCAGCTAAAGCAATTATAGCAAAATAGACAATTTTATCAAAAGCAAATTGTGTAAAGTTTAATCCAATTACAATGGATATTAAAAAAGCAAATTTTTTAATATCTCTATTAAAATTTTCCAAACTATTTGTATATTTAAGTCTCATGTATACTTCCTGCAAATATTATTTCACAATTTTCCTTTCGCATATAAAATAAAACTATCATAATGCAGTCATCCTTAATAACATTAAAGCAACTTAAAAGATTCAACTCGATATTGACACAAACAGTGATTTTATAACAACCAACAATTTAAATTACTACCAATAACATCTACACTTACACCTATCACAAAATAGTCTTACTCGCAAAGTATTAAAGCAATAATCTGTTATTCATTCAGTATTTTTCTTTCTCGCATTAATCACAACAGAAAATATCACGGGTATACACTTTCGTTTTAACATCATCAAGACAACTATCATAACGATTAGCAATAATAGCAGTACTCATTTGTTTAAACTTATCAATATCATTAATCACAATACTGCCAAAAAAAGATGTACGATCTTCAATCGTTGGTTCATAAATAATTATTGTAGCCCCCTTGGCCTTTATACGTTTCATGACCCCCTGAATAGCGGACTGACGAAAATTATCAGAGTTTGCTTTCATCGTCAAGCGATAAACTCCAATAGTGCAAGCGTGCTCTTTACCTGAATCCCATTGCCCATTCTCACTATAATAACCAGCCTTTCTCAGTACTGCATCAGCAATATAATCCTTCCGGGTCTTGTTCGACTCCACTATAGCAGACATCATGTTCTGTGGTACGTCTTGATAGTTAGCAAGCAATTGCTTGGTGTCTTTCGGCAAACAATATCCCCCATAACCGAAAGAAGGGTTGTTATAATGCGTGCCGATACGGGGATCAAGCCCCACTCCCTCTATAATTGAGCGTGTATCAAGCCCTTTCATCTCGGCATACGTGTCAAGTTCGTTAAAATAACTAACTCGCAAGGCTAAATAAGTGTTAGCAAAAAGTTTCACTGCCTCCGCCTCCTTCATCCCCATAAAGAGCGTGTCAACGTCCTTCTTGATAGCCCCCTCTTGTAAAAGAGCCGCAAATGTCTTGGCTGCCTCTTCCAACATTTCAACATCCGTCACGGCCTTTATCGCCTCGTTTTCCTCTGTTAATCCGGGTTTGTTTATGATTTTGGGATATCCAACAATAATTCGGCTCGGATACAGGTTATCATACAAGGCTTTACTTTCACGCAAAAACTCCGGGGAGAAGAGTAAATTAAACTTTTTCACTCCCCTTTGAGCATACTTGACATAGAGATTGCGGGTGTACCCCACGGGAATAGTACTCTTAATAACCATCACCGCATCGGGATTTACCTCTAGAACCAAATCGATCACCTCTTCCACACGTGAAGTATCGAAATAGTTCTTCACCGGATCATAATTAGTCGGGGCCGCTATCACGACGAAATCCGCATCCTTGTAAGCATCCTTACCATCGAGGGTCGCCACAAGATTCAAAGGCTTCTCTGCCAAATATTTTTTAATATAATCATCTTGAATCGGAGAGACCCTATTGTTCAATTTCTCCACCTTTTCAGGAATCACGTCTACCGCCTTCACTTGATGATACTGAGACAACAGCGTCGCTATACTTAAGCCAACATAACCAGTCCCGGCCACGGCGATTTTTATATCTTTAAATTTGTTCATGACAAGAATGTTTATTATTTCATTTTACTCATATCACACAAAATCATGTAATTAATTTTTATTTTCCAAAAATTTTTTGATCGCCTCCACATGTCTCATCCCGTGTACATCCCCCGCGTAATAATCAATCAACCCCGCATCATGCAACCTTCCCGCACCTCGTTGTGCCTCCTTCCCGTAATACCCTGCAAACGAGAGGATATTCACCTGTAACCGACAATTCTTGTTCTTCAACTCCTTCCCGTGTCGAACGATATCATCCTCCCAAAAAACATAACGCTCCGGATGAGCCAACACCACCTCGTATCCCCTGGCCTGTAATTCGAACACCACCTGATCAAAAAAAGGTGAGGGAGATAAAAAGTTATGTTCCACCAGTACCCGGTTATTGTCCCCGGACAGGATCTCTCCCCGTTCGATCAAACTCAACATATATTCCCCGACACGATACTCGGCTCCTAAATCCAATTCTATCTCTACTCCCTCCTTTTGCAAACCAGCTCGAAGATCTTCCAACAAGGGATGAAGATTTTCCCGTCCATTCATCAAGGCAGGAAAATAAACGTGGGAAGTACATGTCACTCTTTTCACACCCAACCTAGATAAGCCTTTCAACACCATGATTGCCTCCCCATAAGTTCTAACCCCGTCATCTACTCCGGGCAAAACATGCGAATGAATATCATGGGTACAATCAAAATGTATCTTCTCTCGTTTTCGAAACCACCACATGACTATAACTTACCCTCTTATCTATTTTGCTTGTTGTAATAATTACCGTAACCATACTTGTAATAGTGTATTCTCCTAGATACCCCGTTAACCAGCACCCCGCAATTCGTCACGTGATGCTCGCTTTCCAGTACTCGCAAGGAAGATAACACCCCTCGCGGCAACACGTTCAAGCGAACAACACACAAACAAGCGTCCGCTTGCTTGACCATCGTCAAAGCATCCGCAAGGATTCCCACCGGAGGGGTATCTAGGATAATGCAATCATATTCTCCCTTCACCTCCTCCAACAATGTCTTAAACCTATCGCTTGAAAGCAGTGCTACCGGGTTCGGCGGGACGTCTCCCCCGAACAACACGCTTAAATTGTCTTCCTGCAAATGTACCAACCGTCTCCATTCCGGTTCCATCCCCGCCAGGTAAGCCGACAAGCCACGGGAGTAATCCTTATGAAGATACGAATGTAACTGAGGATTTCGCAGATCACAACCAACCAGTAACGTCTTTTTACCCGCCTTCGCGTAAGCCTTCGCCAAGTGAGCAGCCACCAGTGTCTTCCCCTCTCCGGGAACCCCGGAAGTCACCAATAACACGGGACAAGCTTTCTCGCCCAACATATAGTTCAGTTTCTCCCGTACCACTTGCATCGATTCCGACAAGGAAAAATTTTCCCGTAACAGGGTGACCTCTTCTTGAGATAACTCAGGTATATCTCCCAGCACGGGGAACGGTAACGACCGTTTCACCTCATCAACGGAACGAACCTTGTCATTCAACATCTCCAGCAAGAGGATAATCCCGACCGGGATACCCACGCCCAAAAACAACCCCACGAGCATGATCAACGCCTTGTTCGGCTCTACAGGAGCATTACCCGCTGACGGGTCTTCTATAATTTTAGCCGTCGCCACGTAGATCAATTTAGCAATCTCCGCCTCCTCCCGCTTTTGCATCAGGAAAAGGAAAAGGTTCTCCTTCAGTTCCTGTTGACGAGCGATGTCTCGATATTGTTTTTCCTGCGTGGGAACCGAGGTCAGCAGCTCGTTCACCGACGCATTTTCCTTCTCCACACTCTTCAGCTTGATCAAAAGGCCGCTCTCCACGTTGGCGATCGTCTCCTGTATGTTCTTTTTTAATCCTTGCAACTGGGTATTTAACCCGATTACAATCGGGTTACTCTCGCTGGCACTCTGCAGCAACTTGCCCCGACGCAACACCATCTCGTTATAGCGGGCGATCCCTGCATTCAAACCCTCGTCCGAGAGACCCAAGTTTTCCGGCAACAACGAGAACTCTTCCGCCCGTTTCTGCGTGATCGCTGCCCGGATGCTTCGCAACACGTCCAGCTCCGTTTGCAACTTCATCAACTCCGCCTCCGACTGTTTCTTGCGTTCCATCACGAAAGCGGCATCCGAGGTGATATCCGTTAATTTATTCGTCTTCTTGAAGTCTTCCGCCCGTCGTTCGATCGTTCCCAACTCCTGGTTGATCACATCCAGCCGCTCGTTGATGAACTCCACCGTCGCCTCTGACACGATCCTCTTGTTATCGATACCGTTCTGGTTGTATCGCTTGACAAGGGCGTTAATCACCGCAATTCCTCTCGCCGGTACGGCGTCTTTCAAGGAAACCAGCACGGAGTTCGTGTTCTTTATCAGGATTTGCACGTTCAAGTTTCCTGAGAAACTATTAGCCGTTTTTCGAAAACTAGACAGATCAACCCGGATTTTTTCCTTGGAAGTAACTTTCCTGTTAGGCTCGATCGAAAGGTTATAGTCTCCCATGGGAACGCTCTCCGAGTAATGACCGCTCCACATCTTCTCCCCATCAAGATTCATCAATATCACGAGGTTCGCCGTGTCCAACAACACGTGAAAAGACGTGTCCCGGATCTCACCAGGGTTATCCACAAGAACTTTCACCGGCGAATCGTTATAAAGTTCCCGATCACGCAAAAAACCTTCACGGACATAACGAACATTCAAATCCAGTTCCTCCACGACCTCCCGCATCAGGTTTTTAGATTGTAACTCCACAATCTCGTTCTCCACGAACATATCCGCCGCCGCTAAGCCCAACTCTTTCATCATCACGTTCGTACCTAGCTCCCCCTTTTTCGAGTCACTGATCATCACCTTACCCGTCACGTTGTAAATAGGCACTCGGCTCTGGCATATTAACAAAGCGATGACCAAACACAAAGGCACCGACACCGCAAACCAACGCCAACGGGTGATAAACTTTTCAACTAATACTTTTATATCTATACTTTCGGACTCACGTTCCCTGTTCAAGTTATTCTCTTCCATGTAATTCCGGTTCTAGGTTAACGAATTGCGATGGCAAGGATAGCCACCAACGTGGAAATACTCGATAAAACGTAAGGCAGGAATGCCCCGGCATTTCCTCCCACAATCCGAGCCTTATTGGGTTCAACATAGACCACATCATTCTGTTGCAAGTAGAAAAAAGGCGAATGAATGATATTTTCCGATGTCAAATCCAGTTGGGCGAAAACTTTCTCGTCTCCATTTTCCCGCATTACCAGCACGTTCTTACGCTTTGCATTAATTTGTAAATCTCCAGCCATTCCCAAAGCATCAAAGATGGAGACCCGTTCACTATTTACCTTGTAACTCCCAGGAGCTTTCACTTCTCCCAACACAGTTACCTTGAAATTCAAATACTGGATGGTCACGATCGGGTTCTTCAGGTAGTTACTCAACTCCTTTTTCAATTTAGCTGCCAGTTCCGTCCGGGATAAACCTTCCACTTTAATCTTCCCCAATACCGGAAAATCGATCGTCCCGTCCGTGTCCACCAGATACCCGTAAAGTTGATCGTTACCTGTTCTCGTGTTATTCTGCCCCAACCCGATCATCGGCGTGTTAAAAGGAAGGGCCGTCTCGATATCATCACAGGAAACCACAATTGATAATAGATCATCCACATGGATCACCGTGCGATACTGCAAGGCAGCTTTCACTCTAGAATTAATCTTCACATCTTGCAGGTACACCACGTCCTTCGAGGAAGCGCAAGCCCCCAACAAGCAAACCAGCATACCGATAAAAAACATTCTTTCAGTTCCCGTCATCACTTGTAAGTCTTTATTTTAGTTAATTATTTATTTTATCCAGTATTTCGAATCGGGAGTTCTTCGATTTAAACTCCGGCACCACCTGTTTCATCAACCGCACGGTATCCTCAATCCGTACCGCCAATGCTAATTCCGCAAGTTGATCATAAGCTCTCAACACCTCGTCCCGCTTGTACTTCCGGACCTTCGCTACCCGAATTTTAGCATTACCCGTAGGAATCGTGTTCTCTTCGTTACTTAAAACCTCTTCGTATAATTTCTCTCCGGGCCGCAAGCCTATAAACTTGATCTTGATATCTTCGTTCGGGACGTATCCCGCCAGGCGAATCATCCGTTCCGCCAGATCGACGATCTTCACGGGTTCCCCCATGTCAAAAACGTAAATTTGATTGCCTGTACTCATCGTGGCCGCCTCCATCACCAACCGGCAGGCCTCCGGGATAGTCATGAAAAAGCGGGTGATTCCCGGGTCAGTAACCGTCACCGGGCCACCCCGCTCGATCTGTTTCCGGAAATAGGGAATCACGCTACCGTTACTTCCCAGCACGTTTCCGAAACGAGTCGTGACAAAACGAGTTTTACCTTTCACTTCCCCACGCTCTATTGCTAATCCTAAACTTTGCACGTATATCTCCGCCAATCGTTTGGAAGCCCCCATCACGTTGGTCGGATTCACCGCCTTGTCCGTGGAGATCATCACCATCATGTCCACGTTATACTCCATGCAAAAATCCGCCACCAGTCTTGAACCGATCACATTCACCCGAACCGCCTCACAAGGGTTTTCTTCCATTAGGGGAACATGCTTATAGGCAGCCGCATGGAACACTACACGGGGACGATATTTTTCAAAAACCATCCGTAGCCGTTCTTTCTGACGAACATCACCGACAAAAGGGATGAACTTCAAGTTCGGGAAATTCTGTTCCAGTTCCAAGCGCAACTCATGCATCGGGGTTTCCGCGTTATCAAATAACACCAGATACCCCACACCAAAAGTAGCTAACTGGCGGCATAGCTCGCTACCGATACTACCAGCCGCACCCGTCACCATCACCACCTTACCCGCAAAATACGCCTCAATCTCCCTCGTGTTCACCTTGATCTCCTCCCGTCCCAACAAGTCCTCTATACGGATCTCCCGGATAATCGTCTTTTTTAAACCATCGCCCAGCACGTCTATTGGCGGGGAAAACAAGTTCTTTACTCCAAACTCCTGACAAAAACGAACCAACCGATCCGCTTCCTGACGAGCCTCCTCGCGCGAGGGATATAACACACCGTTTATATTATATTTTTTCACAAAACGGGAAAAATGCTGTTCATCCTCAAAATAGTAAACCGGCAATTCCGAAAGCACGCAAGATTTCAGGTACCTATCCGGATTCACGAATCCCACCACATGATAGTGCTTACTAGTGTGCATTCTCGTCTTCAGAGCCACGCTTTTATCACCGGTTCCATAGACCAGTACCCTCGTCTTCCCCGAACCATACAGAGAGATCGTAAAATCATAAACCAGCACAAGTGTAACCCGAAAACCCACCAGAATCACCGATGTCACGAGAAAATCAATCACGGCACAGGCAAAAAGGTGTTGTCCGAACAGCCGAGAACCGGACACGAGGATCATTCCTGCCAACAGGAGTTCTTTTAGGAAAATTGCAAATCCCATTTTCCCAATGCTCTTTATCGTGGCATGCCGGATGATATTTCGGTTTACCCTCAGTCCCCAGAAAACCAGCAAACTAAACACGCAAGAACCGCCAATAATCACCACATAGGTTGATTGGGAGAGATTGATGATAAAACTATCAGCAAAAAGAAGCGTGATAAACGAACTCATGACAGACAAAAAGATATCCACCAAGAGAATCGTGTTAGCATTCACGTACTTCTTATTCTCGTGTAAACGATTACATATCGAGTGAAACGAGTATTTCATTTATTTTTGGTATTTTCAAAAGGAGCGTCCCCTCCGGTATTTAATAGCTTGATCCGGCGTATGAAGTACCGTTTAAAGGAGACGCTGTTACCGAGGGTTGCATGTCCCGGTATCGAATTTTTAGTGTGAATTGGTATATTTATTCTTTCTTTTCATACTTCTCGTTGCAAGCAACAAACTCCCGTTTCGCTAAAATATAAAACACCTGCCCCACATCAACAGAGGAGACCTCTCCCATCCGCACAAATTGTTCAATCATATCATCCTCCACTTGTCGTACCCGTACGGCCAACCGTACCCGCTCTTCTTTCAACCGCTCCTGTTCTTCAATGGGTAATTCCATCAAGCCTACCACGTTATCATACAAACAAATCGCATCCCACCATCCCAACAAATCGCCCCGGTGGTTTCCTCGCGTATATCCCAAAGCTTCCGTCACCAATTTACCAGCCAATTCGCCACATTCCGCATCTCCCGTAAAATAATAACAATTACACAATAACCGGCAAATATTAGAAGTACGGCACGGTAACACCAGTTTTTGGCTTCCCCAAGGTGTTAATATATCGTATGCAGCATCCACGCCTTTTTCCAAAAAATCCAAATCCGAGTACAACTGGTAAACGTCCATCAAGTCCGCAGCGTAACCGGCACGAAAATTTGCCGGAAGTTCTTTCTTCTGCACCAACACCTCATACCAACGGGCAATTTCTTTTGCCCTTTCGTGAATATCGTAAAGAACTCCAAACTCGGTCTCTAACCACGGATATATCCGCACCATCGCATAAACCGTAAGATAACCGTGAAGATAAGCAGACAATTTGTCGGGGGAGTACGAACGGAAATTAACTTCACGTAACCGATCGTACAAATCATAAAATAAACCTTTCTCCATCATCTTTTTCTACTCTATTCGTTCCAAAAAGGACCCCGGAATATAGGACGTTGCAATTGACACAACTCCTTCCAAACGGATGACCACACGTTTGTGTCCCATCAAACGAACCAACTCGCCTTCCAATCCTTGCAAGGGGCCTTTAATCACTCGTACCCGGTCTCCCCGTTTCAGATTTTTGTTTAACACCTCTACCCCGCTCGGGGAAAAATCCAACAAAAACATGAAATCATGCATTTGTTTATCGGGAACAATCAACGAGTGACGTCCCTCAATATCTTTCAAGTAAACAATATTAAGCCCATGGTCATTTATTAATGAAAAACTTGTTGCTTTATCCGTGTGGATAAAAATCATCCCGTGAATCAAGAGAACCCGGATCGTTTTACGACCCAAGGGTGTTTCCCGCACTTGTTCTTCCTGAGGTAGAAAATTCTCGATACCCAACTCATCAAGCTTCTTCTTTATCCACAACTCCTGATTCACTCGAGTGTGAGCCACGTACCAGTTTATATTCTTATTATCAACCATGTACCCTTTTGATTTCCCCTATCAAGGTATTAAATCGAATTTTGGACAGCTTTCTCCACATTTCCTGACCGGATGCGCTTCGCGCATTAACCCTCGTACCGGCCCTGATTTATTTCCACGTGTTTCTATCGTCTCACTATAATACAGCGATTCAACGAAAGAAAGCTGTCCGCATTAAAAAGTTTCAAAAAACGATCATTTAATAATACTGCCACTTAATAATAAATTTTCAGATCTTGTAAAATTGCAATTGCCTGATTGCTAAAAAGAAAAAATATTTTGTTTTGATTTGCGCAATTCGAAAATTTACTATATTTGCAACGCATTAAATGATCCTATAATAAACATTCTATCACATTATAATTTAACGCTTTACAATACAATTAAACTTGAATTTCTAATTCATACATCAATAATCATTTAACGCTTATCTTTACTTACCCTAACATTACCTTATCCCTTCCCTACCTCAAAATCCAAGATCCGACACACCTCCAACACAACATAAACACCGATTCGTATTCATGCCATGTACATACTATGTTCATGCTATGTCGTTGAGATAAAGCAACCATAGCCTAACCTAGAAATAACCACATTGTAACCTTAACGCTCCTCTAACCGTATAACATTGTCTTATCCTAAAAAAGTTGACTTGTTCAAC
>ENA-ORNB01001745-ORNB01001745.1-human-gut-metagenome-genome-assembly--contig:-NODE-1745-length-14082-cov-3.684680_pt1 | contig 14082 bp, 13 predicted proteins | sample MGYA00242112_ERZ509016 | MGnify/ENA primary metagenome ERZ509016 (study PRJEB26280, sample SAMEA2338705) | human gut metagenome | biome: human gut; feature: human-associated habitat; material: faeces...
TGTTTCCTGTGCGCAGGCGGTGTTTCCCTACGGCCCTCCCCCGTTCAGCCGGTATGCAGGCGGCGGCATAGTGTGGGGCCTTTATCAGACGACCCCCACTGTCAGGAGTACATTTGCAAAGACCCGCTGCTCACCTGTGGAAACAGCCAGCCGTACCCCCGGCATGCAGCAGGCATCATAGAATTCATTTCTTCCCAGTTTTTCTAGTTCCATGCCGCCCAGCATCGCACGAAACTGCCCAAAAATCTCAGGTGTAGTTCCATCCGCCGGATCCATAACCTCTGCCTTCTCAATTTCAATCACACTTTGCAGCGTCTCCAAAACTTCTGTCACCGTGGGAAGTCCCGGTGTGAGTCCCAAGTAAACCTTTTTTGCCCCCGCTGTCTTGGAATCCAACGGATAATTTCCGTCGGCAATCAGGATCTTGTCACCATGCCCACACAGAGCCAGTGCCGCCATCAGTTCCGGATGGATCAGTTTTCCTTTGAGCACAATATTTCCTCCTCCGTTCAGCCATAAGTACTATTTCTCATTTTCTCTCAGCTGCCCCAGTGCCCCGCCTGGGTGGCAGCGGACATATTCTGCCGGTGTCCATTGTCTCTGGACCTGGAGTGCAACAGACAGCCCCTGTAAAGTCAGCATTTCTGCCAGGATCGAGTTTCTCGGCGCCCGATTCAAAGGCCCCCCCTCCTGCTTTACACCAGCTGCCAGGAACGCATCACTTTGCTTTGCCAGCCAACTCTCCGGGTTTCCCGAAACACCGATGATCTTGCAGCCGTTATTTTGTATTGCTCGGACTGTGGCCTTCATTTCTGCCGTCTCTCCGGAGTTGGAAATGCAGATGACCACATCCCCTGCCACCAACTGTCCGCAAGAACCGTGAACCGCCTCGGTGCCATGAAGAAAATAACAGGGGTTTCCTGTGGATGAAAACAGAGAGGCCATGTAGGTAGAGACATGCCCCGGCTTTCCGATGCCGGTAATGTGAAGCCGGTTCCCCCGCGACTGTGCCTCCAGAATCAACGTTGCTGCCGCCTCATACTCCTCCGGGGAGCGCTTCTTGATGAATGCAGTCACTTCTTTTTCAGCCAGGGCAAAAAAGTCGTTGACTGCCTGCTTCGACTCCAGATTGAGCATAAATATCCTCCTTAATATATTGTCCTACTTTTTCAGGCAATCCAGCAATGTGGGATCAAAGCCCGTATAATTTCGTTCCCTCAAAAGTGTCTGGACCTCTGCAATGGTCGGCAGACTGGGCATCGCACCCATGCGGGACACTGTAATGGCCGCCGCATGGCTTGCGAAGGCCAGTGCTTCCTGCTGCGCCAGCCCAGCACAAATTCCAGTGCAGAAGGAGGCCACAAAAGAATCTCCGGCCGCAGTGGGATCGGCCACTCGCGGCATCTGGACGCATGGTGTATGAAACACTGTCTCATTGTCCGTAGCGACTGCTCCATTCTCTCCCAGTGTAATGATCAAATGTTGCACACCTTTTCCCTTAAACCAGGCCGCCACTGTCCGAAGGTCCTCTTCATTGACCCCTCCTTCCTGCAAACGGATGGGATGACCTGCAATGAGGGCCGCCTCATGTTCATTGGGAGAGAGATACGTTGTGTAGGACATCAGCGCCGCAGAGATGGACGCTGCCGGTGCAGGATTTACCATCACCGGCACTCCGGCTGTATGTGCCCATCCGGCCGCCGTTTCAATCACTTCCATAGGCAGCTCAAATTGCAGCATCAACATGTCATAGCGAGCGATCTCCTCTTTCAGCCAGGCAATGTGCTCTACGGTCAGGGTATGGTTGGCCCCCGGACACACCGTGATGCGGTTTTGAGCCCCCCGCTCATTTACTTCCAGCAAAACATGCCCTACACCGGAGGATTCTTTTTCATCAACGGACACATGCGTCACATCCACACCAGCCGCTGCCGCAGTCTCTACCATGATTTTCCCGAATGAGTCATTTCCCACTCGACCCACCATGGTAACATCAGCCCCCAGCCGGGCACATTGTACCGCCTGATTTGCACCTTTTCCGCCTGGAGCTGTGGTAAATTTTCTTCCCACCACGGTTTCACCCGCTCCGGGTGCACGTTCGGCAGATGCAATGAGATCCATCATAAAACTCCCCACAACCAGGATATGTGGTTTCTTTAACACTTCGCTCCCTCCATAATTCTCATTTTTGTATTATAATAATATTGTACTATGTCATACGGAATAACAATATTTTGGATAAATCTTCTATTATCTTGTTTTTATCCTTTTTATTTCTGCCCTGAAACCTATTATCAATCCTTGTTATTTTAGACATACCCTTTTCAAAACCGTAAAACTATGATATAATTTAGTTCTGATATCATTTGTATGATGTCATAATATTTGCGCAGATAGGGGGTATATCCATGGCAAAAGCGGATACGTCGCCCATTCGAGCCATCAATCGGGTTTCCATTACTGACTCCGTGGTGGAGCGCATTCGTGAGATGATTGAGTCAGGCACCTATGAAGTGGGCGAAAAGCTGCCCACGGAAGCAAAATTGTGCGAAATGCTCGCTGTAAGCCGGACCAGTGTCAGAGAAGCTACCAGAGTACTCCAAACTTTAGGATATGTTTCACTGGTTCCAGGCAAAGGCGCTTTTGTGGCTGACCTCAAGCCGTCCAGCAGCGGCGAAGAAAACTGGTTTGACGTGGAAAATGTAAAATTCTATGACTTTATGGAGGTGCGCATAGCCATTGAAACGTTGGCCGTGCGGCTGTCCGTAGAGCGGGCCACCCCCAAACAGATCCGTGCGCTGGAGAAGATTCATGCCGCCTTTTTGGAGGCCAATGAAAAGCAGGACGGACTTCAGCTCATTATGCTGGACGAACAGTTCCACACCAGCATTATTGAATACACCAACAATCCCCTGTTGATCAACATCAACAAACAGCTGTTGGAATGTTTCCGGGTCTATCGCAGCAGTTCTTTCATGAACAACGATGTCTATCACAATGCCGTCGGTCCGCACTCCCGAATCCTCTTGTGCTTCCAGACCCACAATGTAAGCCAGGCAGTGGAGGAGATGCACAAGCACCTGGAAATCACCACACAGGATATGAAAATAATCCACAGCAAGCAGACAAAGGGAAAGTAACTTTCTCCGACAGGCCTTGATTGATTTCCCGGTCTCTCATGAGACCGGGAAATTTCTATGGTGCCTTTCCTGAACCGTCTTGCTTTCTCTCCACGAGCGTTATAAGAATAGGAGTGCCTGTCTGATCGTATTACCGATCCCAACAGACACTCCTTTCTTTTTCCGTTATGCCCACTCGGATCGCTTCAGCGCACCGAGGACAATTTACTTCAATTTCCCGATCTCCTTCAGGATGGCAGTCGTAACCTTCATCTCCTCCTCGGTGGCGGGGGCCAGGGGGCTGCGGGCAGGCCCAAGATGGATACCTGTGACCAGCTCAATGGCGGGGCGCAGGATAGAGTTGGGCAGGATCCTGCCATTCTGGCCGGTAGACTTGCAGAAGCGGTAAATGGGAATAAAGAGTTCTTTGGCCCGCTCATTGTCGCCTGCGGCAAATGCCTTGAAAATTTCACGGATCTCATGTCCAAAGATGTGCGCACCGCCGCTGACCAATCCCATAGCACCTTGGACAATGGTGGGCAGGAGCATAATATCGTCGCCATTGTAAATGGCAAAGTCAGGGTCCACATCTTTGGTGGCCAGGAAGAAATCCGTAACCTGAGTGGGATTGATGCCCGCCTCATCCTTTACGCCCACAATATTGGGAATCGCAGCAAGGCGGTGTACTGTCTCGGCCTCCAGATTGACGCCGACGAAGATGGGGATGTTGTAGAGCATAATGTTGGCTTTGGTGTTCTCGGCCAGCGTCTTGAAGTGGATATACAGGCCCTCCTGGGTGGGCTTGTTGTAGAAGGGACACACCACCAAGCAGGTTTCAATGCCCAGATCCACAGCCTTATTGGTCAGGGCAATGGTCTCCTTGGTGGAGGCGCAGCCGGTACCGGCAATGACAGGCTTGCGGCCGGCCGCAGCCTTCACAGCGGTCTCCATCAGCTTTACCCGCTCGTCAAAGGTCAGCAGGCTGGCCTCACCGGTCGTGCCAGTTACGATAAGAGAATCGCACAGGTCATTCTGAATCAGATACTCGATGAGCTCGGCATACTTGCCGTAGTCCACATCCTCATTGGCATCATAGGGAGTGATCAGGGGGAGCAGGATCTGACCGTACTTTTCCACAAACTTGTTCATAATATAAACCCTCCAATTCATTTGATGGATCTTCTCACTGTTCAAATGCCTTCTGAATGGCGGCCTTTTCGTCATCCGGCAGGAAGGTGATGGGACTTCTGCAATAGCCGCAGTCACGGCCCAGTACCTTGAGTGCATATTTCATTCGGATGGGGAATTGATTTCCACCCAGGCACTGCCACTTCTTGTAAAGAGACTTTTGAATGGCCAGTCCCCTCTGATGATCGCCATTCTGCGCGCAGTTCCACATCTCCACTGATTCTTTGGGGAAGACCGACAGAATGGCGGAGATGGCCCCCTTGGCGCCCAAGTCAAAGCAGGAATAGATCATATCGTCTGTGGCGGCGTATACCCGGCCCTGGCCTCCCACCTCCATAATGTCAGCGTAGAGGGCCTGAATGCCACCCACGCTCTGCTTGATACCCATTACGTGGTCGGTCTCATTGAGTAGGCGGTGGAACAGATCAGGGTAGATGATGTTCTGGGGGATCACGTTGTAGATGATAATGGGCAGCTCTACCTTGGCGGAGATGGTGCTGTAGAAATCGAACATGCCCTGGGCGTTGGGGACCAACACGTTGTAGGCTGTGGGAGTCACCATAATGGCGTCGGCGCCCGCCTCCTTGGCCCGGAGCCCCGTCTGGACAGCATCCCGGGTGCACATGCGCATCACGCCGCACACCAGGGTCTGCTCTCTGGAGACGTACTCCCGACCGATCTCCAGCATCCGGCACAGCTCGTCGTCCCGGAGGGTGGGACCCTCACCGGTGCTGCCGCCTACGCTGAGGCCGTCAGCACCAGCCTCCATACACAGCTCCATCTCCCGGCGCAGCTTGCCCTCGTCTATGTTCCCCTCCGCGTCAAAGGGGGTGACGATCGGTGGGATGATGCCCTCGTATTTCTTGCTCATTTCGCTCTCCTCCTTTAATCCGGTCACCCGGAGGGAGCACTCTCCGGTATTGTATGATGTATGATTGTATGATTACTATATACACCTTCTCCAGCTTACCGTCAAGTCCCCCCAGGAAAATTTTCACGCTCAGGCCGGGAGACATTCTCCCGGCCTGAGACCGTGCTTAGTCCAGGAAGCCCAACAGGCGGGGAATAAAGAGGCTGATCTCGGGGATAAAGGTGACCAGCAGCTGGATGATCAGAGCCAGTATGATCAAGGGCATGGTGGACTTGACCACTTTCTCAAATTTCAGCTTGCCTACACTGGAGGTGGCGTAGAGGACCACACCCACAGGGGGCGTGATGAGACCAATGGTCAGGTTGACGATCATGAGCACGGCAAAATGTACCGGGTGGACCCCCATGGACACCGCAATCGGTGCCAAAATAGGAGCGAAGAGGAGTACGGCAGCCGATGTTTCCATCCACATGCCCACAATGATGAGAATCACGTTGATAATGAGCAGCATAACATACTTATTATCCGTAATACCCAGCATAAAGGCGGAGAGCTGCTGGGGAATCTGCTCCACACCGATTGCCCAGGCAAATACAGCCGAAATGGAGGTGATCACGAAAAGATTGGCTGTCGTCTTTCCTGCCGACCACAGGGACTCCAGGATCATCTGGAGCGTGATATTCTTGAAGACAAAAATACCGACCAGAAGGGCATAGAGCACCGCAACAGCTGCGGCTTCGGTGGGTGTAAAGAGGCCCGCAGTGATACCGATGAGAATAATGAGCGGCATTCCCATGGCGATCCAGCCCCGAATGCGGATGTCTTTTTTCTCGGCCGCGGTATACTGCTTTTCATGTTTTGGCAGATTGAGCCGTTTGGCATTGAATCTAATGTAGAGCATTTGTGAGCCTGCCAGCAGCAGGCCGGGAATGAAACCAGCATACAATACCGCGCCCACAGACAGCGCCATGGTGCCTGCATAGAGGATGGCCACATTGCTGGGAGGAATCAGAGGGCTCTCAATGGAGGAGGCGGCGGTAATGGCACAGGCGAAGCCTCGTTCATAGCCGTCCTCGTCCATAGCGTCAATCTCCACCTTACCCAGACCGGCGATATCGGAGAGGGCGGCGCCGGAGATGGAGCCAAAAATGGTACTGGCCAGTACGTTGACGTAGGCCAGGCCTCCGCGCCATTTGCCAACTCTGGTGATACGAACGAAGTCAAAAAGCTTGCTGGAGATGCCGGTGCGGACCATAATCTCAGCCGCCAGCATAAACAAGGGCAGAGCCATCAGGGTGAAGGAATTGATGCCGGAAAACATGCGGATGGGAATGACCATCAGGTTGGCAGGATTGGTGATAAAGATGTAGAAGATGGTGGTAAGTCCAATGGAATAGGCAATGGGAAAACCGATCAGGATTGTGACGATCAGAAGCACCGTGGCAAGACCAAACTCAAGCATCTTCTTCACCTCCTACGAGCAGTTTTATGATTTGTCCCACCGTCTGAATCGCGCACAGCACTCCGCCAATGATAAGGGACGCCTGTGCATACAGGATGGGGAATCCCATCGACGCACTATACTGCCGCCCGCCCACCTTGGGGAAGTACTCCGCGCCCCAATAGGCAACGGCACACCAAAATGCCAGGATCAATACGCGGATAACGAATTCCAGGAGCTTTCGCACGCCTTCCGGCAAGCGGTCAATGACAAAATCAACCCCCACATTGCTCCACTCCCGGATGCCATTGCCGGCACCGATAAAAGCGATGTAGATCATCACATAGCGGGAGAGCTCCTCCGTCCAACTTGGATTCTTTACGCCGGGCGTCAGACGGGCGATGACCTGCAGAAGTACAATTCCTGTCATCACAGCCACCAAGACCGTGCACAGCTTCTCAACGACCACATTGATGAAGCCCAGGAACTCATCTAAGATCTGGTTGGCTTCTCTCATGATTACCTCCTTAGACGTCACGTTCACCATCAGGGCGATTGAGAGCTACAGCCCTCAACCGCCCTGACTGCCCGAGGCCTTACACCTCTTTTTTGCCTTTCTTTCTCGTGGCCAGGAACGCCACAATGAGCACCACCACAACAATGCCGATTATCACCGGCATGCTGAAGCCGCTGGAAGACGACTCCTGGCTGCTGGGTGCGTTGGTCCCGTCCGTCCCGGCAGACTGCTGCGCCCCGCCGTCAGAAGTAACGGTTCCAGTCTCCACAGCTTCAATGGCATCAAAGAGCTGATCCACCAGGGCCGGATCACTCAGATTTTCTTTCAGATAATCGATCACGGGCTGCTGTGCGACCTTAAAGGTTTCCAGCTCCTCAGCGGTAGGGGTATAAACCTGAACACCATTCTCCGTCATGGTCTCCACGGCCAGGGCCTCGGCATAGCGGCAGACGCCGCGGGCGGCGATGGTGGCCTCACGACCGGCCTCGTCTACCTTGGCCTGGGTGTCGGCATCCAGGCTCTGGTACCAATCTTCGCTGATGACTAGGAAGGCCAGGCCCAGCAGGTGGCCGTCCAGGGTACAGTAAGGCTGGACCTCATCCAGGGAGGCGCCCAGAGTGGTCACACAAGAGTTTTCCTGTCCATCCACCACGCCGGTCTGAAGGGCACTATAAAGCTCCAGGAAGGCCACGGGGGTGGCAGATGCCCCCAATGCCTGCACCAACTCCAGATAGACAGGGCTGTCCTGGACCCGGATATTGAGGCCCTCCATATCGGCAGCAGTACGGATCTCACGAACACTATTGGTAAAATTGCGGTAGCCGCCGTTATCATAGGAGCAAATGATGCGGAAGCCGGTTTCGTTTGCGATCTTTTCAAAGAGCTGCTGACCATATTCTCCATCCAGTACGTCGTAGGCGATCGTAGGATTATCAAAGAGATATGGGATCGTAAACACCTGGATATCGGGGGCAAATGCGGACAGCGCTCCGTCTGCGGGAGTACTGCCGGTGATGGTGCCGGTAAGCATCTGTTCCATGGTGGAGGCGGCATCGCCCAGCACGCCGTTGGGATAGAGCTCCACGGTGTACTCACCACCGGTGGACTTCTCAAAAGCGCCCTTAAAAGCCAGCATAGCCGCATAGGAGGGATGATAGATGGTCATATCGCCCACAGTCAGGGTCGGGGCGTCCGTAAATGCAAGCTTCAGAACTTTCTCGTCTTCCGCGGCCATTGCCGGAGTCATCATTGCCACTACCAGGACCAAGCACGCCAGTACCGATATCAGTCGCTTCCCCGTTTTTTTCATGTTGCTCCTCCTTTTGAACATCACCAGTTTAGTCCATCATATTGTGTGATGTCGTATGTTATTAACAGGATAAATCCTGTTGAGCAAAACGTCAAGTATCTTTGCGGCAGTCCAGTAGATTTTCTATATAATCAACAATTTGCTCATTTCAAGTTTGTTCTAAATGCACTTAAGACGGTTTTACAACACATTTTATCGTTTGCTCGGCCTCATTGGTCAGACCATTTCTCTCACTGCCAGGCATATTTGGGATTCTGAACACAGAATTTTCCGCCCGTAATTTCGATATTTACACCTGTCATATAGCTGGCTCGTTCGGATGCCAAAAAGACGATGACTTCGGCCAGATCTTCCGGCGTACCCAGCCGGTCCAGAGGGATGTTGTTGAGCTGGTTGGTGCTGACTGCCCAATTGTCGATTTCCGTCATGGGTGTCTGGACCACACCGGGAATATAAGTCAGCACACGTATATGGTCTCTGGCATACTCAGCCGCAAAGGAACGCGTCAGACTGCATACTCCGGCTTTGGCCGCACCATACGGGCCAGATCCGGCCGCTGGGAAAAATGATTGGAAGGACCCAGCGTTAAAAATAACCCCTCCGCCCCCTTTTCTCATCTCTTTTGCCGCATATTTGGAACCTAGAAATACGCCTGTGAGGTTGGTATCAATGACCTGTCTCCACTCCTCCATGGACACCTGGTCCATCGCATGGTGACAGGTCTGACCAGCATTGTTGACCCAGATATCCAACCGCCCCCACAGTCTGGTGATGCTCTCCGCAAAGGAGCGCACCTCCGCCTCTTTGGTTACATCCATCACCTGGACATAGACAGGCCAACCCTGTTCCTGGAATCGCCTCTGAATTTCCTCCAGTTTTTCCCTCCTCCGTGCACCAATTGCAACCCGGCATCCCTCCTTGGCAAAACATTCTGCAATCGCCGCACCGATTCCAGTAGCCCCGCCAGTGATTGCCACCGTTTTTCCCTGCAGTCCCAATTCCATGCTTTTCCCTCCTAAAAACCTCGTTTTATGATATGACATCATATAAAAATTGCAAGGTAATTTTATATACAACACAAACAAATGTAAAGTGCTATTTTATTTTTCTATTGACATTTCACTGATTGTGGGGTACTATTTTTTTGCTTTCAATTGTATGATGTCGTATCTTCATAAGCTGTTTGAAAGGAAGGGCTTTATATGGGTAGCATCTCTGCATTAAAAGTCGGCTGCGGAAAGTTTTTTCACGGAGATGGCGTGATTCACCTCCTGGCTGAAGAAATTCTTCGCCTTGGGGGAAAGGCTCTGATCATTGGTGGTCCCAGCTCTGTGGACCGTGTTATGGCTGCTGCCCAGGCTTCCCTAGACAATGCGGGTGTTTCCTATCTGGTTCGCAAACACACCGATTACTGCACCCTCCCCTGGGCCGAGACCTATGCCAAACTGGCGCAGGAGGAAAACTGTACTGTGCTCGTAGGCGTTGGCGGTGGTAAGTGCATCGATGAAGTAAAGTGTGCTGCTCAGCTTGCAAATCGTCCGGTTATTACCGTTCCCACATCGATCGCCACCTGCGTAGCCACCTCCATGGTGTGCATCATGTACAACGAAAAGGGGCAGCGTGCTCCCGCCGTCAATCTTTACAAGGAGGTGGATGTCTGCATCGCAGATACCGCCTTGATCGCCACCGCCCCCCGCCGCACTTTAGCCGCCGGCATTCTGGACTCCATGGCAAAAATGCCGGAGTGCTTCCATCAGAAACACATCGCAGGTTATCAGGATTGTACGCTGGAGGAGTATATCCAAATCGTCAACAGCCGCGCCATCTTTGAATTTCTTACCGGTGAGGCCAGGGATCTCTATCAGAACGTAGGGAAGGCCAAGCGCTTTAAAGACGCCGTGCTTACCAATCTTCTCCACACCTCGATTGTCAGCGGTTTTGCCGACGGTTCCGGACAATTGGCGATCGCACACGCCACCTACGATTTCCTGCGCAATTATAATACCGAAGCCAGTTACCATTTCCTCCATGGTGAAATGGTCGCAGTGGGACTGCTGATCCAAATGGCCTATAACAAAACTTCGCCTGAGGAGATCCAGGCAGTGCGCACCTTGATGGCGGACATGAATATGCCTTTGACACTAAAAGATCTGGAATATGACATCTCACCCAAAAGTCTTGACTTCTTCTTGGAGCAGATCGCAGCTGACTCCAATATCTCCGCTTCGGAAGACCTGGACATGCTCCGCAAAGCCTTGAACGAAGCGCTTCCCTCCTGATTTCCCAATCCTCACTTCTCTTTTCAGCACCTCTCCAAATGAAGCAGCCTCGGTCTGAATAGACCGAGGCTGCTTCATTTCGAGAGGGCAAAAGATCGCTTATCATCACGCTTGAGGCCCAGTTTGAACTCTCGCCATTGTTTACCTGTGCCAGCGCTTATAAATCCCCAGCCGTCGTTTTTCCCGGTAGAGCAGGTCGAGGCTGATCCCCAGCCAATCCGCCGCCTCCTCCAGCGTCTCTGTTTCCCGGATCGCGTTGGATATATATTCTTTTTTATATTCATCCACAGCCTCTCGGAGCGTCTTGTGGGCCGGCCGTTTCCTGCTCTGCTCCAGTTCCGCCGGCGCTCCCGGCGAAGGTGTGTGATTCCGCTCCAGTATAGCCCTCGTCACCTCACCGCCGGTGCCGAATATACTCACCCGCTCCATCAGATTCTGCAACTCTCGGAGATTCCCAGGCCAGTTTTGCTCCCGGAGATAGGCCAGTGCATCCTCTGTCAACTTGGGGGCCGGCTTTTCGCCGGCGCTCTCCAGAAAATATGCGGCAAAGGCAGCCACATCCGCAGGCCGCTCCCGCAGGGGTGGTATTTCCAGGGTGACAACACAAATGCGGTAATAAAAGTCTTCCCGGAACCGGCCCGCCCGCACCTCTGCACGCAGATCCCTGTTTGTGGCACTGATGATCCGGACATCCAGCTCTTTGCGGACTCCGCTCCCCAGCCTCGTGACCTGTTTATTCTGCAAAAAATCCAGCAGCTTGACCTGATTGGAAAGTCCCATCTCTCCGATCTCGTCCAAAAACAAGGTCCCCCCATCCGCCGCCTCCAGAATTCCTCGTTTTCCGGACTGAAGGCCACCGGTAAAGGTGCCGGCTTCGTAACCAAAGAGTTCTGCTTCAAAAAGCTCCTGAGGTACCGCACTGCAGTTGATATGAAGAAAAGGGCCCTCTCTGCGCCGACTGTTGGCATGGATGAATTTTGCGATCCTGTCCTTTCCCACGCCTGATGCGCCGTAGACCAGCACCGTGGTATCCATGGAGGCCAGATGATAGGCGTTCTGAAAAATCGCCAACATGCTCGGATCTTCCGCAATGATCTGCTGCTCCCTCAGTATGCGCTGAAGGCCCTGTGTGTCACTGTACATGGTCACCTTTCCATTCAGATCCCGTATTTTTTCCGCTTTTTGGACAGCGTGGAGGGATCAATCTTCAAATAGGCGGCGGCTTCGCTCAGGGATGCTGTGCGCCTTACCGCCTCCTGGATCAGATCTCGCTCCATATCCGCCACAGCCTGCCGCAATCCTGTCTGCTCCCAATTGGAGGGGCTCTTCTGTTTCCATCGCGTCTCCAGTCCGTCCCAGAGCTCCCGGGGAAGCTGGTCCAATGTGATAATGGGTTCCCGGCTCAGTACAACGAGGCTTTCAATCAGGTGTTTCAGTTCCCGGATGTTGCCCGGCCAGCGATAGCTTTTGAAGGCGTCGATGACCTCCGGCGCCAATTCCTTGCTGGTCCCGTATTTCTCATTGTACTTCTGAAGGAAGACCGCCGCCAACATGGGGATATCACTCTTCCGTTCCCGGAGCGCGGGAATATGGAGTTCGATCACATTGAGCCGGTAGTAGAGGTCCAGCCGGAACGTCCCCTCCTGCACCATCTGCGCCAGATCACGGTTGGTGGCCGATATGATCCGTACATCCACCGGCACCATCTCCGTGGAACCAATGGCACGCACCGCCTTGTCCTGGACCACTTGCAGCAGCTTCGCCTGGATATCCAACGGGAGTTCTCCCACCTCGTCCAGAAAGAGCGTCCCTTTGTCCGCCAGTTGGATAAGCCCCATCTTTCCTTCCTTCAGCGCTCCCGTAAAGGAACCGGGCGCATAACCAAACAACTGGGATTCAAAGAGCGCCTTGGGAATGGCGCCCAGATTGACGTGGATAAACGGCTGCTCTCTGCGGTTCCCGGAGCGGTGGATAAACTTTGCCAGCACATCCTTGCCCACACCTGATTCCCCAAACAAGGCTACAGATGCCGTCACTGTGGCCAGCCGGGCGCCCATACGGAAAATATGCCGCATCTCCCGGTCCTGGATCACAATATCTTCCCGCAGGCACCGGCGGAACTGCATGTCCTGAAGCTGTTCCGCCAAAGCGCTGCTTCTGGCATGGGAGAGCGACAGCTCCTTCTGCATCCGCAGTGTGGCGCTGTAATTGGTGAGCAGGTAGAGATAAAAGCTGATTTTTCCCCTCTCGTCCCGGATCGGAGTAAGGGTGGTGATGACATAGTCATCGGTATTGTATTTGACCACCTCCTGGACTTCACCACCGTTTTGAAGAGATTGATCCAAAAGAGTCATCTTACCCGGAAGCTGGACATTCTCACGTACAGAGATTTCCCTCACATTCCGCCCATAATAGCTGCGGATATCAAACTTGGCCAGGCTGCTGTAATATTGATTGCCCCAGAGGATTATCCCCTCGCTGTCTGTAATGATAACGCCCACCTTTAATCCGTCCATCACGCAAAACAGCTCTTCTAGCTTGATCGGTATGTCAGGCGCCATGTTCCATCTCCCCTCTCCGTACCGCCCCATCTGAAGGGCACTTATTATTCATATATCACATCTCAGGCCATTTTTGAAAGAGAGGGCTTCCGGCTTATGCAAAATCTGCACAGATGCCGCAAACAAAAGGAAAGAGTTCAAGATTTCACATCTTTTTGTCGAATTTGGAAAGTTTTTTGCCGCGCCACCATTTCGTTTGGCCCACTTGTTCCTTTCAGATGGAAAAACCACTTTTTTATTTCGTCTATTTTCACAATAATTTTACATCATGTTCTCTCTCAAATGTATGTTTTGCCAATTCTCCTAATTCATATGGAAATTTGCCATGTTTTGAAAAAACGCCAGTCAGCTTTTCCCGGCCGGCTGCCAACACGCCCTGTCCAGCCCATTATTATCCGTTCCTTCTTTCCTCTGGGGCGCATGCTTTGCAGGGATGCCTATCTGTTTCCTGCACAGTCCTGTCCAGCAATTGGCACCGCATTTGCAGAATTGACGGGTGTTATCCTCATGGTACTGCCACTCAATACGGACTTTAGGAGGAAGTATGATGAACAAGTATTTTCTGACCGACGAACAGCTGATGATCCAAGAGATGGCTCAGAAGTTTGCTGACGAAGTCGTTGCCCCCACCGTAACGGAGCTAGACCGGAAGCATCTCTTTCCGGAGGATCAGATCAAACAGCTGGGTGAGATGGGCTTCCTGGGCGCCGAGGTCCCCGAAGAATACGGAGGAGCCGGTCTGGGCTGCCTGTGCCACATCCTGATCATGGAGCAGCTGGCCCGCCACTCCTCCTCCC
>ENA-ORNB01001746-ORNB01001746.1-human-gut-metagenome-genome-assembly--contig:-NODE-1746-length-14072-cov-5.467361_pt1 | contig 14072 bp, 6 predicted proteins | sample MGYA00242112_ERZ509016 | MGnify/ENA primary metagenome ERZ509016 (study PRJEB26280, sample SAMEA2338705) | human gut metagenome | biome: human gut; feature: human-associated habitat; material: faeces...
AATCCATTATTAATCAGTAAAGACTCATTACCCGGCATATGCTGCCTCGTGCACATCTGCCACCGCCCGTCCGCTCGGATCATTTTTCCCTTGCAACGTGGCATCCCAGGCAAGTGCTTCAGCAGTAGAGCAAGCCACGCTCGGCACACTGGGCACGCTTCGGGCAGCCGACTGACTGGGGAAGTGTTCTTCGAAAATGCTACGATAGTAATATTCCTCCTTATTCTGTGGTGGATTGATGGGAAACCGTTCGGCGGCATGTTCCATCTGATGGTCGGTGACGGCGGCAGAAGTAATGGCTTTCAATGTATCAATCCAATTGTAACCGACGCCATCGGAAAATTGCTCTTTTTGTCGCCAGGCAACACTCTGAGGCAGCATATCCTGAAAAGCTTCGCGCACAATGCGCTTTTCCACTTCTTTGCCCGGACACATCTTGACGGCAGGGCTGAGGTTCATTGCCACATCCAGGAATTCTTTATCGAGGAAGGGAACACGACCTTCCACACCCCAGGCAGAAAGGCTCTTATTCGCACGCAGACAGTCGTACAGGTGCAATTTGGAGAGCTTACGGATCGTCTCTTCGTGGAAAGCCTGCGGTGTGGGGGCTTTGTGGAAGTATAGATAACCACCGAAAACCTCGTCAGCACCTTCACCACTAAGCACCATCTTGATGCCCATAGACTTGATGACACGTGCCAACAGGTACATCGGTGTGGAAGCACGAACAGTGGTAACATCGTATGTTTCGATAAAGTAGATGACATCACGCAAGGCATCGAGCCCTTCCTGAATGGTATAATTGATTTCATGGTGAACAGTGCCGATATATTCCGCCACTTCACGGGCTTTAATCAAGTCCGGTGCACCGCGCAGACCGATGGCGAAGGAGTGGAGTTGAGGCCACCAGGCTTCGCTCTGGTTATCAGTTTCAATACGCTTGCGGGCATACTTCTTGGCAATGGCGGAGATGACGGAAGAGTCGAGGCCACCACTTAGCAGAACACCGTAAGGAACATCGGACATTAACTGGCGTTGCACGGCAGCTTCAAGGGCGAGTTTTACGCTGTTGATTTCTGGTTGGGTAGCCCGGCGGGCGGTGGTGTCATTGGCTTTGACGGCGGCATAATCGGTCCAGGGGCGTTGATACCAACGATGCATTTTCCCTTCACGTTCCCAGAAGTAATGTCCGGGCAGAAAAGGCTCGTAGGTATCACAGAAACCTTCGAGAGCTTTCAGTTCGCTACTGACGTAGATATGTCCCTGGTCGTCACGACCGATATAAAGAGGGATTACCCCGATAGGGTCACGGGCAATCAGATAATCGTCTGCTTCCTCATCGTAAAGGGCAAAGGCGAAGATACCGTTCAATTCTTCGAGGAAATGAATGCCTTTATCCTTATATAATGCGAGGATGACTTCACAGTCCGATCCTGTACGGAAAGCATACTTGCCGGCGTAGCGGGAACGGATTTCCCGATGATTATAGATTTCACCGTTGACGGCAAGGATTTGCTTGCCATCCGGAGAGTACAATGGTTGTCCGCCACTTTCCGGATCGACGATGGAAAGACGTTCGTGAGCCAGGATGGCACTGCCGCCTACATAAATACCACTCCAGTCCGGTCCGCGATGACGGATTTTCTGCGCCATTCGAAGCGCTTTGTTTCTCAATTCCTGGGATTGAGATTTGATATTGAAGATACCTACGATTCCACACATGATATTTAGTGATTAGGGGTTAATGATTAGTGATTAGTTCAGTGATTAGGGTTTAGTGATGAGTGATTAGTAATTAGTAAGTAAAGCATAGCGCAGCCTACTAATCACTAATCACTTACCACTAATCACTCAAATACTTGTCTATCCGTTCTGCCACTCTCCGTCCGTCCGCCAGTGCATGCACCACAAGGCTGGCACCGCGTGCCGCATCACCTGCTACGAACACATTTTCCGGAAATTCCGGTTGTTCCGGTTTCAGGAAGCCCATGGCCAGAAGTACCATATCGGCGTCTATCACTTCCTTCTTTCCGGTAGGCTTCATGGTAGGGCGTCCGCCATCCTGAGCCGGAATCCATTCCACTTCTTCCATCTCTACACCGCAGACTTTTCCATTCTTGCCAATAAACTGATTGGATGCCAGCGACCAGCGGCGCGTGCAACCTTCTTCGTGACTTGAAGTCGTCTTCAGCACAATGGGCCATTGTGGCCAAGGAGTAGCGTCATTGTGACCTACGGGAGGCTGTGGCATGATTTCAATCTGTGTCACACTCACGGCTCCCTGGCGGATACTCGTACCGATACAGTCTGATCCTGTATCACCGCCACCGATGACGAGAACCCGTTTGCCCTTGGCATTTACCAGACGGTCTTTGGGGAACGTTTCTCCATCGAGGATATGATTTTGCTGGGACAGCATTTCGAGGGCAAGATAAATACCTTTCAGTTCGCGTCCGGGGATATTGAGGTCGCGTGCCTGTGGCGTCCCGGTGCAGATGCAGTAGGCATCAAAGCCCGCGGGGAGGTTCTGTACATCTACCGTTACGCCCATTTCGAACTTGATGCCTTCGGCTTCAAGCACTCCCATCCGGCGGTCGATTACTGCTTTATCGAGTTTAAAATTAGGAATACCATAGCGCAGTAATCCGCCGGGCATGGGTTTGCTGTCAAAAAGAGTCACTTCATAGCCTTTAGCATTCAGCCGGCAGGCAGCGGAGAGTCCCGCAGGACCTGCACCAATGATGGCAACCCGCTTTCCATTACGTTCGGGTTGAATGGGCACGATGTAACCTTCGCGAAAAGCTGCTTCGGCAATAGCCGCCTCGTTTTCACGAATGGTGACAGGCTCATCACACGAAAGCTTCAGTACACATGACTTTTCGCAAAGTGCCGGACAGATGCGTCCGGTAAATTCGGGGAAGTCGTTTGTGGCGGCGAGCACTTCGTATGCTTCGCGCCATTTACCTTTATAAAGTGCATCCTGAAATTCAGGTTGTTTATTGCCCAACGGGCATGCCCAGTGACAGAAGGGTACACCGCAATCCATGCAACGTGATGCCTGGAGTTTACGTTCGTGACTGTTTAAAGTTTGCTCCACCTGACTGAAGTCGGTGATACGTTCGTGGACAGGACGGTATCCCGCTTCCTGTCGTGGTATGTTTAAGAATGCTTTTGGATCTGCCATTGTAGTATTGTTTAATTTGACTATCTTAATTCCCAAGAGGAGGAGAGTTGAGATGTTCTTGGTTCTGTAATTTTTAATAATCTCTCTGCATCTCTGCAATCTTCTGTTGCAGTTTCCGCATTTGCTCTTCTTGCAGTACCTTCTTGTACTCGATGGGGACTATCTGGATAAACTCATCCACATATCGGTTCCAGTCATCAAGCATAGTACGTGCCAGGTTGGAGCCTGTATAGAGGTAGTGCTGACGGATGAGTTCGTGCAACTCTTTACGATAGGAGGCTTCTTCGATGAGGCTTAGTTCCACCATTTCCATGTTACAGAAATAATCGAAGTTTCCATCCTTATTCCATACATAAGCTACACCGCCCGACATACCGGCTGCGAAGTTGCGCCCTGTTGAACCGAGGACTACCACACGACCGCCCGTCATGTACTCGCAACAATGATCGCCTACACCCTCTACTACGGCAATGGCACCGGAATTGCGGACAGCAAAACGTTCGCCTACGCGCCCATTGATGTAAACTTCACCACTGGTTGCGCCATAGAGCAAGGTGTTTCCTGCAATCGTATTCTTCTCGGCTTGGAAGTTAGAGCGTACCGGAGGCAATACGGCAATCCGTCCGCCCGAAAGGCCTTTGCCGAGGTAATCGTTCGCTTCACCTTCCAGCTTGAAGTTGACACCCGGTACAAGGAAGGCACCGAAACTTTGTCCTGCAGAACCTTTGAATTTTACGTTCAACGTATGTTCCGGCAGTCCCGCTTCACCGTACTTCGCGGCAATGGTGCCCGAAAGCATGGCTCCGCAAGCACGATCCGTATTGGCAATCGTATATTCCAGTGAGATTTCTTTCTGGTTTTCCAGAGCTTCGGCAGCGGCATGCAGCATTTCAACGTCTTTTACGTGGTCGATGCCGTGTTGCTGGTCGATGGTGTGGCGGATGGCTGCACCATTATCGATGCGTGCCAGTATTTTGTCGAAAGTAATCAGGGATTGCTTGGGTGATTCGTTTTCTGACTTGCGGATAATAAGATCCGTGCGTCCGATGATGTCATCCATACGTTCCACACCGATTTCGGCGAGATATTCCCGCACTTCCTGCGCCAGGAAAGTGAAGAAGTTCACCAGGTATTCGCTGCGTCCGTGGAAGCGCCGGCGAAGTTCCTCGTTTTGCGTTGCCACACCCACAGGGCAGGTGTTCTGATGGCATTTGCGCATCATGACGCAACCCAGTACAATCAAAGCGCTGGTTGCAAAACCGAACTCTTCGGCACCCAGCATCGCCATCAGTACGATGTCGCGACCGGTTTTCAGTTGCCCGTCCACTTGCAGCATCACTTGTCCGCGTAGACCGTTCAGTACAAGAGTCTGTTGCGTCTCGCTTAGTCCCAGTTCAGGAGAGATACCGGCATAGCGGATACTGGAGGCAGGAGAGGCGCCCGTACCACCTTCCGCACCGGAGATGACGATAAGGTCTGTTTTTGCTTTGGCCACTCCGGCGGCAATGGTTCCTACACCGCTTTCGGCTACCAGCTTCACACTGATCTTGGCACGAGGATTTACATTCTTCAGGTCGAAGATCAACTGTGCCAGGTCTTCGATGGAATAAATGTCGTGATGGGGCGGGGGAGAAATCAATGAAATGCCAGGAATGGAATGGCGCGTTTTCGCAATCACCTGATCTACTTTAAAGCCCGGCAACTGACCGCCTTCACCCGGTTTGGCCCCTTGTGCCACTTTGATTTGTATTTCATCAGCGTTCACCAGATACTCCGTTGTTACGCCGAAACGTCCCGAAGCTACCTGCTTGATGGCACTACGCAGACTGGTTCCGTCTTCGCGGGGCGTGAAGCGTGCGCTGTCTTCGCCTCCCTCACCTGTGTTGCTGCGTCCATGAATCCGGTTCATGGCAATAGCTATTGCCTCATGTGCTTCTTTGCTGATAGACCCGTAACTCATGGCACCCGTCACAAAGCGGTGCATGATGCTTTCTACCGGTTCAACCTTATCTATAGAAATAGGGGCACGGCGGAAATCCAGGAAGTCGCGTAGGAAGATAGGCGCTTCTTTTCTGTCTACCAGACTGGTGAATTCTTTGAACTTCTTATAGCTGCCCAGGCGTGTGGCAAGTTGCAAGGTAGAAATGGTTTCCGGGTTCCAGGCATGTTTTTCTCCGTCTTTACGGAAAGCGTACAAACCGTTGTTGGGGAGTAATCCGTCTACCTGTGCGGCAAAACCTGCATCGTGGAATGCGATTGCATCGCGTGCCACTTCATCCAGCCGGATACCGCCTATTGTGGATCTCAACCCGCCGAAATAAGCATTGCTGAGCTCTTCACTCAAACCTACGGCTTCGAATATTTTTGCTCCCCGATACGAGCGGATGGTACTGATACCCATCTTACTCATGATCTTGAACAATCCCTTGCAGATGGATTTGATATATTTCTTTTCGGCTGTGGCATAATCCAATTGGATTTCTTTCTTCGCCACCAGCTTGTCGATCACGGCGAATGCCATGTAAGGGTTCAGGGCGCTGGCGCCAAATCCCAGTAACAGGGCTGCGTGCATCACCTCGCGTATTTCACCGCTTTCCACGACCAATGCCGTCTGCACACGTTTACCCACGGAGATAAGGTGGTGGTGCACTGCGCTTACTGCCAGCAGGGAGGGGATAGCCGCATGAGTGGCATCCACATCACGGTCGCTCAATATAATGTAGTTCACCCCTTCGCTGACGGACTCTTCCGCTTGCTTGCAAAGTGCTGTGAGTGCTTCCTGCAATCCGGCGCGGCCCTTTGCTACTTCAAACAACAAGGGTAGTTTCACTGTTTTGAAACCTTTGTAGCGGATGTTGCAAAGAATATCCAGTTGTGCATTGCTCAGGATGGGATGGTTGAGGCGCACCATCTTACAATGGCTTTCGCTGGGTGTCAGGATGTTCATGCCCACGGCGCCGATATATTCCGTCAGTGACATTACCAGTTCCTCGCGTATCGGGTCGATAGGCGGATTGGTGACTTGTGCAAACTGTTGTCGGAAGTAATTGTACAGTAGTTGCGGCTTATCCGAAAGCACGGCAAGCGGCGTATCATTTCCCATTGAGTGGATAGGCTCGGCACCCGTGGTACACATCGGAACGATGAGCCGCTCCACATCTTCCTTGGAATAGCCGAAGGTACGCAGCATCCTCTCGTAATCGGGCACAGTGTGCGCTACCTTACGGCCGCTTTTCAGCTCATCCAGTTCGATGCGGTTCGTTGCCAGCCAACTGCGGTAAGGCTTGGCTTCGGCCAACTGTTTTTTCAATTCTCCGTCGTAGTAGATTTCGCCTTTTTCGGTATCTACCAATAGTATCTTACCCGGTTGCAGGCGTCCCTTTTCTTTGATGTCTCCCGGTTCGAAATCCATCACTCCCACTTCGCTGGCCACTACCATCATGTCGTTGTGCGTAATCAGATAGCGTGCAGGACGCAATCCGTTACGGTCGAGCATACCGCCTGCAAAACGTCCGTCGCTGAACAGCAAGGCGGCAGGGCCGTCCCACGGTTCCATCAGGATGGAGTGGTATTCATAGAATGCTTTCAGATCTTCGCTGATAGGATTCTTTTCATTGAAAGATTCCGGTACTAGCATGGCCATGGCATGCGGCAGGCTGAGGCCTGACATAACGAGGAATTCCAAAACATTGTCCAGTGAGGCACTGTCGCTCATTCCCGGCTGAATGATGGGGCGTATCTCCCTGATGTCGCCCAGGACGGGAGAGGAGAGCACACTTTCACGGGCTTCCATCCAACCCCGGTTGCCGCGGATGGTGTTGATTTCGCCGTTGTGGGCCAGGAGGCGGAACGGTTGTGCCAGTCCCCAGGTAGGGAAGGTGTTGGTGCTGAAGCGGGAGTGCACCAGTGCTATGCCGCTGGTGAAGTAGGGGTTTGTCAGATCGGGGAAGTAGCCTCGCAGTTGCAGTGAAGAGAGCATACCTTTATAGATGATGTTCTTCGTGGATAGGGAGACAACGTAGAAATCTTCGCGCGTGGCAATATCCGATTTGCGTACTTTGTTTTCTATTCTTTTTCTTATGAGATAGAGTTTACGGTCGGCTGTCTCGCTTTCCGTAAATCCGGTGATGAAAATTTGTTTGATATCCGGTTCGTTGGCAAGTGCCGATTCTCCTAAGATTTCTGGACAGGTGGGTACATTGCGCAGGTGCATCAATGTCAATCCTTCTTTTTCAATCTCTTCGATGATAATGCTTAAGATAGCACCTTGGCCTTTCTCATCTTTCGGCAGAAAGAGAAGACCTGTACCGTATTTCCCTTTCTCGGGGACAGGAATACCCTGCAAAAGAATAAACTCGTGCGGGATTTGCAGCAGGATGCCGGCACCGTCTCCGGTTTTGTTATCCGCACCTTCGGCGCCCCGGTGACGCATGTTCTCCAACACCTTCAATGCAGACTCCACCAGTTCGTGTGACTTGCCTCCGTGGATGTTCACTAACATACCGACACCACAAGCGTCATGCTCGTTCTCTACATCATACAAGCCCAACTGCCTGGGCTGTCGTTGATATACAGGATGTTGGCTTTCTTCCCTTCTCTGTTGTCCGGCTTTTCTCTTTGTTTCGTTGTTAAAAAGTTCTTCTTTCATCTTTTTAAGTTTACTTTATTCTGTAGTAATACCTATTATTGCTATCAAAATGTTTGGCAAAAGTATTAATTTAATTTCAAATTGGTACAATAATATGGGTTTTTGTGACTTGCAAAATGTCTGTTTATTGGATCTGTGTTTTAAATTGAAATAAAATATATGCTTTTGTGTTTTGAATTGAAGTAAAATGCGTGGTTTATATTCTGTATTGTAAGTACGCCTTTCCCTCGTTCGAGAAATTGCCATATTGCCATAATGCCAAATAGCCAAAAGGGAAGTGCATGACATTTTTTTTGTTTCATTCTTATCCGGATATAACCAAGCCCGTACCAACTCCGTGTCAAGTCCATACCAACTCCGTACCAAGTCTATTCCTATAGACACGGAGATGGTACGGACTTGATACAGCGTTGATATGGGATTGACGTGGATTTAGTCTCTTTACCCGTTGGCAGAATTGATTTCTTTCTTTCGGGTATGAATAATGAGTATTTCTACATTAAGTAAATAGAGTATCTCAATTCCCCTCCTCCGTCGGAGGAGGGGTGCCCAGAGGGCGGGGTGGTAGGTAAAGCAAGAAATACCGATGAATCATATCAATAAGGAATTCTTTTCTCACCTACCACCTCCCCCTTCGGGTACTCCTCCTCCGACAGAGGAGGAGAATTGAGATAGTACTGTTTAATCACTTTTATTCATTACTTTTCCATTATGAATTAATTCCGCCAACAGTTTTTCTTTATCTTATTGGCCTTTTCCTTTGGCCTTGGCAATTTGGCTTTTTGGCAATTTGGCAACCTTGAAAAACGACACTTTTTATCGGATTGGAAGATTTTTCCGCTATCTCCTTTCAATATAAAACTAGAATTCCATTGCTTGCTTTGAATTTGTAAAATTACTCCTTTTGCTTTAATAAGTTTGTTTTCTTTAACTTTTTGACAAGAAAATAACTTTTTTCTATTCTTTTGATAAATAAATAGGCAAAACATTAACTTTATGTTCTCGGGTTTTTATATCTTTGCAGCGCAAAATCAAATATTAATTAGTATGTGTGGAATAGTAGGCTATATTGGTCAAAAGAAAGCCTACCCCATTCTTATCAAAGGATTGAAGCGATTAGAGTATCGCGGATATGATAGTGCAGGGGTAGCATTAATCAGTGATAACCGACAGTTGAACGTTTACAAAACGAAAGGTAAGGTTTCGGAACTGGAAACTTTCGTTACTCAAAAAGATATTTCCGGTAACATCGGAATTGCCCATACCCGTTGGGCTACGCACGGGGAACCTTGCTCCGCTAACGCCCATCCTCATTATTCCTCTTCCCAGCATCTCGCTCTCATCCACAACGGCATCATCGAAAACTACGCCGTCCTTAAAGAAAAACTCCAGGCCAAAGGCTATTCATTCAAAAGCAGTACAGACACCGAAGTACTGGTGCAACTGATAGAATTCATCCAGAAATCCAAAAATACAGATCTGCTGACTGCTGTGCAATTAGCGTTGCGTGAAGTAATCGGCGCTTATGCCATTGCCGTGCTGGATAAGGACAATCCGGATGAGATTATAGCAGCCCGCAAGAGTAGTCCGTTGGTGGTAGGTATCGGTGAAGATGAGTTTTTCCTGGCTTCGGATGCTACGCCGATTGTGGAATATACAGATAAAGTCGTATATTTGGAAGATGAAGAGATCGCCGTCATCCGCCGCGGAGAGAAACTGAAGGTGGTGAACCTGAAAAATGTGGAATGTCCGCACGAAGTGAAGACGGTGGCGCTGAACCTGGGACAGTTGGAAAAGGGTGGTTATCCGCACTTTATGCTGAAAGAGATTTTTGAACAGCCCGATTGCATTCACGACTGTATGCGCGGACGTATCAATGTAGAAAGTACAAGTGTGGTGCTTTCCGCAGTGATTGATAACAAAGACCGCCTGCTGGCAGCCAAACGTTTCATCATCGTGGCGTGCGGTACTTCCTGGCATGCGGCGCTTATCGGAAAGCATCTGATAGAAAGCCTTTGCCGCATTCCGGTGGAAGTGGAGTATGCTTCGGAATTCCGTTACCGTGATCCGGTGATAGACAGTAAGGATGTGGTGATTGCGATTTCGCAAAGTGGTGAGACGGCGGATACACTGGCAGCTGTTGAACTGGCGCGGAGTCATGGGGCATTTATCTATGGCATCTGTAATGCGATTGGTTCGTCTATTCCGAGGGCTACGCATACGGGTTCTTATATCCACGTAGGTCCCGAAATCGGAGTGGCTTCCACCAAAGCGTTTACGGGACAGGTGACAGTGCTCACCATGCTGGCGCTGACGCTTGCCAAGGAGAAGAATACGATAGATGAGGGGCAATTCCTTGCCATCGTGCAGGAGCTGAACCGCATTCCTGATAAGATGAAAGAAGTGCTGAAACTGAATGGCAGCATTGCAGAGCTTTCCAAGATCTTCACGTATGCGCATAACTTTATCTATCTGGGACGCGGATATTCGTATCCCGTAGCCCTGGAAGGTGCGTTGAAGCTGAAAGAAATCTCTTATATCCATGCCGAGGGTTATCCGGCTGCTGAAATGAAGCACGGGCCTATCGCACTGGTAGATGCTGAAATGCCGGTGGTAGTGATTGCTACACAGAACGGGCTTTATGAGAAAGTATTGAGCAACATACAGGAAATCAAGGCGCGTAAGGGCAAAGTGATTGCTCTGGTGACAAAAGGGGATACGGTTATCAGCAAGATTGCCGATACTTGTATCGAGTTGCCGGAAACAATTGAGTGCCTTGACCCGTTGATTACTACGGTACCGTTGCAGTTACTGGCGTATCATATCGCAGTATGCAAGGGGATGGATGTGGATCAGCCGAGAAACTTGGCGAAGAGCGTCACAGTGGAATAAAGAGGGTAATACGAAATAAATAGTAAACGGTAAATTGTACTTTGTACATTGTAAATTGTAAATGAACTGATGGAAGAACTGAAGCATGAATGTGGCGTTGCCATGATACGCCTGCTGAAACCTCTGGAATACTATGAACAGAAGTACGGCACATGGATGTACGGTTTGAACAAACTCTATCTTCTGATGGAGAAGCAGCACAACCGCGGACAAGAGGGCGCCGGTATGGCTTGCGTAAAGCTGGAAGCAAATCCCGGTGAGGAGTATATGTTCCGTGAGCGTGCACTCGGTTCGGGTGCCATTACCGAGATATTCGGTACGGTGCAAAGCAACTTTAAGGATCTGACAAAAGAGCAGCTTCATGATGCGGATTACGCTAAGAAATACCTCCCTTTTGCGGGCGAGGCTTACATGGGGCACTTGCGCTATTCCACTACCGGAAAGAGCGGCATTTCCTATGTGCACCCCTTCCTGAGGCGTAACAACTGGCGGGCTAAGAACCTTGCTCTTTGCGGCAATTTCAACATGACGAACGTGGATGAGATCTTTGCACGTATCACTGCTATCGGCCAGCATCCGCGGAAGTATGCCGATACGTACATCATGCTGGAACAAGTGGGACACCGTCTCGACCGTGAAGTGGAGCGCCTCTTCAATCTTGCCGAAGCGGAAGGATTGACAGGCATGGGCGTGACTCACTATATAGAAGATCATATGGATCTGGCAAACGTGCTGCGTACTTCGAGCAAGGAGTGGGACGGAGGCTATGTGATATGCGGACTGACGGGAAGCGGTGAATCGTTTGCCGTACGCGACCCGTGGGGAATCCGCCCCGCATTCTGGTATCAGGATGATGAAGTGGCAGTGCTTGCCAGCGAACGTCCTGTGATACAAACCGCTTTCAATGTGCCGGCAGCCAGCATTAAGGAATTGATGCCCGGACAAGCCTTGCTGATTAACAAGACAGGCAAGCTGCGTACCACCCAAATCAATAAAGTACGCGAGGTGAAACCCTGTTCTTTCGAACGTATTTATTTCTCACGAGGCAGTGATGTGGATATTTACAGGGAACGTAAACTATTGGGTGAGAAACTGATACCTAATATCTTGAAAGCCATCAATAAAGATCTTGACCATACCGTGTTTTCCTTCATCCCGAATACAGCGGAAGTTGCGTTCTACGGCATGTTGCAGGGACTGGATGATTATCTGAATGAAGAGAAAGTGCAACAGATCGCTTCCTTGGGACATAGTCCCAGTCTGGAGGAACTGGAACAGATACTTTCCCGCCGTATCCGTAGCGAAAAGGTAGCCATCAAGGACATCAAACTGCGTACGTTTATTGCAGAAGGAAACAGCCGCAATGACTTGGCTGCGCACGTGTATGATATCACCTATGGCAGTCTGGTGCCGGGTGTGGACAATCTTGTCATTATCGACGACTCCATTGTGCGCGGAACCACTCTGAAACAGAGTATCATCGGTATTCTCGACCGTCTGGGCCCCAAGAAGATTGTGATTGTTTCTTCTTCCCCACAGGTACGTTATTCTGATTATTACGGCATCGACATGGCAAAGATGAGTGAATTCATTGCTTTCAAAGCGGCCATCGAGTTGCTGAAAGATCGGGATATGAAAGATGTGATTGCCGCTACCTACCGCAAATCGAAAGACCAGGTAGGGTTGCCGAAGGAGCAAATGGTGAACTATGTGAAGGATATCTATGCACCTTTCACTGACGAGGAAATCTCCGCCAAGATGGTGGAACTGCTGACACCTGCCGGAACAAAGGCGAAGGTGGAAATCGTATACCAACCGTTGGAGGGGCTGCATGAGGCTTGTCCCAATCATCGGGGAGACTGGTATTTCAGCGGTGATTATCCTACGCCGGGTGGGGTGAAGATGCTGAATAATGCCTTTATTGACTATATAGAACAAGTATATCAATTTTAACGAAATAGTGTTTAGTGATAAATGATTAATGTTAATCACTTATCACTAAACACTAATCACTAACTAACATGAGAAATGTAACTCTTATCCTCGACGACGGGAGCCGCTTCCACGGCAAGTCGTTTGGCTACGAAAAGCCGGTAGCGGGAGAGGTGGTTTTCAACACAGCTATGACGGGGTATCCCGAGAGCTTGACTGACCCCTCGTATGCCGGACAGTTGATGACGCTCACTTATCCGTTGGTGGGCAATTATGGTGTGCCGCCTTTCACTATCGAACCGAATGGACTGGCTACCTTTATGGAAAGTGAACGTATCCATGCGGAAGCCATCATTGTAAGTGATTATAGTGAGGACTTTAGCCATTGGAACGCTGTGGAAAGCCTTGCTGATTGGCTGAAGCGCGAACAGGTGCCGGGCATCACAGGTATCGATACGCGTGAGCTGACAAAGGTGCTCCGCGAACATGGCGTGATGATGGGTAAGATCGTCTTTGACGATGAACCGGAGAATGTGCCCGATGCCGTGTATGCGGGAGTGAATTATGTGGATAAGGTGAGTTGCAAGGAGATAATCCGGTACAACGAAGGTGCGGGTAAGAAGAAAGTAGTCCTGGTGGATTGTGGAGTGAAGAGCAATATTCTTCGCTGTCTGCTGAAGCGTGATGTGGAAGTCATCCGTGTGCCTTGGGATTATGATTATAATGAACTGGAGTTCGACGGACTTTTCATCAGTAACGGCCCGGGTGATCCGGATACCTGTGATGCTGCGGTGCAGAATATCCGCCGGGCAATGAAGAATGAAAAACTACCTATCTTCGGTATCTGCATGGGAAATCAGTTGCTGAGCAAGGCAGGAGGAGCAAAGATATACAAGCTGAAATATGGTCATCGCAGTCACAACCAACCGGTGCGTATGGTGGGCACGGAACGTTGCTTTATCACTTCGCAGAATCATGGTTATGCAGTGGACAACACTACGCTGACGGAAGATTGGGACCCGCTGTTCATCAATATGAACGACGGGTCTAATGAGGGTATTAAGCATAAACGGAATCCCTGGTTCTCTGCACAATTCCATCCGGAAGCTGCCAGCGGGCCGACGGATACGGAGTTTTTGTTTGATGAGTTCGTGAAACTGCTGTAAAATAGTATCTAAATTCCCCTCCTCCGACGGAGGAGGGGTGCCCAAAGGGCGGGGTGGTAGGTAAAAAAATTCCTTAGCCTTATAATCCATAGGTATTTTATTGCTTTACCTACCACCTCCCCCCCCCGTTGGGGTACTCCTCCTTCCAGAAGGAGGAGAATTGAGATAGATTTTAGAAATATAATGAATAAATAGAAATGAAAGAAAACAATATAAAGAAAGTCCTGCTGCTCGGTTCCGGCGCACTGAA
>ENA-ORNB01001749-ORNB01001749.1-human-gut-metagenome-genome-assembly--contig:-NODE-1749-length-14031-cov-2.898397_pt1 | contig 14031 bp, 7 predicted proteins | sample MGYA00242112_ERZ509016 | MGnify/ENA primary metagenome ERZ509016 (study PRJEB26280, sample SAMEA2338705) | human gut metagenome | biome: human gut; feature: human-associated habitat; material: faeces...
CTGGTGTAAATATATTGAGCAGAATCGCTCTTATATTGAATTACAGAATTTTGATGATTTGAGACAATTAGCAAAAGCTGATTATCCGACCTATTCAGGTAGGGTGTTAGAGAAATACTTCAAACAGAAACTGGCAGAAACCGGAGGTTTCAAGGAAATAGGCTCTTGGTGGGAAACAAAAAGTTCTATTGGCAAACAACGAATAAATTCTTATGAAATAGATATTGTTGCTCTTAAATCCAGTGGTAAGAAAGCTCTTATTGCTGAAGTTAAACGAGTTCCTGAGAACAACTATAGCCATACTGTTTTCATGGAGAAAGTGGAACATTTAAAACAAAAAGAAATGTCTAAATATGATATTGAGACACAAGTTCTGGGATTGAAAGATATGTAAATATAATAAAGAGGCTGTCTTATAATTGAGTAGTCTCTCGAATTAATAACACATACCCTGCATTTCGGAATGCCTCGGCCCGATTCATTCAGCGTGTTACTTTCCACTCCACAGGTGCTTTAAACCCCTCACGTCCTTTACCATAAGGAATCTCGGGTAAACAAGGAGTGATGGTATCATATTTCAGAGCAACCTGATACAAAGATCTCACAATCTGTTCATTTCCATTAGAAGCATTCTTTTTCTCGTAAGGGTCTGTTTGATAGTCTACCAGAAAGTCTTGTGGCAAATTCAATCCCGGCTTACGCCCTTTTCTGATCAATTTATAGTCTTTGTTCACAACAGCTCCACATCCCAAATAGAAATTACGGTCAATACAACTGGTACTACCTATTAACAACGGAAGTATACTGATTCCGTCATACGCACGTTCCGGACGATTCTTATCTCCTACTAACTCTTTCAATGTCGGAACGATATCTACAAATCCAGTCACTTGAGAACTCAGATTCTTATAGTTACTTTCCGCCCTTTTCCAATAAAAGACAGCCGGCACACGCACACCTCCGTCCCATTCGTCAAACTTCCTGCCCCGTAGTTTGCCGGATGACGATCCCGGTACACTGGCGGGACCATTATCACTAAAAAAGATCAAAAATGTATTATCCATTATCCCTTTTTTCTTCAAAGCATCCACAATCGTACCAATTCCTCTATCCATACAGGACACCATTGCCTGATACGTTACTCTCTTCTGCTCTTTCGGTGTCAGACTACCAAAGTCATCACAATAAAGTTCTATATCTTTTTCCTGCGCTTGCAACGGTGTATGAGGGGCATTATAAGCTACATACAACAAGAACGGACCTTCTTTCTCATAAGTATTGATGCATCTGACAGCTTCTTGGGTAATCAATTCAGTAGAATATCCTTTATCATAACAAGTCTCCCAGTCATTGTGCCAATCCAATTCTCCTTCACGCATATGATCGAAATAATCAATTGCACCATTCAGATGCCCGTAAAAGTGGGAAAAGCCTCTATTTATCGGGTAATGTACCTTCCGGGTATGTCCCAAATGCCATTTGCCGATAATGGCTCTGTTACTATATCCGTTACGTGCCAACATATCGGCCAGAGTTTCTTCATTTTCATCCAATCCGTCTTCACGCCAAGGCGGAATAACGGTTGTACGTATGCCAAATCTATTGGGATAACGCCCTGTCATAAGTCCGGCACGAGTGGGCGTACTGATAGGAGCTGTATAGAACCGATCCAGTACAACTCCTTCTGCTGCCAAAGCGTTCAGACAAGGAGTTTTTATCTCGCTGCCATGAAATCCGACATCTCCCCATCCCAAATCGTCAGCAAGTACAATAACGATATTAGGGCGTTCTACCTGCTGTGCAAACGACAATGTAGTTGCACTTACTACCATAGACGCCCCCAAGATCAGTTTATTCATTATCTGTCCTTCTTTTATTTTTTCGGATGTTTCGGTAAAACAAAGTTTGCATGCGCCCAACGCTCCCATTCCGTAACCAATCTTGTCAATACTTCCGGATGCTGTTCTGCCACATTAAAGCGTTCTGTCCGATCTTTTACGACATCATACAGTTCCCATTCCTTGCCTTTTTCATCACGGATAGCCTTCCAATCTCTCCAGCGGATCGCTCTGTTGTTCTGATGCTCCCAATACATATATTCATGCAAGGAGTCCGTTTTCTTATGGACAGCAGGAAAAAGACTGCTGCCGACCAACGGATAAATTTTATTTCCTCCATGATAAGTCTCCGGATATTTAGCTCCGGTTGCTTCTAAAATAGTCGGCATGATGTCCGGCAAATATCCGGGAACACGACACCACTTACCTTTCTTATTCCCTAATGCTCCTTTCCACGACAGAATAAGAGGAGTAGAAATGCCACCTTCATAAGCACGGCATTTATATTTTCGGAAAGGAGTATTAGAAACCTGCGCCCACGCCCTGCCATAAGTCGGCGCAAAACTCGAAGCCGGATTATTCACTTCCTCCACCTTTCCTCCTCCCAGCTCTTCATAAGGTTCGGCACAAGCACCATTGTCGGACATGAACAAAATAAGAGTATTGTCCATTTTATGATTCTTCTTTAAGCAATCAATCAGTTTGCCGATATTGTAATCTACACAATGCACCTGAGCTGCATATACAGCCATCCGATAAGCGACTTGGTCCTTTTCCTGTTCTGTCAGTTCGTCCCATTTCCGGTTTTCCCATTCGGCAAAGTCTGTATTTGAATCAATAATCCCCATCTTTGCCATCCGTTTACGCCGTGCTTCCCGAATTTCATCCCAACCTTTCTTACGATATATCTTTGTAAATTTCTGTATATCTTTCTCTTTCGCATGTAGCGGCCAATGAGGAGCATTGAAAGCCAAATAGAGAAAGAAAGGGCGGTCATCCTTTTGTTCATCCACAAACTGGATAGCATAATCAGCAAAAGCATCCGTCGTATAATAAGGCGCATCCGGAGCCGGAAGTTTGGTGTTATCCAGCGTCAGCCCACGTCCTCCCGATGGACGAAGATAGCTGCATGCCCCCGAAAGAATACCATAGAAACGTTCAAAGCCCCGCTGTAAAGGCCATTTTTCTTCTCCATGCATTCCCAGATGCCATTTACCTGCCATATAAGTATGGTAACCGTCTTCTTTCAGCACTTCGGCTATTGTGACACAGTTCCTGTTCAGATAGCCTTTATACCCTTGTACTCCCAAATCATTAGGACTCTTCTGGTCAGGATTCGCAAAAGGGTCTTCGGACATCTGCCCAATACCTGCCTGGTGCTGGTACAAGCCTGTCATCAGACTTGCACGTGCCGGACAAGAACGGGAAGTATTATAAAACTGAGTAAAACGTACACCTTTAGACGCCAACGCATCAATATTGGGAGTAAGTATTTCGCCACCATAACAACCGATATCGGAATAACCCATATCATCTACCAGAATCAGTACGACATTCGGTTTCTCCTGTGCGGAACAAAATGATGCCATCAATAAAGGGGCAGTCATTAAGAAGTTGGTTCTTACCATAATGCTCTTATTTCTTTTTTTGTCCCGGATAGGGTTCTACCATGCAGCGTTTCGCCCATTCCTCGTACGCTTTCACCATTTCGTTCTTCTTCTCCGGATATTTATCAGCTAGATTATGTTGTTCGCTCCGGTCTTCATTCAAGTTGTAGAGTTCCCATTTGGCATTCTCGCCCGGACGCACGAGTTTCCAACCGTCTTTGGCAAGGAATGCACGCTCATTGAAATGCTCGAAGCCCAGATAATCATGTCCTTCACGATGACCGGTTTTGAAAATAGGAAGCAAACTCTTGCCTGCCATAGGAATGATATCGTTTCCTTTGTATTTAGCAGGATAAGTTGCTCCAGCCATGTCTATACAAGTAGCCATGATGTCCATCACATGACCTATCTCCGGTGTCATACCGCCTACATTCTTTTTAATTCCTTTCGGCCAGTGCGCAATCATCGGTGTGCAGATTCCTCCTTCATAGGATTTGGCTTTCCAAAAGCGGAAAGGTGTGTTTGCCACATTCGCCCAACGGGCACCCAATGAAGCATAGGTCGTTTGCGGTCCGGGTAATACCTCTTTATTATGGGGATATACCATCTTTTCTCCCTTACGGGTCATGTCCGGACGGTCATTCTCTCCCGGAGAGTAATTCTGACAGTTCTCATTACTGCAACCATTGTCTGAGAGGAAAAGAATCAGTGTATTATCCAACTGGCCGGTCTTCTCCAATGCGTCAATAACCTGTCCGATTCCCTGATCCATACGATCGATCATTGCAGCGTGCACAGCCATCGCACGGGCATCCCATTCCGCATGAGCATTGTCCTCCCATCTGTCTTTAAACTGACGTTCGGACAAAAAATCGTCCATTCCCGGAAATATTCCCAGTTGCTTCTGACGCTCGTAACGGGCATTGCGTATAGCTTCCCAACCGACTTTGTACGTATCCTTATACTTTTCAATATCCTCCGGCAAGGCGTGGAGCGGCCAGTGTGGAGCGGTATAAGCCAAATACATGAAGAACGGCTTATCATCCTTGGCATATTCCGTTACTTCTTCTGCGGCACGATCCGAAAGTGCTTGAGTGATATAGTATCCTTCCGGTACTTCTTTTACAGGTACTTCTCCTTCAACTAGGCTGAACGGGTCAAAGTAATCTACTACTCCATAAATAGTTCCGTAATGAGAATCGAAGCCACGGTTTACCGGATAGTGACATAAATCCGAATAGGTGTCATGGTAAACATGATGTGCCAGCCATTCACGCTGATCTTTACGCAATGGAGTTTCAGCAACATGCCATTTTCCGATCATACTGGTAGTGTAACCAGATTCTTTCAGCACTTCGGCTATCGTAACCGCATTACGTGAAAGTGTGCCACGATACCCGGGCAGGTTGTCATCAAAAGTCATTCGTCCGATTCCTGCCTGATGCTGATACAGTCCGGTCAGCAAAGAAACACGGGTGGGACAACTACGACTCGCATTATAAAAATGGTTGAAGCGTACTCCTTGTTGTGCCAGTTTATCAAGGTTAGGTGTATGGATTTCACTGCCATAACATCCTAAATCAGAATAGCCAAGGTCATCTGCAAGAATCACCAGTATATTGGGTCTTTTATCAGTTTTTTTCCCTTTTGAGTTTGCAACGGAATTGCCGGCTATCATCAGTGCTGCCGGCAAAAGAAAAGCTTTTGAATTCATGTTTTTTTTAATTAGAGGTCTGTTTGCAATCCTTTATCTTTGTTTTGGGCGTACCATTCGCATACTTTCTTGCTTAGTTTTGCAACTAATTCCGGATGTTCGCCAGCTATGTTATTCTTCTCGAATTTATCCAGCTCCATATCATATAGTTGTGCATCGCTTCCGTCTCCGTTCACCAACAGCTTCCACTTGCCGCTACGGATTGCCAGATGCGGACTTCTATCGTAAGGATTGCCGGGAAAACCAAAATGCTTATTTCGACCAAAGTCCCACATTAAATCCGTTTTTCGTTTTGCCTCCGACTTCCCGAGCAAAACTTTTGCATAATTCTGTCCATCACCTTTATAGTTCTTCTCAGTTTTAATCCCGGCCACGGAACATAAAGTAGGATATAAATCCACCGCACATAGCACTGAAGAATTATTCACCCGACCGGGTTTAATCTTCTTAGGATATTTGACAATAAACGGCATACGGATACCTCCTTCGTAAAGGCTATTCTTGGTACCTCTCAAATAAGCGGAGCGAACAGCCTTGAAACTGGGTGCAGGTCCATTATCACTGGTAAAGATGATAATCGTATTTTCGGATAATCCCATATCATCCAGTGCCTTAATAAAACGACCGATTTGTTTGTCCATCTCTCCAAGCACAGGCGAAAACGCCTCTTTTGTCTCCCAGCTTTTTCTTTCTTTTTGCTTAAACTCCGGTACCCATGGTGTATGCATATCATCCGGCCAAAGATTGAGAAAGAATGGACTATCTTTATGACGTTTAATAAAGTCAATACTCTTATCTACAAAATATTCTGTGCGTTTCCAACGTTTTATACTGTCATTATCACACCATATCCACTTAGAAGCTGTTATCGCAGGGTCCGGATCGGGGCTTTCATAAGTAGAAAGATATTCATCAAACCCATAGTTCTTGATAGAAGGGGCATTGTGCACATCACGTCCACCTCCCATGTGCCATTTACCAATGTGTCCGGTAGCATATCCTGCATTCTGAAAAGCACGTGCCATAGAAGGAAGTTTGTCGTCCAGATAATTACGCTGCTCGCACCTCTTATTACTTGCCTTGTCGTTAAGGAAAGTATTAATTCCTACTTCAATAGGGAAAAGTCCTGTTGTTAATCCACAACGGGAGGGTGAACTAACCGGTGCGGAAGAATAATATTGATTAAACAATAATCCGTCCTGTGCCAGTTTATCAATATTGGGCGTCGCTACAAATTTTCCTCCATAACAGCCAATATCACCTATACCCATGTCGTCGATATAAATGATAACTACATTGGGATTCGTATCCGCTTGTGCATTAATAATAGGGAGTAAAGCCCCCAACCAAGGTAAATGTTTTTTTATATTCATAATTATTCCGATTTAATTAACACCATTCTCATTGCTTCCAAACAAAAATAAGGAAGATATCATAGAAAAAAGGCAAAATTCTGACCAATAAAAAGCAATATCTAATAAATAATCGATTTTCTTTCACAAAAGAATAAAGATAGAGAAGAACTCCGGTCATATGTTCTTCTCTATCTCTTATATTTGATAATTTATCCAATATTAATCAATAGACAAAACTATTTAATTCCCAGCCTCCCAGTCAATAGCTTGATCTTCATCTGGTATTTGAGTATTGATCTGACGCTCTAAAGCCAAAGAACCTATTACATGATATTCGGTTTCTACCCCCGGAATTGTAGTATAGTCAACATAAGTGTAATTAATATTTCTAATGATTATAGTCTTACGTTTCAAATAAGGACGAATAGGATCCATTGTTTCAGTTACACTATAGGTAGGGGTTACCTCTTTCCCATAGTCATCTTTACCTATTTGAAATTTCATTTTATTGTCAGAATCTGCAGGAGATAATTCCACATTGCCGATTTCTCCATTATCATTATTTATAAATTTAGCAAGAATCCTATATCCTTTCCTATCGACACGGGTTTCATCAATAATGCCAGCATAGAAAAAAAGGCTTTGATCGTCCACCACATAAGTCATTACATAGTTTTTGACAAATGGGGCCTCACTTTCCGCTCCTTTGATATAACACTTATAATTTACTGCACTATAATTGCCCGAATAATCATTAAAAGGCATAACACGGAGTAATGCTTTGCGATAATGCTTACGATAATTAGGGGTATAGCTACCATCTGAAGATTCTTCAACAGTTAAAGGCAGCACCCATTTCTCTGACAAATCAATATTATTCAACTTAAAATCTATAGGTAAAAGTGCTGTATTCTCCCCTGCTTTTATTTCAACGGTCTCCGGCAATGAATAGAAAGTAGCTGGTAATACCTGATAATAAAGATCTATACGCGTACTATAACGTTCTTTATTAAGAACCACTAAAGTATCTGGGTCCAAACCAATACGTACTGTATAGTTTTTATCATTTAAAGTCGTACCGCTAACTATCAAAGGCACCTGATAAGTAGTTGCTTCGTTCGCCTTATAGCGTACGTTAATTCGTGATACCCCATCACTGTTTATTGGAGCTTTAAAAGAAATATAATGTTCATATTGTTCACCACTCCACTCTTCATTACAGGAGATAATTAATGCGCTAACAGTTAGCATCATCAAATAAGTATATATCTTTTTCATATCTTTTCTTTTTTAATTAATCATTATAAGTCCAACCAGGATTCTGAGTTAAACGTTTGTTGCGTTTCAATTCATCATGTTTTATAGGCCAGAAATACATTTTGGATGAAAAAGTTGCTGAAAGATTAGATATGGGTACCGGTGTATGGAAAAGATCTTTCTGACTTTCAGTCATAAAAGTATAACAACCATAAACAGGCACTGACTCTTCCAATTCTGCATCTTTCCAACGACGAAGATCATAGTAACGTTTCCCTTCAGCAAAGAGCTCAATCTGTCGTTCACGTTTCAGTTTAATACGGAATTTTGCAGGGTTATCATATATAGGAGTATCATAATCCGGTACACCGGCACGCATACGCACAGGTTTTATTCCTTTTCTCATTTCTTCCGGATCACGGTTAATGGTATAAGCTTTAATTCCGTCCCATGAGGAAACCTCATAAGATGTAGTCAATTCGTTTAATGCCTCTGCATACATCAACAGAATATCGGCATAACGAATAGCTGGTTCATCTTTATCAATAATTTTGGCTCCGTCGCTATTTTCATAAGTATCGCTTGGGTTCACGTATTTCATCACTCCAATACCTGTACGCAGCCAAAACATATTATTGGAATAACCATTACCTCCACCTCGATAGTAGAATACTTGTTTATTCTGATTTGCTTGCTGAGATTCATTTCCTAAATACCATCTGGCACCGTTAAAAGCAACAGAAGCATAAAAACGTGGTTCCCGATTTGCATATTGCAAAGAAACATTTGCAGAAAGCGGTTTATAGTCCTGTGCGTTTGAAGTATAGCCGACTGGTCGCGGGCGATTGTCTACACGATCCTTATATGCTTGGTATCCTGCGTACTGAGAATTCATTCCAGGACAATCGTCTCCAGTATTCATATAATAAGCATCTACTTGTTTTTGAGTCATTCCATGGGTATTCCATCCTTTAGCAACGGAAGGCAGTTGGTGAATTACCATATCCTTAATGCGTTCACCACCGATGTTCTGCCCTCTAGTAAAAATCAGTTCAGGATTATCTACTGATGACACAGTTCCATTAAACAATGCACGATATGATTCGTATGGATCAATATTCGCCCATCCATTCGGAAAATCTTCATTTGAATATACATCGTGATGTGGAGGCGCTATAGTTGCCGGAAAAGCACCTGTATTCACGGTATTGATACCTGTGGTATAAAGCTTATATACATTCAATTCCATTACATCTTTGCAGGCAGCAGCTGCTTTTGCCCATTTACTTTCATCATATTCAGGAGAAAGCAAACGATTACCTTTATCATCCAGCAATTGTTGTGCATATTCATCATTATTACCATTCGTTAACGGACTGGCAGCATACAATAGAGCTAATGCACGGGTAGCCAAAGCCGCTCCCCGCGTCGGACGGTTTATACTAAGTTGCTCTCTCGTCAATGGCAAATCTTTAGCTGCTATTACCATTTCACTTGCAATATAATTGGCACAAACATCATAAGAACTGCGTGGTGTAGCGACATCATCATAAGAGTCATTGTAGTTAAAACCATTTTCCGGAACTAGAGGTATCGGCCCATATTTACGAAGAAGAATCCAATAAAAATAAGCTCTAACAAAACGCGCTTGCGCTTTAAGATCAACAATCTCTTCAGGTTTATATTTATCGTTCATATCCACATTCTGCATGAAAATCGTAGCCTGACGAATACCATTATAACAGCGATCCCAAGTATCCTGGAAAGCACCTTCGTCATACCCTCCTTCATGAAACTTATTATATGACATGTTTCCACCTTTGGATGCGTCTATGGTAACATCATCATCACCATAGTACATACAGTCGTCAAACACAAACGGAGTATTGCGTTTACTGCCTACATCGCAGCATTGCCCGGTAAGGAATGAATATGCACGTGCCAACCACTGTTCGGTCTTATCATAATCTGTAAATATCTTCTCCAAAGATTCACGATCTTTAAAAATGTATTCTGAATCCAAATAGTCAGAACATGATGTAGTCCCGAAACCGATTATAATTATCAATAATATATATTTTTTCATTTTATTGTTCTGAATTTTATAAGTTAACGCTTAAACCGAGTGTTATAGACTTAGCTAATGGATATTGCTCACCACGTGAAGCCCCCATTTCAGGATCCCAAAGTTTAAAACTGGACCATGTCAGTAAATTAGTTCCTGTCATGAAAATACGTACATTATTAAAATGTATCTTATTCACGATCTTCTTCGGAAGAGTATAACCGACATCAATCGTTTTCAGACGGACATATGAACCATTACGCAACCAATATGTCGAATTACGGTAATTATTTTTATATTCATAGATCGTTGTATTACCATTACCATTATCCGTATAACTCAAACGAGGGTATGATGCATTCGGATTCTCATTAGCAGGGATGCCAAGCTTTTGTGCAGTCTCCGCATCCACCCAACGATTATCCAGCGTTCCTTTAAGAATATTACCCCATTGTCCTTCTGTAAAAGCCCATATACATTTGCCATAAGTAAAGAACTGAGATTTACCGGCACCTTGGAAATGTAAGCTTACATCCAATCCCTTCCAGGTAGCAGAAAGACCTAAACCATAAATTAGATTTGGTTTACTAGTTGAACCAATAGCTACGATATCGCCATCATTGACAACACCATCACCATTTACATCTTTATATTTAATATCACCGGGCATTACAGGACCATATTTCTGTGTAGGACTGTTACGAATGTCATCATAGTCCTTAAATAATCCTAAAGCTATCAAGCCTCTATTTTGATTAACCCGATACCCTTTTTTCATTTGATAAGCATAAACATTGTTCTCTTCATCGCGTTCTATGATTTCATTCTTACTATATGTGATATTACCACGTACAGTGAACTTAACATCACTAATTTTTTGTTTATAACTAAAGTTTCCATCAAACCCTTTTGAATTTACTTCACCCACATTAGCATAAGGTTTATTGCCATCCAGACCAACCATTCCTGGTAAGAATGCACGCTCCATATAAATACCACTACGACTTTCATCAAAATAGTCGATCGTAGCTGTGAATTTGTCATTAAATAAAGCCATATCTATACCAAGGTCGCTTTTGGTTGCTATTTCCCATGTTATATCATTAGAAGCAAGTTTTGTATAGCGTAAACCATTATAAGATTTATTACTTCCATAAGTGGCCCAGTTGTAACCTGCATAATATTTCGTCTGATCATTTTCTTTATAGTTATCGGCAATTGAATAAAGATATGGGAAACGGGTTCCTACATTATCATTACCGACCTTACCATAAGAATAACGAACCTTAAACATATTCATCCATTTCAGATGCTTTTTTATTATTTTCTCTTCTGCAATATTCCATGCCAGAGAATATGCGGGAAAAAAGCCAAAACGATGTCCTTTCGCAAAATTTTCCGAACCGTTGTAACCAAAATTGAAGTCAACAAAATATCGATAGTTATAATTATAAGCAAAGCGCCCTGCCAAAGCCTGATTTCGTCTACTCACTCCCTCTTTTAAATCATCTCCCAAAGCAACCGTTTTAACAAAAGCATCTTGGGTATATTTCAATGTCGCGCTAGGATGATGTGCTTTAAACGCTCTGTTCCAATTTAACGTCAAATCTAAGAATTCACGACGATTTCCACTTGAACTACTCTCCTGTGCCATATTTCCTGCACCGGAAATCTTTTTAAATACTAATTCACCCTCTTCATTGCGAGCTCGTTCCGCAAGCCATTGTTCCGGCCATTTATGACGTTTGATAGTATTATCATTATATGTGTCATATCCAAAACGTCCTACAAATTTCAGATTTTTAGTAATGAAGTCTAGTTTCTGCTCCAATGTTACATTAGTTTGAATAGTATTTTTCCAATTCTCATTAAAACCTGTTTGGGTAGCCGCTACCCATGGGTTAGTCTTATTACCCGTACCGACGGCAGGTACATAGCCATTAGAATATAATACCGGAGTTCTTATTGGAGTATATCCAAAAAGTTCTCCCCATACATCAGAATCTCCCAATCCCGGACTATTTCTTTTGGATAAATAACCGGAAACTCCTAACTTGAGAAGTGTACTTTTTGTAATATCAATATCTGTGTTCATGCGATAATTATAACGGCGATAATCAGCGTTCGTGTTATAATCTCCTTTTAACGAGCTATCCGTGTTATACATACCCTGTTCGTCCAAATAACTGAAAGATACAAAATAGCGTGCAGTATTTCCACCACCATTCATATTCAGATTTACCCGATGTTGCCACGCTCCCTCCTTTAATAGTAAATCCATCCAGTCCACATTCGGATAGAGGTCTGGATCTAACCCAAGACGGATAATATCCAACTCTTCAGGCTGGTAAACGGGTTCATAGTTACGAGTAATACGTGCTTCATTTAAAAAAATTGCATAATTTACCCCATTCTCAAATTCAGGAGTGATCGTACGCATATTATAAGTCGTTTCTGCTTTTGCGGTAATATTAATTTTACCGGCTTTACCGTGTTTAGTTGTAATCAATACTACCCCATTCGCGCCTTTTGATCCATAAATAGCAGTGGCAGAAGCATCTTTTAAAACTGAAAAGGATTCAATATCTTCTATATTGATTTCATCCATACTGCGTTCGAAGCCATCAACCAAGACATACGCGCTAGTACTTGCACCAAAAGTCGAAATTCCACGAATCCAAAACTCAGATACATTTTTACCAGGTTGTCCGGAAGTCTGCATTGCCAAAACACCAGCGACATTACCGGCTAATGTATTTACGATACTAGAAGACGGATTAGCTTTCAGATGATCTACATTTACTGTTGTAATAGCCCCTGTCTGAGTCAATTTTGTCTGAGCTCCAGTACCAGTAATAACCACTTCGTCAATAGCATTGGTAACATCTTCTTTTAGTACTATATTTACTTTTGACTGATTTTTTATTAGAACTTCTTGTGACTGATAACCAATATAAGAAAATACCAAGCGATTGTAAGGTTCCACTTTAATTACATATCGTCCGTTGAGATCTGTGATTGTTCCTAGCCCTGGAACATCTTTTACACTAACATTAGCACCAATGACCGGTTCTTTATTCTCATCTGTGACAATACCAGAGACACTAATCTTTTGCTGTGCCAAGGCGTTTATAGCCACCCATAGCAACATAGTACATAAGACAAATAATTTTTTCATATTTTAGTGTGTTAATCATTAAATTCTTCTAAAGCTATTTTACGGATACGGTGATTATAAGCATCACCTACATAAACTATTCCTGTCTTTTCATCATATGCAATAGCTTTAGGACGTTCGAAACGAGCTTCTTTTCTCAAATCCCCATTAACATACCCCCAAGGATTAGAATTTAAACTAGCGCTTCCTCGACCTGCAAATGTTGAGACTTGTCCCAGTGGAGTTAAAATTCGGATAGCATGGTTATGTTTATCTGCAATATAAAAGTCATATTCATCTATCTCACCTTTATAATTATCATTCTTTACAAATACACCTTGGTATGCCGAATCGAACTTAGCTAAATTCCCAACAGCATCTACATATCCATTTTGATTAGCGCTTCCTGCTACCACGTAAGGAGTAGTAAAAGACTCCCCATTATAATCAGAACGAAGAATATAGTGCTTGTTAATAACCATAAGGTAAGCATAATTTCCTGTTGGATGAATAATTATATTAAATTCCCATTCTTTATCTTGGACGGTAAACATATAGTCCGCCCCTGTCCCAGGTGAAACAGCTGTAGTACGGGTTCCGTCAACAAATTCTTGAAGAATATCTTTTTTTACTCTATAAAGGTGACCTTTCTGAAAATGAGTAAAATATAAATCACCGTTTTGGGGATGGATTGCTGCACATGCGCAACCATTGTAATTCACAATTGTTCTTCTATTTGACCATTTAAAACCACATGGTTTAGTTGTATCTGAAACACGATCAAACATATAGACCGCAGGATTAGTTGCATTAGCTTGTGATGTAGCCACAACCATATGATACACTCCGTCCTTATCTTTAAAAAAATCAATAGAACGCCCACGCTCATACCCTCCATACTCACTCCTAGGAAGAATAGTATATAATTGTTGCCGTCCGAAATCAATACAGCGTATACCAGAACCTGTAACACCTTCAGGGTCAACAGATGTATCCTCAGCAAAATATAACAACTCAGGGTACTCAGGATCCCATTTC
>ENA-ORNB01001756-ORNB01001756.1-human-gut-metagenome-genome-assembly--contig:-NODE-1756-length-13985-cov-6.761881_pt1 | contig 13985 bp, 8 predicted proteins | sample MGYA00242112_ERZ509016 | MGnify/ENA primary metagenome ERZ509016 (study PRJEB26280, sample SAMEA2338705) | human gut metagenome | biome: human gut; feature: human-associated habitat; material: faeces...
GAGCATTAGCCTTCCAAGCTGAGGGTCGCGGGTTTGAGCCCCGTCTTCCGCTCTCCAAAGAGAATCTGAGAAATTAGATTCTCTTTTTTTGTTTAACTTTAGTCCGCTAAGCTTATGAAGAATTCTCCGGTACAATCGCACGTACTCCGGCTAGCACATCCCCCTATCCCCACTGTCCGCATCGGGATTATAGGACTGGGCAATCGAGGATTGCTCACCTTACAACGTTATCTGCAAATCGAAGGAGTAGAAATCAAAGCTCTTTGTGAAATAAGAGAAGGAAATTTAAGTAAGGCTCAACAACTATTAAAAGAAGCCGGCCGTTCCGAAGCCACCGGATATACTGGAGTGGAGGGATGGAAAAAGATGTGCGAATCGGACGAAGCAGATTTAATATTCATCTGTACCGACTGGTTAATGCACACTCCAATGGCAACCTTCGCAATGGAATGCAATAAGCATGTAGCCATTGAAGTTCCGGCTGCTATGAGCGTGGAAGAATGTTGGCAGTTAGTAGACACTGCAGAAAAAACCAAGCGACACTGCATCATGCTCGAAAATTGTTGTTATGATCCTTTTGCACTAATGACCCTCAATATGGCCCAACGAGGACTGTTCGGAGAAATCATGCATGTAGAAGGAGCCTACATTCACGATCTTCGTTCAATGTACTTTGCCGAAGAGAGTGAAGGCGGCTACCACAACCATTGGGGAAAAAGATACAGCATCGAACATACAGGCAATCCTTATCCCACTCATGGATTAGGCCCCGCCTGTCAGATACTGGATATTCATCGCAGCGACAGAATGGAATATCTCGTTTCCATGTCTACTCATCAGGCAGGAATGAGCGAATATGCCCGCAGACTATTCGGCGAATATTCACCGGAAGCCCACCAGAAATATCAATTGGGAGATGTAAATACCACTCTCATCCACACGCTCAAAGGGAAGACGATCATGCTTCAATACGCCATATCCACCCCACGTCCTTACAGCCGCCTTCAAACAATATGCGGCACACTGGGATTCGCCCAGAAATACCCTGTCCCCTGTATCGCCCTGGATCCTAATGGAGACACTCCACTTGAAGGAGAACTGCTAGAAAAAATGATGGCACGCTATAAACATCCTTTTAGCGCAACCATTGGCGAAGAAGCACATCGCAGAGGCCTACCTAATGAGATGAATTATGTAATGGATTACCGCCTTATTCATTGTCTGCGCAACGGGCTTCCACTGGATATGGATGTATACGACGCTGCCGAGTGGTCGTGCATCACAGAACTAAGTGAAAAATCTGTACTGAATAAGAGCATGGCAGTAGAAATTCCGGATTTCACCAGGGGAGCCTGGAAAAAATACAAATACTAGGTTCCAACAGAAGTACAGCTGAAGCAGGTAGCTTACCCCAACAAGAGTAGTAAACGTTAAGCAATTCTAAAAAGGTGACTTTTTTTTAGGAAGAGTCTCTTTATGACATGTCTTTTATATGTATTTGACGTCACATAAGCCTACACAAAATCAGGTAGAAAAAGCCTGACTCATTTTTTACCTCATAATAGAAACTTATCTGATGAAAATATCGATTATAAATACAAATAATTGGCTAATTAATTACTATTTTTGACACGTAAATGAAAAACAGCGAATAACCCCTATTAAAAACTTTAAAATATGATGAAGAAACTACTTACAGTCACTGCCATCGGCTTGGCTTTGTTAACTTGGCACACCAGTTGTACTCAACAACCAAAGGCTCCGGAAGCCTTTACTCCCATCAAAGTAGAAACTCCTGCCCGCCCTGCCGGACAAGAAGATGTAATCCAACTCGTTACTCCTAAAATTGATACCGTTCGTGTCGGTTTCATCGGATTAGGAATGCGTGGTCCCGGCGCCGTGGCACGCTGGACCCATATCCCGGGAACTAAGATTATAGCATTATGCGACCTGCTTCCCGAACGTGTTGAAAAATCACAAGAAATATTGAAGAATGCCGGACTTCCTGAAGCTGCTTCTTACAGCGGTTCGGAAGAGGCATGGAAGCAACTTTGTGAACGGGACGATATTGATCTGGTATACATAGCCACCGACTGGAAACATCATGCAGCAATGGGTGTTTATGCCATGGAACATGGCAAACATGTAGCTATCGAAGTTCCTGCCGCCATGACACTGGATGAAATCTGGCAGCTAATCAATACTTCCGAAAAGACCCGTAAACATTGTATGCAGCTCGAAAACTGCGTATATGACTTCTTTGAACTGACCTCTTTAAACATGGCACAACAAGGCGTATTCGGAGAAGTGCTTCATGTAGAAGGTTCATATATCCACAATCTGGAAGATTTCTGGCCTGAATACTGGAATAACTGGCGAATGGATTATAATCATCTGCACCGTGGCGATGTATATGCTACCCACGGCATGGGTCCTGCTTGTCAGGTACTTAATATCCACCGTGGTGACCGCATGAAAACATTGGTATCAATGGATACGAAAGCTGTCAACGGACCGGCTTATATTAAGAAACAAACAGGAGAAGAAGTGACCGACTTCCAGAATGGTGACCAGACTTCTACCCTGATTCGCACAGAGAACGGAAAAACAATGTTGATTCAGCACAACGTAATGACTCCACGCCCATACAGCCGTATGTATCAAATAGTGGGAGCCGATGGTTATGCAAGCAAATATCCGATTGAAGAATATTGCCTGAGACCTTCACAAGTTGATTCAAAAGATGTGCCTAATCATGAGAATCTGAATGCACATGGTTCTGTACCTGAAAACGTAAAGAAAGCCTTGATGGATAAATATAAAGATCCTATTCATATAGAGCTGGAAGAAACAGCCAAGAAAGTAGGTGGACACGGTGGTATGGACTTTATCATGGACTACCGCCTGGCATATTGCTTGCAGAATGGACTGCCATTGGATATGGACGTTTATGACTTGGCAGAATGGTGTTGCATGGCTGAACTTACCAGACTTTCTATCGAAAACAATTCAGCTCCGGTAGAAGTACCCGACTTCACTCGTGGTGGATGGAATAAAGTACAAGGCTACCGTCACGCTTTTGCAAAATAAAACAGAATATTTCCTTTTAGCACGAGCATAATGAACCAATCCGGCTTCTCCCCCAAAGCCGGATTATTCATGGGTTCGTGTTTGAACATTTTATAGATTATCATTATCACGTTTATGAAAACAGCTATTCCAAAGCCTTCTAAGCAAAGCATTATCCGTGAAGCCAGAGATTATGTAATGATTGCCATCGGCATGATTTTGTATGGTATCGGTTGGACCGTTTTTCTGTTGCCTAACGATATCACCACCGGGGGAGTACCGGGTATTGCTTCTATCGTATATTGGGCCACAGGTTTTCCGGTACAATATACGTACTTCAGCATCAACCTCTTCTTGCTGTTACTGGCACTCAAGTTGCTGGGACTAAAGTTTTGCATCAAAACTATTTTCGGTGTATTTACTCTCACCTTCTTTCTGTCCGTCATTCAAAAACTGACGGCAGGTTTCGGTCTTCTCCACGACCAGCCTTTTATGGCATGTGTCATCGGAGCATCCTTCTGTGGAGGCGGCATAGGTGTTGCCTTTTCGGCCAATGGAAGTACGGGAGGTACAGATATTATTGCAGCCATCATCAACAAATACCGGGACATCACATTAGGAAGAGTCGTGCTTATCTGCGATATGATTATCATTTCTTCCAGTTATTTTGTCTTAAAAGACTGGGAAAAAGTGGTGTATGGGTTTGTAACTCTTTATATTTGTAGTTTCGTTCTCGACCAGGTAGTGAATAGCGCCCGCCAATCCGTACAGTTCTTTATCATATCTAACAAATATGAAGAAATAGGACGGCATATTAACGAATATCCACACCGGGGAGTGACGATTATCAATGCAACCGGCTTTTATACAGGACGAGAAGTAAAGATGATGTTTGTATTAGCCAAGAAAAGGGAATCGCCTATCATCTTCCGGTTGATAAAAGACATAGACCCGAATGCATTTGTATCGCAAAGTGCTGTCATCGGAGTGTATGGAGAAGGATTCGATCATATCAAAGTAAAATAAAAAAGAAATGAAAAACCAATATTGAGATACATGAAATTTCGACCAACCCCCAATTTATTAACAGGCATTTTCATGGGAATATTTTCCCTGACAACACTTAGTACAATGGCTGAGAAAGCCGTGAAACCTTATTGGCAGGACGTGCAGGTAGTTGAAGTCAACAAAGAGTATCCACGTACTTCTTTTATGACATACAACAATCGCGCTGATGCTTTGAGTGGCAAGTTCGAACGAAGCAAGTATTACCGCTTGTTGAACGGAACCTGGAAATTCTACTTCGTAGACTCTTATAAAAAGCTTCCCGACAACATTACCGATCCGAACACCAATACAGATTCGTGGGATGATATTCAGGTGCCCGGAAACTGGGAAGTACAAGGACACGGAATAGCCATCTACACCAATCATGGTTATGAATTCAAACCTCGGAACCCGCAACCTCCTACTCTTCCCGAAGCCAATCCGGTAGGAGTTTATCGCCGGGACATCGATATTCCGGCAGACTGGGACGGGCGGGATATCTACTTGCATCTGGCAGGAGCTAAGTCCGGCGTATATGTATATATCAACGGACAAGAAGTAGGATATAGCGAAGACTCCAAGAATCCGGCAGAATTTCTTATCAACAACTATGTGAAGCCCGGAAAGAACGTACTTACAGTTAAAATCTTCCGTTGGAGCACCGGTTCCTATCTTGAATGTCAGGACTTCTGGCGTATGAGTGGTATTGAACGCGATGTTTTTCTGTATTCACAACCTAAAGCCGCTCTCAAAGATTTCCGAATTAAGTCTACGCTGGACGACAGTTACAAAAATGGAATCTTTGGTTTAAATGTCGATTTGAGAAATCATGAAAAGGCTGCAACTAATCTTACATTAGTTTATGAACTATTGGATGCACAAGGAAAAGTTGTAGCTACTGAAGAGAAGACAGCCTATATTCCATCGAACGAAGTGCGTACACTTTCTTTCGATAAGAATCTGACAGATGTCAGCACATGGACTTCCGAACATCCGAATCTATACAAACTGTTGATGACAGTAAAAGAGAATGGCAAAGTCAATGAAATCATTCCTTTCAATGTAGGATTCCGCCGGATTGAGATCAAGCCTATCGAACAGAAAGCTGCTAACGGAAAACCATATGTCTGCTTATTCATCAACGGTCAGCCTCTGAAACTGAAAGGGGTAAATATCCACGAACATAATCCGTCAACAGGTCATTATGTAACAGAGGATTTAATGCGCCGTGACTTCGAACTTATGAAGCAGCATAACTTAAACAGTGTACGCCTTTGCCACTATCCGCAAGACCGCCGTTTCTATGAGCTTTGTGATGAATACGGACTTTATGTATATGATGAAGCCAATGTGGAAAGCCACGGAATGTATTATGATCTCCGGAAAGGCGGTTCACTGGGAAACAATCCCGAATGGCTGAAACCACACATGGATCGCACCATCAATATGTTTGAACGTAATAAGAACTACCCGAGCGTTACATTCTGGTCGCTGGGAAATGAAGCCGGAAACGGATATAATTTCTATCAGACTTATCTGTGGGTGAAAGAGGCAGACAAAGACCTGATGAATCGTCCGGTCAACTATGAACGTGCTCAATGGGAATGGAATTCCGATATGTATGTTCCGCAATATCCGGGTGCCGACTGGCTGGAAAATATCGGAAAGAATGGTAGTGACCGTCCTGTAGCCCCTTCCGAGTACGCACATGCCATGGGAAACTCCACCGGAAATCTGTGGGGACAATGGCAGGCAATTTACAAATATCCGAATCTCCAAGGCGGATATATCTGGGACTGGGTAGATCAGGGCCTTCTCCAAAAAGATAAAAATGGAAGAGAATACTGGGCTTACGGAGGTGACTTCGGGGTAGACGCACCGAGCGATGGTAACTTCCTCTGCAACGGTCTTGTCAATCCGGATCGTGGTCCGCATCCGGCAATGGCTGAAGTGAAATATGTACATCAGAATGTAGGTTTTGAAGCAGTAGATGCCGCAGCCGGTATATTCAAAATCACCAACCGTTTCTATTTCACTAACCTGAAAAAGTATCAGATTCACTACCATATACTCGCTAACGGGAAGACAATAAAAGGTGGAAAAGTATCTTTGGATATTGCTCCGCAAGCCTCTAAAGAGTTCACCGTACCGGTAAATAGTCTGAAAACCCAACCGGGAACAGAATATTTTGTCAACTTCAGTGTAACAACCACAGAGCCTGAACCGCTGATTCCAACCGGATATGAAATTGCATACGACCAGTTCCAACTTCCTATTCAAGCAGAGAAGAGTATTTATAAAGCAAACGGTCCGGCATTGAAAACAACAACCCAAGGAGATGAATTAATCGTTTCTTCCTCCAAAGTAAACTTTGTATTCAACAAGAATAGCGGATTAGTAACCTCGTATAAAGTAGACGGTACTGAATATTTCAAAGACGGATTTGGTATTCAGCCTAACTTCTGGCGTGCTCCTAATGATAATGATTATGGTAACAGCGCTCCTAAACGCTTGCAGGTATGGAAGCAATCAAGCAAAAACTTCCGCATAACGGATGCTACCATGACAACAGAGGATAGAGCAGTTTCTTTAAATGTGACCTACTTATTGGCTGCCGGCAACTTGTATGTCGTCACTTACAAAATCTATCCGAACGGAATAGTCAACGTAAATGCCAAGTTCACATCAACGGATATGCAGCCTACAGAAACAGAAGTTTCCGAAGCTACCCGCATGGCTACATTTACCCCCGGAAGTGATGCTGCCCGCAAGGCTGCCTCCAAATTGGAAGTCCCCCGTATCGGGGTGCGTTTCCGCTTGCCGGCACAGATGAATAATGTACAATACTTTGGCCGTGGCCCGGAAGAGAATTATATCGACCGCAATCACGGAACGCTCGTTGGCGTATATAAGACAACAGCGGATCAAATGTACTTCAACTATGTGCGTCCACAGGAAAACGGACATCACACAGATACCCGTTGGATCGCCTTATCTCCTAATAAAGGAAACGGTCTGGTTTTGGTAGCGGACAGTCTTATCGGATTCAATGCCTTGCGCAACTCTATCGAAGACTTTGACTCTGAAGAAGCTCTGCCCCACCCTTACCAATGGAATAACTTCAGCCCGGAAGAGGTTGCCAATCACGATGAAAACGCTGCCCGCAACGTATTACGTAGAATGCATCATGTCAACGACATCACTCCCAGAGATTTCGTTGAAGTTTGTGTGGATATGAAGCAACAAGGAGTAGGCGGATATGACAGTTGGGGCGCTCGCCCGGAACCTTTCCACCAAATCCCGGCTAACCGTGATTACCAGTGGGGCTTCACATTAGTGCCCGTTCGCTCGGCTAACCAGGCCAACGAAGCTGCTAAATATGATTATCGATAACCTTTGTATAAATTTTTAAAGAAAAAAAACATGAAAGATTTATCTAGCATCGTAGCTAAATTTAAAGTCCAAGGTACGATAGAAGAAATCAAACCTTTGGGTGCAGGACTTATCAACGACACTTATAAAGTAAATACCAAAGAAGCAGATGCTCCCGACTATGTTTTGCAACGCATCAATCATGCCATTTTCCAGAATGTAGAAATGCTTCAATCCAATATTACTGCTGTTACCAATCACATTCGCAAGAAACTGACGGAAGCCGGAGAATCGGATATAGACCGCAAGGTGTTGAGTTTCCTCGAAACAGAAGAAGGTAAAACATACTGGTTCGACGGTGACAGCTATTGGCGTGTGATGGTATTCATCCCACGTGCAAAAACGTATGAGACGGTGAATCCCGAATATTCCAACTATGCAGGAGAAGCCTTCGGCAGCTTCCAGGCTATGTTGGCCGATATTCCGGAAACATTGGGTGAAACCATACCCGATTTCCACAACATGGAGTTCCGCCTCAAACAACTACGTGAAGCCGTTGCAAAGGATGCTGCCGGACGGGTATCAGAAGTGAAGTACTATTTGGATGAAATAGAGAAACGCGCAGATGAAATGTGTAAAGCTGAACGTTTATATCGTGAAGGAAAACTTCCCAAACGCGTTTGCCACTGCGATACGAAAGTGAATAACATGATGTTCGACGAGGATGGTAAAGTGCTTTGTGTCATCGACCTGGATACGGTAATGCCTAGCTTTATATTCTCCGATTATGGTGACTTCCTACGTACAGGTGCCAACACAGGTGATGAAGACGACAAAGACCTTGATCGTGTAAACTTCAATATGGAAATATTCAAAGCATTTACCAAGGGTTATCTGAAAGGAGCTAAATCATTCCTGACGCAGATCGAGATTGAGAATCTTCCTTATGCGGCGGCTTTATTCCCATACATGCAGTGCGTACGGTTCCTGGCAGATTATATCAACGGAGATACTTATTATAAAATCAAATATCCGGAACACAACCTCGTTCGCACCAAAGCACAATTCAAATTACTTCAAAGTGTGGAAGCAAACACACCGGAAATGACAGCGTTCATCAACGAATGCTTGTTAAATTGAGAATTGAGAATTAAAAATTGAGAAATAGGGATTATTCAATAATCCCGCTGATTAAAAATATCAAAAAGGCAACTAACTCGTAAAGAATTAGTTGCCTTAGGGATATTCAGTAAATAAAAAACATAAGGCAACTACCTCATTGCGAATTAGTTACCTTTTTTGTATCTTTAAGCATTTCCCCGTAAATACAGTTTGACGACTAAAACGGGGGTAATTAAAAATAAAAACACATGGTAAAGATACGAAAAATTTCAGAAATTGAACCTACTTTAGGTTTTACAGAATTTGATATTCTCGAAAAATATCGTCAAAGTTTTGAAAAGAGTGAATTGGGGCGGCTTCATTCTCTTTTTCCTTTCTCCGAACTGGCTCAACAGATGGATTTACATGAATCTCGTCTGGGTCGTAAAAGTTATTTTTCTCCTGAAGGTAAAATCGCCTTAATGGTCTTGAAGTCCTATACTAACTTTTCAGATTCACAACTGATTGAACATTTAAACGGTAATATTCATTACCAGTTATTTTGTGGTGTTCAGATTGATCCTCTTCATCCACTGACCAATCCTAAAATCGTCAGTGCAATTCGTCAGGAACTAGCAGATCGCCTTGATATTGAGTCCCTCCAGCCTATTCTGGCTGACCGTTGGAAACCTTATCTTGAGAACCTTCATGTCTGTATGACCGATGCCACCTGTTATGAAAGTCATCTGCGTTTCCCTACTGATGTCAAACTCTTATGGGAAGGTATTGTATGGCTTCATCGTCATCTGTGCAAACATTGCCAGACCTTGCACATACAACGTCCCCGTAACAAGTATCTTGATGTACGCCGTGCCTATCTTGCTTATAGCAAACTGCGTAAACGCAGGAAATCACAGACTCGTATGATTACACGAAGGTTACTTCAGTTATTGGAAAATTCAATACTGCCAACAGATAATCCAAATGATCGCCTGTCATAATATAACAGGCATTGTTCATTACATAATTGTTGGCATCATATGCAAAAGCCATTTGGTTTCCGATTATTTTCCATACAATTTTTGGCTTAGAAAAATCCTCCCAATAACTGATGCTATCTTGTGTTTCAAACCACTCGTTACTAGTTTTCTTTCGGGCTTTTATTTTTTTGCCATTAACAATATGAGTTTCTCCTGTTTGTTCTAAACGCTCTATGCCAATTGACAGAAGATAATTTTTCACCGCAGGATAACTTTCTATATCATAATGCCGCGAAGGAAATGTGGCTATAATCCACAAGTCCGCCCATTCATATTCATATCTCTTGATATCCCTGCCACGAAGAATCGGTCGTATAAGTTCAGCCGTCCGAACACGTTCATCTTCTGTTTGACAATTCGCTAGTATCTCATCACGCTTTTCGGTAGAAATGATAAAAGCATCATTGAAACCAGTTTTTATCCCATAGTTGATTTGGATGTTCCAATCCTTCAAGGGTATTCCCACAGACTCAATCTTCTGCTTGATGCTCTGTTCAATGGGAGACAATATCACCCATGGGATAGAATCTGCAAAGTTACACTTCACGCCTTGTTGCTGCACGAAATCGCTCAAATTATTCAAGCCATTCGAATCTTGTACCAAACAAGCTTGTGTGTTAAAAATATTTGCTGCTTTTTGAGATAAAAGAATATTTGCTTCTACCGTTATTGCATCGAATATTTTTATACCTGCAAAATCTACCAACATAATAGGATTGGTCTTGCTTGCGAAATAACCTCGCAAGGCTTCACCATACCCTGCACGCATCCATTTATTAGACGTGATATAGCAAAGAAAACCATTGGGAGTAAGCAGGTTCATACCCAACTCATAGAAGAGGCAGTAAATATCACCAGTGCGTGCATAAGTTATGTAACCCATGCATTCTAATACATCGGCACTCTTACCCATAGATTGTAACTGAATGTAAGGTGGATTGCCAATGATACAGTCAAATCCCAAGAAGTTGCCTTCGGCATCGAGTACTTCTGGAAACTCTATACGCCATTCGAATGCACCAAGATAAATTTTGTTGGAGCGTATTTCCTCAAATATATTTTCTAAAGTCGCAATTTCTTTCTTTAAATCGGCAATGCGCTTGTCCGACGCTTTCTTTTCCTTTTTTGTCGGTTCAAACAGTTGAGGCGCTTGTAAGTTTGCCAACTCAGAGCGGCGTTTGTTCAATCTAACCAATCGTGCATCCCGGCGGTTGATCTCTGTTTTCAGTTTCGACTTGATTTCTGTTATAAACGTTTCCAAATCCTGCTTTTCGCTTTTACTTTGGGCATTTTTATATTTAGCTACAGCCTCCTTATATTGGCTGATGCTGATACTAGACTCTCGCAGTACGGTCTGAATACTGTCTGTCAAAGCGAATCGGTGAAGCAAAGAATTTCCACATTTGATGTTAATGTCGATATTTGGTAAGGTTTCTAAATAAGTGTAATTACTTTCAGCCGTATAGTAAGCATTCTTCAACAATTCAATCCACAGTCGTAGGCGGCAAATCTTCACAGAGTTGGGGTTAATATCAACGCCAAATAAACAGTTCTCAATGATTTGACGCTTCTCCTTGAAAAGAGTTTCCTGCATGCGGCGACTTTCCGCATTGAGTGGGTTGTAAGCAAATAAATTACCTTCGGTATCGGTAACAATCAGCTCGTCATTTTCAATGGCAAGTTGATAGTCCGCTTTGCGGATACGCTTACCGGTAGCATCTACCAAAATACCTAATTCGTATTTCAAGAGTATCAGTTCATTGAGAGCAGACACAAGAAAGTGACCCGAACCAACAGCTGGATCACACAGTCGCAAACTGTTAATTAGTTCATTAGCTTCGACTATATTGTCAATATGGTTGTATAGTTCTATACGGGTGGTACAATTCCAGCCATAATAACCATTAAACTTTTACAACACGGTCTTGGTGATTGCTTCACGGCACATGAACATAGTGATAAAGCCTGGAGTGAATACTGAACCATCCTTGTGACCATTTATTTTCTCGAATATAAGCCCTAAAACAGAAGCATTGATGAGTGTTTTAGCCTCTTCTTGCACTTCTTCACTGCCTTCGCTCGCAAAGTTATAAGCGTCGAGAAAAGCAAACAAATATTGCAGGGTGGGTAATGCGTTGACTTGTAGATTGCGTTTTTTATTTCGTAATACGCTACTCGCCAAGACAGGAAGTACCGTACGTTGTGAAAGGCTGTTTATCTTAATTGTTTTACTTTCCAAATCTGTCACCTCGAAAAGAGAACTGTTAAGATAGGGAACGTAAGCAAAATCACGCATAATGGAGTGTGTGCGGCTGCCCATGTCACGTGCAAGCACTTGGAAAAAGAGTGTGTTGAGATCATCATAGTCATGAATCTTAGTTATTGAAAGAAATTTATAGATTGCATCTCCATTGTGGTATTTCAACATCTGAGCCTCCAACAGTTTCAAGAAAAGGATACGATTCATCCAAGTAATACACAATTCCATTGCAACATTGAATAACCGTTCCTCATAATCATTCCCATACAAACGACCATTTATGTGACGCAAACAATCTTCTGCATCCAGTTGGTTAATAGTATTCTCTAGTAATGAAGCCTCGTCACGCCGTTCCACAGCTTTGCGTACAATCACGGTTTTATTATTCTCTTTGCGTTCCTCAATACCAATAATGTGTAGCAGCTCAGTGTAGAATCCACGGTTGAGCGAATTGCTGTCATTTTGGAACGATAGCTTCAAAAGATGTGTATCGCTGAATATCTTATAAAGTTCGATAAGTTTGCGTGAAGCGCTACTGTCTGTTCTATCAAGCAGGTGTTGATAGTCTTGTAAGTTGAAGTAAGTGTATTCAAGGCTATCTTTCACCTCCTCAATATAGGTTGTTGCAATTTCAGTATAGAAGAAATCGGTTTTGTTACTGGTTTTGCGTCCATCCACAAAGTCTTGAAACTCACGACGTAATTGTTTGTTCTGATAGAATTTGCGTTCAAACTCATGGGCATCAAAAATAAAGAATTCATGAATATTAGTAGCGATGAGATATTTAATATCATTGTTCTTCTTATTGACACGTTCTTTAAGATAGTATAGCAATAATTCCTGCAAAGCCTTACGATTAAGATTGTCATTAGAAATCATCTCACCTTTGTTGGTGGTACTCTTTACTTCAATCAATAACCCTATATTGGACTTGATAGTTTTATCCAATCGGATAGCCAAATCAATATCTTCTTCGGGAGCCATGTAGTATGGCTTGTAGAACGTTTCACTCAAAAACGTAACCAAAGAAATAAGTGTATAGATAAATTACAACTATTCAATTTATTAGGTTAGTCCCCCTCAACCCCCTGAGGGGGTACAAAGCAAAAGACTGATAATCAATGATTATCGGTCTTTTTTGCGTTTATACCATTCCTTTCTCTTTGGCATTTTTAGGGCAAAAACAGCCCGTTTGAGGGTGCAGGGTACACATTAGGCTCCACATAGGGAACTACACATCCAACTGCATATAACAATGTAATCAAATGACATTCAAAGTTATATGCCGCAAAGAAATTATTTATAAAAATTCCACCTCTCCATTGTGCCTTTTATTCTTTCAAGGCAAACGCAAAAAGGCAGTCGGATTGGGTGTTTCCGTTGCGCTTAAACATTGGGACGCAGAAGCACAAAAGGTAACAGACGACTGCCCCGACAGGGACAATATTCAGTTTCAGATAACAGCCAAAGTAGAAGAAAATCCAACGTTTAGAGATTATGGATATTCCCGTAACCTTTGAAAATCTCTTTGAACAGAACAGCAAACGACTGAATTGTTCCATAGGCGAATATCTAAAACAAACAATAGAAAGACTTGAAACGCTCGGCAAATACGGCTCGGCATCCAAACATCGCTCGTTGTTATCCCGTTTGTCGCAATTTAGGTCGCTGAATATCCGATTTGACGAAATAGACCTTGCATATCTTCACGATTTTGAACTGTTCCTGCGTAAAGAGGGCAATGTAAACAATAGTATAGCCACCCAATACGCCATTTTGCAATGTTTGTGTATTCGTTGTCATGGAGGCCTGTGTCCCCTTTTTCGCACCCATCAGAATCAACGCAAAAGCAGCCTGACCATATGGTCAGGCTGCTTTTGGACTTCAACGTCGTCGTATTAGAAAATCCGCAGCAACGCACCGGAAAGCGCGGAGCGCACTTCGGGAGCGTTCCGCACCTCTTCGGGAATGGCAGTTCTCGTATAGACGCTCTCCTCGGCCTTATCGGTCTGGCTGATCATCGTCAGCGTTTTTCCGTCTCCGCTCAACTCAAAGGCGTAGCTGGCGCCCCAAGGCTCACCGTCGCGGTAACGGCC